>Ga0172363_10000161_pt1 | contig 43481 bp, 33 predicted proteins | sample LakKivs2_kivu2a2_FD_114541 | JGI IMG/M metagenome (GOLD analysis project Ga0172363, IMG submission 114541) | Sediment microbial communities from Lake Kivu, Rwanda - Sediment s2_kivu2a2 | ecosystem: Environmental > Aquatic > Freshwater > Lake > Sediment | place: Rwanda: Western Province, Lake... | reverse complement strand
TGGCATAGTTGTTTTGGCTCAATTTTCATGAAATATTGATTAGAAACGCCTGTTTTTATATGTAAAGTTGGAGTATTATCTAAATTCCGCAATTTGACTGAATTGGTGACGTGGAATCCGGGTAGAATTCACTTCGACGTAAGGTATGCCCAGGGAAGTTAAGGCGGTTTCCATTGCATTGGCAGCAGTAGTGTCATATGCTACCAACAGGACTTCATTAGCAGCCAATGGTGTAAAACCTTTATCAGTCTCTGTAACTTTCCAGGTTAAGTCACCCGCACCTGAGTTGACCAGGGTCAACGACTGCAGATCAGTATCACCCAGGTCTATCTTGGCCTCCAAGGAAGTAGGTTCAATGGTCACGCAGGGTTGCAGCCAGCGCAGGTTAATGTCTTGAGTGGTGGTTTGTTCACCCACGATGACAATACCAGCAGCGTGACCAGGTGTATTTCCTTCATAGGTAACATCAATGCTGACTGGCGTTTCCGCCTCATCTAGGTAGATCTGGTAGAAACCATTCTCATCGGTCTCAAGCGTCCAGGTTTGACCTGAAGCACCGCTGACGAGAACTATTGCACCTTCTAGCGGGATCATATCAGCATCGCAGTAACCCAGGCTATAGACTGTTCCTTGCAGCACCCCATAGCTTGCAGGAGCCACGACTGTCATGGTCACCGGTATGGATGCGGTGGGATAAGGGGAGTCGGTTTTAACCCTTAGATCGGCGAAATAGCTGCCTGGCAGGGGGATCACACCTGCATCAAAAGTGACCTCAACAGGTAATGATCCTCCCTCCGCTATAACCCCACTTATCGGGTTCTCACTCAGCCAGGGTACATCTGTAGCGAATCCATTGAGTAAGCCATTGGCGATATTTGCCCACAGCTCTGCTCCGTCGGGGATGCCGTCACTGTTAAGATCATCGCTGTTTGTCGGATCAAGGAATGCCTTAAAGACGGTGTTGCCATCATCTCGTACGATTAACCCACCCTGACCCGGGGTTGGGTCTGTTGTGTAACCACCGAGAGCCTCTGAGACTCCATTGATCGGATCCACATACTGGCCACAAGAAAAGGTAGCTGAGCACGAGTGGCTTAACCATTCAGGTGCTTCATAAGGGTCAGTAAAAATTGGATGAGCTGGGTTCCACCAGTAGGTGGCTGGGGTTGGATTGGTGTAATTACCAACATAACTGACACCTAACGAAGCAAAAATGGGATCCCCTGAGTAATTGAGCATATTCCAGATCTCGGCACCAAGTTTTCCCCCACTGGCGACATAAGTGTTCAGGGCAGCGTAAGTAGAAGCTGGGATTGTATAATTATTGCCTTCAAAAAGCACGGCATCCCAAGATCCACTTGCCAGGTCACTCTGGAATCCGGCAAAATCGCCATCGTAATGCGCCGTGTATGCAATTCCCAGCAGCTGTAAAGCTTGGTCGACGAAAGTGTCTGGCGCAGTATGAACCCAATCATCAGCATAGATTAAAATATTAACCGCAGAGGCCTGAGATGGTGTCCAGCGGTAGGCGCTGGGGAAAGCGAGCTTGGTGCCATTGTTGGACTGCATTTCCACACCTTCAGTGCTGCGGTATAACCATGTACCTTCACCCAGCACTCCTGGGGGTGGTAAGAAACCTCGATCTTTTTCGCTAATCTCGAAATTTACTGGCGCAGTCCCCTGGTTAGTAAAGTCGAGCATTTCGCTTGTGGTTGCTCCCATGTCAAGGGTCACCGATAGTGAAGTTGGGTTCACCACTAGATGCCCGGCAGCTAGCGAGAAGTCCTGTTCCACAGCGCCCCAATACGGCACATCGACCGTCTCAGTATCTGGTGAATAGAGGTTATGTGATGCTGTTAGATTGTGGGTTGCAGGGTTTGCCGTTCCCTCGATGATAAATGGTAGTCCTTGCTGGCCTATATCCAAAGCTGGGCCCCAGGATGTTGTGGATGTTGTGTATTGCATCGCATTGCCGGTGGTGGTCTGGCCTAAGATGGTGATCGGCGGTGCCCAAGGTCCTGTAAATAATGCTGATCCATTCGTTGTCCAATCTATCCAGTAAGTTCCAGGAAGAAGTGTCACACCTGCATCTGCCACATCGGCATAGATATAGCGGTTATTGGCACAGGGACTACTATCAAAGTCGCGTTGGATATTGGTAAAAGTCGAGCTGACTAGCCGGTTGGTGACTAAATCACCATAGATAACACTACTACCCGGATCATTGGGGGGTCCATCCCAGATTTGATAGTAGACCCCGGTGATGGGGGATGGGGTAGTGGGTGCTCCGGACTGGTAGGCAAAGAAAGTGAGCTGGTCAATCTGTCAACCCGCTGGATCGGTGATAGTAAAATCATCGGCCATACGGTTGCCCACAGAGTACTGATCCCCAAAGCCGAGTATTGTCATGCCCAGACTATCTTGCAGCCTGCTTGCATCCTGCCCGCTGCAGGTTGCCGGGTGGGTCACAAGCGGCCCATTATTCCACAGGACTGCATTAGGCATCGCCCAGGTAGGCCCAGACATATTCGCCGGCGCTGGTCCAGCTGCCGCAGCATCACTAACCTGATCAACAACGGGTTGCCAACCAGCCGGGGGAGCTAAAGGAACTTGGGTTGCGGGTGGTGTTGCATTCAGCAGGGTTCCCATATCTGGCACGAACAATAGATAGAAGGCGTCATCCACATTCGGATCTTGGGGGGTATCGGCCACCGTCACCGCCTCGCCGGTGTCGGCAGTGACCACCGAGCCAGGCAATGGTTCGCCGGTGTTCAGGTCATACACGTTACCCACCACAAGGCCGCCATTCATAGGCATGCATGCTCCCAGGATCGCCAAATCGTCGATGTACCAGCCAGGATAGGTAATTGACACATCGGTGTGCAGGTAAAACCTTACCCGGAAGTTGGTGACTGCATAGCTGGCATCCAGGTTTACGCTACGTTCAGTCCAGCTTAAATCAACATCGCCCTGACCTTGGTATACCGTGGTCCAGAACGCGCCACCATCATTGCTCACCTGGACAGAAGCCACATCACAGCAAGACTCGGTTTGCAGCCATTGCCACCAATCCAGCTTGAATTCCCCGGTAAGGCCACTCAGGTCAATATTAGGTGATACAAGATAGTCATCTGAGTAATTCAGGTAGCTGCTACTCAGGTTTGTAGCCCATACATTCAGACCCGAATGAGCACTTCCGGGGCCGCTGGTTGGAACACCCCATGCCCAGGTCGAGTTGACGCTACTCGCATCGACCGTGAAACCGCCATCTGAATTCTCGAAATTTTCAAAATAGGAGATCCCTGGTTTATAACCAGGGGCGGTGCATGCCTCAGGGTCAACCTCCAGCCCGAAGTCGTGGGTGAGCGCGCCCGATAGCACCGGAGAAGTCCAATCCTGCGTGTTATAACCTCCCGACCACGCACTCACGTGGAAATCATAGGCAGCTCCATTCGGTAGCTCGATGTTGTAATAACCGGTTGTAGGATTAGTCCAGAACGGGCTATCCGGTGATCCATCGATATCGATCCGGGCGTACAGCGGCCAGCCAGTCAGGCTATCCTTCACATAGCCATCCACTATCGAAGATGGGGCTTGTTCCAAAGAGAAGTCCAGCGTCGTGATGGTGTCAGCGGAGACCACCACACCTGTGGCGGTATCTGAGAAGTAGCCGAACTTGGAGGCGGTCACCTCATAGGTTCCGGCTGATATCGGGTCGAACACGTAAGTGCCATCCGGCCCAGTCTGCGTGGTATAGGTCTGGGCGGGCAGACCCGTCGCTTCGATGGTCACATCTTCAAGCGGGTCTCCGCCAGCACTTGCGGTTACCGTGCCATCCAGCGTGCCCGTTGGACCGCATGCACCCATCGCCGCAGTCACCGCAGCAAAGGCATTGATCTCTCCCCAGCCGGTTGACTGGTTGGGGTATTGCCCGGGGCCTTCACCTGAGCATGAGCCTGGTAGCCCGGTGGTGATGTGTGTGGCGGTGTCTTGGATCAGGGTTTCGGTGGCGGCGTAATCCCCCACCAGGCAGGGTGCTGCCTGCCAGACGAGTGCCACCAGGCCGGTGACGTGCGGGGCAGACATGGACGTGCCCGTCCAGCCACCCTCATATGATGTGTCGCTGGTGTTCACCGAGGAGCGGATGTTCACGCCAGGGGCTGCAACCTGGGGCTTGATGGACGGGAAACCGTTCGGATTGATGGTGTCAGGGTTATCGGTGGGGCCTCGGTTGGAGTGAGAGGCATACGCCCCGTTGCTCTGCCCGGTGGAGCCCACGCCGGTCACATTGCCATACCGCCCGGGGTTGCCAACCGTACCGCAGGGTGGAGGTGACGAGTAGCCGCAGTTGGAAGCGTTGCCATTCGAAAAGATGGGATAAATGCCGCTAGCTAGCCAGGCATCAACCACGCCCTGGTACCAGCCGTCATAGCTCGTGCTGCAATCTCCCCACGAGTTGTTGATCGCATCCGGGCGCTTATCCGGGTCGGGGTTGGCACCGGTCAGGTCGGTGGGGGCAACCAAAAACTGGGCACACTCCAGCAAGGCGCTATCAGAACACGAGCTGGTGTTGCAGCCCCGGCAGGCCATCCACTGCGCGCCAGGTGCCATACCAATCTGGTTCGCACCCCCATCATCACCCACCATGGTGCCCATGGTGTGGGTGCCGTGGCCATTATCATCGGCTGGTGAAGCGGGGTGATCGCCGTAAGGATCCCACCAGTTATAGTTATTGTCGAACAATCCACCCCCCAGGCTGCCACGGTAATGATTGACGAGCGCCTGGTGGGTATAGCGCACACCGGTGTCGATGCTGGAGACGACCATACCTTCACCGTTGATGCCCAGTGCCCAGGCATCGGGTGCACCGACATGGGTGATATTCGGTTCCACGCTGAACAGGGTCAAGCCTGTATCTTCTGCGGTCTCCTCCGGTTCGATCAAACCTTCGACGCGGTGCGCGCGGAGGGAGGCGATTTCAGGGAAGTTCTGCAATTCGTTGAAAACGCCCAGGCTGGAGTCTTTGACCGAGATGATATTATCGATCCAGAAGGACTGGTATTTCACTCCCTGTGCATCGAGATAAGCGCGTACATTAGCCTGAGCTTTATCAGCAGCTTGCTGTAAGGCGTTCATTACAAAGTACCCGCGTGCTTGCCAATCCATACCAGAAGCCGCCGAAAGATCGGCTTTATTGCGGAAATAGATCAGGTAGCCAGCTGAACCATCTTGCTCAATTTGGCTCAAAAGCTGGGGTTCGACTTCAGGCCCTGGGTTTGTTTGTGCGACAGGAGCCTCGGAGGTAGTTTGAGCTTTAACCGTCTGGATAGGTTGAACAGCTGACAGGAACATACCCCCAATAACAAAAATCGTAAATAATAAGCGCAACAATTTCTTACTCATAGACCATTTTCCTCCATCATGAAATAGTTGGATATCCATGCTCATTCGAATGTTGGAATTACAGATATCGGGCCGTCGAGTGATTCGGCTTTAATAGGTTTTTCAACTATGAAAAAGTATGTTAGTGTATCGGGTGGTATCTCCTTTCATACATGCTGCTAATACCAGCTCTAGCTGGCTCAAAAAAGCAATATACATTGAATTATTTGGTTTCATACATTAAAACGGCTCTGGTATTATTGCTAACCAGATTAAATTCTGACATAGTTTGGCACAAGGCAATCACACTTTTGCATGGTTGTTATTTGTATGTATATGCACCGAAAAAATAATTTATGTAAAGCTTACTAATTACGAAATTATTAATTTTGGTACACGATATATATTAATAAAGGTTAATCAATAATGAGATTGTGATAAATATAACATAATAATGAGAAAATATCAACTCTCTGCAGCATTTATTATCTAAATTTGTCTATTCATCATAGATTAATGAAATATTTCACAGGCAAATGAGCAATCTTACGATTTAGAAAGTTGTTGTGTGTCTCGCCTCCACCGAAGCATCTATTGAAGCTGCGCAGTTTATATACCCACCGCTCGTACGCCTGGCTAAATGCCAGTTTACATATCGCGCCCACCGGCTCCTTCCCTCTGATTGTTTGGTATAATAGCCAGACTTTTATGCCAGACCTGGCGGGTGTGTTTCAGCCAGCTGCTGGTTTCCATTCGGTAATATCTTTATTGGTAAAGCTCAGATTCCTCCGGGTAATTCCCCGGCTCAGATCAGGAGGAATTGGTTGAAGTCATCTATTACGGGTAGAAAATTCTATTTTATTGCCATATTCATCACTGCAATCCTGTTCCTAACCGTACATAAAGGCCAGCATGGCGGGTGGCACGCACTCATCAAACATACTGTTGCGCATTCGACAGGTGTGATTCTTGTCGCAGATCACCCGCCTGCCAGGGCACATTTACGCCTGGCATCAGTTTACAACCATCAAGCAAATCGCCCCCAGGTAGTTGTACCGGTTACCGGTGCATATACAACCGCCAGTCCAATCCCGGTGGCAACCCAGATCAGCACCCCCCAGCCCAGCCTGCCATCGCTGCAGAGTTTTATTGTCCGGGTTATCAATGGCCAGGCTGACGCCCTGGTGGGCATCTACGTGAAGGATATCATGGCGCTGCGCGTCGTTCAGCAGCCAAACAGTGACCCAGCTTATATCGACCTCGATGAGGGAACTGCCACCCAATTCTCTACTGCCAGCTCATTTGGCGCCACTGGCCTGCTGGCGCATAATTTTCTTTCGGGGCGCTATTTCTTTGACCTGACTCTGGGAGACGACCTGGTTCTGGTGTATGGCAATGGCCAAACTTCGCATTATACGGTAAGCGAGATCGGCGATTACCAGAGGCTTTCGCCCGCCGACCTGCGCAGTGATTTTTTGGATTTAGCCACCAACCAGCAGAAGAGCGTTGATGACGTATTTACCCACTACTACCAGCAGGAACAGGTGCTCACCCTCCAGACCTGCATCGCCCAGGATGGCAATTCAGATTGGGGGGTACGCTTCATCCTGGCCCGCCCCTATCCCCTATCGATAAATAGAATCGAAATCGCCTCCCGATTTCGTCGGTGAGGCGACTTCTCATTTTGAATATAGTTTAAATTATTGGCAGAAGGCCAGCATGAACCTTCTTCCAGCGATGAGGAATTTACGGTATCACCACATGCTCACCCGCATAGATCAGGTTGGGATCGGTGATGCCCGGGTTGGCCTGTTCCAGTGCCGATAGGCTCACGCCCTGCTCGGCGGCAATCAGGCTCAGATAATCACCCGATTTCACCACATACACCGTCTGTCCGTTCACTGTCACCAGTGAGCCAGGGATATATAGCTGCTGGCCGACGGTCAACACGTTGGGGTTGGTGATCTGCGGGTTTGCCCGTAGCAATGCATTGACTGAGCTGTTGAAACGCAGCGCCAGGCCGGAGAGAGTGTCACCGGGTTGCACGGTATACAACCCTGTGGGGGCCTGCGATGTCACCTGGAAGGTTGCGCTGGCTGTAGGGCCGCCGCTGGTCTGGGTGGTGGCAGAAATTGTCCACACGCTGCCTTGGGTGGCAGTGCTTGGGATGGTAGCGGTTACACTGAAAGCACCACTGCTATTCGTGGTAGCTGATAGCGTGAACGCTGCAGTTTGCCCCTGTGGACCAACCGATACGGTAATGGCATTGTTAGCCGTGAAGTTTTGACCATTGATCGTCACCTGGCTACCAGCGGCTCCGCTCAGTGGGGTCAGGGTGATCTGCGCCCCTGTAATCGGTATGACGCTGCTAGGAATCACGATCCGTTCACCCGGGATGATCAGGTTGTAGTCAGCAATATTCGGGTTCGCCTGTTCCAGTGCCGACAGGCTGACGCCCTGGGCAGCGGCAATCGCTGACAGGTAATCACCCTGCTTTACGATGTAGATGGTTTGCCCATTCTCGCTAATCAGGGAACCTGGGATGGCCAGTTGCTCGCCAGCTGTTATGGTGGTGGAATTATTCAGATTGGGATTGGCTCGCAAAAGCGCGTTTACGGTCGTGTTGAACTTCAACGCGATGCTAGAGAGGGTGTCACCACTCTGTACCGTGTAATAGCCAGTCGTAGGTGCTGCTTCGGTCACCTGGAAATTAGCTGAAACCGATGGTCCGCCACTGGTGGCTGCGGCCGCGGTGATCTTCCACAAGCTGCCGGCTGGTGCATTATTGGGGATTACCAGCGATGCAGAGAAATTTCCACTGCTATCTGTGGTGGTTGATGTATTGGCTGACCCCGACCCACCCTGCTGGCTGGCGGTAATGTTCACCGTAGCGCTCTTGGGGAAATTAGACCCGGTCACGGTCACCTGGCTTCCGGGATTGCCACTGGCTGGCGAGATGGCCATAGCCGCCCCGGTGATAGGGATCACACCTTGCGGGATATTGATGACTTCCCCTGGATAGATCAGGTTGTAGTTTTGGATCTGTGGATTTGCCTGTTCCAATGTTGCCAGGGGGATCCCGCAGGCAGCTGCAATGCCACTCAAGGTATTGCCAGACTGGACGGTGTAGGTAGGTCAACAAGTTTGCGGGTCGGCCGCAACAGTTGATATAGGCATTGACAACGCTAAAATAAAAACGCCGGCTAGGGATAGATACATCCAACGACGGCGCATCTTTGATGTTTTCATAACCATACCTCCTGTTTAATTTGACGAAAATTATCTGTATTTAGTTTCATAATATAAGAATATGCTAATGAATTGCCAAATGGCGAAATTGATAAGAATTTTGATCAGCATCATTGCCTCATCTGCTCAGAAAACTGGGTGTGGTTGGGGGTTCGCAAAAAGGGAGCGGAGCTGGGAAGCAAGCAGGTTCAAGTTCCATCTTGGCTGCTTATACCACTCACACATCACCTAAACCCAAAAATCGGCTGACATACAGTTCGGGGCAGTAAATTGATAATGATTAGTGGGATTGGGTATAATGCTTTCATACTTCTTCCGGAGAATGCCATGCCTGAACGAACCTCATCGAACCCGCTCATAGCCACCTGGCTCAGCCATATCCACGCCCTGGCGGTGGACATCGGGCCGCGCGGTCCAACCCGTGATGGAGAACGCCAGGCTGCCCACTATGCCTATGAACAGTTTGCGAAAATTGGTTTGCAGCCAAAATGGGAGACGTTCTCAAGCGCCCGGTCGATCTTTCACCCGCACTTGCTGGGCAGCAGCCTGATGCTGTTGGCATTCTTCCTGTTCCCACTGGCAACCAAGGGCACGGCCATCGTGGCCGCAGTGTTGTCCATTTTTGTGCTCGCCAATGAGCTCTTGGAGCTCAGCTTTATCAATAATATCTTCCGCATCGTCACCCCAAAGGGGCAAAGCCAGAATGTGTGGGCAGTCATCCCCTCAGCTGGTGCGCACCAGCGCGACTTGCTGCTGGTTGGTCACCTCGACAGCCAGCGCACGTCCATCATTTTTAGCACGCAACGCTGGGTCAGCATCTATGACTACTTCACCATGGTCACCTTTGCGTGTTTTATCCTGCAGGCAATAATTTACAGCCTTGCGATTTTTTTGCAAATCTCCTGGGCGTGGTACGCCAGCATTCCCGCCGCCCTGTGTGCTTTTCTCCTGGCCGTGATGTGCCTGCAGGCGGAGGCAACCCCCTTTACTGCCGGTGCCAATGATAATGCCAGCGCGGTGGGCATGGTGCTGAGCCTGGCAAAGGAGCTCGAAACCCGGCCATTGGAGCATACCCGTGTATTTGCCGTATGTACGGGCTGTGAGGAAGTGCAGCATTATGGCATGATCGATTTCTACAAGCGTCACCTTGCCGAGCTGGTGAGCCCGGTTGCACTGGTATTTGAGATGATCGGATGTTCGGGCCCCGCATGGCTCACCCGGGAGGGCATCATCGTTCCGTTTACAGCAGATGCAAACCTGGTGCGCATGGCCGAGAACCTGGCACGCGAACACCCCGAATGGGGTGCGTACCCGGCGGTGACCAGCGGTGGAAACACAGAAATGGCCGATGCGTTGCGCTGTAAAATCCCCGCCATCACCCTCACCGGGATGACGAAGGAAGGCGTTTCACCCTACTGGCACCAGCTGGCAGATACCTTTGATAAGATGCGGCCAGACGTGATGGAGAAAACCTGGCAGATGACCTGGGCGATGATCAAGAAGCTAGATGGTCAAAAGGATTAATGTTCCCCGTATACAGCTCATCGCTTAATAATTTGGTCATTCCTTATACTGTAAGGAAAATCTAGAAAAATTTTCAAAGAGCTCACCAGGGGGTAATTCCATCGCTTGGAAAGTGGTGTAGATGAGAATCCTCCGCTCAATTCTTTGTTTGCCTTAATCTATCCGGCGATAAAAGCGCATCTTTCTGTTGCTATAATCTCGGTTAGAACAAGAGACTTGGTGGGAGATTAAGTAATCCTAACTAGCTTTACTGGTTGATTCACCAAATAGGGAGGAGCCATGTTCCGTATATTTGTAAATACGGTTAAAAAGAAAAAAATGTTGGTTGTTGCATGCCTGATGCTGGCTGTGGCATTATCAGCATGTGCACAATCGGCAGAAAGTGCATTAGCAAATCCAACAGCCACGGTAGTCAACGAACCCACACGCCAGCCTCTTGCATATTATTCGCCGCTTGCCAATGCCCAATATGTGTCCAAAAATGATACTATCATCCTGCGTTTTGGCCCCGCCTTGAATGCGGATAATCTTGCCAATCTGGTCGTCAGCCCGACCGGCGCCAAGAGCGGCTTACACGACGGCAAGCTTATCCTTGCGGATGACCGCCGCACAGTGATCTTTAAACCCAACCAGGCATTTACGCCAGGTGAGCAGGTGACTGTGCAGGTTAGCAGCCTGAGCGTAAGCATAGGCGTGGCTTACCAGCCGTTGAATTACTCCTTTACCGTAGCCGCCAACCAGCAAACCGCGGTAGTAGCTTCGAATACGGTTCCAACTACCATGCCCGTACCTGCTTTCCCGGCATACCTCACCTTGCCGAAAGACATCCCTCATTACACTGTATCTGTAACCTCCACCAGCACGCTGGACGAAGGATATATCTTTGTGTCGCCATTTTATTGGACTATGTCCACGGTCGGATCCTACCTGCTAATCCTGGACAATACCGGGCAGATTGTGTATTACAAATCAATGGCAGACCAATTGGCGGGATTTGATTTTAAGGTGCTACCCAGCGGGTACATGGTGTATTACGATCAAAAGACATCCTTGCATGTGATCATGGATTCTCATTACCAGGTTGTGGGAACCTATGCAGCCCAAAATGGTTATGCCGCGGACCTGCACGATTTCCTGATGACCAAGGATGGTTATACATTTTTGATGATCGCCGACGAGGAAACCATCGATATGAGCAAAATGGTGCGGGGAGGTCAAAATGATGCGGCCGTCACCGGGCTGGTGATCCAGGAGCTTGACCCTCACCAAAACGTGATTTTCGAGTGGCGCAGTTGGGATCACTTTACATTTGGCGAATCCACTGCCAGCCTCACCACCCAACAGATCGACCTGATCCATGGAAATGGGCTGGCACTGAGCAATGATGGCAACTTGTTGCTCTCCTGCAGGAACTTGAGCTCGATTACGAAGATTGACTTGCAAACTGGTGCGATCATGTGGCGATTTGGGGGTAAAAGAAACGATTTTAAATTGGTAAATGACAGTGGATTTAATTTCCAGCATAATATCGCTATGCTTGCAAATGGAGATATTACCCTGTTCGATAATCAAGGTACAGACCAATCACCCGCCACATCACGCGCCCTGGAATACCGGCTGGATGAGGCCAATAAAACCGCCAACCTGGTCTGGTCTTTTGCTCATAACCCGCCGGTCTTCACCGATTACATGGGTGACGTGCAGCGTATGGCGAATGGTAACACTTTCATTGCCTGGGGAAGTGCGGTGGTGACCAACGGGTATGTCTTCACCTCGATGACCGAAGTTGCACCGGATAACCAGGTTATTTTTGAGATGGCCTTTGACCAGCCTTACGTGAGTTACCGGGCCTTTCGTGGGCCATGGGTAGGCACCCCCAGTAGCGTGCCTGATTTGGCATATTCGGTTGGTGACGGTGAGTTCACGCTGGGTTATTCGTGGAATGGCACCACCGAAGTGGCTTCTTGGAACCTATACGGTGGCACTTCAACCCAGGCAATGATCCTTATAGATCAGCGCGTAAAGCAGGGATTTGAAACTCAATCTCACTTTGCCGATCTCCCACCCAATGAGTGCTATTTCCAGGTGGCAGCCCTGGATAAAAATGGGTCAGAACTGGCTCGATCTGAGCTGCTATCCACCGATAAAAACATATGCCCGCTGGGCAGTAATGTCAGGTAGAGGAGCGATTATTAGCCAATATTATCTCGATTTTGTAAACATAAGGCTCGTATACCGTTGTGGTGGCTTGATTTCCTGTATTTTTAGCCATTGGGCAAACTTGTTTCCGGTAAACAGCCTACCTAATAAATATAGTGGTCGTTGGGAGAAATTTCTTAATTTTATTTTCATGATAATAATTCACGCCGGCATCTTCAAATGGTATTATTGTGCATGTCTCTCGATCAATCAACACCACCGGCGCAGATTCTGGGCATCGAATAATAAGCAGATGGGATTCAACCTGATTTGATTATTTTCTCTCAATCTATTGGAGTATTTTCGCAGTAAAAATAAGGTGAATTTTTCCAATCGTTGGATAGGTAGAGGAGGTTAGGTATGGGTGGTGGCGGGATCAGCTTGGGGAAAATATTTGGTATTCCAGTAAGGATCGATTATAGCTGGTTTTTAATTGTGATCCTGTTTACCTGGACCTTTGCGACAGGTTATTATCCAGCCGAGTTTACCAATTGGACGACTTCTGAGTACTGGATCGTGGGGGCAATCACCTCCATCATGGTATTCGTGAGTGTTTTGCTGCATGAGCTGGGGCATTCATTCATCGCCTTACGATACAAGATACCGGTGCATAGTATCACCTTATTCATTTTTGGTGGTATTTCTCAGATCAGCGAAGAGCCGGTTAGCGCAGTCTCCGAATTCTGGATCACATTTGCCGGGCCAGTGGTGAGTTTCCTGCTTGCCGGGGTGTTCTATGGATTGACCTTTATTTTTACCCCGATCGTGCCATTGTTGGCGATTGTGAAATACCTGGCCTACATCAACGTGATCTTGGGATTATTCAACCTGATACCGGGCTTCCCATTGGATGGGGGTGGGGTATTAATGTCCATCATCTGGGGAGTCACCCATAACCGGCATCGGGCATTGATGATTGCCTCCTATGTGGGAAGCTTTGTAGCATATCTTTTCATCATTTTTGGCGTGTTTGAGCTCTTTACCGGTAACCTGATCAATGGCTTGTGGATCGCCTTTATTGGCTGGTTCCTGGTGTCGGCGTCGCGCGGTCAGGTGAGGCAAGAGCAGGTTAAGAGCGCCCTTTCAGGGCATAAGGTATATGAGGTGATGAGCCAGCGTTATACCATCATCCAGGGGAACACCTTCCTGCAATCTCTGGTTGATGATCATATTCTGGGGGGCGGAAGGAGAAGCTTCATCGTTGAAGACGGCGACCAGGTAGTGGGGCTGCTAACCCTGCACCATCTTCAAAATGTGCCCAGGGAGCAATGGCCGAGCACGATGGTGAGCCAGGTGATGATTCCATCAGCTAAGTGGAAACAAATTGGCCCCGATACTGAATTATGGGATGCAATTGAGGTGATGGACCGCGATGGAGTGAACCAATTGCCAGTAATGACGGATGGCCGGCTTGATGGGATGCTTACCCGTGAAGATATTATCAGTTACTTGCGCGATTTGAGCAGGCCTGGCCGGTAGATCACCGTCTCTTCTGTTATGCTATCTCGTTAAAACCAAGTGCAATAAGGAGGAACAATGGATACCCAGCAAGAATCAGCCAATGTGAGTCAGCCTGAGTTAGCAACCCCTGCCGAGGTAATCAAACCTCACCGGGCAAACGCATGGTTAAAAACATTTTTCACCGGATTGATCTTATTTGTTCTGTCGGGGATTTTATTGATCATCACCCAAAACCCCAACCTGTTTCCCACCGTGGTGTTGATTGGCAGTTTTCTGGTGCCGGTCACTTATGTGACCTTTTTCTATGAACGCAAGCACCTGAGCCAGCTTTCCATGCCCACTACCTTCATCAGCTTTGTCTATGGGGGCATCCTGGGGGTGCTGGCTGCCTCCTTGTTGGAGCCGCTATTTATCAAGAACAGCAATTTTGGCAGCATGCTCGAGGTGGGTTTGATCGAGGAATTTGCCAAGATCCTTGCGGTGGTCCTCATCGCATATCGTTTGAAAGACAAATCTGAGATGAGCGGGCTGATTCTAGGTGCCGCGGTGGGCATGGGTTTTGCAGCGCTGGAGAGCACCGGCTATGCGTTTACTGCATTTATTCAAAGTGACAGTTTGTCGCAAACCGTGTATGTAACCATGGTCCGCGGTTTTCTGGCGCCAGTGGGGCATGGCACCTGGACAGCGATCTTGGCCAGCATGTTATTCAGGGAAGCACGAGATGGCCGTTTCCGAATTACTTTATATGTGATCGGCACTTACCTGCTGGTGGCATTACTGCATGGAATGTGGGATGGGCTACCCACGGTCATCACCGATTATGTCGGTCCGGGCCTGGATGTATTTATTGGGCAAGCCATCATTGGGATTGCAGGGTTAGTTGTTCTGTGGTTGCGCTATCGTGATGCCAGAAAGCTGCAAATAGAAACGGCTCAATGACGGCCCTGACAGCAGTAATTTATTCTTTTCTTTTTGGGATGCTGCATGGGGTGCTGCCAGATGAACATACCTGGCCAATTACATTCAGCTATGCGATCGGTGGAGCTAGCGGCCGGCAAGGAATTAGAGCCGGCCTTTATTTCTCAGCAGCTTTCACCCTGCAGCGCACGCTACTTTCAGAAGCTGCCTACCTGGCACTGGCACCATACCTGCTGAAGCCAGGTGTGAACCAGATTGTATATATCGTGGTGGGAGTGGTAATGGCCATTGCCGGGGCGGTAGTATTGCGGTTGAATTTCTATCCTCATTTCCACCTCCTCGGTCATCACCATGAAGACGCCAATCAAATTGAATTATCAGGTAAGGTGATGAGCATTCACCATAATGAAACCACCGAATCACCCAGGACACCACCTGTTCGATGGACCATGATTCATGGATTCATTGCCGGTTTTGGTTTTGGTGGTTTTTCGCTGTTTGTCAACACTGTGGCAGCACCAGCCATGGGTAGCGCCTGGCTGGGGTTTTTGCCCGGCCTGGTTTTCGGGCTTGGGACAATGATCATGCTGGTGGTAGTTGGGTTTTTATTTGGCTCTGCCATGCGGTGGAGCCATATGCTGAGTGAAGATGAGATCAAGCGTATTGGGTCGCAAACGGGAGGTAGGACGTTATTTTTCGGTGGTTTGCTATTTGCCGTGTTTGGGGCCACGACTTTTTTAGGTTGGGAGAAATACCTGCCAGTCGATGTAGGCTATGTGTTGGTCGGAATGTTTATGATCGTCATCGCTATCCCGGCATTCATCTATTCGTTGAAAGAGGTGCTTAACGCCAGAAAACAATCCATAACCACCTCAAAAAACCTTTCTGAATCATAGTAGACGTAATAGCAAAATCGAGCGTGCTGATATTTAAAATTGGTCGCCATCGATACGCTGGCGCTAAGTTTATCGACGATAGGCGACGGTCATCTGCGCTGAGGCTGGCACCAGCGATCGCTGATTCAAAAATCAGGTCAGGCATCCATGGAATCTAATTATGGATCGTTTCAGGGAGGCCTACCATTTGTGCACTCACCACCCATAAGCGTTTCTGGGCTTCCGCATCATTAGATTGTGTCGAGGAGGCAATTGTTTTACGATTGTTCCAATATTTCCCGGTAATCCCCTCAACCTCTGGAGATGAAGCCAGGAAAATGATTGTATCGGCACCTTGCTCGGGAGTGAGAGAGAATTGATGGAAGATACTCATACCCATCTTCATCGCTCCATTATTATTCATCCCAAAACCGGTGGCCACGGCACCTGGGTGGACAGCATTGACGGTAACTCCCGTTCCAGATAGGCGTCTGGCAAGCTCATAGGTGAAAAGCAAGTTAGCCAGTTTTGATTGGCCATATGCGCGATAGCCGCCAACACCATATCGGCGCTCATTTTGCAGATCGCTAAAGTCCAGGCTGGCACCCACGTGTGCGTTGGATGATACGCTAATGATCCTTGAAGGCGCATCGGCGATGAGCATGTTCAGCAACAGGTTGGTGAGGGTAAAGTAAGCTAAATGATTCAGGGCAAAAGTATATTCAAACCCATCCACACTTACCTGGCGGCTGGCGAAAATCCCCCCGGCGTTGTTGATCAGCACGTGCAGGTGGGGGTATTTCTGGCGAAAAGCGTTTGCCAGGTTGCGGACTTCCGAAATGGACGATAAATCTGCGATCAGCCCATCCACGGCTGAGTTATTGGATTGGTCTTTAATGGATTGAACCACAAGCCCAGTTTTCTCAGGGTTTCGGCCGACAATAACCACCGCCGCGCCCTTTTTTGCCAGCTCGAGGGCAGTCACTTTTCCGATGCCATTCGTGCCGCCTGTGATGAGAATAATTTTCCCTTCCAATTCATTCATATAAACACCTCCGATTAAGCTATCCCCACTCGAAACCAGAATTATACCATTAATAGGACAATATATATCCGAATATATCGGAAATTAATTTAGACGTAACCCGGAGTAAATTAATAAGTCCACTCATTCGCTTCGTAAAATGGTTTCAATTGAAGAACTCTCTGCCCAGGTATTTGGTCGCGTCTCCCTAAGCCCCACTCATGGAGGAGCTGCTTTAAAAAAACACAGGCTATTTTCCGCCATGGAAATTGCATCTACCTCTTTCAAAGCCTCGTTGAGCATGCAGACTGAACGGAGAAAATCCATCGCCATCCCGTGCGTGGCATCTTTTTCCTGGTGGATGATAGCAGCCTATTCGATGTAAAAATTGGCTTTAGCTAATTACCGGAAGTATCATACATGATAAGGCTAAACAAGCTCATGGCATCTGAAATGATTGCAGCACAATCATCGCCCAATCCTAATGAATTGATAGGCTATCTTGTAAAATACTCGAATTTACCCTGACTCAGCCGAAAAATCATAGAATAGGTGAGAACGTTGAGCAATGCAATGTCCTGCTATATTAGAAGTGCCGCTCTCAGACGGTATACTGTTCAACCTCATCAACGAATTGCTCAGCAGCAAAATAGTTAATCGTATTGAGCATGGAGAGGCGCGGCTCAGCCAATAATCCTGGCCTAATTTGCAGGAGGCTTTTATCCACTAGAGCGGCGATCAGATCGCTGAATTCATTGTGCTCGAAGATACCCGAGAAGGTATCCTCGACGTGTGCCAATGTAAATTCTCCTTTGAAAACTGAAAGAAACGCAAACAGGCGTTTTTCTTGTGCGGTCAACAGGTTATAACTTCGCTGGATGGCTTGGTAAAGCGTTTCCTGGTGGGGATGCAGAGGGTGAGGTCTTTTGGTACATAAAATATATTGGCTACTCATATGGGAGAGCAACGCATGAGGGGTCATTAATTTGCTTCGGCTTGCATGCAGCTCAATGGCCAATGGCAACCCATCCAGAAGCTTGCAAATTTCTGTGACTACTTGCAGGTTATCGCGGTTCAACGCGAAACCAGGCTGAGCTAGCCTGGCGCGCTCGATAAACATTGCAAGGGCAGAAAACTCAGATAATGCGTTAATATCCATTGAATTAAGCTGCGCCTCGGCAGGAAATTCCAAAGGTAGCACCGGGTAAACCTGCTCGCAAGCCAGGTGTAAAATCTCCCGGCTGGTGACCAGTATTTTTAATCCCGGACAAGCCGTCAATAACTCAAATACCAGGCGGGAGGCAGCTTTACCCAAATGCTCAACATTGTCCAATACCAGCAACACTTGCCTATCAGCAATTCCATGGATGAGCCGCTCGAGGGGAGATTTGACTTTCAATCTCTTCATTCCAACTTTACTTTGGATGGATAAAGCCAATTGATGATCGTCTTTGAGCGAAGCAACTTCAATAAAAAAAATACCACCGGTGAATATTTGAGACACTTCAAATGCAACGGACTGGCTGAGGCGCGTTTTACCAACCCCTGGTGGGCCTGCGAGGGTCACGAGGCGAACACTGGAAGCCAAAAGCAGTACCTTAACCGAGGATACATCGTGTTCACGGCCAATCAGCGTAGTTAGCATGGATGGAACATGGATGTTAGTTGTGGTAGCTGATGGGAGCCAGGGAATATCTTCTTTCCTAGCAGCAGGAGCCATGTGCCAGTCGCCTCGAGCGAACCCCAGGAATAATTTGTGCTCATTCGCCGGAATTTCAAAAACTCTCGCAAATTGTTCAGCAATCTGGGCAGATGGTTTGCGTTCCTCGGCTTCGATTTTGCGCAAGGTGATCGTTGCGCAATTAACATTGGCAGCTAGCTGGGCTTGGGTCAAGCCCAAGGATTTCCGATTACGTCTAAGCCATTCACCGAAACTGATTGCATCCATGTTTTTCCCCATTAATGTATCGTTATTTGTATCGATCAGAGATACCTGTTCCTGAAAAATCCCCTTATACTCCGTAAATATTACAAAGTATACCAAAATTGGTTGATATATATCCGATAAAAATTAAGAAAGGAACATTAGAACTATGAGAAAGATTACTTATCTTGGGATGCTTGTCCTGTTAATGTTTGGGCTAGTCGGTTATACGCTACCATCAGCAGCCACATCTCAGAATTACACCGTATGGGTGGGTGCGGAAGATGTGGGTAGAGCTGTTTCAATCGCCACGTTTTTTCCTCAAGATGTTAGCATTCATGTGGGCGACTCAATCACCTGGGTGGCTAATACTCACGAAATCCACACAGTAACATTCTTGGTGGGAGGCGAATTACCTCCAACGATCATCCCAGCCCCTGCTGGCATGGTTTCACCACTCCAGATCAACCCATTAGTAGCATTTCCAACCCCCACCGATGGGAATTATGATGGAATGACCTATATGAACTCGGGGATTATTTCCACCGACCCGGGGATGGTGCAGTCCTTTACCCTGACTTTTACCCAGCAGGGCGCTTTCCCATATATTTGTGTGATACACGGCGTGGTGATGTCTGGCACGATTAACGTGGTAGGGGCAGATGTTCCGGTCAAGACCCCCGCTCAGGTGCAGGCCCAGGCACAGTCAGAGATGCAAACTGCCTGGAACCAGGTTCCCCCAATACTGGCCAGCGCCCAGGCACAGGCCGTACCACCAACCAAAAATCCCGATGGTACTTTTACCCGTACAATAACTTTGGGATACGAATCCGGACCTGTCATGGTGATGGGCTTTTTCCCTGATCACATGGTGGTATTCCCCGGTGACACGGTGATTTGGAAGCTATCAGCAACCGATATGGCACCTCATACGGTGACATTTTATAATGGCGCACCAGACCAGCCATTTGTAATCGTGAAACCGGGCGCGGATGGACCAGTAGCGCTCATCAATCCAGCCGCATTGTTCCCTTCACAAGCAGTGATGGAAGGTAAATTATTGAACAATACCGACTATTTCAACTCAGGCTTTCTCATGCCTGGGGGCCAGGAGGAGTTTAGCCTCAAGATTGGCGATATCTCTGGCACCCTGAATTATGATTGTATCTTGCATGACAGCAGCGGGATGACTGCCAGCTTATCTGTGGTCCACCGGATGTTTTTACCCCGAATAGATAAATAGTGAAAATATACTGACATGCTTTACGCCAGCCGGCAAGCAACCTTGCCGGCTTTTTATTCATTTCTATTTACCAGGCTATTGACGGTTAACCAGTAACCGGGATTAGAATATATACTATCGTGGAGTACTTGGGGTAGTTTTTGACCAGGAGATGCCGGCAGCAAAGAGGAGTGAGAAATGCCTAAAAAAGCCAAGGGTAAGAATTCAAAGAATATCGATGAACCGCAGATTAGTAATAAAAAAGCCTTTGACAATGAAAATGAGCAGCAAAGCCCAGGTCCACAATCTGGGGACGAGGGGGCAAGTGAAAAGTATATCTTGATAGATAAGAAAACCTATTCCGCAGAGCTGCGCCGGCTGCAGGTTGAGTTGGTAATAATGCAGGAATGGGTGCGCATCAAGGGATTAAAAGTGGTGGTGATCTTTGAAGGCCGCGATGCAGCCGGGAAGGGCGGGGTGATCAAGCGCATTACCGAAAGCCTCAACCCGCGCATCTGCCGGGTGATTGCGTTGCCAGCGCCCACAGAGCGTGAGAAAACCCAGTGGTATTTTCAGCGCTACATCGCCCACCTGCCTGCAGGAGGCGAGATTGTGTTGTTCGACCGCAGCTGGTACAACCGGGCGGGTGTCGAGCGGGTAATGGGCTTCTGCACCGATCAAGAGTATGCAGAATTCCTGCGCTCGGTGCCAGAATTCGAGCGCATGCTGGTGCGCTCAGGGATCAGCCTGATCAAGTACTGGTTCTCGGTGGGCGCTGAGGAGCAGGAGAAGCACTTCCAGGCGCGCATCGCTGACCCCACCAAGCGTTGGAAGCTTAGCCCGATGGACCTGCAATCACGGGCGCGCTGGATGGAATATTCCAAAGCCAAAGATGAGATGTTCGCTTATACCGATATCAAGCAAGCCCCCTGGTATGTGGTTAACGCTGATAATAAGCAGTGTGCACGACTGAATTGCATGCATCACCTGCTACACATGATCCCTTATGAGGATTTAACCCCTGAGCCTATTAGCCTGCCCCCGCGCCAAAAGGACAAAGGTTACATCCGCCCACCGATGACCGACCAGACTTTCATACCTCAAGTGTACCGCCCGGCGGGTGTGGAGGATAGCGATTAACCTCACCAGCAATCTTCCATATTTTTTATCGCCCACCTTTATCGAACCGATTAAATAAAAAGCACACCTGGCTGACCTGCCCAGGTGTGCTTGATTGTTCACAGCGAGGCACTCAAGACGGGGAATACTCTTTTATGAGATTTCCTCATGCCTGGTGGATTCAGGCTCATGTTGAGAGGAGATTTTATACTCGTTGCGCAATTGCGGTATGGCTTCGTAAACGATGTGCTCAAACATGGGCATTAACGTGGGTACGAATGGATATAAGAACATGATCTCGGTGATGCCAATGTCAATGTAATGCCTGACGATGTGCTCGAATTCTCCGGGAGTGGTGTACAGCCTTTGGTACTCTTCCTGGGTAAAAATAAACACTGAGCGCCGTAGGGTGGAAGGGTCACGACCGAGCTCAGCACAATAGGAATCCAGGAGAGTATTACGCTGGCGGGTGAGCGTGAGCATCTCAGAAAATGATCGTACTTTCATACCACCAAATGTACTCCAGGTGTCAGCGTATTCCGCGGTAATTTTGAGCAAGCGGGGGCCGTTGGCACCAATCATGAGGGGCGGGCGGGGCTTTTGGATGGGCAATGGATTGATCACCGTGCCCCTGGCTTAATAATATTTCCCAAGATAGGTGGTTTGCGGGTTGCGTAGGAGCTGATCGACGATGCAGACTGCCTCACGGAAGCGGTCTACTCGCTCACTAGGAGGCCAATCGGGAGTGCCGGTCATGGCGTATGAAATATCTGACACACCTGGAGCGCCTGCACCCAGGCCCAGGTACAGCCGCCCATTGGAGATATGGTCGACGGTCATGGCCTGGCGGGCTAGAAAAGCAGGATTACGCCATGGGATGGCAGAGAGCAGGCCAATGCGGATGGTGCTGGTTTGGGTCGCCAGTGCAGAAAGCAAGGTCCAGCTTTCATACCAATGGCGGTGGGATTCTCATAATTTACGAAGTGATCTGCCAAAAAGGCACCATCCAAGCCGGCTGCCTCGAGGTACTGCCAGCGCTGGATCATCTCTGGCCAGGGAACTTCTTGCATGGCGGCCACGACAAAGCGCAGATTGTGTTCCATCATTATTTTTCTCCAATGCCATCTCAATAGTGAGAATTATATAGTTTTTAATAACCGGGATTTATCCTTTTCACCTTGCCCAGCCGCATTGAAGCGAAGCTGATAATACTAGAAAAGACATGGCAAATGGGGTCAAGCATATCCTGGATTGTTTGGTGTGCATCGAATTTTATTGGCAGCATGGCAACTGGTAGAACTGATCCGGTTATTACAAGGCTAGTGATTGGCCATAAGTGTTGCAGGTCGGCTGGCGTAATGAGGATTTCTGCCAGGCCTATTATCCCCAAATCTACACAGATGCCGGATATGACAAGAGGCCAGCGGTCATTTTTGACTACCGAGACTAAAAAGAAGGGCAAGCAGACTGCAAGCAAAACAAGCGAGGCGAGGAAAGGCATGTGGATAAATGCTTCAACCAAAGGCAGGACTGCCAGACATCCCAAGGCTTTGGCAACTACCAGTGCCCATTCGAATTGACGATTGACCAGGTGGACTACTTGGAATGGAAGGGCGATGGTGAATATGTAGAGGCAAGCCAACAGGTCAGGATTGATGAGGTCGGAGAACGGTGTCAGGATGGGAAGAAAGGTGATTATCCACGCTGGAACCAACACTCTCCAGTGCTTCCGTTTCAGGGCATAAGCCAGGTAAAAAGGAATGGCCAGAAAAAACGGGACAAGGAGCATAACGAGGTGGGTGACTGTTGGTATATCGGTGGTAAACATAGGCCTTCTATTTTCCAGGGTTCATTAGTGGTACGCCAGAATGGCAATGAACAGGAACAGGTCAGCGGCAGCATGCACCAGGTAAGCGCCCCACACACTATCGGTCTTCACCATCAGGATGGAGCAAGCCATGCCCAGCGTGAAAGTGTTGAGTACGAAAATGGGCACGGTGGCGGCGGGGAGATAAGCCACCCCCGGGAAATGCAGGCAGGCGAAGGTGATGGAAGTGAGCAGGATTGCCCCGCTTGTGCCGATTACTGGGATCAATTTCTTGAGGAAAAGTCCCCTGACCCACAGCTCCTCCAGCAGGCTATTGCTGAAGGCGAAGACAGCTCCCCACAGGATCACCGAACCCAGTTGGGAGAGCCGGTAGTCAGAACCGAAGAAGATGAGCACCGAGGTAAAATAGTTCGCTACCACCAGGGTGCCGATGCCCAGGCCCCACTTATAGCTCAGGTTGCCCAATTTCAGGTACAGCGAATCCAGGCGGCTGCCCGACACCAAGGTGAGCGCCAGGATGGTGATGACCCCCAACAGGACATCATACAGCTTGCCGAGGGCCAGGCCAGAATTCATGCTGGCGGAGGTGCCCAGCCAGGCCAGGAAGTGATCCAGGTAGCTGCTTAGCAAAACCGATACCAGGTTCACCGCCGAGGCGATGAAGAAGGCGTAGCTGACCAGCCAGTATCTCGCCAGGGTTTTATGGAGCCTGAAAACCATGGCTGCGGCCAGGAAGATGGCAGTCAGGCTGGCACTGTAGAGATTGTTGCCATTGGTGGGGAACAGCTTGTAATAATTCGTCCCCAGCAGGAACACGGCTTCAGAGCAGGCGATAAGCACCACAAACAGCCCCAGGCGTTGAAGCCGGGTGATGGGCAGTATTGACCCCAGCCAACTATTGAAGGTTATATTGACTGAAGCTGTGGAATTTAGGTTGCCAGACATTGGTTCGCTCTTCTCAGAAGATTCAAGGGACATGCAGGGAAGCGACGATCATCTCACCCACCAGCGGCGACTGGCCGTCCAGGCTGTAACCGGCTTCACAGTGTGTCGGCGTGGCGCTATAGATGGAGCCGAACTCGAGCCCTCCCCGCACAAGGTTGGGCTGGTCTGCGCTCTGGAAATACCAGATGGAGGTCACTTCGCTGGTGGGGCACACCAGGGCCATGCGCAGGGCGGGCTCGCCATCGACGAGCAGGGTGCCCTGGGGGACAAATTCGCCCTGGCCTACACCCGTCGGCCAGAGCAGCACATCCTCACCCTGGAGGCGGAAGGTGAGGCGGATGCTTTCCTTGTTGTATTGGTCGACGGGGTGCAGGTTGAGGATGTGCCCTTCCATCCCAGGCCCGGCATCGGCAACTTCATCCACAATCCATTCAGCAGGCAGGCGCAAAGTGAAGTTATATACCGGGTGCGTATAGGTGGCCCAATCATGATAGGCGGCGGGATCAATCACCACGTCAGTCGGCAATGGCGCGGGTGAAGGCCTGGCGGTAGGCTCGACGAAGGTAAAGCTTTGTAAAAAGCGCTCGTCCAACACCCAATCTTCAACATCGCCGGCATGACCGATAATAATTTGATACAGCTGACCTCTATCAGTTACGTAATAGAAATCTGCAGCATAGGATTGGAGGCTGCGCTCGTGCCGGCAGTGGATGGCAGCAGCGCCAGCGATTTGCACAGCCGGCTGTGGATTTTCGCAAGCCATGGAATGGTCCGCCAACCACCGCGACAGGTCGGTGCCCGCGGGAACGCGGTATTCAGCCCGGTCTGAGGGGTGGTTGATGGTCCAGCTTTCGCTGCCCATCACCGAGCCGGAAACGTACAGGCTTTTCAGCGGGTCGTCATTGGCAGAGATTTCGGCACCATGTGGATATTGGAAGGTATATCCGAGAGTCGGGTTGGTGTATAGCTCCCAGCCCTGGGGGTCGTCCGTTTCTTCTGCACTGGCGGGCCGGCATTCCCCCCTGAAATAAGCCCACTCGTCGCACTCGCTGCCATCGGGGAAGACGCAAAAGCCAGCCTGGCTGCCATCGTCAGCAGTGCGCAGTTCGGCCTTGTATCCCTGCTCTTCGCAGTAGGCCGAGGCCGGGTTGGGCAATGTGGACATGGTGGGCTGAGCTGTGGGAGACTCGGGTGCGATACCGTCCGAAGCTTTTGATGAGATGACCGAACAACCGGTGAGAAGCAGGCAATACAGAACGAGCAGAATTTTAATTTTCATTTTATATCCTCTCAATCGAAATGACCGTTAAGTTGAGGTTCCAAAGCTGTTCTAAAAAACCGCGTAATGCAGGTTGATCTGTGAAGCTGCCGATGAGAAGGGAGCCGTCATTTTCAACGGGAGCGATGGTAAGATCATCAAACCAATTGAAAATTTTTTTATCAAACGTTTCCCTTACCCGGATGCGATATGTATTGGATTGAGATGTATTTTCCTGTTGCATCACTGCTCCTTGATACTAAATTCGTAACAAAATGTCCATTTGTAATAGATAATAAAATACCAGGGCGAAAAAATCAGGCCCTAAATAGGGTATTAATGGGGTATTTTGTGGGGTACTAAGGGAGAAAAAGCTTACAGCAAGCCAAGCTGTCGGGCGCGGATGGTGGCTTCAGCCCGGCTGTGAACGTCCAGCTTGCCGTAAATATTTTTCAGGTGTTTATGGACCGTTTCACGGGCAATTACCAGGATTTCTGCAATTTTTTTGTCTGAGCAGCCCTGGGCTAACAAACCCAGCACTTCCATCTCTCGATTAGAGAGCGGCTCAACTAACGCGGGCGGTGCAGGTGGTTTAGCCACTGCCACGCGGCTGGCGGATTCAATCAGCGAAAGGAGTCGGCTAACATACTCCGGCATGATCCCCGCTTTGCGCGCCTGGAGCAATAATGGGCTAATCCGCGGGCCTTCCTGCGTGAAGGTGCGAAGCAATCCGGCTGGGGAGGCCAGCGCCAGGGCACGCTTGAAGGAATCGAGTGCCATTACGTCCTGCTTCAACCCGAGATAAGCCACAGCCTGCCATATAAGCAGGCGTATTGAAAAATAAATAATTTGGTGATCTTGCATATCGCGTAAAAAAGTGTCAATCAAAACCAGCGCCCTGGCATACTCAGCCTGGAAGAGGTAGATTTGAACAATCCCCATGGGCAATAAGGCACTTTGGATAACCTTGCGGGAGATTCTTGCCGGATCACTGATATCCAAGGGAATTTTTTGCAGAAGCGCTTGAGCAGATTCAAGGTCGCCCAGCTTCAGATACCAGTCGATTTGCTGGTAGATGGTGATATGCTCGAACCAGGTAGATGTATGGGTGGCTACCTGCCAGGCCTGGTGCATGGTTTCGAAAGCGGCTTCCCGTTCACCCAACTCGAATAATACATAGCCGAGGTTATCCAGGGCTAAATGCAGGGCGTCGGCCTGCCCCCAGCGGCGAGCCAGATCTACGGCTTGCCTGGCATAACTGAGAGCTGGCTCGAGGTCCCTCCATTCCAGGAGAATGGTGCTCAAAGTGGCATACACATGGCTTAGGGTGGGGATGGATTGCGGCGAATTGCTCGACTGCACCAGGCGAATGGCTTCCAGGCAGGCAGCGTGGGCCTCGTGGAATCTACCCTGCATCACCAGCAGCCAGGCCCAGCACCCATGGGCGAATATGGTCACGTGAGAGGTGCTGCATTCTGAGGCATATTTCAGTGCCTGTTCGAATGCCTTGGCGCGTAAATTGAAGTGCCTGACGGTTAATCCAAGCAGGGTGGCAGCCTGGCAGCGGATCAGGCGCTCGCCGACTGGCAGCCACTCGAGGGCAACCTGGGCGGCATTGGCGGCAACTTCACGCTTATCTGCAATCCAATTGGTGTAAGCGCGGATGGCTGCCACATGTCCCCCAAGCGTTTGAAATTCCTGTTCGCTTTGAAGGTTATCGATCTCGAGCTCAATTTGCTCCAGGATGGGTTCCACCATGTCGAGCTGCCCCGTGTAGGCTGCCAGCCAGGCGCGTCCAATCATCAACCAGGGGCGCGCAGCGCCCGTATCGTGAGACAGGCTTTCAAGCTGCCTTGCCAGGCTGGTAAGCTCGTTTTGCTCGAGCAAGGCGAACACATTGGCGCTGACCAGCCTGACGATGTGCTCCCAGTCTTTGACTGCAAATGCGTGCCGGATGGCGTCGGAGATCATCCCCTGGCTTTCGAACCACATGCTGGCACGTTGGTGCAGCGCTTGTAGCTCGGCAGGTTCTTTTTGCTGCATGTAACCGCGCAGCAGGTCGGCAAATAAGGGGTGATAGCGATACCATTGCTGCTCGTAGTCCAGGGGGATGATGAAAAGGTTAGAGCCCTCGAGCTTTTGAAGGACCAGTCTAGCTGGCTGCGCCCGAGAGGATCGCGCACCATCATCGAGCAAGGCATCACAAAGCGGGGCACAAAATTGGTCCAGGATAGAAGTGGATAGCAAAAAGCGCTGGATATCAGGAGCCTGGCGCTCCAGGATCTCGCCCAACAGGTAGTCATAGATATAGTGTTGGCTGCCGGTAAAAGTGTTAATGAAGTCTGGCACATCGTGCAAATTCTGCATGGAAAGGGCAGCCATCTGGAGGCCGGCGATCCAGCCTTCAGTGCGCTGGGCGATGCGGGACACGTCATGAGAGGAGAGCTTCAGCCCCATGGTGTTAGCCAGGAAATCTGCTGCTTCCTGGGTGCTGAAACGCAGCTCCACCATGCGCAGCTCGCACAGGGCAGAACGGGCTCGCAGGCGCGCCAGGGGCAGGGGAGGGTCTGCTCGGGTGGCAATGACCGCATGCAAACTGGCCGGGCGATTTTCCAGGAGGAAACCCAGCGCCCCATGAACAGCCTGGTTTTGGATCACATGGTAGTCGTCCATCACCAGGCAAAATGGCTGTTTTTCCTGCGCCAGATGATTGACCAGCGAGGTAAGCTCGGTTTCGACCTGCCCGGACGATTCGTCCTGGATAAGGTCTCCAAAAATCTGAATGGTGGCATCAATTTCGTGGAAGGCAGCCGTCAGGTATGACAAGAAGCGGCCGAGATCGTTATCTTTCTCGTCAAGCGAAAGCCAAGCCGTCGGCATATGCAGCTGGTCGAGCCATTCGGCGAGCAAGGTAGACTTCCCGTAGCCGGCGGGGGCTGAGATCAAGATAAAGCCGCATTCCAGGCCCTGGTTCAGCTTTTGTACCAGCCGTGGGCGGGGCACCAGCCTGGCGCGGAGTGGAGGAATGGATAGCTTGCTAGACAGGATTTGCATAGTTTACTAAAATTTAATTGTGCATATATCCTATCTTAGTTTCGGCGGCTTGGCAACTCTCAGCAGGGTGAACTTATCGACCAGTGGGCATCCATTCACCCACAGCCAAAATCTACTCGATGGCCTCCTGCAGTAGGCTATCCAGGTACTCACCACCCGGTAAGGCCGCGGGCTTCCAGCCTGGGGCCAGCCGGTCGAGCAAGATAGCCAGGGCGTTACCCGAATAATAAAAACGCGTATTTCCTGAGCGACCTGCCGTATTAGCCGCTTCTTTCAATTGGGAAGTCCAAAACTGCTGGCGATCACGATAGTTATCAAAACCTTTGTCATTGAGTATGCCCCCAAAGGGTATATAGCTGCTCGCGCCAGCCTGTCGGGTGATCTCCAGCTCAGCATACTTGGCCAGGCCTTCCTCCCATTCGCGCAGGCGCTCCATGTCGACCTGCTCAGGTGTTAGTGCTGAGCGGCGTTCCGCGCGCAACGACAGGAATTGGCGGGCAAAATCAACAGCATCGGTATCCGTGGGCGCCAGCACGGCCTGTAACAGCAGGTTCATCTCCTCCTTCCAGGGTCCTTCCATGGTATCGAAAGGATAAGTGGCTTCCACACCATATATTTGTTCTGAAGCATTGAGCTGCTCCTCTGCCAGCTGGCCTTCAAAGGCGTGGAACGACTCGTGCTCCAGGGCAGCAATGTATGTTTCGGTCTTCCCCATCAAAACAGCCCACACCAGGCGGACCGGAACGATGTTTCTGAGGATAGGTGGCAGGTCCCGTTGAAAACCCCGGTAAAAATCGATCTCGCCATATTCGTGGGTCTGAAAAGTTGCCACCCATTGGTCGCCAACCAGAACGGTGAAGCCTTCTGGCGTCTTATTGGGGTCGAGGATGGGGGTACGGTAGTAAGGCTCGCTCATAAATGAATCATCTGGAACCTGCTCCCATGGTCCGCCACGCGCTTCCAGGCTGGGAATCTTCAGCCATCCAGCCGGGGGGGTGGCATACCCCACCAGGAAGGCATACTTCTCGTTGTGAACGATGATGGGGATATCTACCTGCGACCAGCCGGGCCACACGGCATCTCCCAATGATTCACGCAGGTGCAAGGCTTCTGCCAGGTGATCTTTATCCAGCTGGCTCAGGTGATCAGCCAGTTCGGAATGCGTGGGAAGGCCCAGGTTGCTGATGGCTGAGGCAGCAAGTATTATGGCCATGAGGCCAATGAGACTTAGCGGAATTAGAAGGCAGCTTTTCTTGATCTTGTTTGGCTTGACGGGCATATTTTTCTCCATTGTAGATGATGAGCCTGGACGATGAGCCAGGCTATTGTGTTGAAGCTCCAGGGCTTTTCGATGAGATAATCGCCAACGCGATAATTGTGGTCCAAATAAGTGGTGGCGAGACCGGATCATCGAGATCGACGGGGAAGATAAGCAGGCATTCTGATGACCGTTCGGTAAAAGCAGGATATTCAGTTAAAGAACAGCAACGATAGACCAGATGATACCATAGCTTTACCGTATGCACCTACGACCGGCAGTGAAGCCGTTCATGTGTTTCATGGGCACTCCCGAGTAGATGATGATGCGCATGCGCAATTCACCCGGCTGGGCGATGTTCGAAGCCGTGGCACCCACCCTGGAGTATAACGGCGCGGAAATCGGCGAGGACCGCTCGGTGCTTGCAGCACGAGCCGCAAAAGTGATGGTGCCCACACTCATCATGGATGGCGGGGAGAACCTGACCGCCATGCCTTTCATGCGCGCCACTGCCCTGGCCCTGGCGAAAGCCATCCCGCATGCCCGGCAGCGCACCCTCGAGGGGCAGACCCACGCCGTGCAGGCTCAAGTTTTAGCGCCGTTGCTTGTTGAGTTCTTTACTCAACCCCCTGGAGTGCAGGTGTAATTTTATTTTGAGAGCTCATCTTGCTTGCATTCACGCTTGAACCTGGGTGCTTACGGAGGATTTCATTACCCTGGTGGATAATGACCATGCTAACCAGCAGGCACACGCGCTGGAAAGCAAATCAGCTTGTTGCCAGGTGATAGTGCGGAAGAATAGCGGAAAGTTCCATTTTAATAATAAACCTCGATAGTATTTGACATATTGGATGAAATTTGGTATAATACATCAAATTCGTCGTGCAGCCTGAGGGGCGGGAACCAACAGAGTAGGAAATTTTTTACAAGAAGACATATCAGGCGATAGGACTTTAAATCTGGTAATGGTATAGGAATTAACCTTCAGGGGAAATGGTACTCTTACACTTGAGATATTGCTCTTGAAGTTTAATCTACCAGGCGTTGAAAAATAAACCTGGGCAAAGGTTCACATCCTGAGCTCAATTGTTAAGGCAGAGGAGCAGTTGCCGCTAAAGGCAACTGTGGGAGGGAAAAATGAGATCCAGGTATATATATTTATTCATGGTTGTCGTACTGGTTCTGGCATTTCTGGCGCCAAGTACACCAGCTTTCTCACGTCCTAAACGCACACCAAATCCTACCACGACTCCAACGCCTACGCCAATCGAGAGCCCAACGCCTACACCAATCGAGAGCTTAACACCTACGCCAATCGAGAGCCCAACACCTACACTCATCGCAAGCCCAACACCTACTCTGATTGCGAGCCCTACCTCTGACCCCGGCCCGAGCAGCAATTGTGCCACGAGCACACCTCCATCTGGGGCATATTCAGTAACACTGTGTTTTTCCTCACCAGGCGATGGCAGCGTGGTTAGCGGAGATACTACGGTAGAAGCTACGGTGAGTGTCAGCGGTTCCAACCCGGGCATCTCTCGCATGGCCTTTACGATCAATGGATACGAGCTGATCACAGATTTTAAGAGTCCCTATACATTTATCCTGCCGACTACGAAGTGGCAGGATGGCAACTACCAGATTGCTGCCGAAGCGAATATGCGCGATGGCTACGTAACTGCCAATCAGGCAACCATCAACCTGAGCTTTGGTAACGGGATCGACCAGCCGCCGGTAAATAACAACACGTTTACCCCCTCTTCCGGCACAATGCCCCCCAATGGCTCGCCGTTCATCGTGGCAGCCACAGGTGACGGGGCAGATGGCGCGGTAAATGCCGAGAACGTGGCTAATATGATCGCCGCAAGTAATCCGAATTTATTCCTGTATTTGGGCGATGTTTATCTAGATGGCACAATAGCCGAGTTCTATAACTGGTATGGGCCAGGGAATTACAGTTACAGCCAATTACGCTCGATTACCAACCCCACCATTGGCAACCACGAATATATTGGCAGCTACGCGGCAGGTTACTTTGATTACTGGGACAATGTTCCCGATTACTATAGTTTTGATGCGGGAGGCTGGCATTTCGTGAGCCTGAATTCCAACAGATCACATATCGGTGTGGATATAAACTCAGCCCAGTACGCCTGGCTGGAACAGGACCTGGCAGCCAACGCCAGCAGCTGTACGATCGTCTACTACCATCACCCGCTGTTCAATATTGGCCCTGAGGGGTTTGAAACAGCCATGTCGGATATCTGGGCACTGATGGCGCAAAATGGGGTATCGATCGTGCTCAACGGACATGACCATGATTACCAGCGCTGGGTCCCGTTGGACGGAAGTGGTAATCCCAGCCCAACGGGGATCACCGAATTTGTGGCAGGGGGTGGAGGCCACGGCTTGCAAACAGTCACTGACTCAGATTCAAGGGTAGCTTTCTGGGATGATACCAATCCCCAGGCATTCGGCTTCCTGGAGCTGGCGCTAAATGCCAGCGGGGCCAGTTTTGAATACATCAACAGCAGCGGGGTGACTCTCGATTCAGGGGTAATCCCGTGTAGTAAAACGGGCGATGATACCGAAGCGCCCAGCGTGCCCGGCGGGTTTAATGCCGATGTCAGCAATGCTACCCAGGTGGACCTGGATTGGCAGGCTGCGACAGATAACGTGGGTATAGCAGGCTACACCATTTATCGAGATGACGCAGTGCTTGCTACTGTATCTGGTTCCACCCTCAGCTATTCGGACCATACGGTGTTCCCCTCCACCGACTATACCTATGCGGTGGACGCATTCGACAGTGCTGGAAACCATTCGGCGCAGTCCTCCCCTGCCAGTGTGACCACCCCGGCCATGCCGCCCAACCTGACTTTCTTTGTTGGGCAGGATACGTACGTCAATGCCAGCTACCCCAATAACAGCTATGGCTCGGCGACTGTGTGGCGGGTGGATGGCTCACCTGATCTGCATGCCTACCTGCAATTCATCGTTCAAGGGCTGGGGGGATATAACATCACAAGTGCCTTTTTGCTGGTATATGCCAATAACAATTCAAGCATCGGGATTAATGCCCTGAGTGTGGCAGATAACAACTGGAATGAAAGCTCGGTTACTTATAATACTGCCCCGGCGTTGGGAAGTCTGGTCTCGTCTTCCGGTTCATACCTTGCGGGCAGCTGGGTGTTGCTGGACGTATCGCCATACGTGATAGGCGAAGGCGCATACAGCTTTGGCATTACCACGCCGGGTTCATCCACCCTTAGCTTTGCTGCAAAAGAGTCGGGGGTGAATGCTGCCCAGCTGGTGGTGGACCTGGATGTGGCTGATACTGAGGCGCCTAGCACGCCAAGCGGCCTTACAGCCAACGCCGTCAGCGCCTCCCAGGTAGATTTAAGCTGGCAGGCTTCGAACGATAATATTGGCGTGGCTGGCTACACCATCTACCGCGACGGTGCAGAATTAACCACCGTGCCGGGCTCTGCCGTGGTGTACAGCGATAATACGGTTTCAGCTTCCACCACCTATAATTATGCCGTGGATGCCTTCGATGTCGCCGGCAATCATTCGGCGCAGTCCTCCCCTGCCAGCGTAACCACCCCCGCCTTGCCTTCCAACCTGACTTTCAACGTAGCGGAAGATACCTATGTCAATTCCGCTCACCCCAATAACAGCTATGGCTCGGCCACCAGCTGGCGCGTGGATGGCTCACCCGACACTCATGCTTACTTGAAGTTCGACGTGCAGGGTACGGAGGGTAACCAGATACAGCATGCCTACCTGACGGTGTACGCCAACAGCAGCTCGAGCGTAGGTATCAACGTGGCCAGTGTGGCAGATAACAGTTGGAATGAGTACACCATGACTTATAACACCGCTCCCGCGTTGGGTGACCTGCTATCTAACACCGGCGCGTTCACTGGCGGCACCTGGCTAACCTTTGATGTCACTTCCTATATCACCGGTGATGGCACCTACAGTTTTGGCGTGTTGACTCCCGGGTCAACCGCTATCGGCTTTGCCTCCAAAGAATCAGGGGTCAATTACGCTCAGTTGACCCTGGAGCTCCCGTAATTCGTCCGCAAATGGAAGGGATATGAGCAGCGGGCTGCTTGAAAGGATTTTTCAGGCAGCCCGTTATTTTTTTATTTCATCTCCAGTCGCCTTGTATGTGCCAAGTATAATATGAGTTCAGGCGCATAATCCAGCTGAAGTTTTCAGATTTTGCTGTAACTGCAAGCCGCGATGTTTTGCGACCCTCGAAGGCTACGAGTAGCTTGACTGGCCTGGCGTGTTGACGGTAGTTTGCCAGTTGAGAGGAATATCGTTATTATGCCCCGGAGATGAAACATGAAGGATAGGAAGATCAGCAACGCATACGGATATTTCGACGAGCGAACCGGAGAGTATGTCATCACTCGCCCCGATACACCCACGCCATGGGTGAACTACCTGGGACAGGGCGGTTATGGCGGGATCATCTCGAACACGGCAGGGGGGTATTCCTTCGACCGTGATCCGCGCAACCGGCGGGTGACGCGTTACCGCTATAACGCCATACCGGTTGACCAACCAGGCCGCTATTTTTACCTGCGCGACCAGGAAAGTGGAAAGTATTGGAGCCCCACCTGGCAGCCCATCCCCAAGACGAAACTTACCGCCTATGAATGCCGGCACGGACCCGGTTATACGCGCATCCGCAGCCGCTTCACGGGCATCGAGTGCGATTCGCTGTACTTTGTGCCTCCCTCCAGAGGCCTAGAAGGGATGAGCCAGGAGGACGAGGCGCCCTGCGAGCTGTGGGTAGTGCGCCTGCGAAATCGCTCTAGACGGGTGAGGCTGCTGCGCTCGTTCAGCTATGTGGAGTTGAGCAACTGGAGCGCAGATGCCGACCTGAACAACCTGGACTGGGGCCAGCACGTTTTGCACAGCCGGGTAGTCGGTGGAGTCATCCACATGCAGGCTCAATTTCGACCCACCACCACTTTCTTCGCCAGCAGCCGCTCCCCCATCGGGTTTGACACCGAGCGCGAGACCTTCACCGGCGAGTACCGGGACCTGTCCAACCCCATCGACGTGGAGCGCGGTGAGCTGCAAAACTCGCAAGCGGCACGCGGCAACAACGTGGGCGTGCTAGGGCATGAATTCCGGCTAAACCCACATGAGGAGCAACAAATCATCTACATCCTGGGTGTCACCGACACCCCCGGACGGATTGACGAGGTCGTGGGCTATTACCAGCAGGCGCATAATGCCGAAGCAGCATTCAACGCCCTTAAAGAGGATTGGGACGGTTACCTGGGCAAATTCCTGGTCGACACACCCGACGCCGAGATGAACGCCATGCTCAACGTGTGGAACCAAGTGCAGTGCCGGGCGACGCTGTTCTGGTCGCGCTTCGCCTCGGCGTATGAGACCGGCCTGGGCAGGGGCATGGGCACCCGTGATTCAGCCCAGGATACCCTGGCAACGGTGCAAAATTCACCCCTCAGGACCAGGCACAACCTTTCCATGTTGTGGAAGCTGCAGTTCGCAGACGGCCATACCTGGCACCAGGTATTTCCACTCACCGGAGAGGGTGGGGCGGGGCTGGCAGCTGAGCACCCCGACTGGCCGCAGTGGTTCTGTGATGACCACCTGTGGCTGATCATTGCCACGGTCGCCTACCTGCGCGAGACGGGCGATTACGGTTATCTTGAAGAACGCCTGCCTTATACGAATGGCGAGGAAGATTCAGTATGGGGGCACCTGCAGCGGGCGGTGGATTTCACCATCACTCACCGCGGCCCACACGGACTACCGCGCCTGGGCTTTTCGGATTGGGATGATACGATGAACCTCGACCATGGCTCGGGCAAGGCCGAGAGCGTGATGGCAGCCCAGCAATTCTGCCGGGCGATGCTCGACCTGGTGGAGTTATGCGAGCACATCGGGAAGGACGAAGATGCCCAGGGGTTCATGGCATTGAAACAGCAGATGGCCGAGACCATCAACCGGGTGGCGTGGGACGGCGACTGGTATGTGCGAGCCTTTGATGATGATGGCGTGCCGGTGGGCGTGAAGGCGGAGAAATACCAACAGATTGGGCTGAACACCCAAACCTGGGCAGTGATCGGCGAATGCGCTTCCAAGGAACGTGCCTCTCAGGCCATGCACAGCGCCCATGAAAGGCTGAATTCTCCCTTTGGCCTGGCAATATTAGCCCCCGCCTACAAGCACAACGACCCGCGCATCGGCGGCACCACCACCTATCCGCCGGGCGCCAAGGAAAATGGCGGCATCTTCTGCCACACGAACACCTGGGCAATCATCGCCGCCGCCCGCCTGGGCTGGAATGTGTTAGCATACCAATATTACCAGCAGATCATGCCCCTGAGGCGCCAGGACAGCGAGGTGTTCAAGGTGGAGCCGTACGTGTACTGTGCCAACATCTGCGGGCCTGAGCACCCCCAATTTGGCTATGGGCGCAACGCATGGCTGTCGGGCACGGCCTCGTGGACCTACGTGGCAGCCACTCAATGGCTCCTGGGCATCCGGCCGGCTTTCGATGGGTTGAGAGTTCATCCGGCGATTCCCGCGGATTGGCCAGGGTTCAGCGCCAGGCGGGTGTTCCGCGGAGTGACCTACCACATCCGGGTGGAGCGGGCCGGGAGCGGGAACGCCATCTCGCTGGTGGTGGATGGCAGGCCAATTCGGGGTGATTTAATACCGTTCCCGGGTAAAGGTAAACAAGAAGTGCATGTGAATGGTACACTGCTATGAAAGCGCAGGTAGATATGGCAGATGGTAAAAAACCCGCCAGGGAATTAAAGATCTTGTTCATCGGGGGCACTGGCATCATAAGCTCGGCTTGCTCGGCGCTGGCCCTCGAGCAGGGCATGCAGCTGTACCTGCTCACGCGTGGCAAGAGCATCAGGCCCATCTCCCGGGGTGCCATCGCCCTGCAAGGTGATATCCGCCAGCCAGCTACGCTGTCGGCGACCATAAACGACTTGACTTTCGATGCTGTGGTGGAATGGGTGGCATTCACCCCCCAGCAGGTGAGCAGCGATATCAAGCTGTTTGCGGGGCGCACGCAGCAATATGTTTTCATCAGCTCAGCCTCCGCCTACCAGAAACCACCCGAGAGGCTGCCTGTTACAGAGAACACCCCGCTGACCAATCCTTATTGGGAGTATTCGCGCCGGAAGGCTGCCTGCGAAGCGCTGCTCATGGAGCACTGGGAGAGGGAAAAGTTCCCATGCACGGTTGTGCGCCCGTCCCATACCTACGACCGCACGCTGCTGCCGTTTCATGGGGGCTATACAAGCGTGGGGCGCATGCGAGCTGGCAAATCGGTGGTGGTGCATGGCGACGGCACTTCACTGTGGACTATGACCCATCACCGCGATTTCGCGGTGGGTTTGCTCGGCCTGCTGGGCAACCCGGCAGCGATTGGTGAAAGCTTCCACATCACTTCAAGTGAAAGCCTGAGCTGGAACCAGATTTACTCCATCGTGGGGCGTGCCGCAGGGATAGAACCTCGGCTGGTGCATGTGCCTTCGGAGGTGATTGCCAGGTATGACCCCGAGTGGGGCGCCTCGCTGCTGGGAGATAAAGCCCACAGCATGATTTTCGATAACACGAAGATCAAAAAGTTCGTACCTGAATTCGATCCGCTGATCCCCTTCGAGCAGGGGGCCAGGGAGATCATCACCTGGTACGACGAAGACCCCAGGCGGCAAGTGGTGGAGCCTTTTATCGATGACCTGCAAGACAGGCTGGTGGAAGCCATGCACAGGGTATCGCCATAGAAATCACCCCTGTTCGGGAAGCAGCACCAGGCGCAGTGTAATAAAAACAACCAGCGCCACCAGGAGCAAGATCAGGGCAATTGGCTGGGCGGCATCCAGGCCAAAACCGGTGAAGCGCTCGTAAACCAGTATGGGGGCTATCTTGGGATGGTAAGCCAGGATGACCACTGCGCCGAACTCGCTGATGCCGCGCGCCCACATCATCACCATCCCGCCCAGCACCCCTCGCCAGGCCAGCGGGAAAGTGACCTTTGAAAAAGCCTGCCAGTGGCTGGCCCCATCAGTATAAGCCACTTTTTCATATTCCTCATCCACCATGGCGAAGGATTCGCGGCTCAAGTTCACCAGGAACGGCAGGCTGACGAACAGCATGGCCACCACGATGCCCGCCAAGTTGTCTGTGAAGGTGAGGCCTAGCGGACCCAGCACCTGCCCAAGCATGCCGCGCCTGCCGAAAACCAGCAGCAGGGCGATACCGGCAGCCGTATGGGGGATCACCACCGGCAGGTTTATCACGGCTTCCAGCAGGTGCTTACCCCGAAATGCATGCCGGGCCAGCAAATAGGCCAGCGGGATGCCTGTTACGAAAGCCAGCATAGTGGCTATGGCGCCGGCGGTAAATGTCAGGCCGATCGATTGCAATACTTCGGGGTCGGCAAAGGAGGCCAGTAGGGCAGCCGGCGTGGTGGATAGAACGGTACTGACCAGCGGCAGGATGACGAACAGGATGAGCAAGGCTCCCAGGACCGAAAATAGCAGGTTAAAGGCAAGATTCCTGCGTCTCATTGAGAGCCTGATGAGACACAATACTTGTGCAATTCAGCCGGGACATTTTGGTAGTTATCTGCAATAACCGGGTCGAACATGGTGTGGTGGTCGGCCTCCATCACGGCGCGGCCTGCCGGGCTGAGCAGGAAGGCGATGAAAAGCGTCGCCTCTTTGGGATGGGGGGCGCTGCTGGGGATGGTGATGCCGTAGCCGATACGCTCGCCGACAAATACTGGCTTCACCGAAGCAAAACGCTGCAGGTCCTCGTCCACCTGGACCTTGCTATACACCTCCTGGTAAGCTTCCTCCCCCAGGTTGATGCCATCCGGCAACCCCACCATTTTTAAGCCATGCTGATTTATAACGCTTTCATATTCTAAGGCGTAGTCCAGGTCTCCTGATTCCAGCAGGGCGATCAGCTCCATGCTGGCGCCGCGCAGGATGACGTGAGATTCCGACCTCGTCTCCAGGATAACGGGCACCGTGATGGTGGTCATATCATTGTCATTGAAGATGCCCAGGGGGAAGCTGAACTGGCCTTTGAACATATTGGTGAAGGCGGTTGGATGCTGGTAATACTCACCTGCCAGCGCGAATAGCATCAGGGTGCGGTAGCCGACGGGGTCGAAGCGCGGGTCTGCCAGCCCCACTCGCACATCCGGGCGGGTGAGAATCTCGTACCAGTTATCGCTGTTGATTTCGGAGGCGTACAAACTATCGGTACGATAGGCGATATCCAGGTGGTTGCTGGCAAACCTGATGTACCAATTGGAGTAGGGCAGGCCGGTGTCGGGATCATTGCTGGTGTACATCAGCATGGGCAGCAGGGAGGCATCAGCAGTGGCTACCACGTCGATGGGCTCGTGCAGCTCGGTGGTGTGGCGGATGACCTGGATGCTGCCGTGGTACTGGGCCTGGATATCGATGCTGGGATACTGGCTCTCGAACGCTTTTTCCAGGTCATTGAAAGGGATGATCAGGCTGCCGGCGGCAAACACCACCAGGGGCGTTTTATTCTTTTCAGCCGGCGAGGCTAGTGAGCAACCGGTGGTCAGGATCGACAGGCTAAGCAGAGTAGCGATCAATAGTGATAATGGCTTTTTCATAGGGGCAAGCTGGTTCGGCAATCGCCGGGAATGACCAATCTGAGTATACCCAACAACTGCCAATCTTGGTAATAAAGAAAGAATGGGCTGATGCAACCCATCCATGGTTGCCCGGTGGAGGCTATTTTACGGTAATGCTCACCAGCTGCTTCACCCATGCCTTGCTCGACTGCCCGTCCATGGCGGCGTTGTACACTCCGGCGGTTTCCGGGTCAAACGAAACCAGGCAGTTGGCGCAATCCTTCACGGTGGCGAGGTCGAGATCAGCGCTGAAGCCATCGCTGGCGGTGAGCGTGACGGTGGTGGCACCATCCTGGACGCCGGCTTTGTCCAGCAAATCATTCAAGCGCACACCGGTGTAGTCGGTGGGGCCATTCTTGGGGTGCTCCAGGCTCACGGTTACCACGCTCATGTCGTGCAGGTCAGCATCGGTGAGCTGCAGCTCTTTGCTCACCGAGCCGGTAACCGTCAAGGTAACCGGCGCAGGCGTGCCGCCTGCGCCACATGCAGACAGCAAGACAGCTGATAGCGCCAGTAAAGAAATAATCAATAGTATGGTGCGGTCGTGTTTCATGCTTGGTTCTCCTCTTTACGATTGATTTAGTCTACCTCCCGGTTTTAGCCGGTGAGGGCGGTTCCAGGGGTAAAAATTTCAGCTCGGCATATATAGATCAGGCCGCGCCAACCCACCAGTACCTATTTGACCTCGATTTGGACGACGTTTTTTACCCAGGTGCTGGTTTCAAGCTCGGGTAATACGATCATATAGCTGCCGGGCGTGTCCGTGAAAGCCAGCAGATTATGGGGGCAATCCAGGACGTCCGACAGCCTAACTTCCGTCGCATAACCATCTGAGGCGGTAAAAACCACTTTCGAGGCACCGCTTTTGACTCCCGCCAGGTCGAGCAAATCGTTCAGGCCGACTCCCTGGTAATCCTGAGGGCCTTCCTTGGCTTCGGCGGTGATCTGCATGGTGTCCATGGCCCTCAGGTGCGCATCTGCCAGGGTGAGCTCCTGGTTCACCAGCCCGCTGATGGTGAGCGTGCCTGAATTTTCAGGAGCTGGCACCACCGTTGGCGTGATAACGGGTGGGACGTTGGCCACGATTTTCGTGATCTGCCCCAGCATCTGGTCGGGCTGCACGTCGGCACCCACCAGGCGCAATGGGTAGTACAACTCGGGCAATTCGTCATCGTTCACCAACTGTGCCACGATGACCTGTCCGTCCTCCTTGATGGCCTGGCTGTCGAGAGTCACCGTCGTTCCCCCAGCGCTCACCAGGTCAACCGTGTAGCCTTCATCGGCCAGGGTGCGGTTATAAGCGATGTCCGAATGGCTGTCGGCGTCATCCACTTCACCCACCAGTAGCCACAGGGGCACTCCCACCCATTGCTGGCCATTTTCATCCTGCCACATGGTGCCATGGCAGCTGGGTGCGGCGCAAGACATGTATGAGTCGCGGGTGACCGGTGAAGCGATGGCCCCGGTCAAATCCAGTGTCCAAGTCTGCCCGGCAGCCTTGACTTCCACCCTGTTTACCCATTTGACCGACCAGTGGCCATCAACCACCTGGTTATTCTTGCTGCTGATGACTGCCAGCCTCAAGGTTCCTTCCTCTTTGCTGTTCAAGAGCTGCCCGTTATGCTCATAGGCCAGGATGGCTACCAGGGGGCCATGTTCCGGCATCTCATTACCGGTGGCAGGGTCATAGGTTATAAAATCGCCGTTCATCACCTGGTCGTACGAAAAGGTCATGCTGTAGCCGTCTTCGGCGGTGATGGTGACGCCCATGGATGGATCAAAATCAACGTTGAGATAGGCAACCAGGTCTTTGAGGGATACACCTTTGAACAGCTCCGGGATGGTAATCTGCCCGGTGCTGCTCTTAATGCCCGCCTGGCCTTCGGTCACCGGCAGCTGCTGCAGCTGAGCAAGGGTCAGTGTGTTGCCACCCTTTGGGCCCACCAGGGTGAGGATCTTCTCGGTGGAGGCCTCAGTGGGGGCCAGCGGGGCAACCGCCGGTGAAGCACCACAGGCGGCCAGCACAAGGGAAAAAATCAGGAAGAGAATGAGTGCAGGTTGTTGGAAGCGATGGTGTTTCATGAAAGGTATCTCCTCATAATGGAATTAATTCGCCGGTATGCGTGGTGTCATAGCCATGCAGGGCATTAACGCCCTGGCGGAATGGCAGGGTTTGTATCGTATCCATGAGCGGCTCGAGCAGCTGACTTTGTTCTTGAGTGTAGATCAGGTCATAGCGCTCGTGGAACAGGGGGATGAAATCCAACCCGAGCTGGTGGGCTGTAGCCCGCAAGCCCAGGGCCACATCGGCGGCGCCTGATTGGACGGCACGACCGCAGGCGGTATGTGTGTTCACGAAATTCGCGTAGCCGTTAACTTTTTCGGTAGGGATCCCTGATTCTTGTAAATGGCGGTCGAGCCACAGGCGAGTGCCGGAGCCCGGGTTGCGGTTGATGAAGGAGACGTCCTGGCGCGCCAGGTCAGCCAGGGAGCGGATGGCCTTGGGATTACCTGGGGCGGTCATCAGGCCTTGCTCGCGATAGGCCAGGGTGATGACCCGCATGGGCCGATCGGGAAAGAGGTGGCGCACGAAGGGCAGATTGTACTCTCCATTCCGGTCGAGCAGGTGAGCTCCGGAGAGATGGCATAGGTTCTGCCGTAATACCACCAGGCCATCCAGGCTGCCCACCGGCAGGCTGAGCAAATCCAGGTGGGCAGACAGCATTTCGGTGAGGAATTCCACGGCCAGGTCATGGCTGCCCGAGAAGACGATCACCGGGCGCTGCTTCGACTGTGGCAGGATGAGCTCCTGCACCAGGTAGCCTCCTGCACGGGCGCGGTAGAACTTTTCCACCACTCCTGACTGGACACGTGTTTCTGCAAGCTCCACCAGGCCGGCCGCTTCTAGCTGCTTCAAGTGGTGCCGCACCCAGGCGGGGTGCTCGCCGATGAGCTTTCCCAGCATGGTCAGTGAGGCGGGCCCGGACATTAAATATTGCAGGATTGCGCGCCGCTTGGGGTCGGCAAGGATTTTTAATTGTTCAAATGAATGAAGATGTTGGATGGAGCCCATAGCCGTTAAGTTTTTCCTTAACGGTGATAAGTATAATCGAGGCCGGTGACTTTGTCAAACCCGAAAGGCAACCCGGAAGGCAATATCGCAGGCAGGCATTCATCCTTGGGGAAAGATAAATATTCGGTTGATTCTTCCATTGTGGATCAGGAATTACAATTTATTGAGCCTGTCACCTGGCATGCTCAGTCAAGGTGGGCGAAACGGATTTTGAGGATGCGGGTGATGTAACCGAAGCCGGCTACTCCGAATTGGAGCAGGTTGACCTTGGACTTGGATACTCCCCTGAGGCGCTCAGTGAAGGTATAGGGGATTTCGAGCACTTTCAGGCCTTTACGCTGGCAGGCATAGATGAATTCGATGAAATAAGCCCCGTATCCCGCGGGTGTGAGTGAAACATAATCTAGCACATAGCGGTGCATGAGGATAAAGCCGCTATCATAATCCAAAACCCCGTGCCCCAGTACGAAACCTGCCAGGAGGTTCACCAGGCGGCTGGAGAGCACTCGTGATCGCGCACGCGCATCTTTGCCGCCCTCAGCATAGCGTGAACCGATTACCACGTCGTATTGCGCCAGGGCTTCCAGCATGCGAGGAAGCAAGGCCGGCGGGTGGCACAGGTCGGCGTCCATCCAGCCGATAAATTCCCCTCGCGATTCGATGATGCCACGGTTAATCGCGGAAGCCAGGCCGCGTGTATTGATGCGCCGGATAATCGTTACGTGTGGGTCAGCCATGTCGCTGGCGATTTTCCAGGTCTGGTCAGGCGAGTTATCGTCGACGATGATGATCTCCAGCGGGTCGGGTACGGTAGCACACACAGCGTGCACCATATCCTGGATGTTTTCAGCCTCGTTGTAGGTGGCCAATATGATAGACACTAACCCCCGAGAGTCGGGATTGCTTTCAGGTGCTGCATCGGGCGCTTGGTGGTGGGGCATGTTCAGGAAAGGATTTTCTCAACTGCTCGGCACACTTCATCCAACTGAGCCTCGGCGAGGGTCAATCCGGAGGGCAGGTACAGACCCTGGCGGGCGATGCGCTCTGCAACCGGGTAATGCTCGCCCTGGAATAAGCCCATCCGGCTGTATACCGGCTGCTCATGGATACCCAGGAAGAATGGCCGGGTTTCAACCCCCTGTGAGCGCAACCGGCGGGCGAATTCGAGCGCATTGAGCTGGGTGCTTTCATCCAGCACCAGCCCGTACATCCAATATACCTGCCTGGCCCAGGCTTCCTCTACGGGCAATTGCAAGGTGGAAATATGTTGCAAGCGCTGGGTGTAAGCCTGGCCCATCCAGCGTTTTCTTGCTATCGTCTCCTGCATGCGCTCGATCTGTGCCAGCCCGATGGCCGCTTGCAGGTTGGTCAGTCGGAAGTTATATCCCAGCTCAGTATGGTAAAAACGCCGCTCGGGTTTGAAGCACAGGTTCCTGAGACTGCGAGCCTGTTCAGCGATTTGGGGATCATCGGT
>Ga0172363_10000158_pt1 | contig 43918 bp, 37 predicted proteins | sample LakKivs2_kivu2a2_FD_114541 | JGI IMG/M metagenome (GOLD analysis project Ga0172363, IMG submission 114541) | Sediment microbial communities from Lake Kivu, Rwanda - Sediment s2_kivu2a2 | ecosystem: Environmental > Aquatic > Freshwater > Lake > Sediment | place: Rwanda: Western Province, Lake... | reverse complement strand
CTTACGCTGCTTTAGCATCGGTGATTGACACCGCAGAATTGGCTGGTGTACGAGCGTTTGATGCCATTCAATCTTTGCTCGGCCCACCTGCCCTACCAATTACATTAGCCTGTGAGTAATTACCCTTGTGGAATAGAACATTTGTGCTATAATTAGAATGTCTTCATTCAGTTTTTACGAAATAAAGACTTTCGTATACCGGCTGATTTGGGCCGGTAAAGCACGTAATTACTCACCATTACCAGATGACTCATCTTTTTCATGGTATTTTGTTGATACGACCTCGAAAAACGTGGTGTAATGTCCCTGTGCATCCTGCTTTGTGAAAGATTTCCCCTCCCCAGTAAGCTGTATAGACTTGAGACATAGCTGACAGGTGTTCTGACACATGGAAACCGCATCAATTCTTTACAATTATCCCCCTGAAGGCTGACCTTGTGCCCATCGAAGATACTTTTCTAACCGTTATGTATAAAGTGGCATTAATTCAGGATACGCTGAGCACGTTGTTTTTGTACCTTACCATCTCAATATTTTTTTTACTCGGTATAGTCGTTTCATTTCGTTTTTTAAAAACGAGTATCACCATAACGAAATCGAGCAATCATTCTCTTCTTTTCACAAGAATAATTGTTTGTAATTGAATTTTTAATAATTCAATTCCGATTCTAATATCTCATCTCTGTGGATTTCTTAATTATGAATAATAAGATCATTGTATATATCAAGATAAATTCTCCCAGTTTTCTATATTGGAAATTTTGGGAAGGGTATCGGCTTATAAAAAGAAAATTGCACAGGATCGATCTGTCTGTCCTATGCAATCCTTAAGGAGTGTGTTTATGAAGGTTAAATTATGGGCAGAGATTCTTCCACTGACCTGCCGGAGACGTACTGCCATTCATCAGCTAGCTGCTGGCGGATGTGGGTAAAAAACGTACCTATTGATAGCTGGTTGGGGCATGATTGTTCGCACATCCCGCACCCGGCGCATGAGATCAGCCAGCGCAATATGCTTGAGCGGTTATAGTGTCCTAGCTCATCGCGCACAGGTTTGACAACCGAGCAAATCGGGCAGGCGTCCATGCAGCTCTGGCAGTCCACGCAGTTTTCAAGGTGATGAATGAGATCATCCACATCGGCTGGTAGCTGGTTGGCAATGCTCTCTTTCACTCGTTCCAGCGTCCTCTGGTGACGTTCATTCATCTTTGAAAGGGTGCGTTCGTGTAATGTGATGAGCCTGTATTCAGCCAATCCATCGGTTAATTGGTCTAGATGTAGTCTCTTTGCAACACCAGGCTCATCACTGGATACCAGCATCACCTGTCGAACTGGCAGCCCCAGCACGTGGATGTTGATATCAGCATTTTGCGCGGCAGGCGAGCGGCACACCTGGCAGGCAGGACGGAAACGGTAATGCATGATGCCTCCATGCCTGGCGAATTTCAAAGCTTCGTGAGCCAGCCGGTCACCTGATTTGGCTGAATTATCCTCTTCCGGCATCGGTTTGTTTGTTAAACGGTCCAGGCGCCACTGGTACTCATCGGCTGGCAGTGTGCCCAGGCAATCCACGACGATGGTAAGCAGATTGTTCATTTTTAAGCAGGCATGCTTGGCTATCTCGATCAGGGCACGCAGCTCGCATGGCCGAAGCAGCGTTCCAATCCGCTCATTTGGGTGTTCAAGCAGCACGTCGGGGATGAACCTGGCAAGATTGGCTTCCATGAGCGGTTTGAATGGATTGACATCGGCTATGGCGGTGACCTCGCTAATATATTGTGGCCTTGATTGGCTACCACCGTTGCTGAATAAGGTTACCACCATGCCGTCCAGGTTGGCTTCCACCCAGATTTGCTCGATGAAGCTGCGGAATTTTCCCAGGGGGTCACCATGTGTGTTAAGTGACCAATACGTGCTCATGGAAATACCTCCACTTCCTTGCTTTTGGTTTTCTTACCCTGAAAGCTGCTTTTCCAACAGCTCGGCAATATCCATCACCTGCACCTTATCACCCACTCCCTTGGAACGGATGGCGTCATCGAACATGAACAGGCAATATGGGCAGGCTGTGGCTACCACGTCCACTCCGGCTTCCATAGCTTCCGCCAGCCGGCGGTGGTTAATGCGTGTGTTCGGGTCGGTTTCGAGCCACATCTGGCCGCCACCACCCCCGCAGCAGAAGCTATTCTCGCCGTGCCGTGGCAGCTCGACGGGATGTAGCTGAGCATCTTTCAGCAGCTGGCGGGGTGCCTGGTAAATCTGATTGTACCGGCCTAGGTAGCAGGAATCATGGTAGGCCAGGCGCTCAGCACGCCCATTCCCATTGAGGTTGATGGATCTCATCAAATTAAGTTCGATTAAGAACTCGGTATAATGTTGGACCTTGTAGTTGCTTCCAAATTGTGGATACTCATTTTTCAAGGTATTGAAACAGTGCGGGCATTGTGTGACGATACGCTTGAATTTTATCTTGCTCATCGCTTCCAGGTTCTGTTCGGCAAGGACCTGGAACAGATACTCGTTGCCCATACGGCGGGCTGTCTCGCCGCAGCATGTCTCGTCGAAACCCAGGATGCCGAAATCCACGCTGGCTCTCTGAAGCAGGTGGACAAAAGCGCGAGCTACCTTCTTATTGCGGTCATCGAAAGCCGAGGCACAGCCGACGAAATACAGCACGTCGGTCTCATCACCCGGGACAAGCTCGCGCAAGTTGAGCCCCTCCGACCAGTTCAGGCGGTCCTGGGCGGGAATTCCCCATGGATTCCCCTGTCTCTCGACATTACGCAGGGTATCGGCGATGGACTTGGGTACCTTGCCTGTGGTGAGTGCTTGGTAGCGCCGTAGGTCGACAATCTCATCCACCGGGTTGACGAAGGCCGGGCAGCGTACCGTACAGGCTCCGCAGGTGGTGCATTGCCAGGGATACGCTTCTGAGAATACTGCTGAGATTAGCTCTTGAGGAGATTTACCGCTGGGTTTCTGCAGCGTTTCGACCATGGTCTTGTGTAAAGTCTGGATCAGCAGGCGGGGCGAGTAGGTGTTGCCGCTGATATTGGCTGGGCAGGCTTCTTCGCACCGCCCGCAATTCACGCAGGCATCGAAGGATAGCAACTGCTGAGAAGTGAACTCTGTAACTTTGCCCACCCCCAGCAGCTCTACGATATCGATATTCTCGATTTTTTCAAGTGCGCCCATCTTGCGTAATGGATGCAGGATAACATTTAGCGGAATATATACGAGATGGCGTAATTTAGTGAAAGGAACGCTGGCTACCAGGGTAAGTGCCACACCAGCGTGCACCCAAAAGAAAACGTCGTGCAGTTGGGTAGCGCTGGCAGCAGTCATTCCCCAGCTAGAATAGAGTTGCGCGACCAGGTTGCCGACAGGGGACCACGAAGCCCAGGCAGGTTGTGTGGCAAGCAAACGAGTGGCTTCCATCGTAAAGCCGAGCAGAGGAATGAGTGCCAGCATAATGAGAACATAATAATCATCCCAGCGGCTCTCCAGGGTCTTGGGCCTGAGCACCAGGCGCCTGATCAAAGCCAGGAAGACCCCCGCCAGGATCATCGCCCCCGCGATATCCATCACCAGCTCGTAGATGAGGTCAGCAGTCCCGCGTGGAAAAGTGATGGTCCAAGGGAAGAATAACAGCATGTTAAGCAGCAGGATGATGGTGCCGATGACCTGGATAGTGACGCCCACATAAATGAGCATGTGCATCACTGCCGAATAAGGTATCTTCAGGGTGCGGGGCTGGATCACCGCGTGGATGATGAAATCACGCAAGCGCGGACTGGATTTTTGTAGGCCAGTGCGGGTAGCCTGCCAGGTCGTTTTCAGAGCTGTGGACAGGTTATTGAGGAAGTTTTTCATTGAGGCAGGAGTGGTAACCTGGGCAGTCATGCAGTACCTCCGATGTAGATTTCATCATTGACAACTTTGACAGGAATGGAAGGCAGGCTGGTCGGCGGAGGCCCTGCTGTAACATGACCAACAAGAGGGTCAAAATATCCATCATGGCACGGGCAATAGATTGACCCTTTGTCGATGTCCCACTTGACGATGCACGCGAAATGGGTACATACTGCTGAAAAAGCCCGTAAGCCCTGGGGAGTATGGATCACCAGTGCGGGATAGCGCCCATAATTGATTGTCTTGCTCTCACCTTCAGGAAGCTCATCGACTTTGCACACCAGAACCGGCTCTGATGGGGTTTCTTGCAGTTCGCTGGGAAACAGGTAAGCAATGACAGGTGCAAAAACGGCAGCAGTTCCGGTAGCAATCAAACCTTTGTTCAGTAAATTCACGAATTCGCGTCGGGTGATTGGGCTCATGATTAACTCACTTCTCCCCAGATGGTCAGAGCAATGATGAAGATGATGGTGAAAACTACCAACGCCATTCGCACCCAGTACACTCTCCTGGATTTATCCGGTTTGTGATCTAGGAATGGCCAGATAAGGATCAACCCTAAAAGCAGGATAGGCAGCATCACCCCAATGGTTTTCCCCTGGATTCCCAATACCATGGCAGGAATCTTTTTCAGGATTTGGTATAGAGATAAGAAGTACCATTCGGGCTTGACATGTAATGGCGTATTCAACGGATCGGCGGGTTCCTCCAGCCCCACAGGCTTGATCAGGCCGGCAATAGCAATGATTACCACAATGGCCAGGATCCCTAACACCACAAAGAATTCTGTTCGCACATGGTCTGGGAAAAAGGGAATGGTATCTTCGCTTTTGTGTTCGATGTCAGACATAGTCATTCTCCATATTTATCACAGGGGCTTGGCAACGCCCTGGCGGCGAACCATCAGGAAATGTGCCCCCATGAACGCGACTGTCGCCAGGGGGACGATGATCACGTGCAAGCCATAAAAGCGGCTGAGTGTTTCCCCGGTTACATTCCAGCCCACCCGCAGGAACACCAAAGCTAGATTTCCGATGGCGGGCACTCCACCGGCGATCTCGGAGCCAACTGTAGTGGCCCAAAACGCTCTCTGGTCCCAGGGTAGCAGGTAGCCCGTGAAACCGAATACCAGGGTGAGGATCAAGAGCACCACTCCTGATACCCAGTTCAGTTCACGTGGCTGTTTATACGCTCCCATGATAAAAACCCGCGACATGTGTGCGACGCACATCACGATCATGCCATTGGCGCACCAGTGGTGGATTGCCCGGATAGCAGCGCCCAAGTACACCTGAGACTCAATATACTGGATACTGGCATAGGCTGCCTCGGGTGTTGGTTTATAGTAGAAAGCCAGCAGAATACCCGTAATCCCTTGGACCACAAAGAGGAATGCCGTTATACCACCTAAGCAATACCACCAGTGCAGGGCATATTTGGGCACAGGTTTCTTAAGGATTTTACTGAGTGGTTCGGAGATCCTGTAGCGCTCATCCACCCAACCAACAGCCCGGTTGGTGAAGGATTTCCATGGCGAGCGCGTCACCCAGGTGCTGGCGCTGCGATATACGCCCAGGATGAAGATTAAACCCATCCCCCCAAACAGGATCCAGCGGGCAAGCGGAGTCCATATGCCTTTGTTCTCCCCCAGGATATGGCAGCTTAAGCAGGGTTCCTGGGCAGCCGGTGGAGGGGTGATCGCCAGAGCCGGTGAAAAGGACACAGCTTCAGCCAGTGACCAATTGGGAGAGGCGGATTTATCCGGTTGTTTGGGTAGTGTAGGTGGATGGGCGTGAGCGTGTGTAGCGATGAATATTAATAACCCCGCCGCAATGACCAGCAACGTAAGCATTCCGAATCGCTTTAACGAAAAATATCGCATAAAGCCTCCTCATATTGAGCTGGTGTTTAAAGGGGCACAGGGTGCTACCCTATATTGTGACAAATCTCACATAAAGAGTATACATGAAATCCCACCTGATGCAATCCATTCGATGCCTGATTTTGCTGGAGCAAGCACCTTAATCGGTCACAGATCGATGATCTTGCGCTGGATTGCGTACTTTATCAGGTCAGCACGGTCATGCAAGTTGAGTTTTGCCATCAGGTTTGACCTGTGCGCCTGAACGGTTTTTATCGAAATGCACAGGATTTCGGAGATTTGCTTGCTAGTATAACCTTCTGCGATCAACTGCAGAACTTCACGCTCACGAGGGCTCAAGCCATCGGAAGGGTCATCCTTCTGCAGGTCGCCCCAGCGCAGGTAATTTTCGATCACCAGGCGGGTGATAGCCGGCGACAGGACGGCTTCTCCGCGATGGACGGTATGGATTGCATCCAGCAGTTCATGGGCTGTTGCATCTTTCAGTATATATCCCATGGCGCCGGATGCCAGCGATTGGCGGATATATTCCTCATTATCGTGCATGGTAAGGATCAATACTTTCACCTGCGGGCAGTCATGCCTGATCTGACGCGTGGCTTCGAGCCCGTTCAATAACGGCATGGCGATATCCATCAAGACCACATCAGCTAATAACTGGCAGGCTAGTTTTACCGCCGTGCGACCATCTTCAGCTTCACCCACCACGAGCATGTCAGGCTCATCTTCCAGCAAGGACCGAATGCCTTCTCTTAGGATGGTGTGGTCATCGGCTAGTAAAATACGTACTTTTTTCATCGCATATAATCAGTCTCCAGCATAGGTAGCAAGCAAGTGAATTTTTCCGGCAGCGGAAATCACACTCATTCACTATTCGATGTGTTACTAAACTTGCGAGAATAGGAAAAGTATATCATAGTCGAACAGGGCTGCTATTTGTCAGCAGCCCTGTTCGACGGCCCAATTATGGTTTTTCACTATATATGGATGGCGTGACCCTCCGCGGCATGAGCTGCTTCCATTAAAGTCTCGCTCAGGGTAGGGTGCGCGTGGACATTACGGGCAATCTCGGCAGTGGTAAGCTCCATCATCTGGGCGATGGTCAGCTCGGGCAATAACTCGGTTACTTCCGGGCCGATCATGTGTGTACCCAGGATTTCACCATATTTTGTGTCCCTGATGATCTTGACCCAGCCGGTATAATCTCCCAATCCCAGGGCTTTGCCATTTGCCTGGAAGGGAAATTTGCCAACCTTGATCTCCAACCCGCGCTCTTTAGCCTGGGCCTCGGTGAGGCCGAAAGAAGCAACTTGAGGTTGGCAGTAAGTGGCGCGGGGCATCATCTCGTAGTTGAGCTGGATTGTCTCCACACCGGCGATATTCTCGGCACAGATGATCCCCTGGGCAGAGCCTACATGTGCCAGCATCAGTTTGGCAGTTACATCACCAATGGCCCAGATCCCCGGCACATTGGTAGCCATGCGCTCGTCGATCTCTATGGCACCCTTATCGGAGATTTTTACCCCAAGTTGTTCAAGCCCAAGCTCTCGAGAGTTAGGTCGAAAACCGATTGCCACCAGGGCTTGCTCGGCTTTCAAGGTGACAGGGCCTTTTTCTCCGGAAGCCTTGAGGGTAATCTCATTTTCACTGGCTTCCAGGGATTCAACCCGGTGACCAACCATGACATTAATCTTTCGCTTCGCAAATGCCTTCGCAAGCTCAGTGCTGACTTCCTCGTCCTCCAGGGGAACCAGGCGCGGCAGCATCTCGACCAGGGTTACCGGCACGCCATATGAATTCCAGATGGTGGCGAACTCCACCCCGATGGCTCCCGCACCAATAATGATGGCAGACTTAGGTAAATTAGGTTGCAAGATGGCTTCTAGGTAGGTGACGATCTTTTTCCCATCCACTTTCCAGGACGGGGGCACCATGGTGGTGGCACCGGTGGCGATGACAATATTTTTTGCCACTAGCTCAGTGGTCTTTCCTTCAGTGTCCCTGACTGTTACCGAATCTTTGGCAGTGAGTTTTGCCAGTCCTATGTGTACGGCGATGTTGTTCTTTTTCATCAAGAAGCCAACGCCCTTGGTCAGGCGATCAGAAACCTGGCGGCTGCGCTTAACTGCTACATCGTAATCCAGGTTGAGATTGTCGAATGAAAATCCGAACTCATTTCCACGCTCACGCAGGATATGGGCAATATCAGCGTTCCTGAGCAGTGCCTTCGATGGTATGCAACCGACATTTAAGCACACCCCACCCAGCCACTGCTTATCGACGATTGCAGTTTTCAATCCCAATTGGGAAGCGCGGATCGCACAGACATAACCTGCCGGTCCGGCACCTATAACAATCACATCATAATTTTCCATACGAGCTCCTTAACAGGTTTTTACTCGATTATCTTATTATTAACAACCCTCGTCCTGATTTGATTAACATCTCGGATTATGACCAATCGCGTAAGGTTTCTACCACCTTGGCGAGGAAGGTATCCGCTATGGCACCATCGATAATGCGGTGATCGAAGGTCAGCGACAGATACATCATCGTGCGGATTGCCAGCATATCACCCCAATTTGCATCGCTGATCACCACCGGGCGTTTTTGAATGACACCCACCCCAAGGATGGCGCATTGAGGCTGGTTGATGATGGGGGTGGCAAATAATGATCCGGTGACGCCATGATTTGTGATGGTGAAGGTGCCGCCCTTTACTTCGTCTGGCTGAAGTTTTTTTGCCCGAGCCCTGTTCGCCAGATCATTGACAATACGGGCAACGCCAAGCAGCGAGAGATTATCAGCATTACGAATGACCGGAACAATCAAGCCATCTTCGCCCATCGATACGGCCATGCCGATATTGATGGCATTGAAAATTCTCACGCCTTCTTCTGACCAGGACGAATTGACCAATGGGTATGCCTCAAGAGCTGCCACAGATGCTACGACGAAATAAGCCGTATATGTTAAATTCACTCCCTGGGCGGCGAAGGTCTCCTTATTTGCAGTGCGATGAGCTGCAACGCGGCTCATATCCACTTCCATAATTGTAGATACATGAGGAGCCACAGACTTGCTTAGTGCCATGTGTTCGGCAATCGCCTTGCGGATGGCGGTTTGCTGCCGTATGGTGTAAGCACCCGCTTGAGGGGCAATGAGTGGTGCTGCTGCAACTGGCGCTGGTGTGGGTTGAGGTACAGGAGTGGGGGTGGGCTGCGCAGTTGGAGGGGGCGCTGCAAGAGCCTGCTCCCTGGTTTCCAGGTATCTCTCGATATCTTTTTTGGTAATTCGACCGCCCATACCAGTGCCTGGCACCATGGAAAGGTCAACATTTTGTTCGGCAGCTATTTTTGCAACCACTGGCGAGATAAAACCTATCTCGCGGGGAGCCGTGGCTTGAGACAGCTTCGATTGTGCAGGAGTTGTGGCTATCTGGGCAGCTTGTGGAGCAGCTTCCGCTTGTGGATAGGCTGGCGCAGCGGCAGGTTCCTCTGGCTCACCTTCTTGAGGTATGGCTTCACCTTCCTGTCCAATCCAGGCCAATATGGCCCCCACCTTGACTACATCGCCTTCTTTAGCAAGTTCTGCCAGGATCATCCCGGATGTTGGGCTGGGAATTTCAGTGTCGACTTTATCGGTGTTCACTTCCAATACGGGTTCATATTCTTCGACCTTGTCCCCTATGGATTTTATCCACTTTGTCACGGTAGCATCGGTCACCGCTTCTCCTAACAAGGGCATCAACAATTTAGTTGGCATGGCTTCTCCTTTTTCTGCCAATGAATATTGCTTGATTGATCAATAAAACAACGGGTATTCCGTTGGTGATACATCGTGCATCAGATCATAAACTGCCTTGAACATGGTTTCAATGTTGGGTTTAGACCAGTAATCCCCATCCGAACCATAGGGAGGACGGTGATCAGCCCCGGGTAAAGTGCGTGGGGGTGAATCCAGCCAGAAATAGCCGCCTTGCTCTTCGATCACTTTTTGCAGCATATATGCAGTGGTGCCGCCTGGAACATCTTCATCGACGAAGATGATGTGACCGGTTTTTTTGAGCGATTCGAGAATTACACTGTGTAAATCGAAAGGCAAAAGGGTCTGTACATCGATGACTTCGGTTTCAACACCAACAGTACTTAATTTTTCGGCTGCTTCCAGCGCAATCCGGCAACAAGCGCCATAAGTGACCAGGGTAACATCTGAGCCCTGACGGATTACTTCAGGGATGCCTAAGGGAACGGTCATCTCTCCAATATTATCCGGCAAGCGTTCCTTCAGGCGGTAGCCATTGAGCACTTCGATCAATAAAGCCGGCTCATCTGAGCGGAGCAGGGTGTTATACATGCCAGCCGCCTGCACGAAATTACGCGGCACCAGCACATACATGCCTCTCAATAAGTTGATCAGACCCGCCATGAGTGAACCTGAATGCCACACCCCCTCTAGACGATGACCTCGCGTACGAATTATGATTGGAGCTTTTTGGCCTCCATGCGTGCGCCAATGCAGGGTTGCAAGGTCATCTGACATGATCTCCAATGCCATCAATACATAGTCAAGGTATTGAATCTCTGCAATAGGCCGCAGACCCCGCAAGGCCATGCCAATCCCCTGGCCGATAATTGTGGCTTCGCGAATACCCGTGTCAGTAACATGCAGCTTGTCGTACTTCTCCTGCAAGCCACGCATACCCTGGTTCACGTCGCCAATCCGGCCGACATCTTCACCAAATGCAATCAAACGAGGCTCTTGCGCAAAGGCCGAATCGAAGTAGGCATTGATGATCTCAAAACCGTTCAGAGTCGGTGAATTCTCAGAGTAAATGGGTTTTACTTCAGGGACAAGTGAGGCGGATTCTTGGGATTGGCTGTATACATGCGAGCCGAAGCGTTGTTGATTGATTGGTTCCTGGGCGTTTCTCCAATCGATCAACGACTGCCTGGCAGATGACGGCTCATCATGTACCTCGGTTAATACGTCCATGATGGTTGCCATGATATCGCGGCGGAATGGAACTTGGATATTGAGCAGGTTGTCCTTGATCTGTTCCAGGGCAACCTTATGGGATGAGCTGGCAGCAATTTGGTCAATCAGGCCGGCAACATTGGTGCGCTCATCCAGTATGGGATTCATGTAAGTTTCCCAGGCGAGTTTACGATCTTCCTCCACAGAACGCTGATCTTCCTTCTCGAGTTTATCCAATTCTTCGGCGCTGATGTATCCCTGGGCCAGGATCCACTCGCGAAATTTCTTTATGCAATCGTATTCATGCTCCCATTCCAGCCGCTCTTTAGATTTATACCGTTCGTGACTGCCGGAGGTGGAATGCCCTTGGGGTTGGGTGAGCTCGGTGACATGGACAATGGAGGGCATGTGCTCTTCGCGGGCGAACATGACCGCTTTTTGATATGCATTGATGAGCGCAGGATAATCCCAACCTTTGACCACATAAATATCAAAACCATCGCAGCACTCACCAGCAGGCCGCTGAAAACCCATCAACAGCTCGGAGATATTCTCTTTGGCCACCTGGGATTCGTTGGTCACTGAGATCCCGTAGCCATCGTCATAGATGGTGATGATTGCCGGGCTGCGCAGGACTCCAATGGCATTCACCGTTTCCCAAAATAAACCTTCCGCACAAGAGGCATTGCCAATGGTGGCGAAGGTCACTTCATTCCCGTTATCTGAGAATTGCTTGAACTGGGCTAAGGCTGGTATTTGGCGATATAGCTTGGAAGCATATGCTAAACCCACAACTCGTGGCATATGGGATCCGGTAGGCGATAGATCGCCGGTTGAATTGGATTGAGCTGTCAAGTCTTTCCAGCTACCATCGGGATTAAGGCTGCGGGAGGCAAAATGGGCATCCATCATGCGGCCGCCGCTGGACGGATCTGCTTCTACATCCGGGTTTGCATAAAGCTGGGCGAACAATTCCTGGACTGTGGCCACCCCCGTGGCAAAGGTAATCGTCTGGTCACGATAGTAACCTGAGCGAAAGTCACCCTTTCTAAATACATGAGCCATGGCAATCTGTGGTAATTCCTTGCCATCGCCAAAAATACCAAACTTGGCTTTCCCGCTTAAAACTTCACGCCTACCAATATAACTCGCCTGGCGACTGCGAAAAGCCAGTCGATAATCATCAATAATTTGTTCAACGCTGGGTAAATTTATCGTTTCCTCCATTTTTACTCCAATCTCGCTGCAACCAGCTCTGCGATATCCAGTACCTGCATATCGCTATTTGTGCTTTTTCTGGCATCAGTCAACATGATCATACAAAAAGGACAGGCTACGGCCAATGTGCTTGCGCCTGTAGCTTCAGCTTCTCTGAAACGATTGACGCTGACATGCTCCCAGCCATGCTCTTCTTCTTTCCACATTTGGGCTCCTCCTGCTCCACAACAGAACGATTTCAGTCCATGCCGGGGGAGCTCGGCAAGGGTGAGCCCGATCTGCTTAATATCTTTACGCGGCTCCTCAAGGATATGGTTGTGGCGGCCGAGATAGCAGGGATCATGAAAGGTGATCTTGCCAAGCGGCTGATCAATTATTCCCTGTTGATCTAGAACCAGCCGGCCACTGCTGAGTAATTCATTGATCAGCTGTGTGTGATGGATGACGGTGTAGTTTCCACCAAAAGCCGGATATTCATTCTTTAGCGTATGCAAGCAATGTGGACAGGTGGTGACAATACGCCTGGGTGCCACCTCGTTGAGCAGCTCTACATTCGAGGTGGCTAATTCATTAAACAAATATTCATTTCCAGCTCGCCTGGCTGAGTCGCCGGTGCATTGTTCAAGCTTGCCCAATACCGCGTAGTTAACCCCCGATTTATTGAGGATATTGGCGAATGCCCGGGCTACCTTTTGGGCGCGTTCATCTGTCGCCGGTGCACATCCCACCCACCATAAAATATCGGGGTTAGGATTGTTCTCAACTGTCGGTACTTGCAGACCATCAGCCCATCTCAGACGATCGGATTGCGGGATATTCCACGGGTTTACATTGCGTTCCATGCCTCTGAAAGCCGTTTGAAGCTGCTGGGGAAAGGCATTTTCAGTGAGCACCAAAGACCGGCGGATATCCAAAATATCACGCATGGGCTCGTTATTAACCGGGCATATATCTATACAGGCGCCACAAGCAGTGCATGCCCATATGGCTTCTGGAGGGATGGCGAATTCAGTCAGCGGCTGCGGGCTGGCTTTACCCCTGGCAATTTTCGCTCCGTAATAATTGAGGAAATACCTTTTATTGATCTCCAAGGCCGCAGGAGAAAGAATTTTACCCGTGTTGTAGGCCGGGCATACCTGCTGGCAACGATTACACATGATGCAGGCATATGCATCCATCAGCTGCTCCCAGCCCAGATCTTCCAAATGCGAGACTCCGAAGGATTCGATACTTTCATCGGAGAAATCTAGGCGGCTCAATTCACCGATCGACCTTCGCTCTGGTTTCAGTAGGAAATTGAGCGGGGCAAAAAAGAGGTGTATGTGCTTGGAATATAGGAAATAAGGGAAGAAAGCCAGGATTAACCCCAAGGAAATAAAGAAACCTGCCAGCTCTCCGGAGGTTAAAGCCGTGGGACCCCAATTCTGCCATAACCGTGAAATGAAAGATGCAGCAGGTTGCCAGGGATCTGGAGCTGACCTCGCCAGCTTGAAAGTCTCCCCAAGAAAACGGGCAGTCACGTGAAGGCTTACGAAAGCCACCACGATGGCTGAATCCCGCATGATACCAGAGCGGGCTTTTGGATGAAGCAAGATATCCTGGCGTGCAAAAAGGACTTTGGACCTGATGATAAATCGCCGGGCCATCATTCCCAGGATTCCTAGTAAAACGGCGATGCTAAAAATGTCAGATCCCAGATGGTATAGGTTGGCGAGCTGACCTGTACCAAGGAATTTATATCCCGAGATATATCCCTCCAGCAGGTCGCCGAGGTTAATGATGATATAGTATAAAAATCCCCATCCAATCAGGACGTGGAACAGCGTGGTGATGACCCGGAGACGGAATAGAGGCTGGAAGGTTACGATCCTGGGGGGTATAGTAATCAGCCTGTGAAGGAGTACCTTCCAATCAGGGTGACCGTGACCTCGCATAATGATGTGAATAATCTGGATTACTGCCAGGCTGGTCAAGGTCAATGAGACCAAGACAGCCAACCCAAAAATTATCTTCCCCAATAATGTGAGCATCGAATAGTCTTCCCCGAGTGTAAACCCTATTGATCGGACAAATATTGAAGAGCTGCCATGATGGCTGGATCGTGGTCAGGTGAATATTGGTCGAAATCACCGGGCATGATCAGGTTGGGAACAATTCCTGTTTTCTCCCAATCCTGGTCGGGATGGTTCAAAGGTCGAAAGGTTTCATTTGCTAGCCACAACTGTGAGTCGTCTATAAAATCGTAATCCCACAGGACCTCAACATTCCCTTGGGTTGCAGTACCGATAAGGTAAGCGCGCACGATGTCCTGGAGGATTCCGGAGAAGATTTCACCAAAGCTTACGATCCCAGGTCCCACCAACAGTACCAGTGGAACCTGGGAGCAGCTATCAATATCATTTAGCTTGATCCTTAATGGGAATGCTTCGGAATGCATGAGGTAATATCCCACATTTCCGCTGGTGAGATAACCGAGAACCGGCTCAAGCACCTGGCTTGAGCCGCCTTCAGTAACACTGTTATCCAGAATTAACCCATCTATGGGTGCTGTAGCGGGCATTTCATCCAAGGTCTGGGCGACCTGCTCATCCACTGTGCTATCCATGAAGGTAAATAGAAATATATAGCCTATCCTCTGCCCTCCAGGCGATATTAGCACATCATGAAACAGCGTAAAATCACCACTTATCTGCTGGCGGGTCAGCTGGAGCTCGCGGGGATCATCCCCTGGCGTTTGAATCAATAGATCTAAGGAGATCCCTTCCGGTCCTCGAACGATATCACGCAGGTAACTGTTCTCGTCCAAGATTGGAGTTCCGTTTACAGAAATAATGCAATGGCGAGGTTTAAGACCCGCAGCCTCTGCCGGACTACCGGAAAATACTGTTAATATCACAGAGTGCTGCCTTTCAGGTACTGCTCTGGCGATTAACCCAATACCCACATAGTCCTGTCGCCCTACATCATCACTGAGCTGATCCCTCTCATTCTGCGGATCAAGGAAATAAGAGTGCTCATCACCCAATTGGAAAATCAGCTTGCCGATGGCATAATAAGAATCCTCATTGCTCAACCCTGGCTTGAGGATCTGTTGGTATTCTCCATGGATCGCCTCCCACTCCAAACTATTAAAATCTGGATATATATAGGTGTCATGGACAGTTGACCATAGGCTATTAAAAATACGAAGCTGTGTATCAAGTAGGATCGATGTTGTTGTGGGTGAGCTTGTGGAGGTAGGTAAGAAGGTGGTCGATGCGGTTGAGCTGGCATGAACAACCATCGATGTGGGTGATGGGGCTGACGCTAATGTATGGGTAGGCATGACTTGTTGTGACGGATTCAGGCGGGTAGCGACACTGATAGGCGTGTTTTTGAATGGTGTGGATGCTGTGAAAGCCTGGCACGAAGCCAGGAAAAGAGATGGAGTAAATATGAATACTGGGCGTGTTTTACGAAGCATAAATCTTATGATCAAGTCAAGGCTCAGTCTACTGAAATTCCTATCCTGTTATTGATAAGCGAACTAAAACAGGTATTTTTTATGCACCACCCTCGCCGTAATAGCTCGGGTCAGTAGGTGTATTGCCTGATGGATCCCATACGTACACCCAATCTCCAACATTTGCCCAGTCATAAAGCCAGTGTGAATCGGCTGGGGATAGGTTAACGCAACCATGCGATTGTGGAAAACCAAAGGCAGTACGCCAGTATGCCCCGTGAAGGGCGCGCGCATGGTCGTAATACATGGTCCACGGGACATCTTCAAGATAATAGTAGTCCGACCGGTCTTCGGCGAATGATCCAGACATCAGTGTCGAATCTAATTTGTCCTGGATCTGGAACAAGCCCGGTTTGGTAAAGAATGGATCCAATCCGGAGGCGATCAGGGTAGCGAACACCAGCTTACCCTGGTCATATACAGACAAGGTCTGCTCGAACAGGTTCACCTCAATCCAGCGGCCGTTTTCCACGCCAGGTGGGTGAGGAGTGGAGGGGTTGACCTTGCCAAGGTATCGACCATCGACCCACTGATCAGGAGCAATTAAATCCCATTCCTCATCATTGACCAGCGCGGTGGCATATACCTGCACGATTTGATATTGATCGACTGATTGTCCCGTGTAATCATCGACGGAATAACCAGGGGTTCGCTTGGTGGGGATGTTTGCCGCAAATGGTAACACCCATCCGAACGGATTCAAAGGAGCGCTGGAGAAATTGATTCCGCCCGGAAAACTATGAGGGACTGAGACCCTGGAAGATACCTGTACCCAGGTATCGTCATAAAGCAAGAAAAAGCGCCCGGCATCAGTGTCTTTATAATCGACGTAAGAAACATAACGCAGCTTGCCAGTTTCGATCGTCCGAATTGGATGCACGTCGTGCATGGCATCTTGAAGGGATGCATACACCTTGGTGGGTCCATCACCCAGCAGAGCGTAGGAAAATGGCAGCTCACCCAGTGAAGCATCTATCGGTCGAGAAGGCAAAGGTACCAGGGGGAGATGCATACCCTGTAAGGCCAGCTGGGTGATATAACCCGACGAACCCAAGGGTGAGCAATCTTGAGGGTCAACCAGATAGACACCTGGTAAGCACAATAAATCATCGTTAGCCCCGTTGGGCATGGTTTGCAGACTGGGGGAGAAAGAGGGTGATAGCCCAATTATTCCCTGGAAAAATACGATTAATGAAAGCGCTAATCTTAACATAGTCCTCTGGTAAAAAGATTATACCAGCGCTGGATAAACCTTAAGGATTTGAGTTGTTAAATATAAGATGAGCCTTTCAAGGAAAGGATAGTGGACGTATACTATAGGCATGGAACATAAAGTTAAGACTATTACAGCCGGGTGTAGGGTTGAGCTGGATATGATTGATAGGGATGGTCAGAGGGAGAGGTTGTGTGTGGTGATCGTCCCGGCTGAGGCGGCAGATTTCGTGCATGGTTACCTGGGGATCAATACACCACTGGCTCATGCCATCATCGGGGAACAAGCAGGTGAGGTGATCCCTTATCTCAAAGGTGATATCCAGGCGATTGAAATTATTGAAGTAACGAAAGAAGCACAGCTGCCCTCCGAGGACGCCGCCAAACGGCGGGCAGAAGAGATGAAAAAGACTCTCAAGGAAGTACAAAATACAAGTGCCATGCTGTTCGCTTCCTCTTTCAGCGGAAAATGGGGGGATTACGACCCGAATAGCATTCCACGAGAGGACGAATCAAAGGCTTCCAATCATGACCAGTAAGCCAAAAGTTGCGGCAAGCAACCAAAAAGAAGCATTGAGAAGAAGACGCCAGTATCTTCATTGCTACCATAAATCGGCGTTATTCTTTTATATATGGTGGTTGTCAAACATATAATATCGTTCGATTAAATTACCAGTATACTTGAATGAGTGAGGAGTAAATCGTGCCAAAAACACGCTCCCAGCATATGGTCGAGCTCCTGCTAGATTTGCAATCTTCATCGCCTGATGTAGAAGCATCAGCGGTTGTTAATGTAGATGGACTTATCATTGCTTCTGCATTGCCTAATGGTGTGGAGGAAGACCAGGTGGGTGCAATGTCTGCTGCGATGCTTTCACTTGGGGAACGGATTGCCTCTGAATTAGAGCGCGGGATACTGGACCAGGTATACATCAAAGGAGAGAGCGGGTATGTTTTACTCATGGCGATTGGCAGTGAAGCTGTGCTGACCGTGCTTGCTCGTGAGAATGCAAAGTTGGGCTTGCTGTTATTAGATATGCGTCGCGTCTTGGAATCACTGGCAGCCTTGATCTAAAATTACCGGATGGTTGATAGTATAATACATCACTAATTCACCCAATTACGCGGAGAGCCATGCATGGCAGGCCTCCGTTTTTTTCTGCAAATGACCACTGAAGTTCTTCATGCACATGATCCTGTATTGAAGTGGAACCTGCGCCAGCTTTACTGGGACGTAATCTGGTTCGGGATTCTGGCGGGTAGCACCCTGGCATTTCAATCGGTTTATGCCGCACGCCTGGGGGCATCAGAATTCCAAATCGGTTTAATCACTGCCGGTCCGGCGATTATCAATCTGATTTTTACCCTCCCATCAGGCCGCTTTTTGGAGGGCAAGTCTCTAATTAAAGTGTCTTTCCAATCTGCCATCGGGCAACGCCTGGGATATTTGGTGCTGGTGGCACTACCCTGGATTTTCCCATCTTTCTTAGGGCAGGTGTGGGGCTTGATTTGGATCACTTTAGTCATGTCGATTGCGGGGACCGTATTAGCGATTTCGTTCAATGCCATGTTTGCTGAAGTGCTGCCGCCCGAATGGAGAGCCCATGCGGTTGGTCGGAGAAATATCCTATTGGCGGTGAGCATTACCCTGACTACCATTGTGAGTGGTCAAATCCTGGATTGGGTGGTCTTTCCCCATAATTACCAGGTAATATTCCTGCTTGGTGCAGCCGGCGCCATGTTAAGCAGCTATCACCTGGGGAGGATTCGCAGGCAGGATCCGATAATCAAAGCTCTCAGCCAACCCAACGGTGATCCTGATGAGGCGGTATTACTGGCGAAACCGCGTGCGATGCTGAGATGGGACTTGCTTAGGGGACCGTTCGGGATTTTCATGTTCTCGTACATGGCTTTTTACACCTTTCAGTATTTTCCAATCCCGCTTTTCCCTGTAGCATACGTAGACAAGCTGCACATGACGGATGGGATGATCGGACTGGGAAATGCAATCTTTTACAGTGCGATGATGTTGGCATCCTTCAGATTGAGGGATTTCAGCACGCGATACGGGCATCGCAAGGTTTTGATGGCTAGCGCAGCGCTGTTCCCGATCTTCCCATTATTGATGGGGTTGGCGACTGGACCAATTTTATATTACCTGGCCTGCCTGATCGGCGGGGGGGTCAATGCCATGTTGACCGGAGCAATCATCAACCGCTTGATGGAGCGCGTGCCTGCCGATGACCGCCCGGCGCACATGACTCTGCATAACCTGGCACTTAACCTGGGCATCCTGGGAGGATCGCTCCTAGGGCCGGTTTCGGCCGATTTGATAGGGTTGCAACCATCCTTGTTTTTAGGGGCGGGTTTAAGGTTATTGGCGGCCGGGTTATTCCTGTTATGGGGATGAGCTTCGATCTTTATTATTAAAGGTTCAGAGTTGCATGTAATGAAACCAGTTGATGCCATTCATCGAGGCTGAGCGTTTCTGCACGTCGCCTGGGATCTATCCCAGCGGAGATGAGCAGAGATTCCACCGTCGATGGAGGTAAATGCAGCCCGGCAGCCAATGAGTTCCGCAGGGTCTTGCGCTTCTGGCTGAAGCCAGCTTTGGCCAACCGGAAAAATGCATCCAGCGCAGGGGAGGGGATCATCGGATTGGCAAAAATATCCACTCGTAGGATGGACGAATCTACCCTGGGTGGGGGATAAAAGGCACTGGCAGGAATATTAGCGACGATTACAGGGTGCCCATACACCTGCACACTCAAGGCAAGCAGGCTCATATCATCCGGCCTGGCGCAGATGCGCCGGGCAACTTCCTGCTGCAGGGTGAGCACCAGTCGTTGAGGAGGTGTGCTCGCTTCCAGCAGGTGGCGAATTAGGTTGGAAGTGATGTAGTATGGGATATTGGCAACCACCAAGTACGGAGAAGCGTTGATTATCTCCGCGATATTCAGGGTAAGAATATCCCCATGGACAACCTGGACGTTATCAAATTGCTCGACAACTTGCTTGAGAACAGGAATGAGGCGGCCATCCAGCTCGACCGCCACCACCCAATGGGCGGCCGCTGCCAGGTGGCGAGTGAGACTGCCCAACCCTGCCCCAATCTCCAGGACGACATCCTGTATATTGATCTCAGCAGCGCCAGCAACCTGGACTAGAGCCGCTTCATCCAGGAGGAAATTTTGCCCCAGTGACTGGTTGGGGCGCAGGCCATGTTGCCTCAGTAGATGTGGGACATCCAGCCTGGAAAAGCTCAAGGGACGACCCACACAATATTTTCTGGAGGCGGCCAGAGGAAGTATACCGTCACCCACTGGTGCCAGGGAACAAAATCGCTGTCACTGTAGCCCAGGTCGATCCACTGGCCAACTATCCCACCCCCTATATCGGCTGCCACAGCTTCCCCGTAGCCAGGAATGTACAGACGAGTGTAAAAGGGGATCAGGCTCCTATCGACGGCGGCGACACCTTTCTGGAGGGGCAACCCGGAGGCAGTCGTATCGCCGACCTCCGAGGGATGGTAGGAGGTGGCGTACATCGATAAAGACCGCCAATACTGGATGGTGACGCCATCCACCGTAGTGGTGTGCATCACCACATTGGTTCCGTAGCCAACGATCTGGGGCTGCGGCTGCTGGGCGACCCACTCGGTGTCTATGGTGCGGGTGATCTCTACACCGTCCTCATAGCGAACTCGCACGCGCTGGTCGTTCAGCCCATATTCACCGGCCTGGATGACAGCCTGGGTATCCAGGTCAAGGCTGGAATCAGGCTGGTACTGGGTATCATAAGGTATGGTGGACTGTTTGACCAGCACCTGCTCGGAGACGCGCACCAGGCGGATCTTCCCATTGGATGGAACGGGGGTGGCAAGCAGGGGGAGGCTATAATCCGACCCTTGCAGCGAAAAATTGGCGGCTGCAAGCGCCTGGCCGACAGTCTTGGCGGACGAACGGGTGAGCACTTCCCCCGATTGGGTCTGGATGGCGATTGGCCGGGAGGGGGTGAGGGCGGCAACCAAACCCGGTGTGAGAGGCGTGCCAGCAGGAGGTGCTAGCTGATCGGCCGCGAAAATCTGGTATCCGGCCTCCCATAGTGCAGAGCCCAGGGTGGCAGCCGTGGAATTCAGTCTCACCGTCTTGCCGTCCACCTCCAGAGAAAAATTTACCGAGCGGACCAGCTGGAGCGCAATGGAATTAGTGGTAAGCGGAAATGGTTGGCGGGGGTCTACAGGCTGGCCATAGGATAGCAGCAGGTCGCCAGTAGAGAGGTGAACCCCGGCCTTTTCGAGCAGGCTGCTTGGCAAGCGCTCGGCGCTAGAGAAGGTTGAAATTTTCCCGTCTGCCAGCACCTGGACAGGGATGGCGTGCACCAGGGAGACAGTATCCGTACGCTTCAGCCAAGAGCCCAAGGAGGGGATGAGCGCATCCTGCGGCGTAAGAGCAATGCCCTGCGACCGTAACAGGTCATTCACCCTGAATGCGTAGGTGGTAATGGTGCGGGCCTGGCCATCGATTTTGAGGGTGATCGACTTACGCAGGCCCAGGATGGCACCCAGGGCTACCAGGATAAGCAGACCTGAGAAGAGGCTGAAACGAAGCAGATTGGGTTTTCGTAACATCATAAAATGATCGATAATCCCAGCAGAAGCTCAAACAATCAGGATAACAATTTACGGGCGATGACCATGCGCTGGACTTCACTGGTGCCCTCGCCGATGGTCATGAGGCGTGCGTCGCGGTAGGTGAGCTCAACGGGATATTCACGGCTGTAGCCATAGCCGCCGTGGATCTGGATGGCGTTGCGGCACACACGTTCGGCCATCTCGGTGGCGAAGAGCTTGCCCATGGCGGCTTCCTTGGTGTACGGACGACCCTGCTCCTTCAGGAAGGCAGCATGGTAGATCAGGAAACGAGCAGCTTGGACCTCTGTGGCAGCGTCAGCCAGCATCCACTGGATGGCCTGATGCTCGGCAATCGGTTTGCCGAAGGTCTGACGCTCCTTGGCGTAGCGGATGGCGTCTTCCATGGCGGATTGGGCCAGGCCTACTGACAGGGCACCGATGCCAATGCGACCACCGTCCAGGGTGGTGAGGGTCTGGTGCAGGCCGCGGCCTAGGGTGCCGAGCAAGTTCTGATAAGGCACGTGTACATCTTCGTAGGTGATAGCCTGGGTGGGTGAACCCATGAGGCCCATTTTCTTCTCAGGGGGGGCGACGTGCATGCCCGGCGTGTCGGTGGGGACGATGATCATGCTGAGCGAATGAGACCCCCCAGAGGGATCGGTGCGCAGGAGGGTGATCACGTAGTCGGCAATGCCGGCGTTGGTGCACCAGGCCTTGGAGCCGTTGATGACCCATTCATCGCCGACCTGCTCGGCGTGGGTGCGGATGCCGCCCTGGATATCCGAGCCAGCGCCCGGCTCGGTGAGGGCCAGGGAAGCCAGCTTGCTCTTACCGGAAGCAGCGCGTGGCAGATAAGTCCTTTTTTGTTCGTCAGTGCCGTAATATACGATAGGCGTGGTGCCCAGCCCATTATGGGCGGCGATGGACAGGGCAGTGCTGCCGCAGCCCCAGGCGAGCTCTTCGATGGCGATGGCGGCGCTAATGGAATCCACACCTGAGCCACCATATTCCTCGGGGATGTTCAAGCCCAGCATCCCCAGCGGACCCATCTTACGCACCGCCGGCCAGTTGAATTCGGCGGTTTCAGCCACTTCGTGCGCCTTGGGTTTTACCTCACGGGCGACGAAATCGTGAACGGTATCGCGCCACATGCGCTGTTCTTCAGTCAGGTCAAAATTCATGAGGGCATCTCCTGTAGAGTTGTTTGCAGTAACCGAGCTCGATATCCAACCGGCCAACCCCAAGCATGACGGGTTGCGTTGCTATTGTACCCTGATATTTTTGTGCATGGAAAAAAGTTGTCCTTGATCAGGGATGAGTGCCAAAATAATAGGCAGGCAGGATAAGAAGCGAATAGCTGACGAAATTTACCAGCACAGCATAGAATGTGTCCTGGCGCAGGGCATCACGCTTGAAGTACATCAGGATGAATGCCTTGATGAGAATGGATAATATGAAAGAAACAGGCAACCAGACGAAGGGAGAGCGCTGTAAAAGGATCAACAGCAGACCGTTAATGATGCCCGTGAGCAGGTTCATAATCAGGGAGGTGTACAGGCAGGTGCGGAATGGGTTCCAGTGTAGCAGAGTGAGACTGACACCTTCGATCAGAGCGATGATCAGGTCGATGACCAGCAAGGCGAGAAAGCCGAGCAGCAACAGTAGGAAACCCGAAAAAGGGCCGGTGATTTGGAGAAGAAGGACGGTGAGCATGGAGAAAGAGGATTATATAATAAAATTTTTGTACCAGGGTGAGTATACCTTAATAGCAGAAGCAATATCGAGAAGGCTAGTTGAATCGCGAAAAAACGAAGAGGATCGAATAATCTTTCTAATAAATGAACAGGGATAAGAGGCCGATTACTAGAGCAGGATAATATTAGCACACATGTTCTAGATTGTCAAGGCTGACCTTTGGACGAAAGTCCGGATAAATTCATCATTACGACATTACGAGGAGAGCGTTTTAGCGGTTTTTGCCAGCTCGAAGTAGTAATCTGTCATTATCATACATTGCTGTAATAATTAATCCTTCAAAATTCCCTTAAATATCAACTTCAAAGTGGTGAGTGTTATGAAAGCGACTAAATGATGAATAATTTCAGATTGCCACGCCTAAAGAAAACGATGAGTGCTCACTATTTTATTAATCATATGATCCAGCAAAATCAGAATCCTAAGGGTAAATCCCTAAAAAAGGCAGATTGCTTCAGGGGGTTTTTGAGTGTACAGGTGATAATGTGATCCCAAATCACCCCCTTCGCCATGACAGATATGCCGGATAGCGTCATATTGTGTGGGATTAACTGATCACAAGAAATCCATTGGAGAATAGACACGAAAATGACTATTTAGAACGCCGGGTTAACCCTTCAGATTGGAAGCGAAGAAGCAGGGGGCCCAGTCGATCGATGAACCAGCCGAAGGAGTTCTCGATATATGGGGTGATGGCAAGCCAGTTTGGGATGTATATCACCCGGCGGGGATGCTCGAGCAGCTTCCAAATGCGCTCGGCGACCACATCGGCACTGACCCCGATACGCTCTGTAGGCAGGTGCATGCCACCATTGAGATTGGCGACATTCTCATCGAATTCGGTGAACACCGGGCCGGCGCGTACCACGCTGACATGCAATTTGGTGCCTGCCAGCTCGCGATATAGGGCAGTGGTAAAGTTATCCAGGAAAGACTTGGTGGCGCCATAGACCGCCACACCCTGGCTTGGCAGGCTGCCCGAGATCGAGCCGATGTTGATAATATGACCAGCACCGAGTGAGCGCATTTTCTTTAAAAACAGGAGAGTGAAGTGTACAGCTGCCGTCACATTTACTTGCAGTATCTCAGAAGCAATGGTCCACGGCATCTCGATGCCATAGCCGTACCAACCCAACCCGGCATTATTGATCAAGACATCCGCCTGGCCATATTCAGCCTCGACCCGGGCGTAGACGCGCTGGCGATCGGATTCCTGCGACAAGTCGGCGATGATGACCTCAGCATGGCCGCCTGATCTTAGGATCTCAGCAGCAAGCTCCTGCAAGCGATCCTGGCGTCGTGCCACCAGGATAACCACCAATCCCTGCCCGGCGAGTTTGCGCGCCGTGGCCGCGCCGATGCCGCTGGAGGCACCGGTGATGACGGCTACCTTATTCTGCCAGGCTGTGGATGTAGATCTTGACACTGTAAACCACCATTTCCACTTGATTAAACCCATTATTTTCGTTTTTTAGAAGCGCGCTTATTTTTCAGGAACCAGCGGGCTGTATCTGCCAGGGTTTCTTTTAGTGGGCGAGGATGGTAGCCCAGCTCGAGGTAAGCCTTGGCATGACTGATATAGGAATTTGAGGTGACCGTGGCCAGCGAGTAGGCGGTGAAGCGAGGCCTGGCATGGGTGAACCGATAATAAAACGGGGTAAATTGAGAGGTAAACCGGGCCAGAGAGAAAGGTATCTTGAGGCTGAAGAGCTGCGTCCCCAACACTTCCTGGACGATTTTAATGATGTCTACAACCGAAATACGCTCACCAGACAGGATATAGCTTTCGCCACACCTGCCTTTGTCGCCAGCCAGAATCAGTCCTTCGGCGACATCGCGCACATCCACGAAGTCATAAGCCCCATCGATGTAAAGCATCGGTTTTCGATCGACACAATCAAGGATCAGCTGGCCCATCTCAGATAGACGGAAGTCATACGGCCCAATCACGCCTGTGGGGCATACGATGACAGCATCCAAACCATGCTGACAGGCATTCAGCACATCTAATGTGGCACTGGCTTTAGAGGAATCATAACTGCTGATGGCGTGCTCAACATCGAAGGGGACGGTTTCGTCGATCAACACACCATGGGGGAGGCGTTTTAACGCGTGGATCGAGCTGGTATAAACCAGGCGCTTGACCCCCGAGCTACGGGCTGCCTGGATTACGTTACGCGTGCCGATGACATTTACCGCCTGGAGCATATTATCTTTACCGGGCAATATTGAGATGATGCCCGCAAGATGGTACACGACCTCAACGTGATCGAACGCTTTGATCAAGGATTGGTAATCCAAGACATCGGATTCGATTAGCTCGATATTCAAGCCATTTAAGGGCGAGGGATCCTCGCCAGGCATGACCATGGCACGAACCTTTTCACCACGCTCATTCAGCAGGCGGACAAGAACATTACCAATGTGCCCGGTGGCACCAGTGACTAATTTCATTAATTCCTCATGACCATACCGTTCAATAACAATTCCATGCTCTGCCTTGCCTCGGTTTGCCAATCGGGAATTGATGGATCAAAGAGGGACTGCATGAGCATTCCGACAGCCAAAGAAACCATCACCCGTGCTGCCAATTGTGCATCTACCGGCTTGAGAGATCCCTGTGTAATGCCTTCCTGGATCATCTCGGCAAAATAACACTGGTAACGGCGATAGGGGGCGATGGCGGTTTCCCAAATTTGCGGATCATGATTGGCCTGGGTCCAGAACTCTAGAAAGATCGGTAAGTGGATATTGGCGGTCTGGAAAAGAGAGCCAGCTAAGGCAGCCATCTGCAAGATGACCTCAGGCACTGCCTTTCCCTCCTGGCGCATGGAGGAAAAGCCATTATCAATGTTATTGAGATATGAATTGAGAAGCTCGATAAAGACTGACTGCTTGGTGGGGAAATGGTGATAAAAAGCGCCTTTGCTGACCCCGGCAGCCTGGCAAATCTCGGCAACACCCGTTGCATCATAACCTGTTTTCGAAAACAGCTGTGTGGCGGTGTCAAGGATGCGGTTGCGGGTTTCTTCGCTGCGATGCTGCATGATATTTTCCTCTCATTAATTATTAATACCGACCGGTCGGTATGATTCTATAACACAAGCAATCCGCTGTCAATGCATAGCAATCAGAAATTACAGATTTGTTAACAGGTGTTAATATTATGGGGCTGAGTGTGAATAATCGATAATGGGCTGAAATTTCTCGGTCAACAACCGATTGATCACATCCTGGATATTGGCTGATTGTGCCCAGCTGTAAGCTGATTGGATAATTTCGGATGACAGGCTCGCCTGAAGCTCGGCTCTGGTAACGATTGCTCTATTTTGTGTATCATGCTCTACCTGTGGATGACTTTCCACTAGAAAGCATAGACCCAACGCTCGCTCGGGAACATTTACTTGAGCGAAGTAATGTGCAAACCCATGTATCGAATGCAAGATTAGCGAAATGTTATCCAAAACCATGGCAGTATTGAGCGATTTAACACAGTACGTCCAGGCCTCATCGAATAATCTTACCCTGGTATAGGCTTTACTGATATCGTAGTACGTGTAGGCCAGACCTCGCAAATCTCCGGAAGTATAGAAAATTTCGATACACTCATGATAGGTTCGAATAGCATCAGAGGGCTGTTTGAGGAACCTGAGCTGAATATATCCTAAATTATTCAATATCATGGCGAGGAGGCGGTTGTCACCCGTTTCGCGGCACATCTTTAATGCCGTAACAACATGGTGGTAAGCCTCGGGGATGTTGACAATCTGCTCATAAACGGCAGCAATATTATTATGAATAATGATCATGTCGCGAGTAGCATAAATGTTGCTGGCAATATCCAAAGCATTCAGGTAGTAGTTTTTAGACTCTAAAAAATCTCCGAGGTAACCGGTTAGCTGTGCAAGACCGACCAAGGGTTGGATACTGCCATAATAAGTTCCCAGGCGCTCATGGGTGGCCAGGCTGGTACGAAAGTAATAGCCAGCCTGATCGAAATCACCCGTGGACATTAATACTCTACCAAGGATAGACTGGCAATCTGCAATGAAGGCAATAACATAGATCGAAGTGGGCATAATTTCTGAAGTCATCAGATTAAGAGCTTCTTCAACCAGGGACCGGGCTTGTTTTTGATTGCCCATAGTCCGTTGGGCTTCAGCCAGATGTGATAATGTGAGGGCGATATTCCAGATATCATTCTGCGAACGAAAAACCTCGAGGCAGGCTGATAATCCATCCACTCCCTCCTTGATGAAGCCCCTCCTGAATAATAGCCAGGCATAAAATTGCTGCATGGAAGCCCTGGTGAGTTCTGATTCAGGCTGGTTAAGCGCATTTAATTTCTGTAATGCCAGGTTGAAAAACTCGCTACCCTGGATGTTATTTCCCACGATGATATGATAGATGTATAAAGCTAACTTCATCTTTTCGATGAGATCCCAGCGGTTAAGATCAATCATACATGTCCAGGCAATGCGGATATTTTCCAGCTCTGCAATAATTTCATCAAGGGCTTGTCGCTGATTGGAGGAATACAAAATGGACTGATTTCTGGCACAAAATTCCGCATAATATTCACAAAACCTGAGCCTGGTGGCTGTTGCCTGGTCTTTATCTTCTGCCAGCTTGCCAGATGCGTATTGGTGGAAGGTCCCAAGCATCTCGAATCGGCCATCAGAGCGATGGTTTAGCAATGATTTATCAGTAAAGCTGGACAAAACTTGAGGGGAAGCATCACAGACTTCCTGAGCTGCCTGACTGGTAAAAGCGGACTGGAAAATAGAAAGGCGGCTAATGGAATGACGTTCCTCAATAGATAGCAATTCCCAGGAATTATCGAACACGGCAATCAGGCTACGATGCCGTGGATCAATATCGGAGGCGGTCGTCGAAAGGAAATCGATGTTCCGTTTAATCTCTGAGGCGATTTCAGAGCAGCCAAACACCCTCACCCACGTGGAAGCCAATAAAATTGCCAGGGGAATACCATCCACAAGCTGGCAGATATCAATGATTGCTTCACGATTGTTGGCATAGGAGATCCTGGGTAAATATTTTTGTGCATTTTGAACGAACAGTTTTATAGAACTGTACATCTCGGCATTAGCAACCTGGGTTGAGGCGGGAACGGGCAGGCCATGAACTTCAACGACAGCCTCTGCGATCATATTCAATCGTTCCCTCGAAGTGACCAGGATCTTGAGGTAATGAGTCCTGGAAAGTAAGAAAGCCAGGAATTTCGCACCTGCGAGGCGTAAATGCTCAAAATTATCGAAGACAAGCAAGACCTTCATGCGATGGAGGTAATTTCCCAACTGATCGAGATGATCGGTAGTGCCAAAAAAGCTAAATTTCAAGACATCTGCCAGGATGATGGGTAGAAAATCAGGATCCTGGATGGAGGAAAGAGGAATGAAGTAAATGCCATCGGTAAAGAATTTTACAACTTGCGAACAAGCCTGTATTGCCAGGCGGGTCTTTCCAACACCTCCCGGACCAATTAAGGAGATAATACGTTCTTCAGAAGTGGAAAGGAGATTGGCCAGCTCGTCGAGCTCCTGCTCTCGGCCGATAAATGGCGGGGTGAAGATGGGGAAATTCACCAACTGGTGGGCGGTAGATTGGAGAGGAGGATGGTCTATATTCGGCAGGTGGGGGTGTAACAACTCAAAAACATGGACCGAACCCTCTGAGTCGCTCAGGAAATGAAATCCTAAATCTTTGATATTAGACCCCGCGGGGATATCAAGGAGCTGCATGGTCTGTTCGGTAAAGGTAATTTGACCTTCCCAGCATATGGAAAGAAGCGTTGAGGCAGAGCGAGTGAACGATACAAAATTAACCCGCGTATCCGTGTTTGTCGATGCTGCATACAAAACCATGCGTACACCGGGAGGTTCCAACTTCTCCCAATCCGCCTTTTTTAGACCCAGATGGATTGTAACGGCACAGTGTAGAGGTTGGCCATTCTCGAATAGCAAGGTGATGTTATCTTCAGATCTTTGGACGATTAAACCACCGAAGCGTCTTGCGGTTTCCTTTATGATATTGTTATAAGTGGCGAGGAGTTGAGGCTTTTTATCAGCGGCGCGCGTCCAATACAAAGCTGCCTTTTCGATGTCGATGAGCATAAAGACAAGCGCGGATTCTTTTTTCTTCGCAACCGGGGTCGACCGCCCGGTGATGATTTGCTTGTAAAGTGCGGTGATGTCTTCATTTGGCTCAATGCCCAGCTCACGCCAAAGAAGCTCTTTAAATCGCTTGTATAATGAAATACCGGATGTACGCTGACCGGTTATTGCGTAAAGCTGTAAAAGCTGGAATTGGGCATTTTCATTCAGCCGGTCGTAACCCAGCCAAATGCGGGCGTAATGAATGGCAAGATTAAAATCGCCAAAGGTGCGATGGCACTTCACCAGCCGTTCAAGAGCATCTAAATGCAGCATTTCGAGCGTTTCTCTTTGCTGCATACACCAATCATCAAAGTTGTGGGCTTTCGAGATGTTGCATCCGGCCATGAATTCGCCACGATAAAGGTCTATCGCATCTGTCAATGCTGGGGTGCAATATAAACAAACGTGGGAAACCGGATGGCCATGGGTAGTACAACGATCGAGTGCGGATTTATATTTCAACACATCCACTTCGATATTTCTGTGGATATTTAAGGATATTTCGTTGCGACCTAAATTAACCCACTCGGCAAGCCTGGCGCTTTTTATTCTCCATAAAGTGGTGCGTAATGCCGCCAGTGCCTGGTTCTGGGTACTTTCAGGCCAGAATAAGCTGGCTATTAGCTCGCGAGATTGAGTATTTCCGGTGATGGCTAAATAAGCAAGCAGGGGGACAGCCCGGGAAGTGGCAAATTTTACCGGCGCTTCATCGATGGTAATGCGTGGTGTTCCGAGCAGCGATATATTGAGTTGCGACATCAAATTAACCCGGCATTAATTCTACATAAAAAGCAAGTAAATGACAATATCCGTGACGATATTGGTGACGTTTTGGTAACGTTGAATAGCTATAATAAAACCAGAAATTATCTCAGGCCAGTGTTTGAGGGGATGAGCTGGTCGGTTTGACATCTCTGCCTCTCCTATAGAGGGTGGCCTTATGGGAGAGGCAGGGATGGGGGTTCAGACAGGTTCAAAAAAACAAGTGAGTGGCACAGACCAGGCCACTCACTTGTTTTTTAAGCAGCATCTTTTTATTCTTCAGACGGTTTCTCTTCTTGCAGTGTGTGGATACCATTACGGATTTGATTGATAGCGCGCTCCATCTCCATTTCCAGGTTGCGCAAGGTTTCGATTACGTACTCATCTGCATCGCGTTTTATGGCATCGCCATCAATTTTGGCCTGGGCTTTTATCTGTTCAGCCTGGGCGTAAGCCGCCTGCACCACTTGATCTCTCTCAACCAGCTCGCTGCTTCGATCGCGAGCCAAATTTACAGTGCGCTTGGCTTCTTCCTGGGCCTGGGCAATCAACCGATCTCTTTGGGCCAATAACTGTTGAGCTTTTTTAACTTCTTCTGGAATGGAGACCCTCATCTGGTCAATCAGATCTAGCATGCGGTCTTCATCGACAATGACATTATGGGTAAAAGGAAGGGGACGACTCTCATTGAGGAGCTCCTCCAGCCTGTCTATCATTTGTAAAATATCCATAGGTTTACTCCAGTTTACCCGAACTCATCAGGTGCACGCATTGTGTAGGAAATATAAAACATGAATAATCGTATGATACACGCCTTATGTAATAGATTACATCGAAATGCGGAAATCGTCAACTCTTTCGGGGATGCATCCTGTATATTACCGTCAATCGCGCATCGAAGTGGGAGGCACGATCTGGTCACTTTCTCCCAGCTCCTGAAGGCGCCATTTGAGGGCTTTTTCCACATGAGGTGGCACCATACTGCTGATGTCACCATTTAATGCGGCAATCTCACGAACAGTGGAAGAGGACAAGAAAGTATGCTCCTCATTGGTAATCAATGAGACAACTTCAATATCTGGTGCCAGGCGGTGGTTTGCCAATGCCATGCGAAATTCATATTCAAAATCGGAGAATACGCGTAACCCCCGCACGATGACCTGTGCACCGATTTTATGGCAGAAATCGACCGTCAACCCGCTGTATCCTACCACAATGAGATTATCATCATCGGTAATGGTTTGGCGGACCAGCTCGATGCGATCTTCGGGAGGGAAAATAAGCGTCTTCATCGGCCGATCATACACAGCGATCACCACTTCATCGAAAAGGCGGGCGGCACGGCGGGCAATATCCAAATGGCCGTAGTGTATCGGGTCAAAAGTACCTGGGAAACAAGCTTTTACTGTCATCAGGCTTTACCATTCTCCTTTGATTGTGATTGTTTTTTTCCCCGAGCTAGCTGATGTCACCCTGACCCAGCTTCCAAAAGTTCCTAACTGATTTTGAAAGCAGCTGGTGTTCAGGTGTCATCAGATCTGGGTCGTCTTCGAATATTGCTTGCGCAGTACGCCTGGCTTGCTCAATCAGGTGAATATCGGTAAGATTCGCCAGACGTAATTCAGAATATCCCGATTGGCGTGTGCCGAGGAACTCGCCGGGGCCGCGCTGCTCGAGGTCGCGCTGAGCAAGCACAAAGCCATTATTGGTCTCCACCATGGCAGCTAAACGCTCATTCTCGGCAGCGTCAGGGGTATCGGGGATGAGGATGCAGTACGACTGAAATTGGCTGCGACCCACACGCCCGCGGAACTGGTGTAACTGGGATAATCCAAAGCGATTGGCGCCCTCGATGAGCATCACAGTGGCATTCGGGACATCCACACCCAGCTCAACAACTGAAGTAGAGACCAGGATCTGGATCTGGCCCTGGCAAAAATGCAGCATGACGTCGTCTTTTTCATCGGGCTTCAGGCGCCCGTGGAGCAGACCGACCTTAAAATTGGGAAAGACTTCTTTTTGAAGGCGCGTTTGTTCTTTAACGGCTGCCAAAGCTTCGATGGTTTCACTTTCTTCAACCAGAGGATAGATGATGAAGCACTGGTGTCCATGATCAACCTGGTTGCGAATGAACACATAAGCGCGCTCTCGCTCGCGCGGGTAAAAAACCTGAGTGATGATGGGCTGGCGACCAGGGGGCATCTCGTCCATGACGGAAAGATCGAGATCACCATACACGGTGAGGGCCAGTGAACGCGGGATCGGGGTGGCAGTCATCACCAACAGATGGGGGTTTTCGCCTTTCGAGCGTAGAATGGCGCGCTGGTCTACACCGAAGCGGTGTTGCTCATCGATGACCGCCAGCTGAAGATCGGCAAACACCACAGGATCTTCTAGCAAGGCATGTGTTCCAACCACCAATTTAATTGATCCGTTCGACAGGCCATCCCTGATCTCTGACTTTTCGGGTTCGGGTGTGGATCCGATCAATAAGCGGATTTGTTGTGCTCGCAATGGGTAGGAGTCGCCATCGAGGCTTACATCATCATGCGCTCCACTGCCCGCCAGCAGGCTTAGCAGGCTTTTGTAATGCTGATCGGCGAGGATGCTGGTGGGGGCGAGCAGGGCAGATTGGACCCCATGACGGGCAAGTATGGCAATGCCAAGGGCGGCAACGACCGTTTTTCCAGAACCAACATCACCCTGCAGCAGGCGGTTCATAGGGCGACCTGAGGCAAGGTCAGTCCTGACCTCGTGCAGAGCATTGAGCTGGGCAGTAGTCAGCTGGAAGGGTAAGCTGTCAATTCGTGATTGGAACCAATCATCAGGAGTATCGTAAACACGAGCGGTGCGGTTTTGCCAATTGCGTTTCTGACTCATCACGCCGAGCTGCAACATCAGAATTTCATCAAAAGCCAGGCGATAGCGGGCTGACCTGAGCAGTTCGGTGCTGGAAGGAAAATGTGCTTGCAGCAGGGCACTGGGCAGGTCCAGCAGACTGGCAGAGTTGCGGACCGGCTCTGGCAAGGGGTCGGTTACTCTGGGAGCCCAGTAGGTGACCACATTGTACATCAGGCGACGAAGCCACCGCTGGGTTATTTTGGCGGTGAGCGGATAAACAGGCACAATGCGATTGGTGTGCAGGTTTTCCTGTTCCAGGGGTTCGCATTCAGGGTTATTCATGATCGGGCGCCCGAGGTATTGGTCAACTTTTCCTGAAAGAACGATCTGCGAGCCTTTTAGCAGGCGCCTGCCAACCCAGGGCTGGTTAAACCAGGTGGCGCGTAAAGAGCCGGTACCATCTGTCAGGATCAGCTCGGTGAGCTGGAAGCGGCCTCCGCGCACGCTGCGGGAATTGACCATGGCAACGGTACCGATCACGGTCACGTCTTCGCCGTAACTCAAACGCCCAATCGGCTTTAGCTGGGAGTAATCATCGTAGCGGCGTGGAAAATAGTACAGCAAGTCGCCTAAAGTATGCAGCCCCAGGCGGGCTAACGTTTGGGCATGCTTGGGACCCACACCGGGAAGCACGGTGGTTGAAGCAGATAAAGCTGCAGGCTGGGCAGAAGGTTGAGCTTGATGTTCGATGTTGTTCGTGGAAGGAACGGTTGGATGAGCAAACTTCCGAGAAGAAGGGTGTGCCCTGGGGCGAGCAGGTGCAGCTTCTGCTGACCTAGGAGGCATTTCCTGGGGGGGAGGCAATGGAGGCAGGGTTTCAGATGTTAGGTGCTGGATGCGGTTCCATAAACCCATCAAGGTCTCGTAGCGAGACCTGGGTGAAAGGGCTGCATAATCGTGCAAACGACCCTGGACTGCCGAGATCAGATCGGCTGGCAACGCATCTGCCTGTGCATCAGCCAGCCAGGGTTCAACCATGCGTTCAAAGCCCCCGATCACCGAGTGGTTGTCGTAGTTATGCTGGGCTTCAAGGTGTATGAATTTTTTCAGCTTTTGAAGTGATGGTCTCATCGATGGGTATTTTACCATCAGCAGGTATTGAAAAAGAACCAGGATGAATTTCTATATTTCATCATATCGATTAAGGAAGCACTCAGGCTGTGACTGCGACAAAACCCAAGCCATTCGGCCCCACATGCACGCCAATGATCGAGGTGACATTGATCACGAGGGGAGGATTTTTCACCCGGGACTTAAAATGCTCAGCAAGAGAGATGGCATCAGCTTCGGCATTAGAATGCAATACAGCCAGCTGCTCGAGGGGACCAAATTCAGCCAGCATTTTATACAAGCGGGCGATGCCTTTTTTGCGGGTGCGGGTCTCACCCATGCGGACCACCTTGCCGTCCTCGATTCCTAAAAACGGCTTGACCTGTAACAGCGCGCTCAGGCTGGATCGTGCCCATGAGATACGACCGCTGCGATGAGCATATTCAAGGGTATCGAGCATGGCTACCAGGTGTGTACGGTGGTAAACTTCTGCAATTCGCCGCTTAATTTCATCCAGGCTTTTACCAGACAAAGCCGCCTGAGCGGCAGCCAACACCTGAAAGCCCAAACCCAGGGTCACATGGTGAGAATCGATGACGCGCACCTGATTTCCAATGGCTTTGGCAGCGACCATGGCGGTGTTGTACATTCCACTTAATTTGCTCGATAAGTGAATGGAAATGATTTGATCGGCGCCATGCTTCAATAAAGCAGTGTAGGCTTGCTGAAAAACACCGCTCGAAGGAGCAGCTGTAGTGGGGGGAGTCTTCATACCCGGAAGCATCTTATACAGTTGCTCACGAGTGATCCCAAGACCATCTTCCAGGCTTTGATCGTTGATGACCAATACGGCAGGTATGACCTGGATATCATATTGCTCTGCCAGCTGGCGAGAGATATCGGAGGTGCTGTCGGTGACAATGGTGATCTTCACATCAACCATCCCGGGGCTGGTTTTCCATGGCGACCAGGCCAATGCTGTGAGGGCCCAGGATGGTAGCCAAAGCCAGGCTTAACCTATGCTCGCATAACGGTGTGGTTCGCACATTCTGGCTGATACGATCTCGCAAGTTACGACCCTCTTGCTCATACGAGGATATCCCTTGCAGGAGGGCTAGATATTTCAGGTTCTCGAATTCAGCCACGAATTCATACATAATGTCAACCAGATGGCGAGGGCTGCGGATTTTTTGTGTATGCACCAGCTGACCATTTTCAAGGGTAAAGAAAGGAATCACGCCCAGCATCTCGCCCACAACGGCCTGCGCAGGATCCAGCAGGCCAGCATGTGAAAGAAAAGACAGGTCAGGCAGGCAGAAGACGGAGTATATGTGGTTGATCATGCCACGGATGAGGCGGTTGATTTCCACGCCGGGATAGCCGCGATGGCTGAATTCGGCAGCTGCCTGGACCAATAATCCCAATCCAATGGCGGTATTCATCGAATCGATGATGAAAATATCCGCAGGGATTTTGGCCAGAAGGGCAGCTTGTTGGGCATTGAAATAAGCTTCACTAAGGTGAGATGAGAGCAGGATGACGATGATTTCATGATATTTCATGCCAAGCGTTTTGTAAGCGGTTTGAAAAGCCTCCACAGAGGGGGGAATAGTGGACGGAAACTGTTTATATTGCGAATCATGTAAATATATGGTGAGGTCCCTGTTATCGGGTTGGAGATGGTCTTCCACCTGGATAAGATGTGGAAGAATTGTAAGGTTTTCTTGACCGGCAAAAGCGGGCTTGGTGAAAAACGCGGTGCTATCAGTTAAGATGCAAGTTTTGGGCATAAACTGGGTGGCGCGAGGTCTTATTCGACAGAAATGATGAACTGGTAATGCGGTTGCCCTCCATCCTGGACTTCAATCTCTTGTTCAGGGAATTTTTTACGGATAGAGTCTGCGATGTCATCCACTTCCATGCGGGTAACATCGGTGCCATAGAACAAGGTGATCAACTCGAAGTGGTCTGCATGGGCTTTTTTCAACAAGCCCAAAGTGGCATCTTTGAGATTATTGGCAGACAGGACAAGCTTACCATTGAGCAGGCAGATGAGCTGGCCTTCCTTGACGTTGACGCCGTCAATTTGCACACTGCGGGTGGCGGTGGTGATCTCACCGGTTTCGATATCATTGATGGCGGCCGTCATTTCCGCGAGGACTTCCTCAGCCTTTCCTGTTGGAATCAGCCGCATCATGGCAGCCATTCCTTGTGGGACCGAACTGGTGGGGATAACAGTGACATGTTTTACCGTGAGCTGGGCAGCTGCCTGGGCGGAGAGGATGATGTTCTTGTTGTTGGGAAGGATGACAATCTGATCGGTGGGTAAATTCTCGAAGGCATTCAGAATTTCCTGGGTGGAAGGGTTCATGGTCTGTCCTCCTTCCACGATGGCAGATACACCCAGGCTGGCAAACACCCGGGCAATGCCCGGACCAGGGGCCACGGCAATGCTAGCAATTTGCCCAGGTTCAACCGGGGAAAACTGGATTGTGCTTCCAGCTTCGTGCTCAACCTTCTCCAACTGGGCACGAAGATTTTCAATGGCAGCCTTGGTGACCACGCCCAGAGAATTTGTATACTGAATGGGTTCGTATAACTTATCTGCCGGGACATGGATGTGCATGCGATAGATACCATCGCCCTCCCCAAGCTGGATGGAGGTGCCCATGTGCTGCAGGTCCTCATATACTTGCGGAATATTAAGCTGCTCATTGGGATGAAAATCTACGATCACCTCAAAATCCTGGCCCGGTTCCATTCTCTCCAGGGTATTCTCCAGCTTCATGCTTGCCAGCGGCTGAACGGATGCGTTAGCCACATCGAGGGGAAGACCTTTGACGAATCGCAACATACCCTCCAAAATGATAAACAATCCTTTTCCACCGGCATCAACCACCCCAGCTTCCTTCAGTACCGCCAGGAGCTCAGGAGTTTGCTGGACAGAAATATCCGCAGCATTAACGATACGCTCCAAAAGCTCGTAGGGGTCTGATGTGATAGCCAATGAGCTTTCAGCCTCAGCGGTGATATCTTTTGCAACAGTAAGGATGGTACCTTCAACGGGCCGCACAACCCCTTTGTATGCAGTGTTTCGACCCTGGTGAAGTGCATTGACCAGCAGTGGCCCATCTAATATTTCGTGGTTATCCAAAGAACGGGCAAAACCACGCCAAAGCTGAGACAGGATCACGCCTGAATTTCCTCGAGCACCCATAAGCGCTCCATGGGCAACCATATGAGTGAGCCTGCCGACGTTCCGTTCGGCAGAATGGGAAATCTCATCCCATGCTGCCTGCATGGTTAGAACCATGTTCGTGCCGGTGTCACCATCGGGTACTGGAAACACATTGAGCACATTAATGGCTTGTTGATTGGTACGCAGCCAAGTGAGGCTGGCTTCGATTAGGGATTTAAAAACCTGGCCTTCGACGGGATATTTTTGATTAGGATAGAGTTGTTCCGGTGCTTGCAGGCTGTGTTCTTCTTGATCCATAAATCAGCTCCAGGGAATGGCACTGATAAAATGTAAGAAATATCTCAGTCCGTGTCGCTGACGCGCAGACCACGAACATGAACATTTACCTGGTTAACCGGCATTCCCAAGGCTTTTTCTACATTAAATTTCACGGTATTGCTGACACTGGAAGCAACCGATTTTATACGTGTACCGTATTCGATGATCACATAGATATCGATGGATATATTTTCTTCGTCATATTTCACTTCAATCCCGTGGGTAGGGTCTTTAACAATCACCTGGGTTATACCCTCCACGAGGTTCTTGGAGGTCAGTCCAACCACGCCATATGACTGCCTGGCTGCCTGGTAGGCAATCGTGGCAATTGCACGGGGTGAAATGGTTACTCGGCCAAGAGGAGTATTTTCGTTTGTCATAAAGGCCTCATAATATTATAAAAAGAATCTTGGTCGCATATTACAGCTTGAATTCAAATCCATAATGTGGTAATATTGGCGGGCTTTAGGGAAGTGATACCCAACCTAGTTGAAGAGTAATTATAGCTTGAATTACATCATAATGGTTAGCTGATTTTATGATTGTGGTCTATCTGGCACCGAAACGAAGGCATTAGTAAAGGATGTGAAATATGGCAAAATGTGCACATTGTGGTAAAACGACAAGTTTTGGGCGCAACCGCCCATGGTCTAATAAGACCACGCGGCGTACCTTTCGACCGAACCTGCAGACAGTGACTGTTTATGAGAATGGCCGAAAAGTGCGTAAAATTCTATGTGCCAAGTGCATACGCACGATGGTAAAGACATCTTAAGGTAATTCACTGTTAGAAGATGAATTTGTCACGGCCTCACGCCGTGACTTTTTTATTAATCAGGGAAATGCGAGCGTAATCGTTGTACACCTGCGGCGATGCCACCGGGATCATCGAAAATGGCATGAGCTGCCACGAAAACATTTGCACCGGCCTGGATTGCCAACGGTAAAGTGTCATCATTCAGGCCACCATCCATTTCAAGGTGGGCAGTGGGGTTGGTTTTTTCCAGCGCCTGGCGAATACTGGATACTTTGGGGAGCACTTCAGGCAAAAATTCCTGGCCTGAATAGCCAGGGTTAACACTCAAAACGAGCACCAGGTCGACCATGTGCAAAACTGGTTCGATCAAGCTCATCGGCGTGCCAGGGTTCAATACCACACCAGCCTGGCAACCATACTCACGGATAGATTGAAGGGTGCGGTGAAGGTTTGGGCAGGTTTCCACGTGAACCGTCAGATTGGTTGCGCCCGCCTGGGCGAATGCCTGCAGCAGATTCTCGGGTGTCTCGACCATTAGATGTATATCCAGGGGAAGCTGAGTTGCGCGGCGGCAGGCTTCAACGATAAATGGCCCCATGGTGAGGTTGGGGACGAAATGCCCATCCATCACATCCACATGGATCCAATCCACACCAGCCTGTTCAGCTTCATGGATCTGCTCACCCAGGCGGGTAAAATCTGCTGAGAGGATGGATGCAGAGATCAAATAAGGAACACGCATTTCAATTACCTCCCTATTGGATTATAGAGAAAGTATATCCATAACCATAAAGGAATTAGCCCGCCCAAACTTATCACCATTAATATCACCAGTGCCCAAGTGCCCCAATCAATACCGCCGGCATTCTTGCGAGGCGAAATGACCGGAAAGCGCTGTGATGGATTGGGGGTGGATGATCTCTGATGGGCGACCTGGGTTTGGATGGGTCGAACCGGTTGGGTTTGTGAGACTGTAACCGGTTGTGCCGCAGGAGCATGATTGGCATCAGCCGAGGTGGGTTTTACAGTGGTTGGCAGCGGACCCAGAGGGATGTTATAGGAGCGACTCAAGGATATCAATACGCGCCCAAACTGGTCAGCCGTGCGATAGCGTAAAGAAGGTTCTTTTGATAAGACTTTTAAGCAGGCCTGGTCGAGGCTGGCGGGAATGTCGGGATTGATTTGTGAAGGAGGCTCAGGCATTACCGAGCAGTGCATCCGTGAAAGCTCAGCGGCAGTATCGGCGATGAATGGCAAGCGCCCGGTGAGCATTTCATATAAAACCACACCCAGACCATACACATCTGAAGCTGGTGACGGAGGCAAGCCCGCTGCCTGTTCAGGGGAAAAGTATTGTGGAGATCCCCAGACTACATGGCTTGTCTCTTGAGATGAAATCGAGACAAGGGCTCTGGCGATCCCGAAATCAGTGATCTTAAGACGCTGGTCAGGGGTAACGATCATATTGTGAGGCTTGACATCACAATGCACCAGCCCGGCGCGATGGGCGTATCCCACGCCCGCACAGGCTTGAATGATGAGGGGAAGGGTTTCGTTCACACTTAATTTACCGCGGCTAGCCAAAATCGTCTTAAGGTCGGTGCCCGGAATATATTCCATGACAATGAATATTTGCCGGTCATCAAAGCCGAAATCATAGATGGTGACGATATTTGGATGAGAAAGGTTGGCAGCAGCCTTGGCTTCCTGGCGGAAGCGCTCACGAAAAGCCGGGTCTTGGGCAAAATCATCGCGCAAAAGCTTAATGGCAACCGGCCGCTCGAGCATCAAGTCATGCGCGCGATAAACCTCAGCCATACCACCCGAGCCAATGCGACCTTCGATTTGGTAACGGTTATTCAGCAAGCCCTGATCACCCATATTGACGCCTATTCTAGCACGAATATGGAAGCAGGGGAAAATTCGAGTAAAATGGTTGGGTGCATGCCGCCGATATGATTTACAATCCAAATGCCGGCAGATTCCCATCAGGTATGCTGGCAGAACGGGCAGCGAATGTGCTGCGGGCTCAAGGTTGGATTGTCAACCTGTACAAAACACAAGATGCCGACCATGTCACCCAGCTGGCGCGGCAAGCCGCGCTGGCTGGGAAGCGAGCCTTGTTCGTAGTCGGCGGTGACGGAACGGTTAACCTGGCGGTACGCGGGTTGAGGGGGAGCGCCACCGCACTGGGGGTGCTGCCAGGAGGAACGGCGAATGTTTTAGCTCAAGAACTTGGCCTTCCCGGGTTAACCTGGACGCGCTGGATGGCGCTCGAAGAGAGTGCCACAAGGTTGGCACAAGCAGAAATTAAAGAAGTGGATATTGGAGAGTGCGCCGGCACCCCCTTTTTGATGTGGGCAGGCATTGGCCTGGACGCTTTTGCCATCCACCACATTGAGCCCCGCCCGAGAGGAGAAAAACTATTCGCCAATGTAGCCTATGCAGCTTCCACGGCTTACCATGCGAGTTTATGGCATGGGGTAAACCTGCAGGTCACTGCGGATGGCGCGCATATAAGCGGGCATTATTTGCTGGCGCTGGTCAGCAATATCCATCTTTACGCAGGAGGCCTGGCGCAGATATCGCCTCATGCGCGCCTGGATGATGGTGTGATGGATTTATGGATGTTTGAAGGCGATACACTGGGAGATACCATTGAAATGGCATGGGACCTGTATGCAGGAAGGCATGTCGATTCGAAAAAGGTGCGCTATATTGCCTTCAAGCAGCTTGGTATAGAATCAGACTCAAATTTATACGTGCAGGTGGATGCAGAACCACTCCCGTGTAATGGCCATAGCGTGGAAATCAATGTGGTTCCGCATGGCATCAGGCTGCTGGTTCCCAGGAAAACTCCCCGGGAACTTTTTAGTGACCGTAACGATCTCATAAAATAACAATATGAAGAAGCTGCTCATTTTCATACGCAAAAACCCGATTGGATTCCTGCTGGTGGCGCTGCCGTTTGCTATTTTGGGAGAGTCATTGCACTGGTCTGCTACCACGGTATTTATCCTGTCTGCGGTGGCAATCATACCCCTGGCTGGCTATATTGGCGCAGCAACTGAAGTACTGGCATTTTATACCAACCCGCGGATTGGCGGTCTGTTGAACGCCACGCTGGGGAATGCCGCAGAATTGATCATCACCATCACCGCCATCCAGGCGGGATTGCTTGACCTGGTTAAGGCTTCAATTACTGGATCAATCCTAGGAAACCTGCTGCTGGTTTTGGGGATGTCTATTTTACTGGGAGGAGTGAAGCACGGCGTGCAGACATTCGACCGCAAGCAAGCCAGTAATAACGCCACCATGTTGGTGCTGATTGTGGTGATCCTGCTAATCCCTTCACTGCTGAGCCATTATATTGGGAACACCGAAGTGCCAGGTCCAAGAGTCGAAGCACTCAGCCTGGGTGTGGCGGTAGTGATGATCGTTTTATATATCCTGGGGTTGCTCTACAGCTATAAGGTGATCGGTGGGCCGGTGATTTCAGAAGATTCGGAGCAGGAGAAACTACCCAGGAATTGGTCGCTACCCGTGGGAATCGCAGTTCTGTTGGTCTCGACAATTGGAGTGGCATACCTCTCAGAAGTGCTGGTGGGCACGGTGGAACCAGTGGTGAATACACTGGGCTTATCAGAATTTTTCATCGGGTTGATCTTCATCCCTATCATTGGGAACGTTGCCGAGCATATCGTGGCAGTACAGGTGGCGCTTAAGAATAAAATGACATTGAGTGTTGAAATTGCGATTGCCTCCAGCTTGCAAATTGCCCTGTTTGTGGCTCCCATACTGGTTTTTATCAGTTTATTATTCAGCCACCCGCTCACGCTGGTGTTTAACCAGCTAGAGCTGATTGCCTTGATTGCAGGAGTGTTAATTGCTCCGCTGGTATCGGCAGACGGCGAATCGAACTGGCTCGAAGGTGTAGAATTACTGGCGATTTACCTGGTACTTGGGCTAACATTTTTCTTAATGCCTGTGTAGGTGGATGATGCTCAGAACACTGAAACTTTATCTCAATCTCAAGATCATTCTGGCAGTGATTTTTGTCGCGCTGGTTGTTTTCGCGGTGCTGGTGGGTGTGTTATGGTCCTCGAGAGGAAAAATGGGCTCGCAGCTACCCGCCACTGCGATGCTGAGTATCATCGATGCCCCCACAGAAACGCCCATAATGCCTGCCTATACACCCACCCTGTCAATCACGCCCACGCCAACCCAAGCGCCGCCGGTGCAAAGTGGAATTATCTCCATTGGCAACTATGTGCAGGTTAGCGGCACAGGCGGAGAAGGCTTGCGCCTGCACCAAAACGCAGGCATTTCCAGTGAAGTGCGCTATATTGCGATTGAATCGGAAGTTTTTATGGTAAAAGATGGGCCAATTGATGCCGATGGATATACCTGGTGGCTGTTGCAGGATCCTTATTCGGAAGGTGCATCCGGTTGGGGAGCGGCAAATTACCTGGCAGTCATGCAAAACCCGTAACCGAATTAGCAGGATATAATCAAAGAGGTTGCATCATTAGAATTTTCGGTTTATAGTATTCTATAGAAATGGGGCATATATTTCCAGAAGAAATAACAGCGAATAAAAAGACCAAAGAGTTCACGGTGGTGTGGTCTGACAAGCACGTGAGCGTGTATCCGTTCGCGCTATTGCGCCATGCCTGCCCGTGCGAGCAATGCAAGGATGGGCAGGATGGGGTTGCGAATGCACCCATACCCGAGGTGTTCTACTTACCAGACGAAGGCACAGCCGCCACGCATGTAGTGGGGATAGATCGGGTGGGGTCATACGGCATCTCGATAGAATGGGAGGATGGGCATCATTTCGGAATTTACAGCTGGGAATATTTGCGCGCGTTATGCCCATGCCCGATTTGCCGGGAGATGATGATCTATGGGCAGTAAATCCAATTCGGCCATCTACTCCATCGTGGAAAAAGCATATTATCACCTGCAGGCGGGTGATGTGCTGACTCAATGCCTGGAAGACGGATCGGCTGACCCGATCCACGAACTGATACAAGAGATGGTGCTGGCGGGACCAAAAAGCCTGGAAGCCTTGCATGAAATTTTGGGCGAGGCGCTGAAGAGAAAATCTCAGGTATACGATGACCTGAACCAGGTGATCAACCAGCTATCTATCATTTTGAAGGGCTATGGGCTCAACCTGGAGAGCAACGAAGGCGCACCCAAAGTGCAGGTAATCACGGAAGACGAATTAATCAACCTGATGGACGAACAGCAAATCACCGAAGCTGATAGGCGAGCAAGCTGCTTGCAGGTGGTGAAGGACAGCCGGGAGCTGATCAACACGTTGAATGGCAAAATCCGGATTCTGGAGAACATCGAAAATTACCTGCAAGACTGGTTGTGGGGCCTCACCTACCAGCATATCCGGCAGGGGGATGATGAAACCAATCCCAAGCTTTTGAGTGACGAACGCCAGTAGGATGGTGAAGGCGGGCTGAAAAAAGCCAGAAGGATATCACGCGGAAAACGGATATTTGTAACGATGACCGGGGATGCACCTTGCAACACCGCTGGTCAACGTGTGCGCGTGCTGCTGAGTGCACATTCGGGGGAATGCGGAGGTGGTGCAAAATTAAACGGCGGGGAAAAACTCAACGGCGGGTAAACAAGGGTTAATATTTT
>Ga0172363_10000157_pt1 | contig 43930 bp, 41 predicted proteins | sample LakKivs2_kivu2a2_FD_114541 | JGI IMG/M metagenome (GOLD analysis project Ga0172363, IMG submission 114541) | Sediment microbial communities from Lake Kivu, Rwanda - Sediment s2_kivu2a2 | ecosystem: Environmental > Aquatic > Freshwater > Lake > Sediment | place: Rwanda: Western Province, Lake... | reverse complement strand
TTTCTCCACAGGCAATAATGGCACAAGGTGGTAGTAGTGGTCTATTATTACATACAACTTCCTCTGCAATTCCCGCAAATACTATACCCACTTCTCTGCTTTCTCCCTCGAGTGCTGTGGTTAGTATCAAGGGTTTAAAGCCCTGTTCTCTTGCTTTTTCAGCCGCTGCGTCACATACCACTCGACTCTTGACCAAAATGAAGGAATGAACCTTGGGTTCAAATTCTCCAAAATTCTTGGGTGTTTCCATTTCCAATGTGGCATTCTGTAAGTAATGTATAGCGGATTCGGGAAACTTATCCCATAAATCATACTTTTCCAAGACATGAATTGCATCTGAGAAAGTTGAAGTATCAGGAACAGTCGGGTCAGTAATGTAGTCCAATGGATCCTCAATAACATCAGAGACTGTCAGGTTAATGATCTCGGCGGGGAACATAGAAAGAGCCAGCCTTCCACCTTTAATAGCAGAAAGATGTTTTCTAACAGCGTTAATTTCTCTTATCGTAGCGCCGCTGGACAGCAGCACCTTATTGATTTGTCTTTTTTCTTCCAGGGTGATATCGGAGGCGAGCAAGGGCATTAAGGCTGAGGATCCTCCAGTAATAGCACAGAAAACGATATCATTATAACGGGTGGACTAAAACTAGATGTTTTCCCCTCTCTTTAGGTGATCTTTTAGTCAGCTACTACCCCTTGGCATGTCCCGACTAATATTACAAAGATTTATTTCCAGAGCGGTTCATTCCAAAGGTTGAGCTTTGTTCCGATGCCTTTTTCAAGGGAGTATTTATAGAGGTCGTAGCCCCAGGCAACGTCATAAACCGCCATGCCGCATGCGACAAAGATAATATTTTCTTCGCCATTTTGACGGCCGGGGTTTTTTCCGTTTACTATATCGCCAAGGCTTACGGAGTCTTCCAGGGGCTGAATTTTGTCCTCGTCGATCAGCGTATAGATCTGGCCGCCGATTACACCGGCATAATATTCGGCTTTGTTGCCGGAAGCGATGGCTTCTTCCACATACGCTTCATGCAGTTGCACATGGTCGTATACGAGGCGGCTGTTGATCCAAAGTGCGTCGTCGCCCCTTGCAGGGCCGGAAAGCAATATGGTTACGCCTTTTTTGAGCCATGTTGAATCGAGTATCAGCGGTTTCAAACGCGAAGCCGCGATGGTAATCACATCGCCTGCGCGCATAGCCTCTTCCAGTGTGGCGGCGGCATAAGCTTCTACGCCAAATTCTTTGGCTGCCAATTCTGCAAAGGCTTTGGATTTTTCTTCGTAAAGATCGTAGCAAAGGACTTTTTTTATGGCTTTCATCTGCGACATGACGCCGTGGAAGCAGGATTGGTTTATCGGCCCGCAGCCTATAACCGAACAGGCTTCGGAATCTTTACGGCTCAGATAGCGCGTTCCAACACCGGGTACGGCACCGGTACGCATAGCGCTGATCAGGTTGGCGGACATAAAGCAAAGCGGTTCGCCCGTATCCTTATCATTCAAAAGAACCGTTAGCACCGAACGGGGCAATCCTTTAGGGGGATTCGCAGCGTTTGAACCATACCATTTTACTCCGCAAACGTCAAACCGTCCACCTAAATAAGCGGGCATTGCTACAAAACGGCGGTCGGGGCCGGCTACCGGCATATTGGGGAAAGGTGTCTCCTTAGGAAACACAATGCCCATGCCGTGGCTGTTGTGTTTGGGGCCGCCCATAAGGTAATCACCTTTGCTCAATATAGAAAATACCTCTTCTATTACGTCAACACAGCGTGACATATCCAAAACGCCAGCTTCGATCAAATCCGGCTCGGATAGATATAAAAAGTCTGTTCTTTTGCCGCTCATTGCGCATTCACGCTCCTTAATAATAATTTTAATAATAAAATGTAGTTAAAAACTGTTTAAAGTAGAGAAACGTATGAATAATTTGCTGTTATGTTTAATACAAAAAGAATATCATACTACATTTCCCCTGTCAATTGGAATATAGTAAAATATACTTTTAGATACAATTAATACATTTACTTTTACTCTCTATCTGTACTTGAGAGACGTTTTATATCTAATGTAAAGGATGAACGTCTGCAGGAGATTAAAATGAACCAGAAAATTCGCAATAGAGGCCAGATTTTATCGCACGGCGACGTGGAATCCCGCCGGATCGTACTCGATATCACGGAAAAAACATTGCAAAAGCTGGACGCACGGGGAAGAATCAAAAGTATCATGCGGCTCGATGGTGACATGCTGCATATCGGCGTCAAAAGCTGGGACCTTTCAAAAAAACGTAATGTTTATCTACTGGGCGCGGGAAAAGCCTGCAACCATATGGCGATGGCAGTAGACGAGATATTGGGCAACCGCCTGACGCGCGGGATAGCCATTGTAAAGATTGCCGAAGAAACAGACGTATTCAATAAAACAGAAGTATATGTCGGCGGACATCCGCTCCCCAACAAAGAAGGCTACCGCGCCTGCCTGAAAATGCTGGAACTCGTAGACAACGCCGGGACAGACGACCTTTTTATCGTCGTCATCAGCGGCGGAAGCTCGGCTCTTATGAGCTGCCCAATCGAAGGCGTCTCTTTAGAGGATGAGATCGTCGTAACAGACGTCATGCTCAAATCCGGCGCCAATATTTATGAGATCAACGCAATCCGGCGGCATATATCCCAATTCAACGGCGGAATGCTGGCCAAGCGCATCGAAGCACGCGGCGCGGAGCTGATCGGCTTCGGTATCAGCGATGGCTTGGGCTCGCCCGCAACCGGCGATATACGCATCCCCTATGCTGCATATAAAAGCACGCCCATGGGTCCGGATACCACCACCTTGGAAGACGCGCGGCGTGTGATTCGCGATTATAATGTAGCCGACCGCCTGCCCAAAAACGTAGTGGATTATCTTGTGAATGTAGGCCCTGAAGGCGAAACGCCCAAAGCTTTCCCCAACAATACCTATTATCTGATCAATACGCTGCCCGATTCCTGTATCTATGCAAAGCGGTTTGCGGAAGAAATGGGCATCCATGCCGTGATACTCACCTCCTATCTCGAGGGAGAAAGCCGTGATGTCGGCACCGTCTTCGCTTCCATCGCGCGTGAAATACAGGCGTACGGCAATCCCGTGTCTGCCCCCTGCATGGTGCTCGCATCGGGAGAAGCGACGACAAAAATACTGGACAATAGCGAAATAACAGGGCACGGCGGCCCTTCCCAGGAAGAAACCTTGAGTTTCGCTTTTACTGCGGACAAAGCCAAAGGCGTATGCCTGCTCTCAATAGACTCCGAAGGAACAGACGGCACGACTCCCGTTGCCGGAGGTATTACGGATTCGCAAAGCCTGAAAGCGGCACGCAGCAAAGGCATAGACGTTTTTGCGGCACTGCGCGGCCATGCATGCTATGAGGCGCTATCAGCCATGGACGATGTGGTTTTTACAGGAAATACCGGTACTAACATTTGCGATTTTAATATCATGTACGTGCCGAAAATCAAGTAATTCAGGAGGGTATATAACATGACAAAAATAAAACATGTGACAGCACGGCAGCTTTTAGACTGCAAATGCCGCCCCTTGGTAGAAGTGGACATTATTACGGACAACGGCGAATTGGGCCGCGGCGCCGCCCCTACCGGCAGTTCCGTCGGCATGTACGAGTCCTATGTTCTGCGTGATAACGATACCGGCGAATACAATGGAATGAGCGTCCACAAAGCTGTGGACAATGTCTTGAAGATCATTGCGCCGGAACTCATTGGCATGGATGTGTGTGACCAGCGTGCAATCGACCAAAAAATGATTGAACTTGATGGCACGCCCAATAAAAGCAATTTAGGCGGCAACGCCATTTACAGCACCTCCATTGCAGCTTTCCGCGCGGCGGCGGAAACCGCGAATAAACCGGCTTATGAATATCTTTGCGGGCGCAGCATCAAGACCATACCCGTGCCTTGTTTTAATGTGGTAAACGGTGGCAGGTACGGCGATATTGTTTTGTCATTCAATGAATTCCTTATCGTTCCCTATAAAGCGGACAGCATCTATGAAGCTGTGGAAATCGCGGTCAAGTGCTTTCAGAAATTAGGCGACATACTGCAAAAATATCTGGGCAAAACACCGGAGGTAGCACGCTCTTACGGCTGGGCTGCACCGTCAAACGATCCCAGCGTAGTTTTAGGCTTGCTACAGGAAGTGGTTGATGCATGCGGCTATCACGAAAAAGTAGCCTTTGCATTGGATTGCGCCTCCAGCGAGATGTACGACGCAAAAAGCAATAAATATTTCTTAAAAGACGGATGTGTTTCGTCGCTGGAACTGATTGATTATGTAAGGGCTTTAAGTGAGCAGTTCCCCCTGGTGTTTATAGAAGATATACTGGATGAGAATGACTGGGAAAACTACCCTAAAGCGGTGGAGATGATCAAGCGCTCCATCATCATAGGCGACGACCTGATCGTATCCAATCCCGAACGACTGCGCAGGGCGTACGAAACCCACGCTGTGGACGGCTTTGTTTTGAAGCCCAATCAAGTAGGTACGCTTACTGAGGCATTGGACGCGCATTACTACAGCAAGAAGCGCGGTATGTTCTCCGTTCCTTCCGGCCGTGCTGGCGGTGTTGTAGGCGATGTGATCATGGATTTAGCAGTAGGATTGGAAGTAGGCTTCATTAAAAACGGTGCGCCGCGTTCCGGTGAGCGTATCGACAAACTTAATTTCCTGATGCGTGCGTGCGATCTGACCCAGGGTTGCCATATGGCCGATATCACAGGTATCGTCCGTTTTTAAGGGATTCGTTTACCGTAACTATTGTAAAGGTAGCCTTACCTGCCCCGAGAACATAAATATTACCCCTCTGGGATAGGTCAAAGTGCAGATGACCGACAGTTAAAATTTCCCCGTGGAGACCAATTAAGCGTTTTGTAGCTATATAAGGGTCGAGAGCATATAGCATGTGCTCAAGGATATTTATAGCTGCTTCCCTTCCTTTTTTATAGCCGTGCGATGCAAATTCTTCTCTGTTTTTGATATACAAGCTATCCCTCTTTTTTCTCCCAAATCTATCGGTGTCTATAGAACAGTGGCAACTAGAATGGCTGCCTAAAGTCTTTTCCAGCATATTTGGCAACAGGTCCAAGCTCCTCTTCAATCTGCAATAATCTATTGTATTTAGAGGTTCTCTCAGCGCGGGCTACACCAGTCTTTATTTACCCCGCGTTTAAGCCGACGGTTAAATCCGCGAGCCACGTATCTTCAGTCTGGCCAGACCTTTCCGAAACCTGAACTCCGTAGCTATTTCTGAAGGCAAATTGCGATGCATCTAATGCCTCGCTCAAACTTCCTATCTGGTTGACTTTAAACAAAAGGGCATTTGCAGCTCCCTTCTCTACTCCCTTTCTTAATCGGTTTATGTTGGTAACGAATAAACCGTCTCCGATTATCTAGATATTTAGAGTCCTGGCCAGTTCGGCAAACCCATCGAAGTCCTCCTCCAGTGAGTCTTTAATTGATTGAAGAGGATAGGATGAAACCAGTTCTTTATAAAAATCCATAAGCTCTTCCCGAGTAATTTCCTTACCCATCAAAACGTATTTTCCTGTTTCCCTTCAGAGAGTAATTACTCCATTTCTCAGCTAAAATGCCTCCCAGTTCATAGTAGACTTCCATACCCACTCTTATTGCCTCTGAGAAGCTCTTAGCACCAACAGGAATGACCTGGTGCGCCCGGAAGTCAAGCTCGCTAGCCGCTAGCTTTCCTCCCTCTATAAGGCCTAAAAGAGGGACAGGCAAAATATGAGCATTGACATCTATATATTTGTAGAGAGGAATTTCGAGACTGGAAGCTGCCGCCTAGGCAATAGCTAAAGACACGCCCAGAATAGCATTAGCCCCGAGTTTTGATTTATTTTCAGTGCCATAAAATTCAATCATCAATTGGTCCAGCCTTCTCTGGCTTCTGATATCTTCACCGATAATCTCGGGAGCAATTATCCGGTTGATATTATCTACCACCTTCCTCACCCCAAAGCCAGCATATCTTTTCTCTCCGTCACGGAGTTCAAAGGCTTCGTTAGTTCCCGTGGAGCGGCCACAGGGAACATCAGCCCGTCCAAGAACGGCATTATTCACCCAGACATCTACCTGTAACGTCGGGTAGCTTCGGCAATCAAGAATTTCCCGCCCCCTCACTGCTGTAATCTCAAGTTTATTCGCCACAGTGTCTCCTCCTAGTTTTAAATTCATAATGAGTTTGATGCATCCTTTGCCAAAAAAGGGAGCGTCCTTTGGGCTTCAGGATAAATTAGAACACGGGGTGTCTTTTTCTTAGAGAGTTGCAAAGCCATATCTAAGCCCTCTTGAACAGAATCTGCAGGTATCATCATCTCTTTTATAATGTTTAATGGCACATTGGGTGAATGAGCAATAATCTTTATACCCTTCTGCATAATTTTGGATAGAATAAACGCATGGTCCATCTGAACTCTATAATTGCTCCTTACTCTCGCCTCTACTTCCTCCGGTGTAGTAGCATCTTGAAACGCTTTTAACATTTCCCTCCCCATCGAACCTAAACCATCTTGGCAACTCGAGTAGAAAACAACGATAGTCTCCGGGGAAGCGATAGCATCTACTGCTATCAATGCTTTTAGCGATTGGTAGAAGTCAACATCCAAAGGTTTACCAGGGGTAGTAATAATAATATCTGGCTGAGTCGGTATTTCTACCCTGGAGAACGAATTAACGAAATCTACTCCCTGGCTATGCGCCTCAAGCATGCCTCCAGCAAAGACTCCTATGATTTTTAAGTCTCTGTTAACGACGACATTGACGATGAAATCAACGCCTGCCATTAAGGCACACTCAACCATATCTTCATGAACCGGATTCCCTTCCAACATCCCGGGCTTGGCCAAGGGATGCTCTATCATCTCCGGTGAGTGGTTAAATCTTATTGTTTCTTCTCCAGAGACGCCAGGCAATATGCTTTTTCGCCCTCCGGTGAAGCCAGCATATTCGTGCGGTTCGATCTGCCCCAATGCTATACATAAATCACTTTCTGAGACTAAGCTATTTATCCAAACAGGAGAACCTCTTTTTGTTTTCCCCAGGAAAGTCAATCTGTCTGAATCTAGAGCATTGTGATTAACAACTGTAAGGCGCTCATCCCAATCGTTACCAATGATTCGTGCTATTTCCTCTCGTGTACTTGGTCTGTGTAGTCCACCGGCAATAATTATTGTAATCTGGCTTTCGCTTATTCCAGCTTGACGAAGCTCATCCACAAGAGGAGGTAACAAGATTTTCGCTGGAACAGCCCGAGTGTAATCACTGACCAGAATAACCACCCTTTTTCTTCCCCGGGCTATGTCCTTTAATCTGGCAACCCCATACGGATTTTTTAAAGCTCGTAAATATTCTACAGGCCACCGTATCTCTCTTCTTAGCGCATTACACTGAATACAACCAATATAATTTTCCTCAGGGACTCTTATGGAAACATCGCTCCAGGCGTCTTTATAATAAACGTAACTCATTCAATGCCCCGAATAATTATTATAAGCCTTATTTTACCGTTTGCGTTCATAGCTATAAGGTTATGCGAAGAAAGATGTGCACAGCAGTAGCGCGCTAATCACAGATACGAAATAAGTATAACATATAGTACTACCCTATGTCCTTTCTACACAAGTAAGTCAGTTGCTTTCAGATAGGGCTAATCGCTATACTATGGTAAACATTAATGAGTTATATCATCACCATCGAGAGTTTTGACAGTGTCATTTCTTCCTGGGATAAGTTGCGTCACTGCTTAAAGTGGAGCTCTGTTTTCGTTTTACCTGCCTGGCTGAAGGTCTGGTGGGAAGCATTTGGTGGGGAGGCTGAATTATATTTACGAACACTTCAGCAGGAAAAACATGCTATCGGCTTTGTCCCACTTAAAGTGACTAAGGAAACGGCTTCTTTCATCGGCAGCGCTGACGTCTGCGACTATTTAGATTTTGCTATTGCCCCGGGAAGAGAACAGGACTTCTTCAAGGCACTGCTTGAAGACTTGAGAGGGAAAGGGATAAAGAAGCTGGACCTGAGACCTTTGCGATACGATTCTACAGTGCTCACTCATCTGGTAAGTATTGCCCAGAACCAAGGATATGAAGTCCTCTGCCATCCTGAGGATGTTTCTCTGGAGCTAGATTTGCCTCCTACCTGGAATGAATACCTGGCAATATTGAAGGCAAAGCAACGCCACGAAGTCAGGCGCAAGTTAAGGCGGTTATGGGAGACTGGCAGTGCGGAACATCGCTGTGTTGAAATCAGTCGGGAAGTTGAAGATTATCTGGATATTTTTTTGCACCTCTTTTCACTGAGCCGGGATGAAAAAGCCAGCTTCATGAATCCTAAGATGGAATCGTTCTTCAGGTCACTGGCTAAGGCTATGGCTGATATTGGGCTATTGAGGATGGGTATCCTGCAGCTGGACAAGGTACCGGCGGCGATGACTATAGGTTTTGACTACAATGGCTCGCACTACCTCTATAATAGTGCCTATGACCCCCAATTCAACTATTTAAGCGTGGGAGTACTTTGTAAAGTCCTTTGCCTCAAGGAGAGCATCGAGAGAGGTAGAAAGAGATGGAACTTTTTAAAAGGTGGAGAACCGTACAAATATCAACTGGGTGGTCAGGAAGTGCCCCTGTACGATTGCCAAATAACTATCGCTTAACAACAACGAGGAGGTGTACATCCTGATGCCATGCAGTCAACTGAGAATAGCTATGCTCAGTGCTCATAGTTGTCCTGTGGGCAAACTGGGTACAAAAGACACCGGGGGTATGAGCGTCTATATTCGAGAGCTTGCCTGCGAATTGGGCAAGCAAGGACATTTAGTAGATGTCTATACTCGTGCTCATGACCCTAAAGACCGCCAAATTTATGAACTCGAGCAGAATGCCCGGCTTATTCATCTCATGGCCGGAGAAGACGAGGAGATACATAAGCTAGCCGTGTATTCCCATCTTCCTGAATTTGTTGACAACCTAGAGAATTTCAGGAAGCAAAACAACCTCCAGTACGATTTAATCTTTAGCCACTACTGGCTTTCCGCACTGGCAGGAACATATTTACAGCAATGGTGGCACGCCCCTCATATCACTATGTTCCATACATTAGGTGCAGTTAAGAATGCCATTAGGGAAGGAGATTGTTTGGTACCGGGCGAAAGTGAACCCGAACTTCGTATTGAGGCAGAAAGGGACTTAGTTCAAAAGTGTCATCACATTGTCGCTCCCACGGAGAGGGAGAAGACAGAGCTTATGCGTCACTATGACGCATCGTCGGAGAAAATAAGCGTGGTGCCCTGTGGTGTAAACTTGGAGGTGTTCAAGGCTTTAGGCAAGGCGCAAGCTAGGCAGTATCTGGGCTTTGACTGTCCACCCAGTATGAGATATGGGGGAAATCTAGGGAATAATGATAAGATTATTCTGTTTGTGGGTAGAATTGACCCCTTAAAGGGCTTAGATAAGCTGATAAAGGCTTTATCCTATCTACGGCATATTCAAGGACTAAGACTGGTGGTAATCGGTGGTGGTGAACACAGCCAGCATGAAATAGAACGGCTACGCCAGCTAGCCTGTGCCCTTAAAATACAGGAAGCAGTTACTTTTCTGGGTTTAGTAAAGTATGAACAGTTACCTTATTTCTACAGCGCAGCTGACGTCTGTGTAATTCCTTCTTATTACGAAAGTTTTGGGTTAGTGGCTTTGGAATCCCTGGCCTGCAGCACACCAGTAGTGGCTACTGACGTAGGCAACCTTAAAAGCATTATTCGACAGGGAGAGACAGGATATGTGATAAAAGATAATACTCCTCATCGTCTTGCAGATAAAATATCCCTGATTCTCTCTCGGCCACACACAGATATAAAATCCGCCCGGTTAATCCGGGCATCAGTAAGCAAATTCAGCTGGTCAGACATTGCTGAAGCGATTGTCAGGGATTGCCAAGTGGTATTAGCCAGCTACTGTTCCTCTGTGTCTTAGTCTATTGTCTTTTCATACCAGAAAGTCCTGATCTTAACCTCAAAACCAAGGGATTTGTAAAGAGCGCAAGCTGCTTTGTTCTTGCTGTCCACAGTCAACTCCGCAACCTGTAAATCTTTACTTTTGAGACGGGCTAACCCGGCCAGCACCAATCTTTGGCCTATTCCTTTACCTCTGTAATCTGGGACCACTCCGAGCATAAGGATTCGCCCCATTCTTACACTAGGAACTCCCTCTTCACAGCTTATCCCTGTCCAGCAGTAGCCGATGGCTTTGTCTCCTTCGTAGATTAGGATTATGTCATCCAGAGAGCAGTTACTTAAACTGGTCCGAAAGGCTATTTCTTCTACAGTATTGGGATTGTACCCCCAGATGCCAGCAAAGGCACGGTTCTGAAGCTGAGTCAACTTGTTTTCTTCACCGAGCTGTAGATAGCGACAGTCAGTAGCCGCCGGGTCAATATCTAACCCCCCAACATCAGCAATATCTAGCCTCAATTCAAGAAATCGTCGGACAATGCTGAAGCCCAGCCTGGACAGCACTCTGCCGGCAACCACATTATCCTCCGCTACATTTACATGGGCTATTTCAGCTCCTAATTCTCTGGCACGGTTTGTAGCGTACCCGAGGAGTTTTGTAGCCAACTCCCTTCTACGATGCTCAGGATGCACCCAGCAGTCAAGAACAACCCGCCCAATGGTCAGCTCCGGCGTAACATTCATATAGCCGACGATATCCTCATCCGTCTCCACGATAAACAAGTCTTGCTCAGGGGAGTAGTTTGACCGCTCTAATTGTTCAGCAACAAACTGCGGTGAAACACAACGTCCGCTCGGTTCCAGTTTTTCTGCCCCAGCATACAACAGGACGTATTTATTGAAATCTGCAGATTGATAATTTCTAATATTATAGTGGGAATTGCTCATTGCCTTATGCCAGAAGTTCATGGCTACAAGGTCACAACCAATCACGAGAACAAATCGTTCGTGGTGAGTCTATCGAACCATGAACGCCCTTCGACAAGTCCAAGGTGAACGGAGGAAAACTCGTTTTCACAACAATATCAGCATTCTCAATCCTGATTGTATCAGCCTGAAGAATCTTATACAATTACTGTCGTCTAGCACGATTCCAGGAAGTTTATGCATAATGACTGAGACGGCTCATGTGATGGTGGTTACACCGCATCCTGACGATGCCGAATTTGGTGTTGCCGGGACTGTAGCTCGTTGGACAAGTGAAGGAAAGGATGTTATCTACGTGGTATGCACCAACGGCGATAAGGGCACCAGTGACCCCAATATGAAGCCAGATGAACTTGCCAGACTCAGAGAGCAGGAACAACTAGCAGCAGCCAAACTATTAGGCGTGAGGAAGGTCATCTTCCTGCGCCATCCAGACCAGGCCCTAGAAGATACACCTGAATTCAGAAAAGAGCTTGTGCGCCTGATAAGGATGTATAAACCAGAGACAGTGGTCACTGTTGACCCTTACCGACGCTACATCTGGTGGCACCGCGACCATCGAATCACTGGGCGGGTTACACTTGATGCCATTTTCCCGTACGCCAGAGATTTTCTTTCATATCCCGATTTACTGGAGGAAGGGCTTCAGCCTCACAAAGTCAAAGAAGTATTGCTCTGGGGCGCTGAACAACCTAATTACCGCACTAATATTACCGATACCTTTGTCACCAAAGTTGCTGCCCTGCGTTGCCACAGCAGCCAGATAAATGACAACCCCTCCACAGGATTGGAAGAACGGCTGAGGGAGCGTCATACAATACTCGCTCAGGGGGAAGATTACGAGCTGGCTGAAGCTTTCTACCGGGTAGAAATACAGTGGTGATAAATATTCCAGCCTTGTGCTTTACCAAGTAATCGAATCTTTGCTTCGAGGCGCTTGCCTGAAGTGTTAAGACATCACCGCTAAAACTCTGTGCAATTGGATAAGAGCCCAAGCATTCTGCTCCAGATCAAAGTTATCTACGGCACTTCGTCTCTGGCCGGAGACACCATCCACGGCACCTCTAGCTACTATTTCATTGATTATTTCTTTCTCCCACTCCACCGAGGGCAAAAGATTGCATTTGACCAGCCTGGACAGAGCGGCAATCAGTCCATATCCTCCCCAGTTGGATACGCTGGCAATGACTAACTTATTGACCGGGGTGAGGGCAGGGTTTTTGGGCAGGGTTTTCACTGACGGTATGTAGTGAGCCAAATTGCCCATGCCAATTTCATTGCCCCCGTCCCCTATACCCAGACTATTTTTCTGGCCTAAGAAAAGATAATCAATCTTGGCCGTGTACTCAGTTATGTCCTCGCCCGCCATGTTCAGATATTTTTGGTTACTATTAAGCCCGCATCTCTCCACGGAAACAAGGAGAGAGGGTTGAATTTCGGCTAAGAGACGTTTGGCAAACTGCCGGCTAGAATCGTGGTCGGTTATGGGGAAATCAATTACCTTATCCCTTCCCACGAGGTCATTAGAGAGAAGGGGCATGGTATATTTATCCGTAACATAGGTGACATCGAAGCCAAGTGAATGCAATGCCCGGCCGATGGCTAGAGCACCCGGGGGACCGTCAGTCTCCGGAGCTTGAGCACAGGGAATGTAGAAACCAGTGGCGATTATGGTTGATCTCTGACTCTGTTTCCTCTTCGCAAGAATAAAAGCAGCTGCCTCGTGACAAAAATCAACAGGAAGATAATTCCTGAGCGTTGATACACCTCTGCGGTCGTGGCTCAAGATTATCTCTTCAACTGACATAACTACTTACGCTGAACAAATCCAAATGTTAAAGCCCAAATGATAAATGAAGTCCCAAACCTCAAATATTAAAACCTTTAGTCTTTGCCATTTGACCTTTGGCATTCGTCATTGCGCTGCATGTGTTGCTTCAGAGCATCAATGGTTCGATCATATTCTCTCAGCAACTGATAGGCTTCCTCTTCCGTAACCTGTAAGAACCTTACTCTATCTCCCGGCTCAGCCTGAGCTAATTTTGACAAGTCAACTGTGCTCACGGTAGCTATCTTGACATACCCGCCGGTGGTTTGCCGGTCGGCCAGAAGAATAATAGGTAAACCGTCTCCGGGCACCTGGACTGCTCCCAGCAAGACACCATCGGAGATGATGTCCGCTCCAGCTTTATGCTCTATAGGTGGTCCTTCCAGACGATAGCCCATGCGGTCAGCCTGAATTGAAATCACATACTCTGAGTGCAGAAAGGTTTGGATGCCCCTCTCAGTAAAGTAGTCATCCTGTGGACCGAGGATTACTCTCAGTTCATTCTCAGCCTTATATTCGGGAATGTATTGCGGTAGTAGCTTCTTCGCCGAGATTTCTACTCGGGTTTCCCCAGCGCGCAAGCGGTCTCCTGAGCGTAATGGCCTCCCTTCCAAACCACCCAGGCATGACTTAACATAGGTTGATCGGCTCCCCATAACTTCAGGAACATCTATTCCGCCAGCTACAGCCAGATAGCTTCGACATCCTCCCTTGGGGTGACCAAATGAGATAGTATCGCCGGAACAAACCTTTACTGCCTCCCACATAGGGATTGGGTTATTATTAACTGCCGGGCTGAGGTCGGCTCCAGTAATAGATACTACTGTATCGCCAAGAATCCGCAAGCGAGGCCCCAGTACTGTTATCTCCAGGCACGCGTCTCCTTCACCATTACCCACCAGCAGATTAGCTACCATCAGTGCGTAGCTATCCATTGCTCCCGAGACAGGCACACCATACTGCTGATAACCATGTCGTCCCTTGTCCTGAACAGTAGTCAACAAGCCGGGTTGAACAACCTCAAATACTTCCACTATCGCCCCCCTATATAAACGAAGTCTCTTTCACTCGGTAAGTCCCTCGTGCCACTTCTTCCCTAATCCGGTTGAACTCCTGAGCAGTTATCTGGACAAATTTCACATAATTACCCATCTGCAACAAGGCTGGTGGTTCCTTTTCGGGATTGAACAACTCTATGGGAGTTCTGCCGATAAGCCGCCAGCCTCCCGGACTTTCCACCGGGTATATTCCGGTCTGGTTACCAGCTATTCCCACCGACCCAGCTGGTATTTTCGTTCGCGGTGTTGTTAATCTCGGGGTGGCTATACGTAGGGACACCCCTCCCAGATAGGCAAAGCCAGGGATAAACCCCAGCATATAAATCAGGTAGGCTTTGTCGGCATGGAGACGGATTACCTCCTCAGGAGACAGCCTATTATGTTCAGCCACGAACTCTAAGTCGCGACCATATTCACCCCCGTAGGCGGTGGGAATCTCCGTAACTTTGGGCTCGGGAAATTCACCAGCCTCGATCTTCTCGGCCAGAATCTCCAGCCTGGCTCTCAGTTTTTCAGGGCTTATGCGCCGCGGATCATAGTAAACAAGCAACGACCGATAGGTAGGCACCATTTCAACCAGCTCTGCTAGTTTGGCCTCTTGTATGGTCAGCATCAGCCGCCTGACCCGGCGGTTCAGCTCCGGATCAATGGTGTCTCCAAACTCGATGAAGAGTGCCCTATCTCCGCCTGGTAAAAATCGTGGTTTCTCATAAATCATGGACTGGCTTCAATATTCTACTTACAAAAGGTACCCACGGGCACTATGGTCACGCCGGCTGTTTCCAGTCTCCGCCGCAATGTCTGTGCCAGGTTTATCGCTCCCGGTGTATCACCGTGCAGACAAATAGTGTCCCCGGTCATCTCGATTTCCTCGCCATTTATGGCTGTTACCTTCCCTTCAGTGACAATCCTTAGAACCCTGGCTGCAACCTCTTCAACATCGTCAATAACCGCCCTGGGATGCTTGCGGGGAACGAGAGTACCATCCGGGTTCACTGAGCGGTCGGCAAAGACTTCGCAGGCCACCCTTAACCCAAGTTCACGACCTACCTTTATCCAAGCGGAGCCCGTCAACCCCACCAGAATCAAGTTGGGGTCTACTTCCATAACTGCCTCAGCAACCGCTCTAGCCAGTTCCTCATTTCTGGCCCCCATATTATACAAAGCTCCATGGGGTTTAACATGCTGAAGTCTTTTTGTCTCGGTGAATGCCTGGAGGGCACCTATCTGATACACAACGTAATCTCTGGCTTCGTGATGGCTTACCATCATCTCTCTCCGTCCAAAGCCCAGAAGGTCAGGGAGGCCAGGATGAGCTCCAATGCCCACACCAGCTGCCTCGGCCAAACGCACCGTTCGTCTCATGTACATGGGATCGCCGGCATGAAATCCGCAGGCGATGTTGGCCGATGATATGTGCGGCATTATCTCTTCATCAAATCCCAGCTTATAGGCCCCAAAGCCTTCTCCTAAATCACAGTTCACATCCACTTTTCTGTCCATCAGGCTCCTCCCTTAAAGACACGCAGCTAAACTCGGCATTTTTGTTCTACCCAGGGCGGCCTATTATAAAGCAGCCAGCTCTTCGTCTAGAATATCGGTAATGAACATGTGCCCGGGTGAATGAGTTATCATTAGTGGTGGCTTGGATGTCAACGCCACGGCTTGGGGAGTAACACCGCACGCCCAGAACACAGGAACTTCATCTTCCTTGATTTCTACATAGTCTCCATAATCCGGATGTTTCATATCCTTAATACCTATCCGCTCCGGATCACCTATGTGCAGGGGGGCGCCGTGTGCCATAGGGAACCGGGACGTTATCTGAACCGACCTCACCACTTTTGATTCATGAATAGGTCTCATGCTCACAACGATGGGGCCAACGAAGATTCCTGCTGGCTTGGTTTCGATGTTGGTCACATACATGGCCACATTCTTACCTTCCTCGATGTGACGCAGTGGTATCGCCGCTTTTATCAAGGCTGACTCAAAGGTAAAACTGCAGCCAAGTAGAAAACACACCAAATCATCATTCCAGTAGCCAGCAACATCCCTCTCCTCAGCTACCAGTTTGCCATTCCTATAAACCCTGTATAAGGATACATCCACCCTGAGGTCTGCCCCATAGGCTACTAAAGCTGGCTCATATCTCCCCGGCTCTGTAACTTCAATAACAGGGCACGGCTTAGGGTTACGCTGACAGAAGAGAAGGAAATCAAAAGCTATGTCTTTAGGTAATACCACCAGATTTGCCTGAGCATAGCCCGGGGCTAAACCGGCCGTGGGTTGAACTAGCTCACCCCGCCGAATAAGCGCCCTTACTTCTTTAGGATTTTCATACATAAGACCCAACCAGTGTATAGTCTGTTCCTTGCCTTCTTACTACTTTACTGCAGCACCAGTCTAATATTATAGGTTACCCCTGTCAACAACCGGGCGGTGAGAGAGTGCGTTCCTGAAGACAAACATCTAACACCCGGCGGGTAGTGTCCCAATAGCACCATCAATCATTGCGTCGCCGATAGCCTTGACTAGAGCATTGACCGTCTTATCGATATCTTCTTTAGTGTGAGCTATTGACAGTATGAACAGTCTCCCCTGGTGCGTGTGGACGTTATGATGAAGAAGGTACACACCCAGTTTGTGCTTTTCCTCGCTTCCGGCCAGCATCTTCTTGATGTCCTTGGTAGGCGGATTGCCGGCACCATCCGCTTCGAAATCAACGGGACCGAAGTAAATATGGATAATAGACCGGCCGTATAGACGCCAGTTATACCCGCACTCTTGCAGCGCTTTATTGCCGGTCTGCTGCATATAAGCCCCCATTTCGTTAACCTGCTTCTGCACCGAACCGTCCTTGAGGAGCTTGCAGGCAGCAATACCAGCGGCACACACTATAGGCATTGCGTTCCAGGTTCCGGAGTGAGGAATCCACGGTTCATCCGCCTTGGGTGTCAGCATCCCCATGATATCGGCTTGACCGGTTAAGACGCCGGCCGGCATTCCGCCCGCCACAATCTTACCGAAGCTGGTCAAATCGGGCTTTAACCCCATGAGGCCACCCCAACCAGCGGGTCCATCACGGAAGCCGGTAACCACCTCGTCCAGAAGCCAAATAGTGCCATACTTTTTTGCCATGGAACCCACGTCACGAATGAAATCAGGTTCCCAGGGGACTTGGCCAGCCATGCGGGCACCCCCGCCCTCGGTGAGGACTATGGCATACTGCTCCGTGGCCAACTCCTCTTCCAGCATTTCAAAGTCATGCATCGGTATTACCTTTACCTCTGTGTTAACTACGCCCGGTGTACCAGGGGCTATCAATTCGTCAGCCCAGCCATGGAAGTTCTCCTCAAACCTAAGGACTTTTGTTCTACCGGTAAAAGCCCGGGCAATTCTTATCCCCATCATATTGGCTTCTTGCCCACAGGCAAAAAACTCAACTCTCTCCGCAGTTGGCACCATGCTTTTAATAAGCTCCGCCCACTCAATTTCCAGTTCATGAGAGGCACTATAGAGGGTTCCCTTGAGTACTTGATCCTGTATCGCCTTTATTACAGCTGGGTGGCCATGCCCCAGTATCAGGGCACCATGGCCGTTTCTATATTCGATGTATTCGCGTCCATCTACGTCCCAAATCCTGCAACCTAGAGCATGAGTCATATAAGGACCAAAGGGATTCCACATACGACTGCGGTGGGTAGCCCCATTGGCGGCAAAGTGATTTAGTGCCTTTTCGTGTAACTGTTTTGATTGCGGATGCGATTTAACGAATTCGTCGATGATACTCATTTCCCCCCTTTGTGTTCTCAGTATAATTAGTCATAGAGGTCCTGTCAAAAGATGCGGGCGGCGCAGAGCAATCGGGTACTACTAACAGGCACTAACTAAGTTGAAAGCCAGAGCACATCGCCGCACAGGTGAGAATCATAGGGACGAGAGGCAAAGACAGCAAACTCATCTTTTTCCTTTTCTAACACGGTATAATCACCATGTCCAGGATATATCTGAGTGTCGTCCGGCAATACAAAGATTTTACTGGTTATAGATTTGATTATCTGCTTAAAATCCGCTGGAGAACCCGTCTTCCCCGGTCCTCCAGGGAAAATGGTATCTCCCGATATCAAGCAGCGACCGATTCTGAAGCACAAACTACCCGGAGTGTGTCCCGGAGTATGCAGCACCGTAAGTTTAAGGTTTCCCACCAAAACCGTATCACCGTCACTTAATAACATCTCTGGTGACGGCACCAGGTTTCCTGTATCTGCAGCATGGGCAGCCAGGGAAACCTTTAGTTCATTCCGCAATTGGGTAAGAGCACCGATATGGTCCATGTGGTTATGAGTCAACAGTATGTATTTGGGCGTGGTATTTTTCAATCTGTCCATGATTATATGCGCCTCCGCAGGAGCATCTATTAGCACACTACTTTGCGTTTTTCGACAGGTTACAATGTAGGCATTAGTGCCGAAGGAACCCATCTCAAGCCTCTCAATCTGGACAGCCCCGATTTCATCAGGGTTTTTATCTTCGATTGTCATATTCTCCTTTCCCCGGTTTGAACATACTGCCAATTATACCATGAGGAGAGAAGAATTAAACGTCAGGAGGCAGCAGAGTTTCATTGACTGAGAGCAGGAGGTAAAGTAAAATTCTTGACAATGTACACCAAGACTGTGCTCGATAATGGCTTGAGAGTTATCACCAGTACTATGCCTCATAGCCGCTCAATATGCCTTGCCATCCTCGTAGGCGCTGGCTCCTGCTACGAAAGTAAAGAGGAGACGGGTGTCTCTCACTTCGCTGAGCATTTGTTCTTCAAAGGCACACAGCGGCGACCAACGTCTAAGGAGATAACTCAAGATATTGAAGGCGTCGGTGGCATAATCAATGGTGGCACAGACAAGGAAGTAACTATCTTCTGGTGTAAGGTTGCTAAGCCTCACTTCCCCATCGCCCTTGACGTGTTATCTGACCTCTTGCTCAATTCTCGCTTTGATAACAAAGATATCAAGCAGGAGCGGCAGATCATCATGGAGGAAATCAATATGAACCTGGACCTTCCTCAGCAGCGGGTAAATGCACTCATAGACGAGCTTTTATGGCCAGAACAACCTCTGGGACGCGAGGTCATCGGATACAAGGAAACTGTGTCTTCGATAACAAGGGAGCAACTATTAAACTACGTTGCCCGCAGATATATGCCCAATAACACCGTGCTCAGCATTGCTGGTAACATCCAGCATGAGAAAGCGATGGCTCAAATCGAGCCCCTGTTTAATAGATGGGCTGCCGGGGAACTACCGACTGGCTATATAACTAATGACAACCAAACGGAAGCCAGGTTGCGTATCGAGCCCAAAGATATCGAGCAAGCGCATCTTTGCCTCGCTGTTCACGGTTTTTCCCACTCCCACCCGCAGCGTTTTACCATCGACTTGCTTAATACAGTGCTTGGTGGTGGCATGAGCAGTCGCCTATTTACGGAGATACGAGAGCATAGGGGACTAGCCTACGATATCTACAGTTCTACTGATCACTTCCTTAACTCGGGGGCATTTACTATCTATGCCGGCGTGGACCATAACAAGATAGAAATTGCTGTGGGGGCAATTCTCGAGGAGATATCCCAGATTAAACAGGTAATTACAGCGAGTGAGCTTACCAGAGCCAAGGAATTATCAAAGGGGAGATTATACTTACAGCTTGAAGATAGTCGAAATGTGGCATTATGGAATGGTGGCCAAGAAATCTTGATTCAGCAAATCCTGAGCATAGACGATGTTATTTCTATTGTGGATGCCATTACCATAGATGAGCTAAAAGAAGTGGCCGAGGAGATTTTAACCGAAAGTAAACTTAATTTAGCTGTAACAGGGCCAGTCAAAGAAGAAACGTCTCTAAGACAATTGCTCAAAATCTAATGCTGTAAAGAAGGAACCGCCCTATGGCGGTTCCTTCTGCTGTTACTGCGACAAGCAGTGGCCGTTTAATACTCCGGATATCCACCTCCCGGTGGCATCGCCGGCATCTTTTCCTTTTCAGGAATATCAGTTACCAGGGATTCTGTAGTCAGAATCATAGTGGCGATGCTAGCACCGTTCTGCAGAGCACTCCTGGTGACCTTAAGAGGGTCTACAATACCCCTTTCTACCATATTTACACCTAGTTCGTCTTTAAATGCATCATAGCCTATGCCAGGCTTGCTTCCCTTTATGGCATTTATCACCACTGAGCCCTCTCGGCCACTATTTCCAGCGATGCACCTCAGAGGTTCTTCCAGAGCTCGTTTCAAGAGATTCACTCCAGTAGCCTCATCACCTTCCACCTTGAGCTTCTTCAAGGCTGATAAAGCATTGAGAAGGGCAATACCGCCACCGGGCAGGATACCTTCCTCCACAGCAGCTCTAGTAGCTGATAAAGCATCCTCTACGCGGTGCTTTTTCTCTTTGAGTTCTGTTTCCGTAGCCCCACCTACCTTAATCACTGCCACGCCACCCGCTAGTTTAGCCAGCCTTTCCTGTAACTTCTCCTTATCATAATCTGAGGTGCTTATATCAATCTCAGACCTGATTTGCTTGATCCGAGCCTCGATATCTTTGGCCTCGCCCTTGCCTTCAACAATGGTAGTATTATCTTTATCAGCAATCACTCTTCTGGCTCGCCCTAAATCGTCAATAGTAACCGAATCCAGTTTTCTGCCAACTTCCTCAGATATAACCTTACCCCCGGCAAGAACAGCTATATCCTGAAGCATGGCTTTTCTCCTGTCTCCAAATCCAGGTGCTTTCACTGCAAGGGGAGATAAAGTGCCCCTCAGCTTATTAACCACTAACGTAGCCAGCGATTCGCCTTCGATATCCTCAGCAATAATAACCAGATTCTTAGACACTTGAACAATCTTTTCCAGTGCCGGCAATATATCGTTTATGGCGGAAATCTTCTTATCGGTAATGAGGATATAGGGGTCTTCTAGCTCTGCCCTCATCAGTTCGGCGTTGGTGATGAAATAAGGACTGATGTAGCCACGGTCGAACTTCATACCCTCAACATATTCAGTCTCGAATTGCAGCCCTTTGCCTTCCTCAGCGGTGATGACACCATCCTTGCCCACCTTTTCCATGACATCAGCAATCAAATCGCCAATTTCCTTGTCAATAGCCGATATGGCAGCAACTTGAGCTACCTGCTCTCTACCAGCTACCGGTATGGACATTCTCTTGAGCTCGTCAACCAAGGCTTCTACCCCCTTGTCAACCCCACGCTTTAGGGCCATGGCATCAGCGCCGGCCGCTATGTTTTTATAGCCCTCACTAATGATGGCTTGAGCTATGATAGTAGATGTACTGGTGCCGTCGCCACAAGCATCGTTAGTTTTGGTAGCTGCTTGCTTGACTAGCTGCACCCCCATATTCTCAAACGGGTCAGGGAGCTCTATTTCCTTAGCTATAGAAACGCCGTCGTTAAGCACTGAAGGAGCACCCCATTTCTTATCCAGCGCCACGGGTCGTCCACGGGGACCTAGAGTCACCCTGATAGCATCAGTCAGGATATCTACACCGTTCTTCAAGGCTTTCCTCGCTTCCTCGCCGAAAATGATTTGTTTTGCCATTTGGCTCACCTCCTTTTTTATTTATTATTAACTTTTCTTGGCCAGAATATCACCTTCACGCATGATAACCAGCTCTTCATCGTCCAGCTTAAACTCAGTGCCAGCATATTTGGAATAAATAACCTTGTCTCCCTTCTTCACCTCCATAGCTATGCGTTTGCCATCCTCAGTCAACCGGCCCGGACCGACAGCAATAATTTTCCCCTCTTGAGGCTTTTCTTTAGCTGTATCCGGTAAAACTATCCCTCCCTTGCTTACATCTTCCTTGGGTGTGGGTTTTATCACCACCCTGTCTCCTAAAGGTTCAATTTTAGCCATGTTCCCTCCTTTTTGGCATTAATTTTAGCACTCTGCCCTCGAGAGTGCTAATTTCCATTATATCAAGAAAAATCAAAAATGCAAGAGGGTTTTCCTAAAATCTGGTAAATTTTTCTTGAATTTTTACACTAAATCGTGTATAATCCTAAGTGATGGAGCGGGAAAAAAGAAAAAAAAGACAATGGAGTAAAGAAGAGATCAAGGCACTGAGACAACATCTAAACCTAACTCAAGCAAGACTAGCAGAGGAATTAGGCACGCGGCAGCAAACGATCAGTGAATGGGAAAAGGGAATGTATCGGCCTCGTGGAGCATCGGCTACTTTGCTCAGCATCATTGCTGAGCGTAGCAGCTTTACTTACAGAGTTGAAGAGAAGCATGATGAATCAGATTAAGGTCGGCGCGGCAAGTAATTTTTTGTGCCATGATCACACGTAATCGGATAAAGCTCTCGGAAAAGCAGGTGGCTCTAATATGGCAGCAGGTTGTAGGAAAAGAGCTGACTTCCACGGAAGGTGAGCCAATCGAGGTAATCTACCCCGGGCGGATCAATGGTGATCACGGCCCCGATTTCCGTGATGCAGTTATTATGAGCAAATCTAATTTGATGCAAGGGGATGTTGAGATTCACGTTAAATCCGGCGATTGGTATAGCCATGAGCATCATTGTGATGCTAAATATAATAATATCATCCTTCATACTGTGATGTGGCACGATTGTCACCCAACTACCTTACTACAAAATGGCAAATCAATTCCCGTCCTATGTCTGGCGCAGGCATTGCAGCACCAAGCCTATTTACTGCCTCCACAGCTCCCTTGCTTCCAGATAGTGAACCACATGGACAGACAAACTTTGAGAAAGCTATTGAATGCTGCCGGCGAAGAAAGGTTTAAACAGAAGGCGATGCATTTTCTAACCAATATTCTTCGCCCCAATTCCAACGGGACTCAGAAAGAGGAGGCGGGGCAGGTGCTTTTCCGAGGCATGATGAGGGCTCTGGGTTACGCTAAAAACACAAAGCCCTTTGAAGATCTTGCTGACAGAATGCCCCTTAATTGCATCGAATCCAGAGAAGGCTTGGCCCTAAAGCAAGCTTTGTTGTTAGGCACAGCCGGGTTATTACCTTCTCAAAGATGGCAAGGAAAGTTTGCCAGGGAGAAAGAAGTCCGGAAATTGGAGCAAATATGGCAATCAGCGGGTAAAAAAGTCAAAACCATGAAGAAATGTGACTGGAACCTCTCACAAATATACCCCAACAATTCTCCAGTACGACGGATTGTCGCCCAGAGTTATCTTCTTGAGCGTTACTGCGAAGGAAAACTGTTAGCAGGGATATTACAGCTAGTGAAGGAAGCACCTCTGCCTGGTGGGCACCGCGTGCTGGAGAACGGTTTAACCGTGGCTAGCGATGGCTACTGGCGGGACCATTTCGATTTTGACGTCAGAAGTAAAACAAATATATCGGCTCTTTTAGGAAATAGCAAAGCAGGTGAAATTGCAGTAAACGTGGTTTTGCCCTTTGCTTTCTCCTGGGGAGAGATAACTAATGAGGCAAGGCTTGCAGAGAAAGCTATGGAACTTTACCGTGACTATCCCAGATTGGCAGAGCATTGTATAACACGGCACATGACGAAGCAGCTTAGCCTCGAAGAGTTTCCCGATTTTACTGCCTGCCATCAGCAAGGGCTCATTCATATCTTCAGACACTACTGTCGCGAGGGCAGATGCTCGCAGTGTTCTCTGTCAGTTGAGGGATATTGAGGCGTAAGCTCAAAATCGTCGGCGGGTTGCAAGCACCTTACCAGTTTGGTATTCTATCTTCGAGATGAATCAGACCTTTAACGATTCCCAGCAGGAATTACTCCAGTGTCTGATCCGGGAAACTGTCAGCGGGAGCTGGTTTCCCTACTTGCCGAAAGATGAGTTAGTATGGAGCAAATTGTAGGTTCCCTATTTGGAGTTAGTTATCGCACTTTCGATACTCTGTACGATCTGCTTTTCACTACAGAAAGGGTAATAGCCTGCATCATCCAGCACCCCAATGATTTTCACTATCGCCTTACATTGAAGGAATTCTTCTTTGGACACATGCTGGCAAAACGAACGGAGCGATTCAAACGGATGGAAATCGCTCAAGCACGACGCCACAGCTTACGAGAAAAACCCATCAGCGAATTGGTAGCCCTGCACCCTTCAAACTTCGAGATTCGCTACAGCGAAGTCACTTCCGTTGAGATACCACGTGGACTCTTCCAGCCACAGTTGAAGTTAGATACTTCGAAACCGCCAACTACAAGGCAAATAATCCGTTTCACCATACCCAGAGGGCAAATTCCAGACGCCCAACGCCTGCTGAAGCTGGTTTTAGCTTCAAAGGTCAAGGAAAAATGATTCTTCTTGCGATGGAAGAGCACCAGGTTGGTTAAGAACGGTGAATCGTAATCCGGTTACCACTCCCCAGACTGTAGCGACGGGGCTCGTCCCGACCTGAGTCAAGACCAAGGTGCAAGTTCAGAAATCATCGACCCAGCCGACAACTCCCAAATCTGCGTTCACGTAAGTGTAGACAAAGTCTTTACTGAAATCCATGCCGTACTTATGAATATCGTTAAGATCATCCACTAATAGCTGACCCTTGTTTATCGCCTCCTCGATTGCTGCTTTAAGGATCACGAACTCTTCCCGGAGACATTTCATTTCCATCTCCCATTCCTTACTCCCTCGATTGGTTATTACCTTAACCATCACAATCTTAATAAAAGCTCCATAGCCTGTCTATAACCTAAAAGTCCTACACCTGAGCATCAAGGTTTCCTTACGAATAGTCTAAAAGCTCCAAGGAGATGAAAATTCCCCCCTTAACTATAAGTAAAACGAATTTAATTGAAAAAAGTTACAGGTTAAATAGTACTAGTACCAAAAATTTTTAAAATCACACTCTAATTGTTTGTCACGAGAAAACCGCACTTTTCAGGGAACTGGAAAGGGATTAACCAATGCCAAGGCTGGGCACTACATCCAGGTCATAACCGCTTACTTTGCCAGCCTGGAAATGATAGTAGCCACAAGCAGCCACCATAGCAGCGTTATCAGTACATAAGTGAGGAGAGGGAATAAGAACCGGGACTGGCGAGTTGGCAAGGAAATGCTGGGCTAATGTCCTATTGGCCGCCACTCCACCGCTCAGCAAAATTTGCTCCACCTTCAATTGCTTTGCGGCCTCAATTGTTTTGGCAACTAAAACATCGACTATGGCCAACTGGAAGCTTGCTGCAGCATTGGCTACCGAGACCCCTCCCTTGTGAACAAGATGCCACAAGGCAGTTTTTAGTCCACTGAAGCTGAAATCATGGCTTTCCTTTAGCCAGGCTCTGGGGAGGGGCAAGCAAGGGGTTCCAGAGCGGGCTGCCTGTTCAATAGCTGGACCCCCAGGGTAGCCCAGATCCAAAATTCTAGCCGCTTTGTCAAAGGCTTCGCCCGCAGCATCATCACGGGTCCGCCCTAACTTCTCAAATTGCCCGTGTCCCTTCATCAACACTAAATCGCTATGTCCACCGGAGACAACGAGGCAGAGGCAGGGGAATTTCACTCCGCCCTTTTCACAATATGGAGAGGAATCCAGCCAATTAGCATAGATATGTGCCTCAAGATGGTTAACCCCGGTGAGAGGTAATTTTTTAGCCAGGGCAACTGCTTTGGCCACGTTAACGCCGACCAACAGCGACCCGGCCAGCCCCGGGCCGAAAGTCACAGCAATGCCCTTAATATCCTGCCAGGAGACTCCGGTCATTGCCTGGCTGATAACCGGGATAACAGTGAGCAGATGCTGTCTTGAAGCAACTTCGGGGACTACGCCGCCATAACGAGCATGAATGTCTATTTGTGAAGCGACAACATTGGAGATGATTTGGCTGCCGTCCTCCACTACGGCAGCAGCGGTTTCATCACAAGAGCTCTCAATACCCAGGATTTTCGTTTTCGTTCTCATGAACTGCCGCCGTTATATTGGCATAATTCTGAACAATATCGTATCCTGGCGCCGCAATATTCCCAGGAGCCGGGCAGAAGATCCCTGCTTACAACAGTAAGCGCTCTTTGCCTCTCTCTAGTTGCCACATTTAGCAGGGTGCACACTCATAAAAATTTTATATATTCGCTTCTCTTGCCTTCTTAACTGCATATTGTATTAGAGGTGGTGAAAAGAGTCCATGAGCTACCGTTGTGGTCGCCATAAGTGTGATTATTGTGCCTCCGAGCTCATATCCTGATAATACTTGAGCTGCCAGGAAAGCAAGCCCCGTGGCAACACCCGCTTGATCTAGCATTGCCAGGCCAAGATACTTCTTAATTTTTGGCTCAGATTTTGATAGAACACCCCCCAAGCTACACCCCGCTATCTTGCCAATACTTCTGCCAACGCAATACATAATTACAAGCGGCCACATGAGATAAAAAAGTGAGAAGTCCATCTGCATACCAATAGCGGCGAAAAACAAAACAAATATCGGCGTCATAATATTATCTATCAATTCGTTTGAGCGACTGCCGATTTGGACATTAAGGTTGATCACTGCAGTTCCTAAAGCCATACATGTGAGAATTGCAGACACTCCAATCATTTCCGCCAGACCCCAACATAGAACAGCAACCGCAATAGAAATAACGAAGATTTGGTCAGAAGAGAGATGTACTTTCTTCGCGAAGTAAGAAATAGCAACTCCAATTGCCCCTCCAAGTCCTAAGCCACCAAAAATTTCCCATAATGGGTGAGTAAAGAAAAATGAAATGTTTGCTTCTCCACCCAACAACATCTTCGTCAACAGAATCCCCACCGAATAAATAACTATTACAAGCGCATCATCCAATCCAACAAGAGCAATAGTCATGTCTGTAAGTGTTCCTTTTGCCCTTAAGTCCCTTAAAACTGCTATTGTTCCTGCCGGAGCGGTGGCAGGGGCGAGCGAACCCAAAATTATGGAAAGTGGGAGATTCCTCGTTAATAAATATACAAAACCCAATGTTACAATAAAGGTCATGAGTACCTGCACAACCAATATAATGACCATCTGCTTACCCATTCTTTTTAGAAAAGCGAACGAAAAGCTCAACCCTATTATGTAGGCAACAAGAGCAAGCGTGGTTCCAGTGATAATGACATTGAATTGCTCAGGCGGGCTGAAATTTAAAACCCGTCCTATGATAATACCTGAGAGAATATATGCTAAAATTTCTGTTAAATGTAGCTTGTGTAATATCTTGCCGAGTATAAATCCAATTATGAGAATTAAGGCAACAAGCACATAGATATTCATACCGTGTTCATGAACTTATATCTGAGATTTTTTACCAGGAGCTGTATTGTTATTTCTCCCAGGAGTCTTTTATTTTCATCAACAACTGCTAATCTACGGATACCGAAGGAGGAAAACTTCTTCAAAACGTCAGCTACAGTTTCCTCCGGCGAGCATACCACAGGGTTATACGTCATGATATCTTGGGCAACACTTTCTTTTATGTAAAATATCTCAGGCCTAGCGGTTCCAAATATTGTCGCCTTCTTCTGCCCCGGAGGAATCATGGAACGCATGATATCGTGTTCCGTTACTACCCCCACCACTTTCATTTCCTCAGTATTGTTAACCACCCATGCGTGTGCCCTCAGGGAAAGCTTGCTAAGAAACTCCACCCAACTCGCGTTCCCCGCCATAAATGGAGTATCATGCACGGGTATCATTATCTCTTTTACTTTTATTTTGTAAAGTTCTTCCATCTTAGTCTGTCAGGGAAAAGCTACCTGTCTCGATTCGGCTAGAAATCTGCAGTAAAGCTTTGTCATGTGCTTATGTTAGTATTCTAATAAAGAAGGTAAGATTAAGCAAGCAATAGCAGCTTGCCTGGCGCTATCCAATATGCTAGCGTAGATTTGTGTTTTAAGTATTTTGAGCATGACCTCTATTATTCTTGCTGGTGGCAAAAGTTCGAGGCTTGGCCGGAGCAAGGCTCTTCAGGTTATCGGCAGTAAGAGTCTTATCCAGTGGGTGGTTGACCGCCTTGCTACCCTCAGCACAGAAATCATCGTAGTAACTGCGCATGGCAAAGCAATTCCTTGCTCTTCGACTATAAGGATAAAAACGGTAGCCGATACTTATTCTAGCAAGAGTCCGCTTGTGGGCATTTATTCAGGTTTAATAGCCTCGGCTTGTCCACGAGCTATTGTTGTCGGCTGTGATATGCCCTTCCTAAACATTGGCTTGCTTGACTATATGTCCCAAATCTGCTCCAGCTTTGATGTTGTTGTTCCGCAGATAAAAGATAAATTAGAGCCTCTTTGCGCAGTATATTCCAAGAACTGTGTCGCTCCCATTCAATGGTTGCTGGAGCAAAATGAACTGAGAATTAGCAAACTTTTTACTCTGGTCAAAGTGAAGTATATTGAGAAAGATGAGATCAGTAGATTTGACCCGGAGCACTTAAGTTTCTTCAACATAAATAGCGGAACTGACCTAGGCAAAGCAAAAAAAATGGCAGTCAAAAAAGGATGGCTGTACCATGGGCATAAATCAGATTCCTCCTCTACCCCACCCACTACTGCCTATTGAATTAGTTGAGGGATCGGAGCTTCCAATCCAGGTTTCACCCACCCCGGCAAGTGCGGAGTGCAGATTTTCCACAGACGTATGAAATTACCTTGATTAAATACTCAAGCATCACTATGTGGTTACCGATCCATCAGAGCTTTATCACTTTTCCCCAGATAGTGAGGTAACTGAAGTTATTTATGACCCGAGATGCCGATTGGCTTAGTCTTATGGTTACCTTCAGCTAGCTCTGAAGGGTCTCTCTCAAGGAACTTGGGCCTAGCTTCCTGATTTCCTCAACGAAATCAGTGACTACCTCAGCAAATCTCTGCCCCTCGGCAGCGGAAACCCACTCCAACCGCAGCCGCTCTGACTCGATCCCTAACTGCGGCAAGAGTTTTTTGAGAAGCAAAATCCTCCTCAGTGTTTTGTAGTTCCCTTCCAAGTAGTGACAATCCCTAGGGTGACATCCTCCTATAAAAACACCATCAGCCCCTTGTTGAAAGGCTTCCAATATGTACACAGGAGCTACCGCTCCGGAACACATTAGTCTTATCATTCTTAAATTCGATGGATACTGGAGCCGGCTCACTCCGGCAAGATCAGCACCAGCATAAGCACACCAATTGCAGCAAAAGCCAACAACCTTGGGTTCAAAGTCCTCCATTTTCATTTTCCTACTAAAGCAGCGCTAAGCATTGCTGAGATTTCCCCCCTTGTGAATCCTCGCTGTTGAAGAGCGCCGGATGGACAGGCAGCACAACAAGTACCGCAACCCTTGCAAAGTGCTTCGTTTACCACAGAAACTCCCTTTTCCTTATCCACAGCTATCGCCCCATAAGGGCACACGGCCTCGCATACGCCACAGCCACTACATAAGTTTTCATCCACTGAAGCGACGATTCCTTCGCCAACTATGGCATCCTTAACCAATATAGTGGTAGCACGAGAAGCAGCAGCTTTCGCCTGGGCAATACTTTCCTCAATGGATTTCGGCGCGTGAGCAAGCCCGCAGACAAAGACTCCATCTGTGGCAAAGTCTACAGGACGAAGTTTTACGTGCGCTTCCAAGAAGAAGCCGTCTTCGTTCACAGGAACCTTGTACAACATGGCCAGCTCACTCGTCTCCGTCGCCGGCACCATCGCTACACTTAGGGCAAGGATGTCAGCATCAATAGCTATTTCTTCGCCAAGCACCTTATCCTTAACCTGAATCCTCAACAAAAGCCGATCATCTTTTCTCTCCTGTCTTACCCGAGGTTTATCTGATAAATCGTAATTAAGAAAGATAATCCCTTTCCGCCTTGCCTCTTCATAATACTCCTCATAAAATCCGTATGTCCTTACATCCCGGTAAAGGATATAGATGTTCATTTCCGGTTTCATCTCTTTGAGCTTCAAGGAATTCTTGATCGCCTCGTTGCAGCATACCCTGGAGCAATAAGGCCGTTCGTCATTCCGACAACCCACGCACTGAATCATTACTAGATTGTCACAGTTCACGATATCCGGGTTTCTACTGACTATTTCCTCTTCGAGTTCAAGCTGAGTAAGAACCCTCGGATCTCTTCCATAAAGATATTCGTCTGGCTTATATTCCTGCGCTCCGGTGGCGATTATGGTGACACCATGGTTTATCTTTTCTACGACCCTGCCACGATATCTCATGATTTCTGTGTTGAAGTTACCAACGTATCCATGGACGTCCACAATCCAAGTATCAGTATATACCCTAATCTTGGGGTGTTTCTGGATTTTATTAACAAGTTCATTAAGAAATTGCTGGATATCATCACCGTCAAGGTTGTAGTACATCCTTCTTGCTACTCCGCCCAGTATGCTGTTTCTCTCGATAAGAGAAACTTCGAATCCCTGATCTGCCAGAGTTGACGCGCTCACCATTCCTGCTATTCCTCCACCAATGACCAACGCAGAACGGTTAACAGGAAGCGACAAAGGTTTGAGTGGCTCTATCAGCCTTGCCTTAGCTACCGCCATTCTTACCAAATCTTTTGCCTTTTCGGTGGCTTTCTCCGGCTCGTGCATATGAACCCAGGAACATTGGTCCCGTATGTTCGCCATTTCAAAGAGATACGGATTGAGTCCAGTCTCTCTAATCGTTTCTCGGAACATAGGCTCATGTGTCCTCGGGGTACAAGAGGCCACAATAACTCGATTGAGTTTGTGTTCCTCAATCGCCTTCTTTATTTTCTCTTGAGTATCTTGTGAACAAGTAAAAAGGTTTCTTTCGGCATGAATTACATCGGGTAGTGTCTCAGCAAATTCGGTAACCTCAGGAACATTCACATACCCGCCGATATTGATTCCACAGTGACAAATGAAAACCCCAACCCTCGGTTCCTCCTCACTGACATCTCTTTCCGGCGGATATTCCTTTGTCTTAGTCAAAGTTCCCCTTGCCGGAGCAAGTAAGGTTGAGATTTCTCCGGCAGCTCCGCTGGCTTGCACTACAGTCTCGGGAATATCCTTCGGTGCAGAGAGCGCCCCGCAGACGAATATTCCGGGCCTGGAAGTCTCCATTGGCGAAAATGGCCTTGCCTGGCAGAATCCGTAAGGGTTTAACTGGATTCCCATCTTTTTAGCGAACTCAACAAACTCCGGAGAAGACTGAAAACCTACAGAGAGAACTACCATATTGAATTTCTCAGTCTTTACTACGCCATCTTCAGCAGCAAATTTGACTACCAAATCTCCCGTGTTATCTGCTGATTCAATGTTATAAATCTTCGACCTGATGAAGTCTATACCGCTTTCTTTCTTGGCACGCTCATAATATTTGTCAAAATCCTTGCCATAAGTCCTGATATCCATGAAGAAAATGGTGATGTCCAGAGGAATTGTGCTATGTTCTTTGGCGATTATTGCTTCTTTAATAGCATAGGTACAACAAACGGAGGAGCAGTAAGGTCTGTCATGACTTGAATCTCTGGAACCAACACACTGAATAAAGGCTATCTTCTGCGGTGGGGTCAAATCCGAGAGCCTGAGCAGGGTCCCTTGGAAAGGACCGGTGGCGCTTAAGATACGTTCAAATTCAATGCTGGTCACCACGTTAGGGTATTTTCTGTATCCTAGCTCATATTGAACTGAAGGATCAAAGAGGTTATATCCTGTGCTGAAAACAACAGCGCCGACATTCAAGTCAACGTATTCATCCTGCATTTCATAATTAATCGCCTTTGCAGTACAACGCGTTTCGCACTCATGGCATTCAAAACAACCCTCTATCTGAGAAGCTAAGCATCTCTCAGCCTCTTCCTGTGCCTCAGAAACAGAATACCCTTGCTCCACTCCTCTAAAATCCTTAATACGTTCCTTTGGTTCTAATTCTTTCATGGGCATTTTATTTTCAGAAGGGAAACGTAATTTAAGCGCCGAAACTTCTCCTGCACTAAGTTCTTCAGGTTGCCTCTTATCTTCTTTGGAAGACAACAGCTCTCCCCGTAGATATTCGTCTATGGAGAGAGCTGCTTTTTTTCCAGCCGCTATAGCCTCGATAGCGATTGAAGGCCCGGTGGCCACATCACCACCTGCGAAAATCCCTTCTACGTTGGTCGCTAAAGCTTCATCGGTTGAAATTATTCCCCTCTCAGAAATTTCTATGCCCAACTCCTTAGCAAAACCAAGGGCCGGTACTTGCCCCAAAGCGGTAATAACAGTATCAACCTTGAGCACAAACTCCGACCCCTCAATGGGTATAGGCCGACGACGACCACTTGCATCAGGCTCACCAAGTTCCATCTTGATGCATTCCATCTTCGAAACTTTGCCATCTTTAGTTATTATCTTTGTGGGGTTAGCTAAGAATATAAGCTCGATTTCCTCTTCTTCTGCACCCTTAACTTCAGCAGGGGTGGCTGGCATTTCAGCTCGAGAACGCCGATAGATAACTTTCACTTTAGCTCCCAACCGCCTCGCAACCCGGGAAGCATCAATGGCAGTATTTCCTCCACCAATTACGGCTACCTTTTGCCCTATATTAACCTTCCTGCCCATATTTATATTCCGTAGGAAGTCAATAGCATGAATTACTCCATGGGAATCTTCACCTGGGATATTCAGCTTTGTACTCTCGTGAGCACCTGTGGCGATGAAGATGGCTTGATAAGACTTTTTGAGCTCTTCAAGCTGAATTTCCCCTCCTATCCTGGCATTTACCTTTACCTCCACCCCTAATCTCTTGATGTACTCTATCTCCTTGTTAAGGACATCCTTGGGTAGACGATACTCGGGGATTCCAAATCGAAGCATTCCGCCTGGCTCGGGCAAAGCCTCAAATATGGTTATCTCATAACCTTGAAGAGCAAGATCATGGGCTGCAGCAAGTCCTGCTGGGCCGCTTCCGACAATGGCAACCTTCTTCCCATTTCTAGTGATATCCGGCACTTCAAGACTATCAATATCAATTTGGTCGGTAACAAATCTCTTCAATTCCCGAATTGCCAGGGGGTCATCGAGTTGCCCCCGGTTGCATACTTGCTCACAGGGTGCATAACATACCCAACCACAAACAGCAGGGAGAGGATTAGTACTTCTTATAAGATCGTACGCTTCTTTTATCCTTCCCTCGGCAATTAAGGCGATATAGCCCAAAACGTTCATGTGGATAGGGCAAGCCTCTTTACAAGCTGCCTTACAAGGTCTTTCTTCTCTCTTGTCGATAACATATGTGTTGGGTACCGCTTGAAGAAAAGGAGTATAAATTGCCTTACGTTCGCGCAATCCCTGGTCATACTCATTTTTCATAATAATGGGACACCCTTCAACACATAAGCCACAACCGGTACATTTTGCTCCATCCACAAACCTTGCCTTCTTCCTCACGGAAGCAGTGAAATTCCCTGGTTCTCCCTTGATATCCAGAACTTCAGAATAAGTTAAAAGTTCAATATTCAAGTGTCTACCACATTCCACCAGCTTAGGTGACAAAATACACATAGAGCAATCATTGGTGGGGAAGGTCTTGTCGAGCTGAGACATTACTCCACCGATGGAGGGAGATTTCTCCACAAGATATACATAATATCCAGACTCAGCAAGGTCTAAAGCTGTCTGAATCCCCCCTATGCCCCCACCTACGACAAGAACTGCTCCTATTTTGCCATTTCCGCTTTGCTTATCCATAATAACACCTTTGTATTACAAGCTCTTCAATGCTTCCGCCGCAAGCTTGGAAGGCTCACCTGCCCCTCCTTGAGATCGTGAGCTAACAACTGCGCCCACCATCTCATGACGCAATTTTTGGCAGAAGACATCGATCTCCTTTACCTTTTCAACAAAAGAGGGGGCGACATATCCTTCTTTAACTGCCATGCTTCTTAGAGCCTTCATGATATCGGCAAAATCAACATTCTGAGGGCAGTGTGCCTGACAGCTATAGCACTGAATGCAGAACCAGATAAAGTCTGAAGAAAGGACTTCTTTCCTCATCCCCAAAAGCACCATGCGAATTATCCGGCGGGGATTGAATTTCTGGTCGATATCAGAAACAGGGCAACTTGCGGTACAGAGGCCACAGGCAAAGCAAATCTTAATATTTTCTCCTCCCGGTTCATTGGCAACATCGTACTTGAACCAGGTATCCAGTTCATTTAAAGCTATAGTCATTTTCGCCTCCTTAATTCTCATTCGAGTGAGGAATCTTATAGTAGCCCAGAAGCTTCCAGTATCTCGGGAACTCTTTCCTCCCGTCCAATAAACATTATGTGCACCCCATCACAGACTTTCTCTTCTCTTATTTGCCTTATCATCCGGGCAGCTATCTCTATTCCTTTGGCAACTCCTGTCCCCTTCGGAGCTTGAGCCAGCTCGTCAATGAGACGCTGAGGAATAGAAATACCCGGTACATTCTCATTCATATACGCGGCCATCTTTGCGCCGATGACAGGTACGATGCCGGCAAGGATTTTAACCCCTCCATCTATAGTGCGGACGAATTCTGTAAATCTCTTCAGGTCATCAAGTTCATAAACCGCCTGCGTTTGAATGAAGTTCACTCCTCCCTTCAGCTTCTTCTCAACCTTGATAAGCTGCGGCTCGAGGGGATCGGCCGAAGGAGTAGCCGTTGTCCCAATACAAAAATCAATGCCTCCATCAAGTTCGTTGCCTGCCATGTCTTTGCCCGAGTTCATGGTGTGGACAAGGTGGATGAGCTGCACCGAATCGAGGTCGAACACCTGTTTGGCTTCCTTATGGTCACCAACATCGATGGAATCGCCAGTAAGACAGAGAATATTGTTTACTCCCCGTGAGTAAGCGAACAGGAGATCAGCTTGAATTGCCAGACGGTTTCTATCTCGGCACGTTACTTGAAACACTGGCTCGCCACCATGTTCTTTGATCAGGAGACAAACCCCCAAAGACGGGTAGCGCATCACGGAGCTTTGATTATCAGTCACGTTCAGACCGTCTACTTTATCCTTGAGAAGCTCAATATGCTCGATAGCCTTGGACACGCTGGAACCTTTCACTGGCCCCACCTCGGCTGTTACAACGAAGTCCTTTGTTTTGAGAATGTCTCTAAAAGTCTTTGCCATCCTTCACCCCCTTAAGCTTTTGCAGCCTGGACTTTCCCGGGTCTTTTCACGGCCCGATAATTCTTCGGCGCGTAGTATTTTCGCATCAGGTCAAGTCTACCTTGCTTTTCCAGCCTGCGATAAATCAGAACCCAGGCACAATCCTTATCCGGGTCTATTTCGCACTTCCCTCCCTTCCTTGTACCACCACAGGGGCCATTGAGAAGCCCTTTGGCACAGCGAACTATTGGACAAACGCCTCCCGTTCGGTCCAGAAAACAATCACCGCAGGCGCCGCACATTTCCACCCAAAGCCCTTCTTTCTCCGGCATCCCGATAAAGGTGGTATTAACCCCCGGGAACACCGGCTTATCTTCAAACATCTCAGCCATGGTTTGCACTCCCGACCCGCAGGCTAAAGAGATAACTGCCTCAGCTTCGGCAACCTTATCTTTAATCTCTGCCACCATCTCTCTTTCACATTGTCTCTCCACCGTAGCCTCAAGTACCGAAATCTCACTCCCTTCCGCACCTCGAGCTAGCCTGAGTTGCGAGGCCAGTATCCCGACCTCTTTCTCTCCCCCCACCCAACAAACAGCCACGCAGGTCTCACAACCCGCCACAAGCACTTTCCTATAGGGAGCAATTAATTGCTTGATCTCTTCCATAGGTTTTCGTTCGGCGATTATCATATTACCTCCCGGACTCCTTAGTTATCTTGGCTATCTCGTTTACGGCTTTAACAAACTTATGGGGTGCATTTGGACTGAGGTTGAACATTCGCACACGGCCATCATCTACACTGACCTCTTTCAAGAGCATTTTGGAATACCTTACCCTTTCCTTTGCTCTCGCGTTACCCGTGATGTGATGGCAAGCGCCTTCTTCACATCCCATCACGAGCACGCTCGCTGCACCATTCTCAAAAGCTTTCAGGATATGGAACACATCCACCTGGCCGGCACAGGGAACCCTAATTATCCGCAAATTATTCCGGTAATGGAGCCTTAATCTTCCTGCCAAATCAGCAGCAGGATAGGCAGAATGTTCACAACAAAAAGCCATATTGCGGCCATCCAATGATTCCTTTACGGCCTCAATCTGGGCGAGGGTCTCGTCGTCTCCATAGCCTTTGAATCTTATTGCCTTAGCCGGACATATGGCGGCACAGATGCCACAAGCATAGCAGGCAAGGTCTGAAATCCCAGCTACCTCTTTGCTGTCATCCGATCGAACTAGCTGGATGGCGCCGTGCGGACAGACACGAATGCAGGTGAGGCATGCCACACACTTCTGAGGATCAGCTCTTACCCTCTCCACATCTACGAGAGCTTTTCCCGAAGACAGAAGTTCATGGACATTCACGACCACACTGGAAATATCTGCCAGTACCCGCCCAAGATCCAGGTCACCACGGCATCCCCCGATAAAGAATATCCCCTTCCTCTCCGAGCCAACTGGATAGAGATGCACATTCTCATCCTGGAAAAAGCCTCTAGAGTCTCTCCTGACGCTTAGCAGGGAACTCAACCTCTCAGACCCCTCAACAGGTCGACGAAGCTCCTCAGCAACAAGAAGGTCACAGGTCAGGGTTATATCTTCCCCAAGAAAAATATCCCTAGCCTCGATTTTCACCTGCCCGTTCTCTACGGAAATCCTCGGCGCAACCTCCGACTTCAAGAACACCACCCCACAGTCCCTCGCCTCCTTGTAGAGTGTCTCCACCCCCCGACTATCTACTTTCAGGCTCTTGTAAAAGACATAGATCTCACTATCCCAGTTCTTCTTTGCCTCCAAAGCGTTATGTAGGGTAGCCAGTGTGGAAAAGCGAGAGTTTTCATCACAGAAATCGAACACGAAACCAACGCTTTTGGGTTTTGTTTTCAGACGCGGGTCGCTAAGCATATTCGAGAGCTGCTCTTGCGACACAATGTTCGGACCGGACTTCATACCAGAATCCAAAGCAAGTTCGGTTTCGTACTCGGTTGCAAGAACTATCGCGCCATACTTCCGCAAGACTTCCTGTCCCTCTCTTCTTATCCCTACTTTGAAATCTCCTATCTTGCCTTCAAGTGCAGTCATTTCAGCCGAGGTGAGAATCTCGATATTTCTATCTCCTTCCACGGCACCTATCGCTGCACCCGGGTCAACACCGTAGAAGCTCTCCAATTTTCCAGGCCTGTCTCCCAAAACTGCCTCTTCCTCCAACAGCGTTGTCCTCAACCCAATTCGGGAAAGCTGGAGAGCCGCGCTAATTGCCGAGAACCCACCACCCACCACGAGAACCTCTTTGTTCACAGCCAACTCTTTCTTCTCCACCGGTTGCAGCAACCGAACCCTATTCACTGCCATCTTTACGAGTTCCACAGCTTTCTCAGTGACATCCCCTTCATGGGCCCATGAACATTGCTCTCTGATATTCGCCATAGACAGCAGATTACCGTTCACCCCGCTCTCTTCCAAGACCTCCCGGAAAATATGCTCACTAAATTCAGGAGAGCAGCCAGCAACGACGACCCTCTCTATGTTCCCCTCTTTGATGCGGGAGAGCATTTTCTTCCTTCCTTCTTCCAAACAAAGATCGGAACTCAAGTTGACGCACGCGATGCCTGGGGATTTCACCACCTCCTCGGCAACGGCATCAAAATCAATATTCTTGATGGCCGCACCACAATTGCAGAGAAAAACACCTATCTTTGTTTCCATTCAGTGTCTTCCTTAATTGCCTCGCCTCTGGCTGGCAGATTCAGCTAGCATTTGCATTACCTTCGATGCTGCTGCTATCCCATGGGCGACGGAATCGGGTATATCTTTGGGGCTCTGGCAAGTTCCAGCGATCAGAACGCCATCAACATTCGTTTTGTTAGCGCTAAGGGAATCCTTTTCATCAAAGAATCCGTCGTCAGATAAATTTATCCCTAAAATTCTGGCCAAATCCCACGAGTCCTTCCCTGGCGAGATACCGACGGACAGGACTACGAGGTCAAAGGTATCCCGACAGACTTTGCCCTGAGAGATATCTTCAAACCTTACTTCAAGCTCACCGGATGGAGTCTGCAGGATTTCCACCGGCACTCCTCTGACAAATCGTATGCTTTTCTTGTAGTCCTCGTAGAATTGCGCGAAACCTTTCCCGGCAGTCTGCAGATCGATGTAAAAGATCGTCACCTTGGCGTCAGGATTCTGGTATCTAATAAGCCCGGCGAGTTTCATAGCGTATTTGCAGCAGACCTGCGAGCAATATCCATGACCCGTATCCCTGGAGCCGACACACTGAATAAAGGCAATGTTTTGGGGCTCTTTACCATTTGTGGGAAGCCTGAGACAGCCTTCGCGAGCAAAAACTCGCTCCAAGTCAAGACCAGTTAAGACATTCGAATACCTGCCGTAACCCAGGGAGCCTTTCAACCCGGCATCGAAAACATCAAAACCGGTGGCGACAATGATGGCATCAGCTCTTAACTCTTGTTCCTTTGGCTTGAGCCCAAATTCAATAGCCTTAGTAGGGCAGGTCCTCCGGCAGAGGTCACAGTTCTCCCCTTTAAAGCGCAGACAAAGTCCTTCATCGAGAACATAGGAAAAGGGTGCCGCTTCAGCAAAAGGTGGATAAATGGCCCTGGGATCAGCAGGACAGACTTCAGTACAAAGACCACAAGCTACGCATCTTTCCTCATCGACATACTGCGGCTGCTGAATTATCTCAACGCGAAAATCGCCCAGCTCGCCGCCAACTTTCTTTATGGTGGAATTGGTCAGGAGCTTAATATTGGGATGAGTTACCGCCTCTTTAATCTTATCGTAAACTACGCAGGCGGAACACTTCGCGCAGATATCCGTTGCCTTACAACAAAAAGAGGCACCGTGCCCACCGACCACCGCCTCCTTCTCTACTAGAAAAACACTTATACCTGCATTAGCTAACTCTAACGCTGAAGCTAACCCTGAAATACCCGACCCAACGACTAAAACATTCTTGTTCTCCAAGTTCACTTCTTAAATTCTACAAACCTTGTCATTGTATTCTTTTCTTACCTTTTAAGCAAGTCTTCCACCCTGTTAACTAATTCCTGAGGGTCAACTGGCTTCTGAAGGTAATCCTCTGCTTTCATCATCATGCCCTCTCGCATGGAAAGATGCATTTTTTCTCTCTCTTCAGGGTAAACTGTGAGCATCAATACAGGGATATTGGAGAAAAAGTGGTATTTTTCGTCGGTTTTAAGTTCTCTGCAAACCTCAAATCCGTGCTTACCGGGCATAATCACATCCAGGATAATCAAGTCAGGCCTTTCCTCTACCACCTTGCGTAAACCTTCGTCGCCATCATACGCACATACCACATCATAGGACTTAGGCTCAAGGATTTTTTTCACCAGTGTGTGCACATCGGTGTCATCATCAATTACCAAAATCTTAGTCTGTTTCGGCATCCTTTCCTCCTTTAGATAAAAGCTTCTCTATACGCCCGAGCAGAACGAAGGGCTCGATGGGTTTTTCTATGTAATCATCAACATCAAGTTTACAGCCCAACTCCAACTCATAGCGCCGGTGACTGGCTTCCTCCCTTACTGAACTTATGACAAGGATAGGGACATCAGGATATCCTTTCTTTTGACTATCCCTTAATTCCTTGACCACAGCAAAGCCATCCATCTCTGGCATTAAGAGGTCCAAAAGCATTAGATCCGGCTTTTCTTCTTTTACCTTTCTCAACGCTTCTTGTCCATCACAAGCCTCAATTACTTCATAAGAACAGGAACTTAGCACACTGGCAATTGCCAGCCGCATATCAGGGTCATCATCCACTACCAAAATCTTCGCCATATAATTCACTCCGTTTGTTTCGCCTTTTGGGCAAAATGAAGGTAAACCTGCTCCCCTTACCTGTCTCAGGACAGGGACTTGTTGCCCATATTTTACCACCATGACCCTCAATTATCCTCTTGCTTATAGAAAGCCCCAAGCCAGCTCCCCTTTTTTCCATATTCAGACCCTTATAGAAACCATCAAATATTTTGGGTAAGTCCTCGGTATGGATTCCGATTCCGGTGTCAATTACATCAACTTGCAAATGATCCTTGTCGTCTTTTACCTTAACCGTTATTCTACCGGCCGGAGTAAACTTGATAGCATTAGACAACAAATTTGTCACTACTTGCTTAAGCCGACTAGCACTTCCAAGGATGATAGGAAGCTCTGGGGGTGCTTTAAAAACCAGTTGTAAATGCTTTTCTACGGCCAAGGGATACATTGTCTCAACGCAATCTTCTATTACTTTCGTCAGAGAAACTTCTTCTGTTCCAAACCCTCCGAAATCAACACGGGAAAAATCAATCATGTTACTTATTAAATTGAGCAGGTCAGAAAGTCTCTTGCTACTCCTTTTCACTATATTTTTTTGTTCTTCGCTCAACTCCCCGACAAAACCATCAAGCAAGAGCCGATTGTAGCTTTCCGCTGCAGCCAGAGGAGCCTTCAAGTCATGGAAAATAACAGATAGAATACGTTCCATAGTTTGCTTGGTATTCTCCAGCCTCGAAGCCACTACTTTCACAAGGTTATTTGCCACTTTGTAACCCATTTGAGGGTTTTCATTCAGCAGAACTTTAAGCTTGTCCCCGTCCAAGGCGATAACCTCAGTCGTCTCCAGACATCGACCCGAAGAGGTAAGAACATGAGGTTCCATCAGTGCTGACCAGCAAAAACTGGCACCTTGGGATAACACGTCAATTGTAGCTCTTTCAACTGAGCTACGGCTTATAGCAAGTTCTGTCTCCAAAGCTACCTTGCCTGATTTGAGAGTCTGAACGTAATTACACTGCTTGCCTTCACAGAACATGACTGTTCCCGGTTCATAGAATTGCTCCTGGCAAAGCGGAAGTAGTTTATCTAACTCATCCTCAGTCAAGTTATGGAATAGCTCTGAAGATTTTAATGTTTCCTTAACTGAGTTTATCGCGGTTACCACTTTCATTGGTCAACGCACATTATAACTGCTTTTATAGATTACTGCAAAAATTTAAAGGCAGGGTGATTTTGAAATGTTGCCCTCGCCAAGACATTCTGGCATACTGTATTAAAATTCTATCGGGAGTTCAAAGATGAAGACAAAAAGCAATCTAGCAAGGATTCTGGACACCGGGCAATTTGCCGTCACTGCTGAAATCAGTTCTCCCCAAAATACGAACTTCGAGACGATCAGAAAGAATGCCAATTTCATCAAAGGTTATGTTGATGCCTTCAATGTTCCTGATGGACAGGCAGCGGTGGTGGCAATGGCAAGCTGGGCAGTCTGTCTTGTAGGTATGGAGGAGGGTATCGACGCCATAGCTCATATAACCTGTCGGGATCGAAATCGAATTGCCCTCCAGATGGATATCTTGGCAGTCTCCGCTTTTGGTGTTAACAACATACTTTGTCTATCAGGGGATCCTATCTCCTTTGGCAACCATCCCGAGGCAAAGCCCGTCTTTGACCTTGATTCTATCCAGCTTATCTCGATGGTCAAGAAACTCAGGGATGAAAGGAAGTTTGATAATGGAGAGTCCATCGTGGGTACAGAGCCTAGGCTTTTCATCGGGGCAGCCCTAAACCCTTTTACCCAACCATTGGAATCTGCGGTAAGTCGCCTTAAGGACAAGGTTGCTGCTGGAGCAGATTTTGTCCAGACCCAACCTATATATAACATTGAGGGATTTAAGAAATGGATGGAACTGATCCGAGAAGAAGGATTACATAAAGAGGTAAAAATTCTTGCTGGAATTACTCCTGTAACATCCTTAGCAGCAGCAAGGTATATGAAGACAAAAATCCCTAACATGGATATTCCTGAGATAATTATTGAACGCCTTAAAAAGGCTCGTAACAAGGAGGAAGCAGCAGAAGAAGGGTTAAAGATTGCCGTGGGAACAATAAATCAATTAAAGCAAATCGAAGGAGTAGCTGGTGTCCACATCATGACCCTGCAGCGGGAGGAACTTATTCCCAAGATCTGCAGCACAGCCAATCTTTACCCTCGCCCCTAAGTAATAATGGAGTTCATGCCCTCCCAATTTATGAGACCTCGGAAGGAGCTCCGGCTAAAACCTACCACTTCTTTTGGGATAATCGCAGTATAAACTAGGTCTTAAGGCGCCCATCTAGCTTGCCCAGCCATGCTTCTATCTTGCGTATGTCTCTGCTCATCAGTGCAGCTTTCTCTTCCGTTGTCAGTGCATACTCTTTCAGAGCCTCGGCAGGATTTTCCGCCAGTCGAGCCAAGAAGACATTATCTTGGGCAGTTCTATTCAGCACGGCTAACAGAGCGTTTACAGCAGAGACCTTATACTCGGGAATCTTAGCTACTGGGTCAAGAGTATCATTGGTGATGATATTCGCCGCCGCTTCATGCTAGTGAAAGGACATAAAGGCAACCCCAAGAGGGACAATTCTTCCCTTACATGCAATGGCGCCTCGACTCGACCTCTTTTTAAGGCAACTATTATTGAGTCACCCCCAATAAGTCCAAGTTTCAACGTATGCTCAGGCTTTGAGACCTCGCATTCTAGACGATTTAGGTTTGGTGCCAGCCATCAAATGGCTGGCTGAGGAAATACGCAACTTCGCTGAAATCGAAATTGAGATCAAAACAGATACCATTCCACCACTCCCCCCGGAAACACAATTAGTCTTGTTCCGTATTGTTCAGGAAACCCTAAATAATGTTCACCGACATTCCGGAGCATCTAAAGCCATTGTTACAGCGGAGTGCCAAGGAAACGAGATTAAGATGACCATTAGCGATAACGGCAAGGGATTTGAGCTTCCTGAGCAGCTAAGTGATTTTGCCGGTCGAGGTAAGTTGGGGCTTACCGGCACGGCGGAACGAGCCCGGTTAATAGGTAGGGAACTTGAGGTTAGTTCCCAAGTAGGAAAGGGAACCAAAATAACAGTCAAAGCGCTAACAAAGCTTTATACCGAGAGCAATAGTTAGAGCAACCGAAGAGATTGCTTTCCCTGCCGTTGTCAATGACATTTCTCTTCGTTTCTTTTTTGCGGAGTTTAGCATGGGTGTAGACGAGTCAATGCGTATGGTCGAAGTTTGTCCCCGGCCACACCCAAGCGGAGATGAACTCCGCCACTACTACTGACAGGGCATATAAGACCACACCCTATAGCGGGTGAGATTCCGAACCCGTATTGAATACGGGATCGGAACGACAGGAAGTGAAAAAGCTCAGGTCTTCTCCACTCTAACTGCTGCAACTTTAAACTCGGGAATCTTGGCTACCGGGTCAAGTTCGGGATTGGTGAGAATATTAGCAGCACTTTCTGCAAAATGGAAAGTCATAAACACCATTCCTGTGGGCACTGCCTTAGTGACTTTAGCCTTAGCAATAACTTCACCGCGCCGGGAACTGACTTTAACCTTGTCACCCTGAGCTATACCTAATTGCGAAGCATCTTCGGGGCTGATTTCCACCACACCTTCAGGCTCTATGCTATTAAGCCCAGCTACTTTGCGGGTCATCGTACCAGTGTGAAAGTGATACAAGCTGCGTCCGGTGGTGAGAATCAGAGGATAGTCCTCATCCGGCATCTCACCCGGAGGAATATATTTTAACGGGATAAATCGGCCTTTTCCTCTGACAAAAATGCTCGTGTGTAATATCGGTGTGCCGGGATGGTCGTCGACAGGGCAAGGCCACTGGAGTCCGCCATGCTCTAACCTCTGGTAGCTTATGCCTCCATAGCTAGGAGTAAGAGTGCGAATTTCTTCCATTATATCGAACGGGTGACCGTAGTCAAAGCCTTTAGTCCCCAACCTGTGGGCTACTTGGCAAATGATCCACCAATCGGGCTTGGAATCACCGATTGGCTCGATAACTTTCCTCACCCGCTGCACTCGGCGCTCAGTGTTGGTGAAGGTACCATCTTTTTCAGCAAAGCTTGCCGCTGGCAGGACAACATGGGCAAATTCTGCTGTCTCAGAAAGGAATATATCCT
>Ga0172363_10000153_pt1 | contig 44499 bp, 33 predicted proteins | sample LakKivs2_kivu2a2_FD_114541 | JGI IMG/M metagenome (GOLD analysis project Ga0172363, IMG submission 114541) | Sediment microbial communities from Lake Kivu, Rwanda - Sediment s2_kivu2a2 | ecosystem: Environmental > Aquatic > Freshwater > Lake > Sediment | place: Rwanda: Western Province, Lake... | reverse complement strand
TCCCGCCCCCGTCATTCTGAGCGCAGCGAAGAATCCCGCTCCCGTCACCCTGAGCGCAGCGAAGAATCCCGCTCCCGTCATTCTGAGCGTAGCGAAGAATCCCGCCTCTGTCATTCTGAGCGCAGCGAAGAATCCCGCCCCCGTCATTCTGAGCGCAGCGAAGAATCCCCCCTCCGTCATTCTGAGCGTAGCGAAGAATCCCGCTTCACGCCACTCCTTCTGGCCTACAGGAAGAACTGCGGCAAGTACTCGCGGTGGGTCTCCAGGATCACGTCCATCATCCTTTCCGCCTCAGCCTCGGTCTTGACCGTCTCCCCCGCCACCAGCGCCTGGATCGCCAATTTGCGGTCGGATTTTAAGGCGGCCTCTACCGTCAACTCTTGCGTGCCGATGATGCGCTGGAGGATGGCCGTGATGCCCGGCGGCAACTCGCCAAAGCACAACGGCTGGAAGCCCGCGCCGCTGACAAACGTCGTCGCCTCCAGCGCCGCGCCCGCTGGCAGATTGCTGGCCTGGCCCACGTTGGGCAGGTTGACGGTCCGGAAAATCTCGTCCTGACCCAGCGAGGCATTCAGCACGTCAATGAACAGGTCCTCGTCCCAGAAGGTCTCGCCTGAAATATCCACTTCACTCTTGGCGATGGGCGTGCGCCCATAGGCCTGGTCGGCCATCTCGGCATACACGCGGTGAAAGCCCGCCACGTATTCCTTGAACGTGCCGCCGTGCCCGGCGTCCACGCCAAAGGTCCTGCCATAATAGGCGCCCTGGCCCTGCCAGCCGGGCACGAACTCACAGATGTGCCCGTCCCCCACGCAGGGGAAGGCGTCGAACGTGCGGAACAGTTCCCAGGTGTAACTCTCCTTGATTTCGCCCGAGTCCATCTTCTCCTGCATCTTTTGGCGCACCAGCGGCCAGGCGTCCCGGCCCTGGTGTTGGAACTGGGTGATCCAGGTGAAATGATTGACGCCGATGGCGCGACACTGGACCTCTTTCCACGGCACGCCGATCAACTGCGCCAGGAAGTGCTCGTAGTAGGTGACCCCATAGCATAGCCCGGCGACTCTGACCGACGTCTCCCTGGCCAGCGCGCGGACGTTGACCGACATGGGGTTGGTGAAGTTGATGAACAGCGCAGTCGGGCACAGCCGCTCCACGTCGCGCGCCACTTCGATCAGCACCGGGATGGTGCGCAGGGCGCGGGAGACGCCGCCCGCGCCGTAGGTGTCGCCGGTGGACTGGTAGACGTTGAACTGGCGAAAGATCGTCACGTCCTTCTCCCAGGCGTCCAGGCTGCCGACGCCGATGGTCGAAACCACCGCATCGGCGCCCGGCAGCACCTCCCGCCGGTCCAGAGACCCACTGACGGTGATCGGAGCATCGTACAACTCCACCATGCGTTTGGCCAGGAGCGTGGCGATCTCCAGGCATTCAGGGACAATGTCCACCATCCGCACGTCCCACTCGCCGCCCTTGAGAATCAGGCTTTCCACAAGTTGACGGGTAAAGTAGGTGCTGCCCACTCCGAGCAAAACGATCGTCTTTTTCATTGCCATACCCCCCTCATGATTTGGTCAGGGCCTCCAGGACCAGGCGACGGGCGGCCTGGTAGTCCCGGGGGTCTAACGAGTACAGCGTCTCTGCCTTGGCCGTTCCGACCCCGGCAAAATCGCGGACGGAACCGGCGCGCAGGACGAGGCCATACGCTTGATCGAGCAGGTCCTTCATCGCCGCGGCAGGCAGCGTGCGCTCGGCCAGTTTGAGCAGTTCATAGTCCTGCACCGCCGTGCGCAGCGTCTCGTAGCGCAGGGTCTCCACGGGTGCGCCGTCGTTGCCCGGCAGCACGAAGAACATATCGCCTGCATTCCACGACGGCGCGCGCCAACTCACCCGCTTCCACGGCTCTGCCGGCCACAGGCAGAAATTCCAGCGCAGGAAACCGTCTAGTTTGAGATAATAGGTCAACCAGCCGTGCAGTTGCCCTTCGACCAGCAGCGAGTGAATGAAGGTGTTCGGGATCGGCGGCCAGCAGCACACGTACCACAGCATGCGCCCGCCGCGCGCGTGGAGCCGCCCGGTCAGGGCAGCCGTCAGCTCCGGATCCTGGCACGCCAGCGGCAGGACCGGCACGGCGTCCACCACCTCCGGCGGCGCGCCCTCCATGAACTCAAAGTGGTCAATGGCCACGCTATACTTGAAACCCGGCGCAGCCGCCTCGACGAAGGCCAGGCGGGCGTTAAAGGCCGCCAGGTCGCCTGGCTCATCGGCCACGATGCGCACCCGCTCCAGCAGACCCCGGTGCTCCAGGTGATCTTGCAGAGCCCGGATGAAGACGCTCAGCTCATCAGCCGTGCGCAGGTACGTGACCACGCCGCTCTGCCGGTCGTAGCAGCGAACGCGGATTGCGTCAGGCGCATCGGGCGCCACCTTGCCGAACCCATAGTCTTCGTCTACCCAGACGTTGAGCAGGCCAAAGAGGTCTATTTCCCTGTCCATTTGGTACCTGGCCGCCAGGTCCAGCAACCGGTCCATCTTGCGATAGTCAAACTGCAACTGGCCCGCCTCGTCGCGTGCTACGTCAACGACCGCGTGCTCGAACAGGTAGGAAGGATAGGCGCGGTCGCGGAAACAGCGCTGGCCCGACCAGGGCATCTCGGCCGCGATGACGGTCACCGCCTTCTGCCCCAACTGAGCCAGGCTGGCCTGATAGCGATCAATCAGCGCAAAGTGGCCCTCGCCCCACAAGGGGACGTGATGATAGCGGGCGATGGACGTATAGTGCTGCCACAGGTTGAGGTGAAAGGACCAATCGGCCACGTCCGGCAAGGTCACGTCCGCCACGTGCAGGCGCACAGTGCCCTGCCAGATAGGCTCCTCGTCCTCGAACCCGCACTGCGCATAGGCCGTGACGTGCCCCTCCTGCACACCCGCGTCGAGATCGGCGGGAATGCGGATGCGCACGTAGACCGCCTGAGGACGGTACGCGGGCGCTTGCGCGTAGCCGGCGCGGTCGAGATATTCCATCCACTGGCGGCGGTCGTCCCCCTCCACGTAGCCCACGGCCAAGATCTCGACCGCCTCCGCGGGCAGGCTGGGGAATCGCACGTCGAGCCGCACGCGCGGGCAGAAGCCCAGGGGGTGCAGCCAGTTGGCGTGATCGAGCGTCAGGACAAAGTCGTGCGGACCGCTCAGGCGCACCTGCACGCCGACCACCTCGTTGCGCGCGCCGGTGACGGCGATCTCGTCGGGAAACCCACCACCAGCATCGTCCCAATCCCAGACCCCCCAGTTCAGTTTGGTCATGGCGTCGGCAAAGCCGATCTGTAGATCAACCTTGGACATTGGAGCCTCCCCTGGTAAGATTATGCTTCGTCCCTGTTCAGCCAGGTCCTCCACAGCCCAGGCGATGAACCGGGAATCTCGACTGCTCCCGCGTTCCTGCTGTAGAACTCCTGCGGGCCCGCGCCTCCGATAATGGCATAGCCATATCCCTTCAACTTCATGTCCAGGAGACAGACAAGCAGCAGCGCTCTGCCGGTTCCCCTGCCCCGGCATGATTCCACCACCCCGATCGGTCCAAAGAAACCCAAGGCCGTGGCATCGTAGCAGGCAAACCCGATCAGCGCACCCTCCTGGATCGCGACAAAGCTGCTGATCGGCGTGTTCGAGAGCGCACGATCCGTCTCGCTGGCCCAGGCATCTCCAAAGGTCTCCCGAACCCAGGCGACGAGCAGGTGTTTTTCAGGGCCGATTGGCTTGCGTATGGTGATGCCCAGTTCCTCCTGCTGGGCGAGAAAGCCCCAATCGTCCTTCAGTTCGTACAACTTGACCAGCATGTCGGACATAGCCCCCTCCGCGATAATCAGCCTTGCCCTACCCTACCAGCGCCCGCCTGGCCCGCTCAATGACCCCCAACACTTCGTGCTCCACCCCCTCCGGCATCCCCGGCAGGGCCAATCCACCCCGCTGCACCTCCGCCTGCACCTCCAGCGCAATCTCGCGCGCCCGGTCCACGTCGAGCCGTCCGCCCTGCTCGAGCCAGGGCCGCAGCATGTGGCGCGACCAGATTGCCGGTTCCCAGTGCTCACGGAAGTGGCGCGCCGTGTGCAGCCGATCGAGAAACTGCCCTCCTGGCCCGGCCTCGAGGATCACCTCCAGGCCGATGGTCTCTTCGCTGACCTGGAACTCGCGCGTGAAATGCTCCAGCGCGCTCAACATCTCGTCGTCCAGGACCATCTGAATCGGCGAGTAGACCTCGTCTATCGAAAGCAGCCCGGCGTCCACCCACAGGCTACCGCCTGCCAGCAGGGTCGGGATGCCACTCAGCATTTTCTGTGCACCTGCCTCAGCCGAGGGGAGTTTGGCGTCGGTCAGGCCCGCGTGCCCGCCGAAAGCAGCGCCGTAGTGGCGCGCCAACTGCGCCGTCATCAGGTTGGCGATGGCCATCTCCGGCCGGCCAAAGGGGCGGATGGCCGTGCGCATGTCCATCACGGAGATGGAGCAATGCAGGGAGAAGCGATTGTCGCCAAAGAGCGCCCGGTTCAGGATGTTCAGGGCCAACTGCTCCGCCAGGTTGAGTGTGACCGCCCCGGCCAGGGTCACCGGAGCAGTGGCTCCCATGGCCGGCATGCCGCCGCCGATGGACACGCGCAGCCCTCGCTCCCAAAAGTAGGCCACCTGGTAAGCCTCGTGGCGGCCCAACTTTAGCGGCGGGACGACGTACACCGAGGCCCGGAAGACGTGCTCCAGCGGCACCCCACGCGCGCCGGCCAGGACCTGGTAGAGGTCAAGAAGGTAGGGGCACACCTCGTCCAGGTAGATGGAGCCCCCTTCCTCGGCGCCGTACAACCAGCAATAGTAGCGCTCATACAGGGGTTCCAGCGGCGCAGGCACGGGCAGCCGGCAACCGAGCATGCTGGCTCCGTCGAGATGCGGCAGGCGGCGCGCCAGGGCGAAATAGAAGGCAAGCGCGCTCTCGGTCCAGGGGACCAGTTCGCCCGAGGCCGGCTCGTGATACAGGCCGTGATATACGCCGGCCGACCCGCTCACGCGGGGCTGCACGTGCTCCCAGTCGTGCTTGACCGACTCGGCGATGAAGCGCTCGACCAGGGACGGGGGAAAATAGGCCCGCTCGTTCTCAGAGTCCACCCGCAGGCCAAGATCGGCCAGCACCTCCAGGAGACGCCGGTTCTGGACCTCCATCCCCATCTCGTCCAGGATGCGCAGCGCCCCCTGGTGGAGCAGGCCCACTTCCTGGGCAGACATCACGTCATAAGCGTGGCCCGCGATGTGCAAGCGAGGCTACCCCTTGATGCCCGTCAATACGATCCCTTCGATGAACGTGCGCTGGGCAAAGAAGAAGATGAACACACTGGGCAGGGTCACGATCGTGCTCACGGCCATCATGTAGGGATACACCATGCCTTTGATACCCGGCTGGTTCAGGGCCGCGCTCAGGCGTGCCAGGCCCATGGCCAGCGGGTACAGGTGCGTCTGGTTGATGTAGATCAGTGGCCCCATATAGTCGTTCCAGGCCCCCATAAACGCGCTCAAGGCCACCACCGCCAGGGCCGGCTTGACCAACGGCATGATGATGCGCCACATAATCGTGAACTCGCCCGCACCATCAATGAGAGCCGCTTCAGAGAGTTCGCGCGGGATCGTCCTGAAGAACTGGCGCAGCATAAAGATCGTGTAAGCATTGGCAAAGAAGGCCGGCACGACCAGGGGCCGGTAACTGTTGACCCAACCCAGGTGCTTGAAGATGATAAAGACCGGCACCATGGTCACCTGTCCAGGGATCATCATCGTCATCAAACAGATGGAGAACAACACGTCACGCCCTCGCCAGTAGATGCGAGAAAACCCATAGGCCACCACGACGTTCGACAGGACACTGCCAATGGTCACCGGAATGGCATATCGCACCACCGTATTCAACGTATAAAGGTTAAAATCGTCGAACTGCCACGCCTCCACATAGTTGATCCAGCGGGGAGGTATCGGGAACCAGACCGGCGGGATGACAAAGACTTGATCGAGATTCTTGAGCGCCGACATCGCCATCCAATACAACGGAAGTATGAAACTGGCCGACAACACAACCAGAAGTGAATGCTTGGCGATCTCTCCAAGCACTCCCGTGGCACTCAGCCTGGTCCGACGTCGCCTCCTTGCCACACGTGGGGTAACGGTAGATGATACCTGAACAGTCATTTCACCCTCCTCCTGGCCCTATTCGCTCGTATCCGCGTAGTAGACGAATCGGCCGGACGATTTGAAAAGGATGAACGTAAGTACTACAATGATCAGGAACAGAATCCAGGCCATGGCCGAGGCTTTGCCCATGCGTAGGAACCGAAAGGCGTTACGGAAGAGATGTAAGGCGTAGAACTCAGTTGATTCACTCGGCCCACCATTCGTGAGCAGCCACGGCAGCGTAAAGTCCTGGAATCCGTAGATGATGCCCGTGACCAGGGTAAACAGGATGACGGGCGTACACATCGGGATGGTCACGTTCCAGAACCGTTGCAGAGCATTGGCCCCATCCACCGTCGCCGCCTCGTACAACTCGCGCGGCACGTTCTGCAACGTGGCCAGGTAGAGCACCATCGAGTACCCCGAGGCCCACATGCCGATCACGATGAGAGTCGGCTTGGCCAGGGCCGGGGAGGTGAGGAAAGGGATCGTCTTCATTCCGGCCGCCTGCAGCACGGCGTTGATCGCCCCGTACTGCGGATTGAGCAGGTAACTCCACACCATGGCGAGCACAAAGGCGGGCACGATGGCCGGAAAGTAAAAGATCGTGCGGAACACAGAGCGGCCGACGATACGAGTGTTGAGCAGGGTGGCCAACAGAAAAGCAGTCACCAACGCCAACGGCGTACCGAGTCCGACGTAGTAGAAAGTATTGGGGAGAACTACGCGAAAGTGCGGGTCAGAGGTAAATAGTTCTACATAGTTCTTCAGCCCAATGAAGACGGGAGAGCGTAGTACGTCGTAGCGGGTAAAACTATAGTAAAAGGACGAGACAAGTGGATAGATGATCCATGTCAGAAAGCCGATCAACCAGGGGGAAACGAACAGCAGGCCGGTCAACACCCGGCGCCGCTCCGTTGCCGTCATACGTTCTCGCCTTCGAGCCACAGCCCGCATAAGCCACCTCCGTCACCTCTGCCCACCCTCCCGCAGGTTGCGGATGAGTCGGATGTACCCATCCGCTACATCCGTGCGGATGGGTCGGATGTACCCATCCGCTACATCCGGGCAACCCTGCGGGAGGATGTTGGGCAAGAGGATGGCCCTCCTGCCCAACCATAGGATGCGGGTCAGCCTTATCCGCCAAACCCTGACGCCTCGTACTCTGCCTGGCAGCGATTGTGAAGTTCTTCCGCTGCCTGCTCGGGCGTCACCTCGGCGCGGTTGACCTTGTCCGTCAGATTGTAGTACTCGGTGCTGACAAAGTCAATGATCGGGCAATAGACCGGCGGCCACCACTCCGTGATCTGGTCTATGGAGTTGAAGTAAAAGTCGAGGCCGGGGTAGATGTTGGGGTCCACCGTGTCATAGTAACTCTTGACCGACGGCAGCCAGCCCAGGTTGTTCCAGAAGGCATCGCAGGCCACCTTGGATTCGATGAACTCGGCGACCTTGAACATGCCGGGCGTGTTCCTGGCGTTCGCAAAGAACAGCACCATGTGCGTGCCCCCGCCCTGGACCTTGACGCCCCGGCGGCTCTCGGGCACCGGCAGCCAGGTGGCGCGGTTGTACTGGGCGACCTCTGGCGCTTCATTCATCGTCTCACCGGGGTGCCAGTAGCCCTCGACGATCATGGCCTGTACCTCGGCGTTGTACGCGCCACCCCAGGTGCCGTGCCCCTCGACGGAGTACATGTTCGCCAGGTTGTCCGGACCGACCAGGTCAATAAAGTGTTTAAAGGCGGCGAACGCTTCGACCATCTTTTCGTTGTTGATGTCGAACTTGCCAGTACTCTCGTCGAACCAGTCCCAACCCCAGGAGATGGGAGCCATCCAACCATCGGGGAACCACACGCCCTCCCCCATGGCGTCGTTGGGGTTCAATCCGATCCGCAACATGTTGCCGGCGTCGTCGAACTTGGTCAGTTTCTCGTGCCACGCATAGACCTCGTCCCACGTCACGGGCGGCTTGGTAGGATCGAGTCCAACCTCCTCCACCAACTTGATGTTATAGTTCAGGCCATAGCGCAGGAAACTTTCGATGCCCGGGACGCCGTACATGTGTCCCTTGTACCAGCACTGATCAAAGTGCCCCTCCAGGAAATTCTCCTTCTTGATGACCTGGCTGGTGGCGACCAGGTTTTCGATGGGCGTGCACACGTCGCGCGCCATAAAGTCGAGATAGTTGATGTTCGCACCGGCCTCCGGCGGGTCGCCGCCAGCGATAGCGGTCAGCATCGCTTCACCCGGCGTCGAGTCTTTGACCTCGAAGGTGTTGTTGCCCAGGACTTGCTGGAACTCGTCGCTCTCCAGGATCGCTTGAAAGGCAGCGACAAAAGCACCACCACCCCACCCGGTCCAGAACCGGATGAGGGCGCCTTCGGCAGGCGCGGGCTGCTCCACTGGCACTTCTGTAGGCTCGGGTTCTGCCGGTTTCTCCACTGGTGTTGCCTTAGGCCTGCATCCGGCGAGGGCCGCGCCCGCTGCCGTCAGCGCGCTTACGCGCAGAAATTCGCGTCGGCTAAGCGTTTTCATCTGGCCATTCCTCCTCTTGATGTCTTGCAATGGTTGGGTAAACGATCGCCTGCGTGGAGTGAGATCCACGCGGCCCCGGTGTACAGGTCATCCTGCTATGCCGCAACCAGGAACGATGACCTGTACGCATATTCGATTGTGTTTTCCGGAAACCCCACCACCTCCTTTCCCCTCCACGCCCCTACCAGAGTCCATATCCAGCATTGCCAGTCGCTATCTACTGCTATATAATACCACAAGGCCCTCGCTATTTCGGCCAATATGTGGACATAAGGTGGACATGAGGTGAGCGATCTGACGAGAGAGCAGTTCTTGAAGCACCTGCGGAGTGCGCTGAACCACCTCCGGGATCCTAATTACCTGCGCCGAAGCCCGCTGGCTACCGCATTCGGCGTGGCGAATCGGCCGGACACGCCTGCGGCTTTGCGGCGCATCTTGACAGATGCCGTCAAGTCCCTAAAACCAGATGCCGATGAACCCCCTCAGTCACCTGCATGGCGGCTCTACGAGTCCCTTTTCTATCGCTACGTGCAGTATTTCAGCCAACTGGAAGTGGCCGATCAACTGGGCATCAGCACTCGCCAACTGAGGCGTGAACAGCGTGCCGCGCTGGAGACGCTGGCCCACCAACTCTGGGAGCAATTCGATATGGAGGCGAGGCTGCGGGAAAGCGCTGGAGAGGCCGACGCCGCTACGCGCCTGGACGCTGCGACGAGCACCACTATGTACAAAGACCTGGCCTGGCTGAAAGATACGCCACCGGAGAATCCGACAGACTTGGGCCAGGAACTTCTCGCTGTGCTGAAACTGACCTGCCCGCTGGCCACCCAACACGGCGTTCACCTGAAACTGGCCATGGATAACGATCTTCCTCAAGTAGCCGCAGATCCAGTTGCCCTGCGCCAGACGCTGCTCAGCCTGCTCAGCGCAGCCATCCCGCGGGCATCGTCGTGTCACCAGGTACATATCTCGGCCCGCTCGCTGCCCCGCGAAGTGGCGATCGAAGTGGAGTGCGAGGAAGCCCCTTCGGCCAGACCTGACAGCGATACCGCCAGGCTGGAGATGGCCCGCCAGTTGGCGGACCTGTGCGGGGGCAACCTGACCATCTCGGACAGCGCAAGGGGCTTCAGCGCCAGGCTGATCGTGCCTGCGCTGGGGCAACTGCCTGTGCTGGCGATTGACGACAACGCGGGCACCCTGCGCCTGCTGCAGCGTTATACCACAGGCACCCGCTATCGCCTGGTCGGCACGCAGGACCCGGAGCAAGCCCTGGTCCTGGCGCGAGAACTCTCGCCGCAGATCATCGTGTTGGACGTGATGATGCCCCACGTGGATGGCTGGGAGATCTTGGGACGGCTGCGTCAGCATCCTCTCACCGCGCGCATCCCCATCGTCGTATGCACCATTCTGACCGAGGAAGAGCTCGCCCTTTCTTTGGGCGCCAACGCGTTCGTGCGCAAGCCGGTCACACGGCAGGTTTTCCTGGCTGCTCTCGATCGCCAAATTAGGCCTGGCAGGTTTCCCAAACCTGTCAGGTCTACGACGGAGACAGAATCCCGCTGACGGCCTGGATACAGGCCAGCAGGTCGCCTACCGAAAGCCCCCCGCTGCGCGTCACGGTCAAGCCGTCGCTCACGACAGGCTCACCACTGGGATCCTTTGAAGTGACGACGATGACCGGGATGTCCCGAATGGCAGGATCCCGGCCCTTCTCTTGCAGCACCTGGAATCCGTCCATCCCAGGCATAATCAGATCCAGGAACATCACGTCAGGTCGTTGCTGGCGGAGCAGGCTGAGCGCCCGCAGCCCGCTCTCGGCCCGCACGACACGGTAGCCACGCTCGGCGGAGGAGAGCATGCGCGCAAAGAGCTGCAGCGCCTCCGGGTGGTCATCCACCAGGAGCACCCTCTTCACCTCCTCTCCCAGGTCCTCCAACGTCGAGAGCAACTCGTCGCGAGTGACTGGCTTGGTGAGGTAACGCACCACACCCAGTTGCCTGGCGGCCTCGTCCTCGCCGGGCACCCAGCAGGTTATCGCGGGTGTGCGATAGGGCAGATCGGTCAACTGGCCCATCGCGGCCGGCGCCTCTCCGAACCGGGCCTGCCCTGAGCCGAGTCGAAGGGGAGCGTTCACGATCAGGGCCTGGGCTGGCGTGCGGTTCAATTCCGCAATGGCGCTCCCGACGTCCTGAACAGAGAAGGTGTCAAAGCCGTGCAGGTAACGGCTGAACAACCGCTGCAGGGTCTTGCCCTCCTCTAGCAGGACAAATCGGGGGGCTGCCGTTGGTGCAGGGGCCTTGAACGGCCTGGTGCGGATCCTGTACTCATACTCGCCATAAGGATGGAGCCATCGCATCGCACTGTCAACATCGGCCAGCCCGGCAGGCAGAGGCGTCTCGAGAGGCAGGCTGAAGTAGAACGTCGTGCCGGGGCCCGCTTCGTGATCGCGCCCCGTCATTCCGAGCGTAGCGAGGAATCTCACAGGCTCCCCACTGGCGTGGGGGGCTTGCATTGGCACAGCAGGGCTCTCCAGCCACATCTTCCCCCCGTGCATTTCCACGAACCGTTTGCTGATGCTCAACCCCAGGCCGCTGCCCCCGTGGGGGCGACGCAGGGAAGTATCAAGTTGTTGGAAAGGCTCAAACAGCCTCGCCTGGTCCTCCGGTGGGATGCCAGGACCGGTGTCGGTCACACTGACGACGACGCGCGCCTGTGCGTCGTCTTTCTCGTGCCAGGCCCTGACCCGCACTCCTCCCCGCTCCGTGAAGCGGCCGGCATTGCTCAGCAGGTTCAGCACGACCTGGCGGATGCGCGTGCCATCGCAGAACAGCGGGGGCAGGTCTTGAGGAACCTCCATCTCCAGATACAACCCCTTGGATTCATAGAGGGGACGCACGGCCAGAGCGGCTGCATCCACGATCTCCTGTAGGAAGGTCCAGTCCTTGCTGAGTGCCATGCGTCCTGCCTCGACCTGGCTCAGGTCCAATACGTCGTCCACCAGCCGGGCCAGGTGCTGGCTGTTGGCGTAGATGGTGTCAATGTCCGCCAGGAGCGCCGGTGGAAGTCCATGCAGATGAGTAGATCCGCTGCCATAGACCTGCGGGGATTGGGTAATCATCTCACTGAAGCCGATGATCATATTGAGGGGGGTGCGCAGTTCGTGACTCACGTTGGCCACAAACTCCTCCTTCGCCCGTCGTGCTTCCTCCGCCACCTGCTGCATGACCTTCAAGCGGTCGGACAGGCGGGCCAGCTCACGGTTGGCGTGGACGAGATCTTCTTGCGTCTGCCTGAATTCCAGTTGCTGCTCCCTCATCTCCCTCACACTGTGCCAGCCCTGTTCATAGTTGGAGAGCGCCCACCCGGTCACGCGCAGCAGCGATTGTGTCACCGACCAGCCCAGTGTCCCGGCGACAGCCCCACCGGCGATGATGCCCAGGCTGTAAGAAAAAGAGAGCGAGCCCTGCAACAGAGTGCTGCTGAGCCACCACACCCCGACCACCACGAAGCCCTGGGCGAGCAGGCCGGCCGGCCAACCCACGGTGATGACGGCCATCAGCGGAAGCAGCGCGAACAACAAGGCGATCTCGGGTCGCCGGAACAGGTAGGCAGCCAGGACGATGGCCCCCCCCACTCCCACCAACCACCAGACCTGTGCAGCCAGGAGCCGCTTTGGCAGCACGTACAGCGCGACGGCAGCGACCGTGATGACGACCAGCGCCACGAGGAACGTGCTGCCCAGGCTCGCCATCGGCCAATCCACCAACGCCCCCACGAGATACCAGGCCAGGCAGATGCCGCTGGTGGCCAGGATCAGGGCGCGCAGAGTGGACTGCAACAGATCGGTCACCGCCGAGACAAAGCCAGCGTTGGCCTTCGACGACATGCGTAACCCAAACCACATGGGAACCTCCACCCCTCACGCGATGCACATGAGAGTCCTTCTGATTCTGCTTGCCTCAACCCATTCTCACGGTTCCACGCTGACCCGATTATAACAGATTACGCATCTTGGTCATAGCAGGCAATCCCAAGAAGGATATCGCACTGGAGACAACCGGGAGGGCTTTCTGGTGGACATGGTCCCCGTGGTCCAATGCCGGTGGATGCTGCGACGCCGGCTTCACGCCGCAGAACAAGCCGGCCAAGTCCGTGCTCACCTGCTCGTACGTGCGGTACATCGTCTATCTGCCGATCGTTCTCAGGGGCTACGCTCCGCAATAGCGGAGTTTGACTGTGCACGCTGTCCAGCGCGGCAGTGGTCCATCTACGAGCGCCGTACTGAGTGACAACGAAATGACCGCCCCAACCAACAAATGGCAGGGGCGGTCACTTCACAGTCATTTACGCACCAATGTTATCACGGGAAGCAGATCGCAGCCAGAACATTAGAACCCGTACCAGGGTCTAGGGATACGTAGCAGCGGTGATGCTAACCCTCATAAGCGGGGCGTCCGGCGTGGGGGTGCGCCGCGTTTCGCACCAGAAACTATTGTAGCATGGAGGCGGAAAGGGTACAAGTGCGGGTCCGTGTGCGTGGCGGTTGGGGGGGGAGAACACGGATGGGCAGGATTTACGGATTCGCGCGCGTGTGGGGGTGTCATAGGCCACTTTCCACCGCAGGTCATACTTGGTGCGCTCTACCGCTTCGCCATCCGCTACGTCGTCGTGAAACTGCAAGAGCAGCACCCCCGACACCAGCGACGGGGGTCAGCTCGGTCGGCCGCTGTCCACACAGTACACGTCCTTCAGATCGTCGTCCTGGAACAGTTGGCGGCTGATGGCTCCCATGCGGCCGTAGAACGAGCTCCCACGCATCCATACCACCTACCGAGATGGCAGTGATGACAAAATCGGCTGCCGTTAGGGCCGTGCGCTGGTCCGTAGTGCTCTCGATGGTGAGATCGACTCCCATCCTGGAAACCACTAAGTGAGAGAGTCTGTCCATTACCTCCAGGCGATGAGTATCAATGTCCATGAGCGTGATCGTGCTCCCGTGGAGAACCCGTGAGCGGAGGAAGAGCTGCAAGAGTTGGGGGGTAAAGGTACTTGATCCTCCGCCGATAATAGTAATTTTTCGAGACATCTGACGCTCCTTTGAGGATTCGTTTCAAAACACCTGTATACTGACCACTCGCTGAAATCGTTAGCGAAACCGTGAATCTCCTGATACACTTCCTGCGGCCAGCCTGGGCCTGCTCACTCTGACCTTTTTCGGGAGAGTCAGAAAAGGGATTTGTATCTCATTTTTCCCTCCATTCAACCTATTGAGGTACTTAAGGCACACAAGGCATCATCACGATCACGCTTCGACCGGATAGTTGCCGTGTTCCTCAATAGCCTCCATGATGGCCATAGTACCTGCCTTGAACGCCTGCTCCGCCTTATCGTCCACAGCACCCCAGAGCCCCATCTCCGTGAAACCAATGATCAGCCTAGTGCCTGGAGCGTCGCTCTTCAAAAGCTCAATTGTATACCGCTTGGTCTCCTCCGCGCCAAACCAAAAAACGGTCTCGGGGAAATTAGTCCAGATGATGGTATCCTTGCCCCACGCCTCCCTGGCCTCTTTTAGAGAGAGGTTGCCTACAGGTGGAGGGGTAAACGCTTCCACGACGGCAGCGCCCGTCTCGGCAACCAATTCTTTGAAGGCCTTAAGATTTGTGGCATGGGCATGCAGCGCACATATTTTTCCTCTGGCTTGAAGGAATGAGATCCACTTCTTGTAGAAGGGCAACTCGTATCTTCTAAACTGCTCCGGACTCCACAGACCATCCACACATCCAAAGCCGATGAACTCTGCAGGCGAGTCTGCCACAAGTTGGAGACGTCTTTCCTCCCTGCGCTCCAGTGCTTGTACTAACCGGGCAAAATGCTGGGGACGGTCTTGCTGCTCATAAGCCCATCTTTCAAGCCCATAAACTTCTCCAAAGTACTTCCTCGTAGCTCCATAAGGTGACAATTCTGCCTCGGGATCGATCCCAGAGTCTCGAAAGATTCCATCGGTACCCAAATCACGGGCTTTGTCAAGATAAAGGCTGTTGTCAGCGTGATATACGGTGTCCTCGATCATAAAGATGACTGGGGCATAGTCTTTGACGCTCCTTATCATACCTTCTATCTCTACATACCCACCATCTTGAATTCTTCCTGTGTGCGTCCTCGTCCGAGTTGATACATCACCCTCTGGAGTACGGTATGTTGTGACGGTGGTAGCCCCTTCGGCCCTGGTCTCAACGATCACATTAGGCTTGTGCCCCCAGATAGTTGAACCTCGTACACACAATCCCATCCCTCTATTCCTCAGTCCGCGGACGAAATCCCCACGTGGAACCAAGTTGTCGTAAGGAGCAAAAGGAACTTGATCTGGCTCCTCACGATGAAGTACGGCGTTGATTCTAGCAAGAAAGTCCATTTACATCTCCTACTTCCACGCTTCTGTTGTTTGTTGTTCTGGCCCGACTCACGGGCTGCAGGAGCCTGTCCTGGCAATGAAACGGACACAGCGTGTGCGCCCGATGTAGATCGCAGATCCAGGACAGGAATACTACCCCTTCAGACCCGTCAACGAGATCCCCTCGATAAACGTGCGTTGGGCCAGAAAGAAGACGATCAAGATAGGTACCGTGACAATCGTGCTCACCGCCATCAAATGGGGGTAGGCCAACTTAGCTATGCCCGTCGTCGTCATAGTACGGCGCAGTGCCTCAATGCCCAAGGCAAGCGTGTATTGTTCGACCTGGTGGAGATAGATCAGTGGCCCCAGATAGTCGTTCCAGGCCCAGAGGAAATTGAACAGCGCCACGACAGCCAGTGCTGGCCTGGACAGCGGCAGGATAATACGGAGGAAAATGCCAAATTCACTGCAGCCATCAATGCGGGCAGCGTCGGACAGCTCCTCTGGGATGGTTTTGAAGAACTGTCGCAGCAGAAAAATGAGATAGGGTGAGCCGAAGTAAGCTGGTACAATCAAAGGGAGATAGGTGTTGATCCAGCCCAGATGCTTAAACGTGATGAAGAGCGGTACCATGGTAACCTGGAAGGGTACCATCATTGTTGCTATGCAGATAGAGAAAAGAGTGTCACGACCTGGCCAACGGAGACGCGCAAATCCATAGGCAACGATTGCAGATGAGAACACTGCACCGAGCGTCGAAGGGACGGCGTATTGCGCCACCGTGTTGAGCGCGTATAGATTGAAATCGTAAATGCCCCACGCATCCCAAAAGTTGTTCCAGAGGGCAGGGCGGGGGATCCAGACTGGTGGAACAGTGAAAACCTGCGAGTCGTCCTTGAGGGCCGACGATGCCATCCAGTAGAGTGGCAACATAAAGCTGAACGCTAGCGCGATCAGCACGAGATATTTGATGATCTCGACAACCCACTCGAACACGCCCAGCTTGGGCAGTCTCCGCGATTTGCGCAATACTTGAACAGCAGGAACGGATGATGCTTTAACAGTCATACCAACCTCTCATGTTTTTGATTGATTCTATTCGCTTTCGCCGCCGTAGTAGACCCAGCGAGCCGATGACTTGAATAACACAACCGTGAAGGCCACGATTATGACAAACAGAATCCACGCCAATGCGGAGGCTTTGCCCATGCGCAGATAGATGAAGGCGTTACGGTAGAGAAAAACGGTGTAAAACTCTGTCGCTTGGTTAGGACCACCCTGGGTGAGCAACCACGGAAGCGTAAAATTCTGGAAACCCTCAATAAAACTCATTACCAGGTTGAAAAGAATGACGGGCGTACACAGAGGTACGGTAACGTGCCGGAACCTCTGCAAGGCATTGGCACCATCCACTTGCGCAGCGTCGTATAAGGCACGCGGCACATCCTGCAAGGCCGCCAAAAAGATCACCATGGCGCTGCCCTGAGCCCACATATGGATCAGAATCAGTGATGGTTTGGCCAACTGCGGACTGGAGATGAAAGGGATCGCTGGCAGACCCAATCCCCGCAGCACTGAATTGATAGCCCCATATTGGACATTGAGCAAGAACTGCCATACCATGGCCGTCACGACAGCCGGCACGATGGACGGGAAGAAAAAGATGGCACGGAAGACAGACCGGCCAACGACGCGGGTATTCAGCAGGCTGGCCAATAGGAAGGCGGAGATGATGCCCAGTGGCGTGCTGAATCCCACATAGTAGAGCGTGTTGTATACCGCCCTGCCAAAGTGCGGGTCATTTGTAAAGATCTCTATATAATTCTTGAGCCCCACAAAGACAGGGGGCTGTATCAGGTCGTACCGAGTAAGGCTGTAGTATAAAGATGCCGCTGTGGGATAGACAGTCCACAACACAAAGGCAAGTAGCCAAGGAGAGACGAAGAGCAAGCCAGGCAGTAGGCTACGGAATTGAGAGGGGAACACATGGAGTCTTTTCGATCTCAAGATGGACATAATTGCTTACCTCGACTGACTAAGCTTGATAAACGGATTGGGCAAGAAGAATCTCCTCTTGCCCAATCCCATAGTTCAACCCAGGAACCTAGGTTCAAGCAAAGCCCGCGGCCTGATACTCCTCCTCACAGCGTCTCTGAAACTCTTCCGCCGCCTCAACAGCCGTCATCTCGCCTCGATAGACCGCTTCTCGCAGCACTCCGAACTGCGTATCAACGAACCCCATTATCTCACACCGAGCCGGCACCACCCAGTCGGTGACTTGGGGAACTGCGTCGAAGTAGAAGTCCAAGCCAGGATACACCGACGGATCCACTTTCTCCAAAAAAGAAGGCCGTGGCGGCAACCAGCCATGAGCGTTGAAGACGATTTCGGCGGCTGCGTCTGTACAGAGGAACTCGGCGACTTTGAACATGCCCTCCGAATTCTTTCCATCCTTGGGGAAGATCACGTAGTGCAAGCTGGTTCCTGCCAGCTTCGCTCCTTTGCGTCCTTCAGGCACGGGCGCCCAGGTGGCCCGGTTGTGTACACCAACTTCGGGCTTTTCAGTCATAGTTTCGCCGGGATGCCAATATCCCTCGATAATCATGGCCTGCGCTTCGGTGTTGAACGAGCCACCCCAGGTGCCCTGCCCCTCCACCTGGCGCATACCCCCGATGTTATCCGGACCAGCGATCCTGTAGAACTCACCCATGAGATCAAGTGCTTCAACCGTATTCTCGTTGTTCAGATTGAATGTGCGAGCATCGTTGTCAAACCACTTAAAGCCCCATGAGAGTGGAAAGAAAGCGCCGCCGTGGTCAGCGCCAAAGTAACTGCCCATAGCATCATACGGATCCAAACCGATCTGTAACAGATTGCCAGCACCATCGAACTTGGTCAGCGCCCTGTGCCAGTCTAAACATCCTTCCCATGTAAGAGGTGGATTGTCGGGATCGAGCCCAGCCTCTTCCACCAGCCTTGCGTTGTAGTTCAGGCCATACGTGAGAAAGCCTTCCAGCACTGGGACGATTGGGTACCGCGGTAAAAGCCATAACCCCAGTTAGGTGGGTAAAACTCCTCCTCCTTAACTATCGAACTGATGGCCACTAGATCGTCTATGGGGCGCAATGCACCCCGCGCCATAAAGTCTATGTACTGGTAGTTTGAAAGGCCTGCCGGAGGTGTTCCGGCTGCGACGGCAGTTAACACAGCTTCGGTATTTACACTACCCCTGAGTTCGACCTCGTAGCCTTTGACAAGCTCGGCATACTCGTCCGTCTCCTCAAGTTGTTCCCAGATCCGATCTAGTTGTCCCCACGCTACCCAGTACTGAACAGTCAGGGCTTCCGATTCAGGTGGGGTGCTGGTCACCACCACGGGCTGCTCGACCGGGACCTCCTCCCTGACGACGGTCTTCTCGACCACCTCGGGCGGCGTGGGCTCGCACGCCGCCAGCGCCGCACCCGCGGCCGTCAAGGCGCTGATGCGCAGAAAATCGCGCCGGGTAAGCTTTTTGGCCATTCTTTTCTCTCCTTGACTTGATGCTGATAGTGAGTATACTATAGTTGGTGTGGAGCATGCTCCGCACAACCTGGCGTAGGGGCCGCTTACCTTGATGGGGACAGGGGCCCCTGCGCACCTTCTCGACACGGCTTTCCCTTATCCTCATCACCTCCTTTCGGGCATCGTTGGTGCGGCCAATCCTATCGGGTCAGGTCGTCCTTGCCAATCAGCCTGCTTCTTGCCTTTGCATCGTAGTCTGGTATACTGACCGCGTTGTAGACTTGGGGTACAGTGATGGTCCCCCGAAAAAGTGGACACGAAGATAAGCAAATCGTGTGGAATGTCACTATCGGAGGAATATGATGAAAAAGACGAACCTATGCTTACACTCTGTCCGCCAAATCGGGGGAACTCCACAGTCATATCATACTACAATCCAGGCCTAAAAGCCAGGCCTAAAATCTGCCAAATCTCTGCCATAATCCACAGTGGACACATTCGAGTTAGACGAAGAAGAGCTCCAGAACGCGCTGACGCATCTATATGATCCCGACTACCGGCCTCCAGCGGCGCTATGTGCGATGATAGGCTGTGAGCCGCAGCACGGCTCCGTAGCGGTGCAATCTGCCATCATCCAGGCGATCCGAGAACTGGAACCTGTGCCGGAAATCCCACGCTCTGCCTATGCTGGGCGCGCTTACGATGTGATATACCACCGCTATGTGCTCCGGCTCACCCAAGAGGAGACCGCCGAACTCTTGAACCTGAGCGTGCGCCACCTGAATCGGGTGCAGCGGGAAGGTGTACACCTGTTGGCCAGAGTGCTGTGGGAACGCGGCCGCGCTCGCGAGCAATCCACCAGACCTGCCGGCGAGACGTATTCGGTCTCCGACTCCCAGGCCCCCGACTGGCAGGCCCAGGTGCAGCGTGAGTTGGCGTCACTACAAGCCAGCACGCCTGGGGCCACGGCGGATGTGACGGAAGTCATCGACGATGTTCTGAAGATAGAAAACGCGCTGACTTCCAGGCGCGGCGCCGGGGTGAACGTGGACGTGGGTTTTGTACAGCCTGGTCTGATCGCCGTCATCCACCCCACGGCGTTGAGCCAGATATTGATCACGGCCATGAGACGGTTGATCCAGCACACGGCGACCGATCAGGTCACGATCTATGCGGGGCTTGAGGACGGAGGGGTCAAGATTACCATGACCACTGCCATCCGCGCAGATGCCCCACCGGCCGAAAACGACCTGATCCGTGATGTTCTGTTGCCGGAAGGCGCGTCAGTGAAGGCACATGTGGATGGCGCGCACACCTTCCTGTGGGTGTGGGCGCCTTCTGCAGAAGCGAAGAGCGTCGTGATGGTAGTAGACGACAACGTGGACATGGCGCATTTCTACCGGCGCGCTACGGCAGGAACGCGCTATCACATCGTCCACACGACGCGAGGCGAGGGATTGCTCCAAACCATCGAGGCCGTCATGCCCGACGCTGTGGTATTGGACGTTATGCTCCCGGACACCGATGGCTGGAAGCTGTTGATGCAGCTTCACGAGGACCCGAGGACGCGCTCCACACCGGTCATCGTCTGCACCGTCGTGCGGGAGGAAGAGCTGGCGTTATCGCTGGGCGCCGCTATGTACCTGCCCAAGCCCGTGCGCCCGCGTGACTTTATACGAGCTCTGGACCAAGTTCTTGCACAGGCTTGAGCAGCAGGGCCGAAATTTCCAGCGAGCACTGCACCAATCGGTGCAGAGGAAGCCCCTGATTCATCGTGACCATCAGAAACTCGCTCGCCAGCGCCTGGTCTGCCGGGTCCTGGGCCGAGATAAAGAAGGTGGGAATGCCCCCCATACCGTCCCGGTTCATAGCCTCCAACATCTGCCTCCCGCTCATACCGGGCATGATCACGTCGAGCAGGACGAGATCAAATGGCATACGCCGTAGATAGTCCAGCGCCTCTTCGCCGCCGGAAACGGTGACCACGTCCAGCGTCTTGTCGCAGGCGTGCAACATAAGAGCAAAGAGCCTCAAAACCTCCGGATTATCGTCAACCACCAGGATCCGCCGCACAGGCTTACCGATCGATTGAATGGCCTCTTGCAGTTTGGCGCGCGTCACAGGTTTGATCAGATAACCACGCGCGCCGAGGTCCAGCGCGCGCTTCAGCGGCTGGGGCACGGAGCACCCTATGACAGGCACTTCCGGCGCCTCCTGGCGGGCTACCTCGACTAGCGCATGTATCCGCTCGGATGAATTTCCATTGACGATTACCATATGAGCCGGACACTCTTGCATGTTTTGCGCCAGCTGCGTTAGGTCTCCGATGGCAACGGGTTCAATTTCATCTGCCAGGCGCTCGAATTCCGGATAGAGGCCGCCGGTCTCATCAAAGACAACCGCGCGCGGTTTGACAAGTTCCTTGGCCACGACCGTGCGATCGGTCCTGAACGCACGTTCGCGCCATGGCCAATCTTCCCGTATCTGGTATCCAGGGCGGACCACGTGCTCTAGCGGCGAGGATACGGGCAAAGTGAAAAAGAAAGAGGTCCCAACCCCCACCTCACTCTCGACCCACATCCTCCCTCCGTGGAGTTTCACGAACTGCCTGCTGATACTCAGGCCCAGACCACTTCCGCCTCTCGTGCCTACGAGGTTGCCTGAAGCCTGGTAGAAGGGCTCAAAGATCCGCTCCGTATCCTCCGGGGCGATGCCCGGCCCCGTATCGGTTACACTGACCACGACGTTCTGATCCTGGCGCTCAACGCCAATCGTGATGCCGCCTTCTTCGGTGAAGCGGACGGCATTGCTCACCAGGTTGAGCGCCACCTGCTGAACACGGGTCCGGTCGCAGTAGACGAGGGGCAGATCGGTGGGGAGTGTGACCTCTAGAGCAAGATGCTTCTTATCCAGCAATGGGCGCACCACCGTCACGCTGCTATCAATGAGCTCTGCCAGGCTGACCCATTCTCTATGAAGCACCTGTCGCCCCGCCTCAATACGGGTGAGATCCAAGACGTCGTTGATCATGCTAGAGAGGTGTTCGCAGTTGCGGCGCACGACCTGCAGATCTTCCCGCATCGCGGGGGATAGGGCTACGGTGTAGATCTCGGGCGTTTCCACCATTAGGTCAACGAGACCGATGATCATGTTCAGCGGGGTGCGAAACTCGTGACTGACGTTGGCCACAAAGGCGGTCTTGCCCTTCTGCGCTTCCTCCGCAATCGCCCTCAGCGCCGCCATGCGCTCGTTCGCCAGCGCGAGCTGCCGATTCGCGTACGACAAGTCCTCCATAGCTTGCTCTAACTCTGCCCTACGGGTCCGCGTCTCTTCCGCAAGACGCAGGGCCCTTTGGTAGTAATCCCACGACCAGTGAGCGACTTGGCTCACCGGACGGTACACAGCGTGCATCAAGCCCAGCGCTATCCAGGTCGCCGCCAGAGCCGTTTCCACCACCCGAGTGTCTACTGTCATCATACCGTGTGGCAGAAGCAGCGCCAACAGAAACAGGCTTGCGCCTGCCGCCACGAACTTCGCAGCCCGCAGACTGATCAAGGCCGCGCACAGCACGACGGAAAACGCTGCCAGGATCAGAGCGCCGGGCACATTCAACCACACCTGCATGAGGCAAACGTTACCAAACCATGTCAGGACGACGAACCATTGACCGGCCCACGTTCGCCAGCGGGTGAGCAGCCAACCAACCGCGAACAACGCATACGTAAGCAATGCGAACAGAGGATAGATCAACGATTGTCGAGTCTCAGGCCGCAGCATGCCGATGATGTAGAGTACCCATCCCAAAGCCGGCAACATACAGAGTGCCAACAAGGGAGAAATGCGCAACTCACTTTTAAAGTCGGTGTCAAATGGTTGTCTCATCGAACTTGCCCCCCAAGGGGCAATCATACCACATTCGCCCGCATTTTCAATACCAGTAGTTTTGCGGATCTTACAATCGCATAGCAGTGATGCGTGATGTTTCTGCTAACCCTCGTAGAGCGCCACCACCATGCCGCCAGTGCAAACGGCGACCTGTGGCGAAGTTTGGTTTGTGGTGGAGGACCTGACCGCACTCCACTATCTGAGTGGTCTGTTGCGTCTGGAGACCCAACGCAACTATACCACCATGGGACGTGCGGCGGGGATATCCGGGGAGAACATCCAGCACTTCATGTCGAACGCGCCGTGGGTGACACAGAGGAGCTTGGTACAGGTGCGGGAGGAGATCAAGGCCACGCCAGGCCTGGAACGAGGGGGGGTATTGCTCTTGGACGAGAGCACTGACGAGTCCGGGGAGAAGAAGGCAGGCGCCGGGCGACAGCACAATGGGCAGTTGGGCAAAGTAGATATGAGCCAGGTGGGCGTTTTCCTGGCCTACGCGAACGTGACCTGTCCTGAGAGGCCGGTGTGGACGTGGGTGGATGGAGAGTTGTACTTGCAAGAGTGTTGGTTCACCCCCGAGATGGCTGATCTGCGCCAGCAGGTTGGCATCCCGCCAGCGCAGGAGTTCGAGACCAAGATCGAAAAGGGCGGGAAAATGATCCAGCGCGTCCAGGCCCAGGGGTTGCCCTGCGAAGCGGTGGCCTGTGACGACCTGTACGGACGCAGCACCTGGTTGCGGGACCAATGGGCCGGGGCAGAGATGGTCTATATGGCCGATGTCCCTCCGACAACGCGCGGTTCCGCGTCCTCTTTCTCGTGCCAGGCCCTGACCTGCACCCCTCCCCGCTCCGTGAAGCGGCCGGCATTGCTCAGCAGGTTCAGCACGACCTGGCGGATGCGCGTGCTGTCGCAGAATAGCGGAGGCAGGTCGTCAGGAACTTCCACTTCGAGAATCAACCCCTTGGATTCGTAGAGGGGACGCACGGCCAGCGAGGCCGCGCCTGCGATCTCCTGCAAGCAGGCCCAGTCCTTGCTGAGCGCCATGCGTCCCGCCTCGACCTGGCTCAAGTCCAGTACGTCGTCTACCAGTCTGGCCAGGTGCTGGCTGTTGACGTAGATGGCGTCAATGTCCGCCAGAAGCGCTGGGGGAATCTCGCTTCCGTAGACCTGGGGCGACTGGGTGATCATCTCGCTGAAGCCGATGATCATGTTGAGGGGGGTGCGCAGTTCGTCGCTTACGTGGGCCACGAACTCCTCCTTCGCCCGCCGCGCCTCTTCCGCCACCTGTTGCAGGGCCTTCAGTCGGTCGGACAGGCGCGCCAGTTCACGGTTGGCGTGGACGAGATCTTCCTGCGTCTGCTCAAGTTCCATTTGCTGCTCCCGCATCTCCCTCACGCTTCGGCGCCCCTGTTCGTAGTTAGAAAGCGCCCACTCCGTTACTCGAAGCAGCGATTGCGTCACAGACCAGCCCAGCGTGCCTGTGACAGCTCCGCCGGCGATGACCCCCAGGCCGTAGGAAAAAGGCAGGGAGGTCCTCAGCAACGTACGGGAGAGCCACCACACTGCGACCACCGTGAAGCCCTGAGCGAGCAGGCCGGCTGGCCAGCCCGCGGTGACGACGGCCATCGCCCCAACCACATGGCAACCTCCATCCCTCACACAGTACGCAGCAGGAACCTTATATGCGCATGCGATAGACACGCCAACGTTTGTAGATCCTGGCTCCCATATGCTCTGCGAAGATAGGCGTATTGGGGTTGTCCTCCGATGTGATGGACAGATCCACCCACTTGAACCCCTTGGCCCTGGCGCGCCGGGCCATTTCGTCAAAGAGCAACACGGCAACGCCTCTGTTCCAATATTCGGGCAACACCAGCACGCTCTTGAGCGCCAGGCACTCGGGTTGGCGGCGCATATGCCACCACAGCCTGGCGTAATCCCAGGGGTGTCGCAGGCCGTTGGCGTGAATGAAAGCTTCGTTCAGGTTGGCGATGCCAGGCAGCCACCCCACGGTCTCTCCCTCAACCTCGGCAAACAGGACCAGCTCGGGGTCAGCAATGTCACGGAAGGGTGCCACCAGGGCCTCCACCGCGTCGCGATGCCAGCCAATGAAATCAGGAAGGTGAGCCAGTGCAGTATTGAGCAGGCCATGCACGTGGTCAATCTCGTCATCCCAACGCCTCAGATCCGCCTGGCGGACCGTGATGTGCCCCCGCCGGCGGAGCCGATCTGCCACGCGCGCAAGTCGCTGCAAAGCAGGTGTGTCTATCTCCAGCTCTACCGCGAGGGCAATGTTATCTCCGTGAGCCGGCTGAAAGCCTGACGACTCCAGAAAATGCTGGTAGTACGGAGGCGTATGCCCGCACAAGACCGTCGGCGGGCGGTCGCGCCCCTCGATGAGTACCCCGTAGGAGTCCTCATAGTCCAGGTTGTACGGACCGAAGAGTGCATCCAGACCTCGCGGCCTGGCCCAGGCGGCCACGCGCTCGATCAAGGCTTCGGCAACCCGGTAGTCTTCTATGGATTCGAAAAAGCCGAACACGCACTCCCGCGTGTGGCGCTGTTGATTGGTAAACTTGTCTTCCGCAGCACAGATCGTGCCTGCCGGCCGGCCGTCACTCCAGGCAACGAAGAACTCCGCCTCGCCGCCGCGCGTGAAAAAAGCCCCACGTCTGGGATCAATTGTCCTCGCGCGCTCGGGAAGCAAAGGGGGTACCCACAGCGGATCATCACGGTAGATGCGCCAGGGGAAGGTAAGGAAGATGCGCCTTTCCTTAACCGTACGAACGGGGCGAATCTCGATGGTGCTCATGCGACCTCCTCACCAGCCTCAAGTCGTCGCCTTTCCAGTTCCTGAACCACCTGGGCGTGCTGCTCCCGGCTCAACGGATACAGGACAGCAAACAAAATCCCCGTGCAAAGCAGGAAAGCAGGAATCGGCCCCATCACGATGCGCATGCCCAGCAGTGCGCTGGCAGGCTGTTGAGCAGCATTGGGCACATACCCGGTGAACTCGAGCAGTAGCAGCACGAGCGGGAGCGCTGCCGAAGTGGCCACCTTCAGTGCCAGCGTGGTCAGGCTATAGAACATGCCCTCGTGCCGCTCCCCGGTCTGCCATTCGTCCCACTCGATGGCGTCGGGGATCATGGCCCAGGGCAGGATGTGCGCAGCCGCCACTCCGATCCCCGCCAGAACACACAAGATCAGGATCACGGGCATCGTAGTCGAGGCATTCAGGGTAACCAGCACAATCTGCACCACAGCCCAGAATCCGATTCCCATCACGTATGCCCAGCGCTTGTTCCATCTTCGGGATGCCCGCTCCCACAGCGGCAAAGCCAGGATGCCGGTCACAAAGATCGTGGCCATGATCAGGTCACTCTCAGGCTCGCGCTTCATCCAGTACTTGATAAAGTAGAGCAGCGTCGCCTGGACCACCTCCACCGAGACCCAGGTGAACAGGAGAATGAGCATGCTAAACACGAAAGGGCGGTTCTTGCTGGCCGCCCGCAACGATTGGCGCAGGCCAGGCGGTGCCCGCCCCATGTATTCCTGTCGCTCCTGCGTGCCGAAGAAGACGAGCCACAGGGGCAACGCGGCGACGAGGCCGAAAAGCAATCCCATCATCAGTACCCGTGGCGCGTTTGCAGGCGTAAACTCGCCGACGATGAGCAAAGGGACGGTGAACGCAACCAGGCTGCCCAGTATGGAGAAAAACATCCGGTAAGAGGTCAGCGCGGTGCGCTCGTCATACTCGGCCGTCAGTTCAGGAGTGAGCGCAAAGTACGGCATGTAGACGAAGGTCGCTGCGGCATCATAAGCGACGTAGGCCAGCGCGTAATAGATGCCCAAAGCGAGGTCGCTCTTGAACGGCGGGCGCCACCACAGCATGGCAAAGGCCAGGGCGTAGGGCAGAGATCCGAAAAGCAGAAAGGGCCGCCTGCGCCCCCACCGCGTGCGCGTGCGATCGGAGATGTGGCCGATGAGCGGGTCATTGACGTAATCCCACGTCCGCCCGACCAGAACAGCAACAGCGGCGACGCCGGGAGAGATGCCCACCACGTCGGTCAGAAAAATAGCAAAAAAGGCCCCGAGGATTGTTCCTGTCAGGCTGAACCCGAGATCCCCTGAGCCATAGATCAGCTTAGTGCGACGTGATAGACGATGGGACACCGATCACGCTCCCTTCAGGCCTCAACCTGGCAAGACGATGTGGCGTGCCCTCACCGTTGGGATTCTACCATCAAACCGATTCGAGCCAAACTCCTGTTGCTGAACCGCTGCACCCACCTCAGCCACCCGAACCAGCGCAGCGGCCCGCGCAACCGCGCCCATACGTCCCGCACCACCTGTTCGTCCGCCGCCAGCGCCTGCGGCCCTCCGTAAACCTGCGCGCTGTACAGCCCGGCCAGGCGCTCCAACGCCGCCCCACCCTGCGCTGCCATCCTCGTCCAGCGCGCTCTCCGTCGCCCCACCTGCTCCGCCCGCGCGCGCAGCTCCGCCGCCAGTACCGCCGTGTACTCCCGCGGCGTGAGCGCGGGATCGGGAGATAGCCCCACCCGCGCACCGCTCCGCCCCACCCAACTCCACACCAGTGGCAGCGTGATGGCAATTACCTTCCGTTGCCGGCACCATCGGATTCCCACGGCCACCGCCGCCCCTACGAGGGCCAGCGTGGCCAGTCCCAGCCCGGCCATCCGCCAGCGGAAACGTATCACCCGCGCCGGTGGGCCGGCAGGGCCCGGCAGTGCCCCATCTGTCAGCGATACCTCGCGCGGTAACTCTGTCACGGTCTGCGTCCCCGTCGGCTCAAAGCTGATCCATCCCCAACCGGGGAAGTAGACCTCCGGCCAGGAGTGGCCATTGAACTGGCGCACCAGGTAGCCCCCCCTGGCATAGTCGTATTCCCCACCGACGTACCCCGAGGCCAGCCGCGCCGGGATGCCGACCGCGCGCGCCATCGTCACAAAGGCCGTGGCATAATAGTCGCAGTAGCCCTCGCGCACGTCAAACAGAAAATAGTCGGTCACGTCCCGCTCCTCCGGCGGCCGTTCCACTTCCAACGAATACGGATAGGCGCGCAGGTACCGCTCCAGCAAACGCGCCTGCTCGTAGACCGTTCCCCCTCCGGCCACGACCTCCCTGGCCAGGTCAACCACGCGCTGAGGGAACACATCGGGCAGTTGCAGGTAGTGTTCACGGATCTCGTCTGGATACAGCGGGGGAACCGCTCGCAGGTCGTCTGCCGTGGGGCTAGGCAGGCGGGAGATGACGGTGTAACTGACCACCTCAGAAGCCAGCCCTACCAGGTCATTCCCCTCTATGCCCGTAGAAGAAGAAACAGGAGACGTCCGCCACACCGCCTCGACCGGCTCTGCCACCCGCACCGGCGCATTCAGCGCATAGAGCGTGTCGCCGTGGGGAGCGGTAAACTCAAAACGTTGCGTCACCTCCCGGTAGGCCAGTGGCGGAGCCAGCGGCAACTCTCCCTCCACCTCCTCGCGGGAGTCTACTGTCGTGGACCAGCCCCGGCCCGAGTAATGGTCCATGGTCACCCCCTGCCAATAGTGGCGTGGGACGCCACGTAACGCAGCCGGAATGTCCATGGGCGGTGACGGCGGCGGTGGAGGAGGCTCATCCGTCCACACGATCATCACCACCTCGTCGAGCAGGTTGGGACGACCGCCCAGGAGGTGGCTCTGTGGAAGGTAACTGCTGACTCCTCGGCCCCCCCCCGCCCCTCCCCGCCACAGCGGATCAGGGGGAGCCACACCGCCAAACAGCCGCCCCGCTGTATCCTCCACCTGGGTCGAAGGCTCCCGAAACGTGCGCCAGAACCAATCCTCGAACCGGCGCGCGCTGACCAGCGGGCCGACCAGGCTGACCACGACGAAAACGGTCGCGACGAACGTCGCCACGACCATCACCTCGAGGCCCAAATCGGTGGCATAGTCTATGCCTGCCGCCTCCCACGTGCGCCGTGCGTTCGCGAGGTTGCCCACCGCCAGCATCAAGATCCCACACCCCAGTTCCCCCACCAGCCACGGGATCCCCCGGCCCGAGTAAAAGACGCTCACCGCGCTCAACATCGCCGGAGGAAGTAACGCCAGCAGCGGGCGCTGGCGACGGTAGAAAGCCCACGCGGCGAGGAGGACGGTCCCCCAACACAAAAGTGCAGCGTAGAACAGGAAAATGTCGGGGTCCTCGCTTCTGCCACCGCTGAAGGCAACCTTCAGCCAGGCCACCCAGCGTTGTACGAAGTCGAAAACTGCCTCGCCCCTCCCCGGCAAGAACAGTACTGTGTGGCCTGCGACACTGAGCGCAGCCAATAGCCCCACCGACCCGCCTACAGGCAACCACACGGACCAGCCCCAATCCTCCCTCAATGCCAGCCAGCGTCCCACCAGCAGTGCAATCAGCGCCAGTGGCAGTAATCCTTCATCTCCGGGGACCCATTCAGCAACGATGGCAGCAGCGGGCAGGCACATCACGGTGATCAACAACAGCAAGAATACGCCCCATCCCTCCCGTGGCTGCAGCAACTTGACAAGCCGGACGACCATCCCTACACCCCCCAGGGCGTGCTGATCGCCAACGCCCGCCCCGTCGCCAGCACCTTGAACTCCCAGCGCCGCACCTGGCCGGTCGGCGGGCGGAGCGACAGTGGCGTATCAGCGTTGATGATCTCCGCCTCCACCCGCGCGTCGGCCAGCAACGCCCGCAGCGCTTCGGCCTGCAGAGAGAGGCGCTCCATACTTCTCTCCACCGCAAAGGAAGCCGCGTCCAGCAAGATTGCTGCCACCCCGATCCCATACGCCCGCGGCCGCGCCAACCCGGACACCCACCCTGGATCCAGGGATGGCGTGATTACCAATGCGGTCGCACCGATGGGCAGCGCACGGGACACCTCGTCCAGCACGCGAGGCAGCGGGCGGGAAGCGGTGGCCCGCACCTGGGCCAACACGTGCAGTAGCCCCCACAGATGGCCCCGTCCCCGGGCTGGCATCACTGTCCGTCGCTCGGGTCCATAGGCAATCAGCCCGACCGCCCGCCCTGCATCCAGGAGCAACGCCGCAGCAGAGGCGGCCACAATGACGCCCATCTCTTCCGTCGAACGCTCCCCCTGCCCCACCTGCACGTCCCGATCCAGATCGAGCACCAGCCAGGTGTCGCCGCCGGTCTCCTGATCGAACTCCTTGGCGTGGAGCTGCTCACGGCGGGCCGTCGTGGGCCAGTGAATGTGGTGGCGAGGATCGCCAGGGACGTAAGCACGCACTCCCCCCACGCTGACAGTCGGCTCCCACGAGCGTTGGCTGATACGCGCCCAGCCTGTCGCCGCACCACGCGGCAGCGCGAAGGGCAGCCGCCGGGCAATCGGCGGGTAGACGAGCACGGTCTGAGCAACCGGGTTACGCTGAACGACGACGAAAAGGCCAAAAGGATCACCGATCGTGGCCTCCCACGGCCCCAGGTGATACTCCCCGCGCAGGCGACATTCACCGTTCGTGCTCCAGTGGTAGGCACCGCGCGCACCGGCGGCACGCACCGTGTTGGCCCCATAACCTGGTACGTCGCTATGATCGCTCACCTCGACCCACAATGCTGGCAGCGGCGAATCGTTGACCAGCGCGAAATGCTCCTCCAACAGGTCGCCCACCTGAACCCACTCGAACTGTGACTTTCGCCGTACCCGGACGGAGCGCGCCATGTGCCAGGCCCACCAGGCTGCGACGACGGTCACGCCAGCAAACGCCAGCAGAAGCGTCATCCACACCCGTGCAGGCGAGAGCAATTCGACGATCAGCAGTAACGGGATGACGATTAACGGCAGCCAGTGATGCCATATCAGCGCGATCTCGGCGTCCCCATCACGGAAGCGATACACTGTCCACGGGTGGGTCAAACTTCGTTTCATCTCACACAGCCATTCACAACAAAGGAGCGGGCTCACGACCCGCTCTCGTCATCCGTACCGGCCGCAAGCCCGCCCTGCCGCCAATAGACGACATGGGTTCCCCAACCGGCCGCGGGCCGCGTCTCACAACGCATCGCCCAGCAGCACCCCCAGGAACCCCACGATCAGGCCAATGTGCAGCAAGAGATGTGTATGCGCCAACCAGCCAACGACGGGCCAGTCAGGCAAGAACTGAAGTATGAGGTTGAGTACCACCAGGCCAACCGCGACGAAAACCGGAACCCCAGGCATACGGGCCAGGAAAATACTGATACGCTTTAGCCATTTGGCGACCATGATGCCTCCAACTCAGTGCGCTTCCGACCTTTCGGAAAAGTCTGTCCCCAATGTATAGAAATGCCCCGCCAACCCGCGCGGCAAGCGCCCCACAATGCGCGTTCCCGTTTCGGTATGCTCCTCCTGCTCGATCAGCCCCCGCCGATGGAAAAGATCCACCAACTCCCCCGACTCGTAGGGAATGTGCACGTCGAGCCAGGCCATGCGGGTCTCCAACACCCCCTCGACGCGGGTCAATAGTCCCTCCAGCCCCTCTCTCTTCAGGGCAGAGATGGCGACACTGTTGGGGAACCTGCCAATCAGGAGATTGACGACGTCGAGCGCAGGCAAGCGGTCAATCTTGTTCAACGCATGGATCATCGGCCTGTCCACCGCCCCGATTTCTTCCAGCGTCTCGCACACGGCCTCGGCCTGGCGCACCACCTGCGGATGCGTAGCGTCCACCACGTGGAGCAAAAGGTCGCTCTCCGTCACCTCCTCCAACGTGGCGCGGAAGGCCGCCACCAGGTGCGTGGGGAGTTTCTGGATAAAGCCGACGGTGTCGGTGAAAAGGGCCTCGCCCCCACCAGGCAGCTTCACGCGGCGAGTAGTGGGGTCGAGAGTAGCAAACAGCCTGTCCTCCACCAGGACATTGGCATCGGCCAGCGCATTGAGCAGCGTAGACTTGCCCGCGTTAGTGTAGCCGACGATGGAGACAACCGGGATATCCTCCCGGCGGCGGTGTGCACGGTAGCGACCCCGGTGAGCGCGGACCTTCTCCAGCTCCTGCTTGAGTTGCATGATGCGACGGCGGATGACGCGCCGGTCGGTCTCCAACTGCGTCTCGCCAGGCCCGCGCACACCAACTCCCCCGGTAGCCCCCCCGGCCCGCCCGCCCGCCTGGCGCGCCAGGTGAGTCCAGGCGCGCGTCAGCCGGGGCAACCGGTACTCGTACTGGGCCAGCTCCACCTGCAACGCGCCCTCCCGGCTGCGGGCGCGCTGGGCAAAGATGTCCAGGATCAGTGCAGTCCGATCCAGGATCTTGACCCCATCTTCCTCCAGCGCCTTCTCCAGTTCCCGTTGGTGGCGGGGCGAAAGCTCGTCGTCGAAGACGACCACGTCAGCCGCGGTCTCCTTCACCTGCTCGAGCAACTCCTCCACCTTGCCTGCGCCGATAAAGGTGGCCGGGTTGATCCGTGCCACGTGCTGTGCCATCTGCCCCACCACCTGGATGCCGGCTGTACGGGCCAGTTGGGCCAGTTCGGCCAGCGACTCCTCGACGGGCCAGTTCCCGTCGGCAGGGTGAGCCGCAGGCCCCTTCAATTCGACCCCTACCAGGAAAGCCCGCTCCTGTGGGGAACCGGTCGGTTCAGTTCGCTTCGCGATTGTCCACTCCTCCTCCAAATATCGTCATTCCGAGCGTAGCGAGGAATCTCCCCCCCCCCCGAAGTATACCACATGAATGGTCAAAATGCACGGCAGCACCAACCTCTACCGATAATAACCCACCTCCCACCGCTCGAGCTGCTCAGTAGTGACACTCTCCAACCGCCAACCATCGGGCGTCTGCACGACCGTCCACTTCACGTCCCACACCGTCGCCACAATGCGCCCATCCACGTTGTCGTAGGCACGCACCTGGGCAATGACGGTCGCGACGTCCTGGCTGCGCGTGAGCTCATGCACCACACCAACCTCCACCGCGACCGTAGTCGCAAAGTCAGCCATCCACCCCTCGGCAGCCTGGGCCGCTTGAGCGCCAGCGCCGAGTAAGCCGTATGCCCCGGGCAGATCACGGTCATCTACCGCCAGGTAAAAAGAGATGACGGCGTGCTCCGGCGTATCGGTGTGATAGGCGTGAGGACGGTCCAGGTAGAACCAGCCATACCGTTCCCAGGTCCAACCATAGTTCGCCCCGTCCCACGTATAAACCGCCTCCCACACCAGATCGCTCCCGGCCTTGTAACCGACGATCACCTCGTCGGCCAAGTCACCATCGGTGTTCTCCAGCCGTAAACCCGCATCTCCCTCGAAGGCAGCCAACAGCATATACGTGGTCCCGTCCCAGACGAAAATGTGCAGGAGATCGGTGCTGACCTCGGCGTGGCCCCACACCAGGATCTCGACCCGCCCGTCGGCGTTGACGTCACGCATTTCCAGCTCGCACGTGGGATACTCACCCAGCCCGTGCTTCTCCTTGTCCAGCGGCTGCAGCGCGTGCCAGGCCTCACCGTCGAGCACAAACGCTGCCAGTTGGGGTGGCTCACCCGGCTGCTCGTACAGCCCGACCCATTCCGCCTGCCCGTCGTTGTCGGTATCCTCCCAGCGCAGGCACAACGGCGCAGCGCCAGCCTTCTCCCACTGCACCTGGCCGGCGGCAACAATGGTGGCCACATCAGCAGGCCCAGGTGTCGGTACAGGAGTCGGTGTATGCGTAGGGGCAGGAGTGACCGTGGGTGTAGATGTGGGAAAGAGCGTCGGCGTAGGAATGGCCGTGGGCGTGAGAGTAGGAACAGATGTAGGAGCAGGGAGACAGGAAGCAAGCAGCCAGAAGCAGGAGGCAAGGGGCAAGAGACGAGCTATCCTTGTCTCCCTGTCCCCTTGTCCCCTCATCCCCCTGTCTCCTTGTCTCCTTGCCGGCTTGCCTACTCCCTACGGCAACCCCACCACACTCATCCCCCGCGGGTGCTCGACCGTGAAATCGAAGCGCACGACCCGTTTTTCGCCGGGCGCCAGCGTGAGTGCCCAATCCAGCAGGTTCAATTCCGTCTGCTCCGCCGGTTTGGGCTCGGCGGACTCCAACTTCACCTTGATGTCCTCGTGACGCGACACAGGCATCTGGTCGTGGAGCGTCACTTTCGCCTCAGCCGGCAGGAGATTCTCGAGCGTGATCTCGTAACCGTAGCGGAGGAGGCGGCGGTCGCCGATGAACCGCTTGTCCACCTCGCGCCGCTTCAACTCGCGCTCGACCCTGACGCGATCGTCGGCCCCCAGGTAGAGTTCGATCTCCCCCTGCGGAGCGACCAATTCGAGCCTGGTCGTGCCGATAAACTCGTCACCAGCGAAGAGGTTAGCCTGACCGGGCAGAAGGGTGTAGGGACTATCGTTGGTCACCTTTGCCCGCCGGTAGGCCGTCTCGACCAGTTTGGGCGCGCTCACGTAATCCAGCGCCGGCATCAACTCGAAGCGGGTCACGGTGACTTTGTGGGGCGCACCATCAGTCGGGATGGCCACAGTGCTGGGCACCTGGTAGGTCACCGCCGCGCCGGAGGTCTCCACCGTCGCCATCGCCACCGCCGCCTCAACCGCTTGTGGTGCAGACATCGCCGCCTCTAGCTCTGCGGCGGCGAGCGTCGCCCTCATCTCCAACGGAGCGGCCGGAGCGGCCATGCTCATCATCCGTCGAGCCGCTGGACGCTCCTGAGCAAAGACCGGCCCGATGTACCACGGATCGAGCTCAGGTAGCGTCCCAGCCAGCGCCGGGCGGGCAGTGGACAGCGTCAGCGCGACGTCGGTCCAGTCCTCCCCACTCCGCTGGGTCACCTGGGCCAGATAGCCGACCTCCAGCACCCGCCGCTCGCGCTCTTCCAGCAGCCGCACGTCGTAGAGCGGCTGCCAGCCGGCCTCTGAGACGGTATAGGTCAGCTCGACCGTCAGGTCGCCCGCCTGCGTTACCTCGACCTCGACGACGGCGGTGTGCCGCTCGCGCGCTTTGGCCCCGCGCAGTTGGTCGAGCTCGCGCTGCAATTTCTGCAGGCGGCGCTCCAGGTCACGCCGGCGGGAACCGACGTCCAGGAGGGCAGCGTTGAGCCCTTCGACGCGACCGCGCAGGCCGTCGAGGAGCGCCATATACACATCAGCGCTCATCTTGCCAAACGTCAGCCCCCGGGCGTAGATTTCGGTCTGGCCGGCCAGTTCGCCCAGGGTTACCTGTTCCCGCTTGAGCAGCTCAGCCTGCGCATCCAGCCCACGCATCTCGTCGCCCAGTGCCTCAACCTGCTCCTCCAGTTCGCGCACGCGCCCGGTGGGCGTCTCGGTATAGAACTGGCGTCGCACGTCCACACCCAGCAGGCGCGCGCGGGCCGTGCCCCGGGCGGAAGCGCGCACCGAGGCCGGGTCGAGCGCCAGCGGTAACTCAGGCACCTCCAGCCGGTGAGTCCCCGGCTCCAACGTCGCCGTACCGCCGCGGACGACCCGCGCCCGGTCGGGATAGACGGCGACGGCAACAATTGTAGTATGCAGTTCAGTCATCTGCTGGCCCTCCTGTCAGGGGTCTACGACCTCAAAGATCAGTTCTTTCCCATTGAGAGTAATGATAAAGTGATTCAGCACATCTCGACCGAGCACGGCATCCGGGCGGGGCAAGGCAACCGCTTCTACGTCATAAACCGCGCATCCCTCGACCTCCAGGTCTATCATGTAGGTCGGCCACTGGTTTCGAGTACCGTCGTAACCCTGGGTGACCATCATCCTGCGTGGTACAAGATGAAGCGTATCAACCAGTCCTTGCGGCACAACAGTGACCTCTGCCCCTGAATCCAACTCTCCTTGAATATTCGCTGCGCGTTTGTGGTCAACCGGACAGTAGACCGTGAAACCAACAATCGGAGCTGGGGGATCGAACTCAGTATTGTAACGAGGCATCAGAGCACCGCTTTCTTCGGGGAGAGGATTCGCCGTACAGGTGGCTCTTCAACTACCCTGTCTATATAGATAGGAACGTACCCATGTTCAGTGTACACCCTCCTGGTCAGGGCCCGGTCGTCATCGTCCACATCTACGACCTCTCCATTGAGGATCGCCACGAATTTTCCTCGATAGGTACGAAGCAGTTGATCTTTCAGGCGTAGAAAAGCGGCGCGCTCTCTCCCCAGAGCAGCCAACGCATCGTCCCGCGACACGGCCTCTCCAGGACGAACTGCAGGCCGTGATTGCACCCGCTCTCGCCAGGCGATGAACTCCCGGTACTCGTCAACAGGCACCACGGCCGCTACCGGCTCCCCATCCCGCTCGATGGTGAACGGAGCCTGGCGCAGCAGCGCCTCGTCTAACGTCACGGCATACACAGCCCTCGTTTCCTTCAGTGTCACACTCTTACCCATCCCCTCATCCCCTTGTCTCCCTGTCCCCCTGCCCCCTCGTCTCCCTACCTTCTCATCCGTCCAACCAGCGCCATCACCTTAAACACCCGCGACTTTAGCCATTTACCGAAGCGCACCGAGGCCTTCTCGTCCGCAGGCTGGTAGGCCGGATCGCCCAACATCAGGTACAGCGCCCGCTCCACACTGTGGGGAATGATGTCGCCAGCCATTCCATAGCCGATACAATCGTACCCCACCAGGTACAGATTCTCGACAGGCGAGCGGGGATCGAGCCGCTCTGCGCCGCTCTGCCCAATCCGATGGGCCATCTCCGCCGTCCACAGCCCGGTGAAGAACATCGGCGCGCGCAACTCGACCACCTGGTCGAAGTTGGGGAAGACGTCGCGAAGCTCGGCCAACACCGTCTCCAGTTCACGCCGCCTGTCCAGGGGAGATTGCATCACCCAGAACACCTCCAGGATGTGCCGCCCTGCCGGGGCCAGCGCAGGGTCGAAAAATGTAGGCGCATAACAGTTCAGAGTCCGCTCCCAGCCCATCGTGTGCAAGAGCGAATGGTCTGCGCCCAGGAGAGGTTCTGTCGTACCCAGGATGATACACGCCACGTCGGCCGGCACGGCCGACCGCAGGCGGGCCACGTACTCGGCCGGCAGGTTCTCCTCCCCCACCAGCGCGATCAGCCGGTTGAGACCGGCATTGTGGACCACAATGCCGGCGGCGATAGTACGCCCGTCGGCCAGCGTCACGCCCGTCGCCTTCGGGCGCGGCTTGCCCGCGCCCCCATCGAGATTGATGGACGCCACCCGGGTACAGATGGCGATCTGCCCGCCGTGGTCGCGGATCACCTTCTCCACCCCGGCCACGAGCGCCGCCGTTCCCCCGATGGCTGTGCCCCAGTCGGCCATCTGCTCCAGCGAATCCACGATCGCCCGCTTGGTCTCCATGGCCGAGAAAGTGTCCACCGTCTGCGAGGCAAAGCAATACGTGATGATCGTCTCCACGTACTTGACGTACTCCTCGTTGTCAGGGAAATACCGCTCGATGTACTGGCGGGCCGTCATGTCGTCGGGGTAGCGCACGCGGGGATCGTACATGTCGGCGATCCACCCGTACACCCTGGCCATCCCCGGCCTCCCCCCCACCAGCGTCTCCTGCGCCTCGTCGAGCGAGCCGAAACGCCGCCCCTCCTTCATCACCACCCAGTGCTCGCCCCGCGCTTTGGTATCGTGAATGGTGACCCATTTAATATCCGCGCCCAATTTGGTGCACAATCGCCCGATGCGGCTATTGGGACCGGGGCAGGTCCAGGCCGCAGTCGTGACGGCGTAGCCCTTGTGCATCAGGTGGGTATACTTGCCGCCAATGAAGGACAATTGCTCCAGGACGAGCACCTTCTTGCCGGCCCTGGCCAGCCCTGCCGCGGTCATCAGCCCGCCGATGCCTGCCCCGATGACGATCACGTCGTAGCGGTCGTCGAGCTCCACGGGCGGGGGCGCGAGCTCCGGCGCGGAAAAGACGTTGTTAGGACATATCGTGATACACTCCCCGCACCGCGTGCACTGGCGTTCGTCAATGCGCGGCCACGGTTCGGCCTCGATCTCTAACGTGATCGCCTCTGCGGGGCAGGCAACCACACAATAACTACACCCCGTGCAGCGTGTCTTATCAACAAAGATACTCATCCCCTGATCCTTTCCTTGCGGATGCACGCTGATCTTTTTCTTATCTGCGACAATCCGCGTGAATCTGCGTCCCAAACTATCTTACTTCATCCACCGCTCCCAGCGCTCCATGCCCTCCGCCAGCCTTCCCGCAGGATGGCCCAGCGTGATGCGCACGTGTCCCTCCCCGTGGTCGCCGAAGGCCACGCCCGGCGAGACAGAGACGCCCGCTCCCTCCAACAGCTCAGAGGCAAACTCCGCACTCCGCGTCCCCTCCGGCAGCCGCACCCACACGTAGAGCGTGGCCGGCGAGGGCGTGTAGCCCAACCCCATCCGGTCCAACGCCGCCGTCACCACCTGCCGCCGCTCCCGGTAGACCTCATTGCGGCGGGCCACCCACTCCTCGTCGGTGTCCAGCGCCACCACTGCCGCGTCCTGGATCGGCTCGAAGATGCCGGTGTCAGCGTTCGTCTTCAGGCGGGCCAGTGCCGCCACGGCCTCCTGGTTGCCCACCACCATGCCGACCCGCCAGCCCGCCATGTTGTGAGACTTGGAGAACGAGTTGAACTCCACCGCCACTTCCATTGCCCCCTCAACCTGCAGGACGCTCGGAGCCACGTACCCATCCCAGGTCGTGTCGGCGTAAGGGTTGTCGTAGGCCAGGAGAATGCCGTGAGCGCGCGCAAACGCCACCGCCTGCTTCAGGAAAGAGAAAGGAGCCACCGCCGTCGTCGGGTTGTTGGGATAATTCAACCACATCACCCGCGTGCGGGCCAGCGTCTCGGCGGGAATCGCCTCCAGGTCCGGCAACCAATCCCGCTCCTCCATGAGCGGCATCGGGTACACCTCCCCGCCCACCAGGTATACCGCGTTGCGGTAGGTGGGGTAACCGGGGTCGGGCACCAGCGCGACCGTACCGGGGTCCACAAAGGCCATCGGCAGGTGGAAGATGCCCTCTTTCGACCCGATGAGCGCCACGACCTCAGTCTCAGGGTCCAGCTCGACCCCAAAGCGGCGACCGTAGTAAGTAGCGACGGCCGCCCGGAAAGACGGCGCACCGTAGAAAGATGCGTAACCATGTTTTCGAGGATTCTGAGCACTACGGTATAGCGCCTCGACCACCGGCTCCGGCGGCGGCAGATCTGGACTGCCGATGTCGCAACGGATCACGTCCACTCCCTGTGCCTGCAGCGCGCGGATGCGCTTACCCAAAGCAGCAAAGACGTAGGTAGGAAGATCCTCCAGACGTTGTGCAAGTCGCATATCTCTCCTCCGACACAATTCTATGATCACGAACCACGCATTACGAATTACGCATTACGAATTACGAATTACGGATTACGGATTACGCCTCACGCATCACCGATTCCGCGTCCCCTCCTCCAGCCACACCTCCAACACCCGCCCCACCCGCTCGAGGCTCTCGACACTCACCTTGTCGGGCGTGTCCTGCGTGGTATGCCAGTAAGGATAGTCAAAGTCAATAATGTCCACCGCCGGGATGCCGCGCCGGGCAAAAGGAACGTGGTCATCCATCATCGCCCAGCGGTACTCGGAGACAAACGTACTGGTATACCCCAGCGTCGCAGCGATCTCCCACAGCCGCGTCTGCACGCTTACGTCGGAGTTGCGCTCCAGGAAAAGCTGTTGATCGGCGTCCCCCACCATGTCCACGACGACGACCGCCTCGGGCGTGACTCCCAGGTGGGCCGCCATGTAACTGGAGCCGACGCACCACTCCCAGCCATCAAGGTGACCATTGTCCTCGGCGTCGAAGAAGGCCAGCCAGACCTGATTCTGCAACGCATCCCGCTCCAGCGTGCGTGCCAGTTCCAGCAGCACCGCCACACCCGAAGCGCCGTCGTTGGCCCCCATCACGGGGACACTGGCGTTCTCCTGGTCGGCGCTGCGGCGGGTATCATAATGGGCCCCCAGGACGACCACCGGCCCCTCCCCCACCCGGCCGACGACGTTGCGCACGCTGGCGCCCTGGTATGTGAACTCCTCCGTCTCGACCGTCCATCCTCGCTTCGTCAGGTACGAGATAATGTAATCGCCGGTGGCCCAACCCGCCTTCGATCCGGTCGGGCGAAAGCCCAGGTCACATTGCGCCTGGACGTGAGCATACGCTGCTTCGCCGTCGAAAACCAGGGGCTCCGGCGACCCACACGCCGCAAGCGACATAACCATAACGACCAGTGCTGCCGTCATGCGCATGCCATGATACCATCTCAAGTAGAATCTGTTCATCACTTCTCACCTGCCATGACGACAAGATAATCGCATCTCTTTCCGATCGAGCCGCCCCGATCCAAAGAGCACCGACCAGGCTTACAACGACCAACACCCCACCCCTTCGCATAGCATAATCCCGCTTCCAAGCAAACCTCTTCACCATCCTCTTCCATCCCCTCCATAATGACTATGCGAAGAGGTCTGCTCGCCCAATCTCCAACCTCCACCCACTGCCCGCCATTCATTTACCTGCAATCTGCTATTTGCTATTTGCTATTTGCTATTTGCTATTTGCTATTTGCTCCACCTCCACCATCGCCCTCTCCGCATACGCCTCATACCGCCTCCGCTTGTTGCGCACCATGGGCGAAAGCGGCACGAGCAACCCAAAGTTGGCCTTCATCGGCTGGAACGTCGCCGGGTCGGCGTGGCTCACATAGTGGCACAGCGCCCCCAGCATCGTCGTGCGCGGTAAGATGAGCGCACCTAGCCCCAGCACGAAACGAGCCGCGTTGACCCCCGCCACCCACCCGCTGCCGACGCTGCCCACGTATCCCTCCACGCCCGTGATCTGCCCGGCAAAGAACAACCCCGGCCGGCTGCGGAACCCCATCGTCGGCCCCAACACCAGCGGCGCATTGATGAACGTATTGCGGTGCATCTGCCCGTACCGCACGAACTCTGCCCGTTCCAATCCCGGGATCAGGCGGAACACCCGCTCCTGCTCGCTGTGGCGCAAATTGGTCTGGAACCCGACGATATTGTAGAGCGTCCCGGCCAGGTTGTCCTGCCGCAACTGCACCACCGCGTAGGGCCGCTCGCCTGTCCGTGGATCGGTCAGCCCCACCGGGCGCAGTGGCCCAAAGGCCAGCGCATTTCGCCCCCGCGTCGCCAGCACCTCGACGGGCAGGCAACCCTCGAAGAAGCGCGCGTCCTCCCGCTCAAAGTCGCGCAACGGGCTACGCTCCGCCGCCACCAGCGCCTCGACGAAGCGACCGTACTCCTCCTCCGTCATCGGGCAGTTGATATAGTCCGCCTCCCCCCGCCCATACCGGGAAGCCCGAAACGCGACCGACGTGTCAACTGAATCGGCGGCCACGATAGGCGCCAGCGCGTCGTAAAAGTACAGGTGCTCCTGGCCCGCCAATTCGACGATACTCGCCGCCAGCGCGTCGGACGTGAGCGGCCCGGTGGCAATCACGGTCGGCCCCTCGGGGATCGCCATCACCTCCTCACGCACCACCCGGATGCGCGGATGGGCGACGACGCGGCGCGTGACCTCGGCGGCAAACCGCTCCCGGTCCACCGCCAGCGCCCCCCCGGCCGGCACGCGTGTATGGTCGGCGCAGGCCAGCACGAGCGAGCCCAGGCGTCGCAACTCGGCCTTCAGGAGCCCGGCCGCCCGGTCTGGCAGGTCCGAGCCCAGGCTGTTGGAGCAGACCAGTTCGGCCAGCTCGCCGCTCACGTGCGCGGGAGTCATCCTGTGCGGGCGCATCTCGTACAGCGTCACGTGCACACCCCGCTCGGCGGCCTGCCAGGCCGCCTCACTCCCGGCCAGCCCCCCGCCGACGACCGTGATGCCAGGCAAAGTCCCAGCCTCCATAATGGGCCTTATTCTACCACAGATGCGGGGAATGTTCCATCGGTACTATCTTCCACACTTCTGTGGTAGAATAGAAACGGGGAGGAGTCAAACATGTGCGTGTCATCCACCGGACCACGAATGACGCGAAACCCCGCGAAAAACACGAAACCTGGCGTGCCGAGGTTTCGCGTCTTTCGTGCCCTTTCGTGAACTTTGTGTTCCAATAGCTCGTTGTGTACGCGCTCACTTGGGTGGATACCATGAAAGTAGACAAGCCTGCTACTATCCTGGTCCCGCTAGGAGCCGTGCCCGCCGATCTGCTCGACAGCCTGGTCGCACCGTTGAGCGTGACCTTTGGCCTCCCGTGCCGAGCCGCCGGCCCCATCCCTGTCCCTCCTGCCGCCTACGACCGCCGGCGCGGACAGTACGTCGGCCACGCTATCCTGGCCACGCTCGCCCGGCTGAACCTCCCAGCCGCCGGGCGCGTGCTGGGCGTCATAGACGCCGACTGTTACGCCCCCGGCCTCAACTTTATCTTCGGCGAGGCCTCTCTTCACGCCCGCAACGCCTTCATCGCGCTGCCGCGCCTGCGGCCGTCGTTCTATGGGCTGCCGGAAGACGTACCCCTGTTCCAGGAGCGCGTGTCGAAGGAAGCGGTACACGAACTGGGACACACATACGGGCTGAAGCACTGTCCCAACCTGCGCTGCGTCATGCGCTTTTCCAACAGCCTGCACGACACGGACGTAAAAAGAGCCGAACTCTGCCCGCACTGCCAGGCGCAGCTTTCGCGGCTACAGGCGGGCTCATAACCTCTGAAAGGATGATTTGTATGCAAAAGCGAACCACCGGCGCATGGTTTCTCCCGCTGATTCTCGTGGCACTCCTGCTCCGGATCGCGCCTCCACCAGCCTCACTGGCGCGGGAGAATGTTCTGGCAAACGCCGCCTGCCCCCCGCTGCCGCCGCCCACCGGCGCCATCGTCAACGTCTCCAACGTCTCTCAACTGGAGGACGCGGTGAATGCCGCCGCCTCGGGCACCACGATCCTCGTCGCCGATGGCACTTACAACCTGGACGGCGTCTACCTGCGCTTCGCTGTCCCCAACGTGACCCTGCGCTCGGCCAGCGGCAACCGCGAGGCCGTGGTCCTGGACGGCAACTATGAGACCACCGAAATCGTCCAGATTGTCGCCTCCAACGTGACCATCGCCGACCTGACGCTGCGCCAGGCGTACGACCACCCCATCCACGTGATGTCTGCCGATGGTGCACACACAAACCACACACTCGTCTACAACGTCCACGTCGTTGACCCTGGCCAGCAAGCGATCAAGATCAACCCCGCCAGCGAGGGACATTACGCGGACTACGGCGTGATTGCCTGTTCGCACGTCGAGCTGACCGACGCCGGGCGGCCCCACATCCGCGACGACTGTTACACCGGCGGCATAGATGCACACCAGGCCCGTGGCTGGACCATCCGCGACAACCTCATCGAGGGGTTCTGGTGCCCCAGCGGCCTTTCCGAACACGGCATCCACCTGTGGCGCGGCTGCCGCGACACGACAGTCGAGCGCAACGTGTTGCGTAACAACGCGCGTGGCATCGGCTTCGGCATGGCGACGGATGGCGACGGGCGTACTTATCCAGACAATCCCTGCCCCACAGCGACCGGTTACGTGGACCACTACGGCGGCGTGATCCGCAACAACTTTGTCTCCGCCAACCGGAGCGACCTGTTCTCATCGGAATACGGCTTCGACTGCGGCATCTGCCTGTGGAATGCCTGCAACGCACAGGCACTCCACAACACGGTCTACTCGACCGACCCGGCTCACACATTCTCCTCCATCGAATGGCGCTTTTCCAACACTCGGGCCACCATCACCAACGACCTGGTCAACGTCACGCTGCGAGAGCGCGAAGGCGCCAGTGCCACCCAGGCCGGGAACGTGACGAACGCGCAGGCCGGCTGGTTCGTCAATGCCGCCTCCGGCGACCTGCACCTGGCAGCCACGGCAACCAACGTCATTGACCGCGTCGTCGCCCCCCCTGGCGTGACCGACGACATAGACGCCGATCCCCGGCCCATGGGCCCGGTCTCCGACGTAGGAGCTGACGAGTATGGCGCACCACCCCCTGCTGCTGTCAATGACTTGCGCGTGACGCGCGCCGTCACTGCCACCGGCGTCCTGACCGCCACGCTCGGCTGGACGCCTCCGGCCAACGCCGTCACGGTCACGCTGCGCTATTCGCGTACACTCATCACCGGGGCTGGCTGGGATGGGGCTACCCTCCTCACCGGCTCGCTGGCCGGCACCGCCAGTGTCTTCACGGCGAAGGTGCCATACACGAGTGGAACGGTCTACTTCGCACTCAAGAGCCAGAATGCGAGTGGCGCCTGGTCGGCGCTTTCCAACAACACCTTCTGGCCGCAGCGTCGCACCTTCCTGCCAATCGTGATGCGCACCTACACCGCGCTGGGAGTACTGCACTACTGACGTGATCCGCTTGCATTGTACTCCAGTACAACCTCAATTTCGTTCGCCAGGCCGATGACAGGCGGGGCAAACCCTGGTACAATGGGGACACAATGGAAGCAACCGTACAGGAGAAACCCGAAATGCAAACCGGTATCCGTCCCTCGAGCACCAACCTGCAGCGCAAGTTGATGCTCGTCCACGCAGCGGTGACGCTCGTCGCCGTCCTCGTCGCCGAGGGGCTCGCGCTGGGCGTCACGAACCTGGTCGCGCCAGAACTGACGCAGGGCCACCGCCTGGTGCTGGTGGCCGCCGCCGCCGCCCTGTTCGGGCTGCTGCTGGGCGCAGTCGCCAGCCGCAGCCTCACCCGCCGCCTGGCGCGCGCGCTCGACGTCAGTCAAATCTGGCTGCGCGGCAACCTCGCCCCGCGCATCGCCGACCCGACGCCCGACGACCTGGGGTTGCTGGCCGGTCAACTGGATCTGCTGGCCGGGCAGCTCGAACAAGACGAGCAAGACCTGGCCGAGCTGCGGGACTATAACGCCCGCCTCACCGATCAGATCCGCACACTGGCGGTCGTCGAAGAGCGCAACCGCCTGGCCCGCGAACTGCACGACGGCGTCAAGCAGCACCTCTTCAGTCTGGGCATGATCGCCAGCGGCATCCGCACCCGCTTCGACGCGCTGCGGGACGCGCCG
>Ga0172363_10000149_pt1 | contig 44793 bp, 38 predicted proteins | sample LakKivs2_kivu2a2_FD_114541 | JGI IMG/M metagenome (GOLD analysis project Ga0172363, IMG submission 114541) | Sediment microbial communities from Lake Kivu, Rwanda - Sediment s2_kivu2a2 | ecosystem: Environmental > Aquatic > Freshwater > Lake > Sediment | place: Rwanda: Western Province, Lake... | reverse complement strand
TAGAGTAGAGTCCAAATTCCGGCCGCTCGTTGCGGCGATTCCGTTATTAGACTGGGACGGGGTAATATGATATAAATTAGGTCTTATTAGGTCTTAACAAACATGGGCATTTTTAAAGAACTGAAGGAACGGGGTTTCGTCTGTCAGGTTTCAGACGAAGCAGCCCTGGAAAAAATGCTCGGCCGCGGCCGGGTCACTTTTTACGTCGGATTCGACAGCACGGCCGCCAGTCTCCACGTGGGTAGCTTGGTCCCGATCATGGCCATGCTTCATCTCCGGCGGGCCGGGCACAGGGCGATAGCCGTGATCGGGGGCGGAACGACTCTGGTCGGTGACCCGAGCGGAAAAAACGAGATGCGGCCCATGTCCGATGAAGAGACGGTCAGGGCTTACGGCCGGGCCATTGCCGGCCAACTCAACCGTTACCTCCGCTTCGACGGAGAAAATGCCCTGGCTGTGAACAACGCTGACTGGCTGGTGCCTTTGAATTATATACAATTCCTTCGGGAAATCGGCCGCCATTTCAGCGTCAACCGGATGCTGGCGGCCGAGTCCTATAGGCTCCGGCTGGAGAAAGGATTGTCTTTCATAGAATTCAATTACCAGCTGCTTCAAGCCTACGATTACCTGACCCTTTACCGTCAATACGGTTGCACTCTTCAGATGGGGGGTGACGATCAGTGGGGAAATATTCTGGCCGGGGTCGATCTTATCAGGCGTGTCGAAGGCGGAGCGGCCGAGGCTCTGACTTTTCCTTTGCTGGTCACGGCCAACGGAGAAAAAATGGGCAAGACGGCCCGGGGCGCGGTCTGGCTGGACGCGTCTCTTTTCAAACCGTACGACTTTTTTCAGTACTGGGTGAATTGCGACGACCGAGACGCCGGCCGCTTTCTCAGGCTATTCACTCTTCTTCCGCTTGACGAAATCAGACGTCTTGAGAGCCTGAAAGATAAAGAAATCAACGAGGCCAAGCGGATCCTGGCCTTCGAAGCGACGCGCCTGGCTCACGGAGAAGAGGCTGCTTCCGAAGCCAGGGCGGCGGCCGTGGCCGCGTTCGGCGGCCCGGGCGAAAAAGACATCGAGGCTGTCCCGACGACCGTTATCTCAGCCGGCAGGCTACGGGCTGGAGTAAGCCCGGTCGAACTATTCACCGAAGTCGGGCTCGTCTCATCCCGGGGGGAAGTCAAGCGCCTGATCAGGCAGGGGGGGCTTTATATTAACGACAAACGAGTATCGGACTTGAACAGGATGATTACCGAGAAAGACGTCGGTCCCGAAGGCCTTATTCTCAAGGCCGGCAAAAAGAAAATTCACAGGATTAAAGCCGGGAACACGGTAGGCTCTTGATAAAACATTTCCCGGCTGCCATTCATCAAGATTGCGACTGTAAAAATCTGTTGCTAAGGAGAAAACGATGAGAAAATCGATGATCGTCCTCCTGGCTCTGGTCATCTCAGCCGGGTCAGGTTGCGGAAGAGAAGCGGAAAAGGTCGTCCTTAAGGAAGGAACTCCGGAATACGCACTGGCCAAGGACCTTGCCAATATAATACCGGCTGTCGATCCCGGGAAGAATAAGGTTCTGGTCAAGACCGGAGGCATTGAAATCACCGCGGCCGAAGTCGTCCAGGTTCTCCATAATAATTTCGGCAGCCGGGCCGGCGAACTGAAAAAGGCCGACGCCGCCCAGCTCAAGGAAATGTTTGAGATGGCAGCCCGGCAGATTGCCGAAAGAAAACTGATGCTCGAACAGGCCAAAGAGTCAGGGCAAACCGTCACCGAAGAGGAGCTCAACAGCACGCTTGGGGAGCAGTACGAACAGTTCGGCGGCGAGCAGGCGTTCCGGGACGCTCTAAATAATCAAGGCATTTCATTCGATTATGTCAAAGAAAACATCCGGGAGACTATGCTTATCGACAAGTTGCTGCAGAACGTCGTCGGTGATAAAGCGGTCGTGAGCGAAGCAGAAATAATGGAATCGTACGGAAAGGACAAGACGGCTTCGGTCAGGCACATTCTGCTGCTGACCGAAGGTAAAACGGACGAAGAAAAAAGTGCCCTTCACAAACGGATGGAGGAAATCCTGGCCCGGGCCCGGGCCGGAGAGGATTTCGCCGGGCTGGCCAAAGAATATTCCGAGGATCCGGGTTCAAAGGATAGCGGAGGGCTTTATGAGGATTTCGGCCGGGGTCAGATGGTCAAGCCTTTCGAGGACGCTTCATTCACGGTTCCGGTGGGAGAGATCAGCGATATAGTGGAAACGGCTTACGGCTATCACATCATTAAGGTTGAGGGCCGCAAGAAGGAAACGCGTCCGCTGGAAGAAGTGAGGGCGGAAATCGAAACCCAACTGGCTGATGTGAAAAAGCAGGCTGTGATAGATAGCTTCATCAAAGGATTGAAAGAAAAGAGCGGCTTCAAGACTTTTGGCCTCTAAGACAGCAGATAACGCAGCCATCTTTGTCTTTAAGACGGCGGCGAGGACCGTTCCTGGCGGCTTGAGGCTGGCCGGGATGGCCGCACTTTTAACCTCGGGAATCATCTCAAGGGGTGATTGATCCACATCTGTACTCAACTTAAATTGAGAAGATGAGCACGTTATGCCATAACAGGAGGTCATCGTGAAAAAAACAGCTGGAATCGTGATTCTGACCATGATCTTTGCCGCTCTGGTTTTCCCCGAGCCAGCGGACGCAGCGATCCGTTTCGGTATCAAGGGCGGCGTCAACGGAGCCAATATCATCGGCGAAGACGCCACTCTGGAAGGTAATTGGAAGAATAAGATCGCGTTTTGCGGAGGCGTCTTCCTCAGCCTGGGCATAGGAAAGATCGTGGCCATCCAACCGGAGGTCCTTTATACGATGAAGGGAGCTCAGATCGAAGTTACTGAGGGCGAGATTACCTATACCGGAAAACTCCAGTACAACTACATCGAGATTCCCTTGCTTTTGAAATTGAGGCTTCCCCTGGGGATCGTTACTCCATTCGTCTTTGCCGGTCCTTCAGTCGGCTTCAAGCTCGGTGACGCTATCATATCCTATAGTGATGGCGCGGGGACTGTGGAAGAACCTATCGAAGGCTTTGAAAATTTGGATTACGGAGCGGTATTCGGCGGCGGACTCGAGCTCGGCCGGCATATCTGGTTAGACGTTCGCTACAGTTCAGGCCTGCAGAAGCTCATCACCGACGTCGAAGGTGGAACTCTGGACATCAGAAACGGCGTTCTGACGGGAACTGTGGGTATCGCGTTCTAACAGCCACGGCTCAAATCTCATTTCGGTTATTCGAGGCGCCGCAGGGGCGGCGCCTCTTTTTTTCGCGAAAAACATGCCTTATCTGTGTAATCCCGGATTCGCGAAAGGAAATAACTCCGGCTGTTGACAGGCGACGGGTCTTGCCATAACTTATGAATGTCGAGCCTTTGAGGGGACGAAGGCATGAACCGCAGGACGAGGTCGTTTATTGCTATAACCGTTCTTTCCGCCCTTATCCTAACTGTTGGCTGCTCGGTGGAAAAGTTCGCTCTCAGGAAAACAGCCGATATTCTGGCCGGATCTTCGGCCGGGAGCGTTTTTTCCGGTGACGACGACCCGGAGCTGGTCGGTGAGGCCTTGCCTTTCGCCATCAAATTCTACGAGTCTCTCCTGGCTTCTCTGCCGGATCACTCCGGGCTCAGGCTCCAGACGGGCAGGCTTTACATCGTCTATGCCAATGGATTCGTCGAGGCCAAGGCAGACGTGATGTCACGCAGTGAACTCGAATCCAGGGAGGCTCTGCTCGAGCGGTCGAAGAAGCTTTATCTTAGGGGCAGGAATATCCTGCTTCCCGGCCTGTTGAAAAAAAATCCAGCATTACTCGAGCAGTTAAAAGCTAGAAAGTACGCCGAAGGGCTGGCCGTTTTCGGCAAAAAAGAAATCGATTTTCTTTACTGGGCGGCTGCCGGGTGGGTAGCCGCTTATGCCATAGATCCTTTCGACACGGAACTCGGGTTGAGCCTGCCCGAAGCCGCTGCCCTGATGAACCGGGTGCTTGAAATCGATCCCGATTACGGCCACGGAGCAGTGCATAATTTCTTCATTCTCTATTACGGATCACTCCCGTCGAGCATGGGCGGCGATCTTCTTAAGGCGCGCGATCATTTCCGGGCCGCCCGCAGGCTTTGTGCCGGATCGGATACTTCTTACCTGATTTCCCTGGCTGCCACCGTGTGCGTAAAGGAGCAGAACCGGGCTGAGTTCGAGAGCCTCCTCGGCGAGGTGCTGGCCTTCGAGGTGGATAAAAGCCCCGAGAACCGTTTGGTCAACACTTTAAACAAGAGAAAAGCCGCCTGGCTGCTGGTCAATATCGATGATTATTTCCTGCCGCCCGGCAAGAGCCCGAAAACAGGGGAGGAGATAAAATCATGAGGCTCGGAATGAAGACCGGCGTTCTGCTTTTGATCCTCGTCTTGTTCACGGCTGTCCGGCTGAATTCAGAAAAAAAGGACTCGGGGCCGGTGCCGGTCACTGAAATCAAGATCGGAAGCGTCGCTCCGGCCAGATCTCCCTGGGACAAAGCTCTGGAAAGGGTGGCCAGGGAATGGGAATCGCTGTCCGGGGGCTCGATAAGGATAAGGATATATCCGGGCAGCATAGCGGGTGGTGAATTCGATATGATTCGCAAGATGAGACTGGGCGTTCTTCAAGGCGTGGTTCTGACCAACATGGGTCTGACCAATATCCAGGATTCCGTTCTGGTCCTGAACTTGCCTTTCCTGTTCAATTCAGAAGGCGAGTTCCGTTACGTATTCGACCGGCTGAAACCTGTTTTTGAGGGCCAGATCGAGAACTCGGGTTTCAAAGTCGTAACCTGGACGCTGGTCGGCTGGGTCCATTTCTTTTCCAAAGGTCCAGTAGTTAATCCCGATGACCTGAAAAAGTACAAAATTGCGGTGACGGAGGACAGTCCGGATCTGGAACAGGTCTGGAAAAAAATGGGTTATCATGCCGTCCCTGGGGAACGGGATCTGATGATCATGCTGGAAACCGGGATGGTCTCGGCCGCTTATCTACCCCCTTTGCTGGCCGGGTCGGGCCAGTATTTCGCCATTGTTCCCCATATGCTTTCCATGCCGCTCGCCCCTCTGGTAGGTTCCTTCGTCCTCAGTAACGCAATCTGGGAGGTTATCCCGGAAAATTTCCGTCAACCGATGCTCGAGGCGGCCCGCCGCGAGGAGGAAGTAATATACCGGGAAGTAATGTCGCTCGAATCCGAGGCGATCGAGGCCATGCGCAGCCGCGGCCTGAGAATCAACACCCCTGCCCCGGAAGATGAAGCCGAATGGAAGAAGGCCGCTTCCAAGGCGATATCGGAATTGGTCGGAGGGCCGGTTTCCAGGGATATTTACGACCTGGTTTCAGAGCTTGTCGGAGAATACAGGCGATTGCATGAAGATTAAGGCGTCGGCCTTCGGACGCAAGCTCGAAGACCTTACGGTTTACGCCCTCTTTATCCTGACTGCTTTGTTGCTGCTTGCCGAAGTGGCCGCACGGATTTTTTTCAATACGGGCGTCAAGAATTCATCCGCTTACGTGCAACAAACCGTGCTCGCCGCCGCTTTCCTGGCTGGGGCGGTCGCTTCCAGAGAAAAAAAACATCTATCCTTGGCGGCCGCGTTCAAGGTCTCCGGAAAAGGACGCATCTTCGTTGAGGGTTTTCTGGGAGTACTGTCCGGCTCGTTCACCTTTGCTTTCGCTCTCTCGTCGCTGTTGTTTGCTCTAACCGCTTTTTCCCCATCGGAAAAAACAGGTTTCCTGCCCAAGCAATTGACGGCCATGGTCATGTTCCTGGGATTTTCCCTCATGGCCGTCCGTTTTTTCAGCGGAATGAAAAAGGGCAAGATGCGTTTGTTGCTGGCCGGGCTTTCCCTGTTGCTCGGGATGGTTTTGACTTCCGGCTCAGTGGTTGCCTTTGTCCGGATTTTGAGCTCCAGTGCGGCTGCTTTTCTCGAGCCTGCCCGGTCGTTGTTACAATCCTCGGTTGCCTCGGTTTCGGTTTATCTAATTCTCATCCTGGTTGCTTCCGCTTTTCTCGGTCTGCCGATCTTCGTAGTTTTGGGCGGAATTGCCTTGCTTCTTTTCGCCAGGGCCGGCCAACCTCTGGAAGTCATAGCCAATCAGGCTTATTCCGTGCTTACCGACTATTCGATTCCGGCCATTCCGCTCTTCGCCCTGGTCGGTTTTCTGCTTTCGGAGAGCCGGGCGAGCGAAAGGCTGGTTGCTTTTTTCAGGTATTCGCTCGGCTGGATCCCCGGCGGCCTGACTTTGATGTCGGTCGTGGTCTGCGCTTTTTTTACCACTTTCACCGGTGGTTCCGGCATAACTATTCTGGCCCTGGGCGGGCTTCTTTTCCGGATACTGAGCGAGGAGGGCTACCCGGCGAAATTCTCCGTCGGGCTGCTGACTTCTTCCGGCAGTATCGGTCTCCTGTTTCCTCCGAGCTTGCCGATAATAATCTACGGTGTGACGGCCGGGGTCAGCATAAAAGACATGTTCGTCGGCGGCCTTCTGCCGGGAACGGCCATCATGCTGGCCGTCGTCATAGTCGGAGTGGCTTTTTCCAGGCGGGCCGGCGTTCGCCGCCACGAGTCCGAGCCGAAACGGGCCCTGAAGGCTTTCGTTGATTGCGCCTGGGAACTGCTCCTGCCCGTCCTGATCATCGTCCTCTATTTCGGGGGAATAACCAACCTGCAGGAAAGCGCCGCTTTCGCCCTGGCCTACGTCCTTATTGTGGATCTGCTCATTAAAAAAGACCTGAGACTAAGGCACTTGCCCGGTGTCTTTTCAGCCGGAGCCAGGGTTTTCGGCGGTGTTCTGATAATCCTGGCCCTGGCTAACGGATTCTCCTATTACATCATCGACACCCAGCTGCCACAGCGCCTTAGTGCCTGGGTCGGGGCAACCATTTCGTCGCCCATCGTTTTCCTGCTCATTCTGAACGCCGTCTTGCTCGTCGTCGGTTGTTTCATGGATATTTACTCAGCTATCCTGGTCGTAGTGCCGCTCATCATTCCGCTCGGGGCCGTGTTTCACATTCATCCTGTCCATTTGGGAATAATTTTCCTGGCCAACATGGAGCTTGGTTACCTGACCCCGCCCGTGGGCCTGAATCTCTTTCTCGCTTCTTACCGTTTCGAAAGGCCGATGGCGAGTCTATACCGCGACGTCCTCGTGTTCCTGTTGATAATGTTGGCCGCGGTCCTGCTGATCACCTATGTGCCAGCTTTGACGACTGCCTTTCTGCCGGCCAGTTGAAGACCCCAGGCGGTTCATTTCACATAGGTGAAAATCGTGTGGTCCGACCCATCCTTGTCCTTCAGGGAGAACGAATCGGCCAGCTTATGTTCCCAGCCGGGGATCTCGTAATTGTGTGAGACGACCCTGGTCCCGGGTTTGAGCTGGTTCTCGAAAATCGGCCGGAGAAGGGCGTTTGATTCGGGCAGAAGATAGATTGTTACGACCGTGGCCTCGGAAATATCGGCCTTGGTGGCATCCATGCAGACGAAACGGACAAAAGGCTCGACGCCGGCCGACCGGGCGTTGAAATTGGAATCGTCGATCATCTCCGGATCGATGTCGATTCCGACGCCTCGGGCTCCGTACTTTCGGGCGGCAGCGATGATTATCCGGCCGTCACCGCAGCCGATGTCGTAGACGACATCATTGGAAGTGACTTTGGCCGTTTCCAGCATGGCCTCGACGATCTCGGGCGGAGTCGGCACGAAAGGAGCCAGATCTTCGGCGTCGGCCCGGCCGTGTGAACCGACGAAGAGATCTATTTCTTCTTCGTCATAACGGAAGGAATAGGGCTTGCCCGGATCGAGGGCATAGACGACGTCCTTCTTGCCCGTGTTGAAATCCACTTCCAGAGGATCGTCAGTCTTGAACCTGTGTATTTCTCCGGGATTAATCTGGCGTGTTTCCAGCGTTTCCGGCCGGCTTGTCCGGTAAATCTTATAATAGATGACTTTGTCAGTTATGTTCCGGACCGTGGTTTCCCGGGAGAAAGCCGACTCAGGGGGCGGTGCCTGGATGCTTCGGCTCTGATAAGAGGCTTCGTGGATGGTCGCGGGTCTCGTCAGGAGAAGGGCGGCTGCTCCGACCAGGATGATGACCGCCAGGCCCAGTATCTCGATCTTCTTCATTTGCCTTGGTTCAATAATTATCCATTAACCCGGCTATTTGTCAACAAACCGGCTGGCGGCCTTTCCCGGCGGGAGGCCGTTTCCCGCGCTTCCGAAGACGTATATAATGATCCGGAGGAGAGAAGAGCTACGAACATTCTGGCTGTTTTACTTTTCTGTTTAGCGGCGGTAATGGCTTATTTGGCCGCGGAACGGATCGGCCTCGACCGGGCCAGGCGGCGTCTCCGCCTGGGCATCGCCTTGACCGGGATCAGAGGTAAGTCGAGTGTCACGCGCCTCGTTGCCGCCGGACTCAGACAGGCCGGGTTCAGGGTATTGGCCAAGACGACCGGATCCCGGCCGGTCATAATCACTCCCGACGGCCGCGAAACGGAAATAAAAAGGGCCGGGCAGCCATCGATTCGTGAACAGGTCAAACTCCTTGCCCTGGCGTCCCGTCTGAAAGCCGAGGTTCTGGTTGTCGAAACCATGAGCATCCGGCCGGATAATCTTTCGGTCGAACTGAGGAGGATAATCCAACCGGACATCCTGGCTCTGACCAACGTCCGGCCTGACCATCGCTACGAGCTCGGCCGTAATGAGCAACAGATCGCCCGTTCCCTGGCTGCGGCCGTTCCGAATAATTCCATTCTGGTCATCCCCGAAAGAGAAATAAGGCCCGAATTCGAGCAGAGCGCGCTCGACCGTTCGACCGAGCTTCGAAGTGCTCAGGAAGCGCACGGGCAAGAGCTGGACGGCGCCGGGATTCCGGGGGCCCGTTTCAAAGACAATTTTGAGCTGGCTTTGGCCGTCCTGGCCCTGGCCGGTATCGACCGGAATACCTCACTCGCCGGGATGAGAAAGGCCGGGCCGGATTTCGGCGCTCTCAAAGCCTGGCGGATTCCCGTCCTCGACGGCGGCCGGACGGCCCTGTGCTTTTCCGCTTTCGCCGCCAATGATCCGCGGTCTTCGGCCGAAATCGTCGATATGATCAAATCTTCGGCCGTAAGCGCCGGCCGGCCGTTAATCGGCTTATTATGTCTACGCGACGACCGGGGTGACAGAACGCTTCAGTGGCTGGAGGCGGCCAGAGAGGGCTTTTTCGATTCTTTCGAGCGGGTAGCCGTTTTCGGCCGTCCGGCCAACGCCTTCAGGCTGAAGCTGGCCGGAGGCGATAAAAAGCTCAAGGAAAAGTTTTTCTTTAAAATGAAGCCGGAACCGGACGCCGTTGTGGATGAATTGTGCCCGGCCGGCCCGCCGGAACCTGTTTTTATCGGGCTCGGCAATATCGTCGGCCTGGGCGAGGCGTTCATAGAAAACTGGGAAAAAAGGGGAGTCCCTCATGGTATTTGAAACTCTGATCGTTGGTTTCCTTCTGGCCCTGTTGTGGATTGAGCTGACCGACGTATCGCCCGGCGGGATAATAGTTCCCGGTTACATCGCACTTTACCTGACCAGGCCGCTGGCCGTCCTGGTTACGTTCGCAGCAGCCCTCACGGCCCTGGCTTTATACCGGATTTTCTCTTTGCGTCTGGTCATTTTCGGCCGGAGAAGATTCGTCCTGCTGATCTTAGCCGGGGCGGTGGCCAGCGAGATCCTTAACCTCATCTTCCGGGGATCAGGCCAGTATTCGCCCGAGATCAGGGTCATAGGCTGGATAATCCCCGGAATAATTGCCGCAAGTCTATCCGGGCAAAAAGCGCTGCCTGTTCTGGCTTCCTGTCTGACGGTTTCGGCGGTTACCTTCGCCGTGGTCAAAATCATGGCTGCGTTGATTTGAGATGAGAAGGAAAAACTCTTCCGGCTCGAACGGCTGGCTGGCCGAGGGAATGGTCAGCCTGGTCTTTATCGGTTTCGTTCTGGCCTGGACGGAAATAGAAACGCCCCTCGTTGAGAAAATGACCGTGGCCGCCGAGCTCATGACCCGGAGTCACGAGGCCATTCGTGATTGCCGTGTCGCAAACGGCGTCGGGATAAATGAAGAAGCAGACCCGAACCAGACCGGATATATAGGCCTTGAGTCATCACCCCTGACCAGTTCGCTAGGAAACCTTCAGGCCAAGAGGACGACGACCAATCCGGACATGGCCGGTCTCCTCGTTAATTTGCTGGTCCGGGCCGGAGCCGGCCAGGGCAGCTTGGTCGCCGTCGGCGCTTCCAGCTCATTTCCGGCTTTGATAGCTGCGACCATAATCGCAGCCGAAACTCTGGCTGCCAAGCCTCTGGTCATCGTTTCCCTGGGGTCGTCGGAATGGGGAGCCAATGTTCCGGGTTTCGGCTGGCTCGAGATGGCCGCCTGTCTGCGCGAAGCGGGAATAATCAAGAATATTCCCGTCGCCGTTTCCCTGGGGGGAGACGTTGACCGCGGCCTCGATCTTGTTTCCGGTACCCGGGAAGACCTGATTGCCCGGATAAGAGAAGAGAAGCTGGTGTTGATCAACGAGCCTGGCCTCGAAGCCGACGTCGAAGCCAGGCTGAAGATATACAGGCAAGCCGCCGGCGGCAAGCCGTCGGTTTTCGTCAATATCGGAGGCAACTGGGCCAACCTCGGGACGAATGCCCGGGTCCTGGAACTGACGCCCGGATTGACCAGAGGCGTATTCATCCCTCCGGTCCGGGAGCGAGGCGTCATCCAGGCCATGGCTGCCGACGGAGTCCCCGTGATCCATCTTCTTAACGTCCGGGGTTTGGTTACCCGCTACGGGCTGCCCTTGGATCCTGTCCCCTTGCCCGAACCGGGCTCGGCTGAGATCTACGATCAAGCGAGATACGGGAACCGGGTTTTTACGGCGATTTGCGTGGTATATGTTATGTTTGCAATCGTCCTGGCTTTTCTTTGCCGTTCCCGGCTCAAGCGGGAATGAGGCTTTTTCGCCGGTAGGTTTTTGGGTCAGGCCGGGCCAATTCATTCATGGACTATCCGCGAAGCAGGAACGCTTTTCGGGTCATGCAGGTAAAAGCCGGTGCCGTTCCCGACGACTTCTTTGAATCCCGGCACGCCGCCGGCCAGGACAACGGCTTTATCCGGTTCGCTTTCCGACCAGACCTCGATGATTCTTTTAATAGTGGCCGTGTGCCGGCCGACCCGGCCATCGATCGGCCAGCCTTTCTCGTCGATTTTTTCGAATAGCAGGCCGTGCTTGCCGGCCCGGACGACGAACTCGTCTTTTCCGGTCAGGAGGAGTTCCCGGTTGGTTCGGCCCCGCGTGGCGTCCAGGAAGGGTTCAGGCGCTTCGAGAAGAAGCGAGACGGCTCTGGTATGGTCACCTATCTCCCGGTGGGAAAGGCCGCGCAGGGCTTCCGGCGAAGCCTCGACGCCTATGGCAAAGCCGTCGTCGCTGCTGATTATCATCGAGGCCAGGGCCGCCAGGTCCAGTCCTTTCTGGTGAGCGACTATCACGCTAATGACGGGGTATTGAAGTTCGGCCTCATGGAGGTCGATGACGACGTCGATTCCTTCTTTGCGAATCAGTTCGCATAAGGCGAAACCAGTCTTTTCGGTCAGGGTGCCATTGGGCCGGCCGGGGAAGGTCCGGTTCAAGTTTCTGATATCCATATAGGCCAGCTGCTGACTGCTCGGGTAATGGAGATAGACTTCGGGGTCTGGCCATTGGTCAAGCGGGTTCGACCAGCGGTCACCCATCCGGAATTTTTGAGCTCCCCAGGAAGTCGGGATGACGAAATCCGGCGGATAGGCTCCTCCCGGCCTGGTCACGGTCGAAGCACTCCGGTTGGCTGTCAAGACGACGAAGATACGGCCACGCTCGACAAGAGCGTTCTCGACGATAAGCCAGGGGGCCAGCCTCCCTGCCGGTTCTTCCGGGTGAGTCCCGCCCAGGATGAGGAACGAGCCGCCGGGCTCTTTCCCTTCGAGAAGATAGACGTTGGAGTCGTTAATCGTTCCCCGGATGCCGTCGAAGTAGTCTCCGAGCTTGGTCACTTTTTCGACCGAAGGACCAAGAACCACGGGCTCCCGGAACCGCCGGCTCCGGTAAAAGCTCACTCCGGCCGGGATAGTCAGAGCCAGGCCCAGGATGGCTATTACGGTTTTCCCGATGATCGACCTGATCATTCCGCTCCTCCAGTCATTTGAGTCTCAACAACCTGAGCAGGAAGGGGATGAGGACGATAGCCGTGAGTATTTCGTCCTGCCTTCTTTTCCTGCGGACGAAGCTCCAGACCAGGAGCCCGGCGATATAGGCTGTCAGAAGATAATAAAGAGCGGTTACGATCATTTCATGCCTCGAAGACACTCATTTTAAAGCCTTTCCGGCTTCCCGATTCAAAAAACCGTCAGGAAGCCGAGCCGGTTGCTATAAACCAGCATAAGTGTTCCGGTCAAGGCTATCACCAAGGCCGGAACCAGACATTCCTTCAGAAAAAGGCCGTACGATTCCTTCATACCGATCGTCCCGGCCGTCAGGCGGCCAATAATGGCCGTCGGCGGCAGGGCATCACCGAGAGGCCAGATGACGCTCATTCCGGCCAGGGCCACAACCGGGTTGTAACCGATGGTATTGAAAAGAAGTACCAGGGGAACGCCGAGAACCGGAGCCGCTCCCCACATTAAGACCGCTTCAGATACCGGCAGAGTCAGGAAAAGACTCAAAATGACGATCGTTACGGGCAAGGTCACCACTGTGATGGCAATGAGGCCGCGGACGCCGGTCAAAGTCATGATCTGAACCAGGATCCCGGCGCACATCAGGGTGCCTATGAGCGGCAGGAGTTGCTCGACGGTCTCCCGGGAAATGCGCAGGAAATTAAGCTTCACCGGGGATATGAAATGGGACGTTAAAGCGGCGGCCATGAAGGGCAGGGGCAAACCGAGAACGGGCAAGGAGAAAGGCCAGATCCTGCCGGACGCGACCAGGCCGAAGAAAACTATGAACGGAAGAACGATTTTGAACCAGTTCATCCGGGCCGGGGCCACGGGAAGTTCGGCCAGGACTTTTTCCCTGTTTACCGGCCGGGCCTTCCGGCCCAGGAAAAATATCGTGAACAGGGCCAGGAGCACGCAGGGCACGAGAAGCGGCAGGAAGAAACCGACATACGGCATGTTCACGCCTGCGGCCGTGAGCATGGCCCACAAACTGACCGGAGGCGCGGCGGCGCTCAAACCGGCGATGATGAAGATGATGGCGGCTACTTTCGGCGGCGGGATTTCCATGGTCGCCAGCACGGTAGCCGTCATGCCGCCCATGATCAGAACCGTAACACTGCCGGCACCGGTAAGGCCGCCCGGGATCAAAAGGAGAACGGTCAGAAGCAAGAAAAGGAGAGCCCGCTTGTCATGAAAGCGATTTATGACAGCCCGGACCGTGAAAGCTACCCCTCCCGATTCTTTCAAGATATTCATGAACAGAGTGGCCGTGAAAAAGATCAGGCATATGTCGAAATAGGTGAAAGCGCCTTCGACTATATGCCTGGCCGGGATACCCTCTCCGGCGGCCAGGGCACCGGCCAGGGCGGCGACGAAAAGAGAAAGCTCGACCGACAGACGCAGGACCTGAGCGATTATGTAAGCCGCCACCATGACCACGAGTATCAGAAGGGCGAACGTCGTCTGGCTCATCAAACGTTATCTTTCATGAATGAAACAGTGATTACCCCTGGCCTCAACGGTATTCGACCGTAATCAAGGTGATACAAGGGTAGGACTCAGCCGTGTTTATATTCCGGCATATACCGCGTTCCACGGTCAGTATGCCCAGCTTGTAATCGTTCCACCGGTACAGGTTGGCGTCAATAAGAGAGCCGGTTATGGCCACCAATTCCCTCACGCCGTTTTCTACGGGGGGGAGGCCGATTTCCTTGAGGACCGCATTCAGAGGCACGATGTTTTTTATGGTCAGGTACTTACCGCCTTGCTCCAGTTCGAGGATCAGGCGCGGCCCGGGTTCGGCGAAGGCGAATCTGGTTTGGTAGCGTCCTCCGGCCGAGGATTCCGTTCTGGTCCAGGAAAAGAATTCCTTTTGGCGGGGGAACAGGTCTTCTTTAACCGTTTTGAGGGATATGGTCTCGATTTTGGTCTGACCCAGATAAAAGAAGACAAGTCCGAGCGCGGCCATGACGAGCAGGGCCCTGACGAGCGAAGCCGTGTCGTTTTTTATGATCATGGCTATAACCCATACTATCGACAGGCCCAAAAGAACCATGACCACCAGTCTGGCGGTTTCAGTGTCGATCATTGCCCGACCTCTTCTTGCTCTTGTTTGGCAAAGAGCTTTTCGAGTGCCGGGACGAGTTCCATCATCTTGACGAACTCGACCAGCGGGATGTTTTTCGCTTTGGCAATGTTTGTGAACCGGCCGTCGGAGTTGCCTTCCTGATAAACGAGCAGCAGGTCGGAGCCGGGAGCCACGGCGTCGATGCTCTGCTCATCGGTGGTATCACCGGCGGCGGCGCCCTGGGCCCGCCTTTTCATCCCTTCGACGTGAGCGCCGATGATTTTGATACCCAGTTTGCGGGCTTCGGCGATGAGGGCTGAGACGCGGTTGATCTCGTCGTCTATGGATATACCAGCGGCGCCCATGCCCTTGAGGCTGGCGCCCATGACTATGATCACCGTTTTGAAGCCTTCGGCGCCTTTGGCTCGCAGGGTTTCCGGCGTCGCCAGGGGTTCGTTCTCGAATGGAATCTTGAGCCGCTGGAGGACGACCTTGACAGTGGTGGGCCCCGGACTCTGACCACAGGAAGTTATGAGGACCGGGGGTTCGAAGCCTGCTTCGGGGTCTTGAGCGTTCAAGGGCAATATCAGTAAAGATAGAGTTAATGGCACTACGTAAAGAATCGCAATTGCAGGTTTTGGCATTTCGGCCTCCTTTCTTAGGTCCGCGGAATATATGTTAGAGCGATGTCCGCTCGAGGTCAAACAGTATCTGTCAAAAGCCCGGCCAATTGCTTGGCGTTTTTTACCGCCCGGGCCTGGTAGTCGTTGTTGAAGTAAATCAGGATCCGCTCGCAGTCAAGCGACCTGATCCTGTCGGCCCAGGCCTCAAGCTCGTTTTCCCGGTATTCGTAACGATAACCGCCGGTCAAGCCGTGGAAGCGGAAATAAGCCGCTTCGGAGGTGACGACGGGTTTGGAAGGCATCAGGGCCGATGAAACCGAGCAGGCCGTCACCCGGTAAGTCCTGAGCAGGTCGAAGACAGCCGGAGAAAACCAGTCCGGCTGCCGGAATTCGATTACGTTACAGAATTCGGGCGACAGGAAGCTCAGAAAATCTTTGAGCAGCGAATCGTCCCTGGTGACGGAAGGCGGAAGCTGAAAAAGAATACATCCGAGTTTTTCGCCCAGCGTCCGGGCCAGATTGTAGAAATAGGAGACGTCGTTTCCCGTGTTCTTGAGTTTTTTTATATGGGTGATGCGGCGGTTGGCCTTGAGACTGAAAACGAAGCCGGCCGGCGTCTGGCTGAGCCATGATTTGAGGGTTTCCGGCTTCGGAAAGCGGTAAAAAGTCATGTTGATTTCCACCGTGTTGAAGTGACTGGAGTAGAAACCGAGCCATTCGTTGTTTCGGAGTTCAGGCGGATAGAAGGGTCCGCGCCAGCCGGGGTAACTCCAGCCGGAGGTTCCGATCAAGAGTTTCGGCATTCTCCGAACCCGCGATGTCTTATCGACGCCCCGCATTTTATCATAGCTTCAGTACCGCTGCCATCAGGGACTTGGCAGGCGGTTTGGAATGTGTTAAAATCTCCGCTAATGGAAACGCATTTGCATCATAAAAGCACCTTTTTTTCGGAATTCCTCAAACCCGCTCAGGTCATTTTCGATCTGAAAAGCAAGGACAAAGTAGCTGCCGTAGAAGAGCTGCTCGAAGTCCTGGCCAAGCAAAAACTCATAGAAAATAAAAAGCTTTTGCTGACCAGGATCATCGACCGCGAGAACCTCGTGTCGACGGCCGTCGGTAACGGGATCGCCCTGCCCCACGCCAGGGTGGATACCGGCGGAGAAATCGCCGTGGCCGTTGGCCGGTCGGAGAAGGGAATTGATTTCGAAGCCCACGACGGGCAGAAAGTCCATATCATAATTCTCGTCGTGTGGAATCCGTCCATTCCCGGCCTGTTTAACCATTTGTTCGCCGGGCTGGCCCGTTTCCTGGTTAAGCCGGAGAACCGCCGGCGGGTCCTTGAGGTCGAAAACAAGGCCGGGCTGTACGAAATTCTGTCTGGCATCGAGTTCAAATTCGTCCACGAGGAAAAAATTCTCAGTCAGGCCGACCTGCTGCGAAAACTCCAGGAGATCGAAGTGAAGAAGCGCCGGGCGCCGAAAGAACAGCAGAAAGATCTCCAGAAACAGGCGGCCATGATCAGGGAAGAACTCGACCGCGACGTGCTCAGCCGGTTCGACCGGCTGATGGAACGCTATGGCTTCGCAGTGGCCGAAGTCGTCGACGGCGTCTGTCAGGGTTGCAATATCAATATTTCGACCCAGATGTACTCGGCGATCGAAGGCTCTAACGACATCTACGTCTGCGAGAACTGCGGCAAGTTTCTGATCTCGGCCAGAAAAAAGAAAAAGTAATCAGCGGACCGGCTTGAGAACCAGGTTTTCAGGAGTCAGAAGCCTGTAGACCGGAGAGGTTCGGAATCCTCGCCCCCATTGGCTCGTAATGTGCTTGTCTAAGAAATTCCAGGCCATAAGCCCGTCGTCGCTCTCGGGTTCGAGCAGGTAAGCAGCCACGTTGCCCAGCGGCTGGGCCAGGCGGACGACAATCGTGTCGGCCGGGAATTCCATCTTTTCCGCGGCGTAGTCGCCCGTGACCGTATTTATTCTGTGCCCTTGAAAAATCCGCTCGGCGGCCTTGAACTCTTTGATCCGGAAAGCCTCGACTTCGAGTACGGCCGGCTCGGCCAGCTTCTCGACCATGATCCCGTGTTCAAGGAGTTTTTCAGTTATGCTCTCGTCGAAAAGGGGTACCAGGTAAGCGTAAGGCAAGCGGACGAACCTTGTCGGAACGAAATCGGCATAATAAGGGAGAACATAGGTTTTCTTGCGATCCGTTCTTTTCATCTGAGGATACGGGCTTCCCTCGCGCGGGACTATTTCCATTTCATAGCCGAGAACAGTGATCTTTTCCGGGACGGGTCTTGCTTCCATTTCCAGGCCGAAAACGTCACCGGCCGACGGTCGAAGTCCGCGCTCTATGGTTTTCCTGTCAGCTTCAGTGGTGAGTTTAATGAGTTCTCCGGCGTGCTCCCCGCAGTAGTCGAGAATCGATTTTAGGAAGTAGTAACAACCGCTGACCCGGGTCTTGAAGTCGGCGTAGCTATAATTCTCGTCCAGAATTGAGAGCCGGTTTCGCAAGCCGACATAGTTGGTGACATAACGGGGCTGATGGCTGAAAGTCTGCCATCCTTTTTCGATGTCGCGGAAATCGCGCGGATCGCCGTACGGAATGGAAAGAACCTTGTATTTTTTCTCCAGGGTGCTGTCGATAGCCGGCATCATTTTATCCCTGGCATAGGTGATAAGAGTTTTATCTCCGTTAGGGCAAAGCTGCCAGGAATAGGTCACAGGCTCTTCGTGATAGGAACCGTTGGTTGTGTGACAATCAACGATCAAAACCGGATCCCAGCGCATGAGCACATTTTTTATCAGCCCCTTAATTTCCGGGCTTTCGAGCTTCATGGCGTCGCGGTTGAGATCCAAATTCTGGCCGTTATGTCTTACTCCCGAACCTTTTTCCGGTCCGACCTGCCCCCGCCTGTTTTCGGGGCTGATCTTTTCGTTGCCGTCGGGATTGAAGATGGGGGCGACGAGAAGAACGAGCTCATCGAGGTAGGGAAGTTGCGGCGAGAGCAGTATGTCCCTGACGAGCATGAGCACGGCTTCCTTGCCTTCGACTTCGCCAGCATGGATATTGGCCTGGATGTAGACTGGTATCCTTCGGTCTGCTTTGCTTATTGCAGCTGGACTGGCCGGGACGGGTTTTCCTATGACCAGAAGCGGGATATCCCGGCCCTCAGCCGATACGGCTATTTTTTCGATACGGATGTGAGGGCTCAATTTTTGAAGGGATTTAATGAAAGACATGACTTCCGCGTATGTTGAGGTAGCGGTATAAGCACTCGTTTCGGCCGTGGTCTGCGGTCCGGTCTGGGCCATGGCGGCAGGGCTGGCGATCAAAAGCGCCGTCAGCAGGGTCAGCAGATTTTTCTTAAAGATTTGCATACATATCTCCTCGCGGCGGTAATGGGTCCATTCTCATGGACTCGAGAATTAAAGATTAAACCAAGGCAGGTCCGGCGGTCAATAGAAACCGAAGGTCCGCGGCAGGCGTGATGTGAGGCGCCTTTTCTGATAAGATTTAACCAGAGGTGGGAGGAAGATGTCTGTATTTGCCATATCCCCGGAAAAAGAAGCCGCCCTCAGGGCCAAGATGCGGGAACTGGGCATCGAAGAGAAAGATCTGGTGGAAAAGTTCGTCCGCTCCGGCGGGCACGGTGGCCAGAACGTGAATAAGGTGGAGACGTGCGTTTATCTCAAGCACCTTCCGACGGGCATTGAAGTCAAGTGCCAGCAGGAGAGGTCGCAGGCGCTCAACAGGTTTTTAGCCAGGCGCATCCTGGCCGATAAAATCGAGGCCATGATCCTCGGTAAGAAGAGCGAGGAAGAGCAGCGCATAGCCAAACTGAGGCGGCAGAAGAGAAAACGCTCGAAAAGGGCCAAGGAGAAAATGCTGATCGAGAAAAGGCAACGTTCCGAGAAAAAACGGGCCCGTTCGTACAGGCCTGACGTCGGTACTGATTAAACCGGGATCCGGCCATCGATCTGGATAAAAGACTTTTTTCAGGCTGCCAGGCGCAGGATGGCGGCCAGCAGGAGGTTGGCTCCCTTTTCCAGGTCTGACCAATCGATGTTCTCCTCCGGCGAGTGGCTTATACCGTTCTGGCAAGGGATGAAAATCATGCCGGATTCGGCAATGGTAGCTAAGATCTGAGCGTCGTGGCCGGCTCCGCTTGTGATGTGCAGCCAGCGAATTCCGAGCCTGTCGGCTTCTTCCTCGAGCAGTTTGGTTATTCTCTGAGGGATATTGACAGGCGTCGTCATGTCGACCAAAACGGAGTCGAAACCTAATCCCCTCGAGGCTGCCACTTCGGCTCCAAGGCGGACAAGTTCGCCGTCCAGGTTTTCCAGGGCTTCGGGGGATGAACTGCGGGTGTCGATCGTGAAATCGGCCTTGCCGGCTATGACGCTGAAGACGCCTGGATGAAGGGCGACCTTGCCGATCGTCACCAGGCTTTTCTCGTATTTCGTAGCCGCCAGCCGGGTGGCTCTCAAGGCGAAATCAGCCAGGCCGACGAAAGCGTCGCGCCTGAGCTCGAACGGAGTGGTTCCCGAGTGTGAGGCTTCGCCCGTGAATCCAGCCAGGCGGTAACGTTTGCCGGAAATGATTTCGACGATCCCTACGGGTATTTGCTCCGTTTCCAGGATGTCGCCTTGCTCGATGTGCAGTTCGAGATAGGCTTCGATTTTGGGGCGGTCCCGGTGAGCCTGAAGGATCGATTCGATAGAAAATGAGGTTCCGTCGAGTAATTCTTGCAAGGGGACGCCGAATGACGTCAGACCGTGTCTGACCTGCTCTTCGTTCAGTCCGCCCGTAAAAGCGCGGCTGCCCAGGAAATCCCCGACGAGATTTCCTTCCTCGTCGGTGAAAGAAGCTACTTCGAGAGGTTTGGACAGGGCGACTTTTTCCTCCTGTATGCGCCTCAGGCATTCGAGGGCGGCCAGGACGCCGGCCGCTCCGTCGAACATGCCGCCGTTGATGACCGTGTCGATGTGTGACCCGGCCATCACCACATCGCCTGCGGCCGGGCCCAGGCGGCCGAACTGATTGCCGGCCCCGTCCTCGCGGTAGGCGAGGCATGCTTCCTCGATTTTTTCCTTCAGCCAGGCCCGGGCTTCCAGATCGGCTGGGCTGAACGAGGGACGGCTGATGCCCGCACCCGGGCCCCGTCCGATTTTTCCCAGTTCTTCGATGTCTTTCTTAAGCCGGTCGAAATCGATGCGCATATCCATGAGCGAACTCCAGTGAGGTCAACCTTCGAGGAGCGCCAGCATATCCTTGACAGCCCTCTCGATCCCCACGATGGCTGACCTGGCGATGATCGAAAAGCCGATAGACAGCTCGGTTATCTGGGGTATGGCGACGACAGGTTTTACGTTTCTGTAGTCGAGGCCGTGCCCGGCATGGACTTCGAGGTCCCTGGTCCAGGCGAATTCAGCCGATTTCCTTATCCCTTCGAGAGCTTTGGTCGCGGCTGGCCCCGTGACGAGATCCGCATATCTTCCCGTGTTTATTTCAATCAGGTCCAAACCCAATTCTGCAGCGGCCGCGATCTCGGCCTGATCGGGATCGATGAATATGCTGACTCTGATTCCGGCTCTTTTCAGGTCATCGATGAAAGATTTCAGCCTTCTGGCCTGTTTCCTGACGCTCAATCCACCTTCGGTGGTCAGCTCTTCAGGATGCTCCGGAACGAGGGAAACGACGTCGGGCTTGACCGTCAAGGCTGTTCTTTTCATCTCCTCGGTGGCGGCCATCTCCAGATTGAGCTTGGTCTTGACTGTTTCGCGGAGAAGGCGCAGGTCGCGCTCCTTTATGTGCCGTTTGTCTCCCCTCATGTGGCAGACGATTCCGGAAGCTCCGGCCTGCTCGGCAAGCAGAGCAGCCAGAACCGGTTCAGGTTCCGCCGCCCTCCTGGCTTCCCTTAACGTGGTGAAATGATCGATGTTCACGCTCAGCCTCATTTTTTAACCTCCTTGGCGCGTTCAGCCGCTGGTTTTGTCGCCCAGATTTCTTTTTACCGCTTCTGCTATCTCTTGGGCGTAAGCTGAAACCGTTTCCCAGTCCCGGGCTTCGACCATTATTCTGGCCACGGGCTCGGTGCCTGAATAACGGAGATCGACCCGGCCTTCGTCCTTGAGTTTGACCTTAACCGCTTTGACGGCCTCGAGTACGTCTTTTAATTGGTCGAAGGGAACTTTCCGGGCGACACGGACATTGACCAGAACCTGGGGAAATTCATACAGCCCGCCGGTCAATTCCGAAAGCGGGCGGCCTTTGACGTTCATAACTTCGAGCATTTTTAATGAGGTCAGAATGCCGTCCCCGGTCTGCATATCGTCGAGGAATATGGTGTGCCCGGAGCGTTCGCCGCCGAGGTTCGCCCCAAGCCTGGTCATTTCTTCGAACACATACTTATCGCCCACCTTTGTCCGGGCCAGCTCGATCCCGGCCCTGTGGAGAGCGATTTCCAAACCCAGGTTGCTCATCGTAGTAGCGACGACTTTTTTCAAAGGGAGGCGGCCGTTTTCCATCATGTGAAACGACTGGACGTAAAGCGTATGATCGCCGTTCAGGATATTTCCCTTTTCGTCCACCCAGACGGCCCGGTCGGCGTCGCCGTCGTAGGCGATGCCGAGTGAGGCCCGGCTCTCAACGACTTTCTCGGCCAGTTTTTCAGGGTGAAGCGAGCCGCAGCCGAGGTTTATGTTCCGGCCGTCCGGAGTGTTGTGAAGGACGATGACATCGTAGCCGAGTTCGCCGAAGACTCGCGGGGCGAGCGTCGAACTGGCGCCGTTCGAGCAGTCGAGAACGATCTTCAGGTTTCCTACGGCCGATCCGGCCCGGGTCCGGCCCTTGAGATAGTCTACGTATTCATCGGCCAGGTCTTGTTTTTCTTCGGCCCGGCCGTCGCCGGCAGGCGATTCATGACCGGAAGTCAGCACATCCTCTTCAAGGACGGTTTCCCACTCGTCGGGAATCTTGATTCCGGCCGGTGCGAATATTTTTATGCCGTTGTCTTGAAATGGATTGTGCGAAGCCGACAGGACCACTCCGGCCGCGAAGCCGCGTTTGGCCGTGAGAAGGGAAATGGCCGAGGTCGGAATGACTCCGGCTGAGACAGCCGTCCCCCCTCGCGAAGAGAATCCCTGGACGAATGACCGCTCCATCCAGGGGCCGGATTCCCGGGTGTCCCGGCCTATGACTACTGCGGGCTGGAGGCCGTTGGCCCGGAGGACTCTAACCAGAGCCTGCCCGAGAGCCTGAATTGTCCGGGGATCGAGGGGGAATTCCCCGGCGACAGCTCTTATTCCGTCCGTACCAAAAAGTTTTTTACCCATCCTGAGACCGCTTTAGTCATTTATTTATCGTTTGGGTCTTGGCCGCCCGTTCTTTATTCGATTGGTCTTCGATATGAACCGTAACCCTGACATTGGTGAAGATCGAAAGGAGCCTGAGCTCCGGCCTGGGAAGGATTATATCAACGTCGAAAACGGTTGTCTGTTTCAAATCGGTCACGTCGACCGGGGCGGTGGTAACCGGTTCCTTGGCCTTGATGCGGCTTTCGGGACCGCGGACGAGAACCGTTGACGGGTGAACTTCGATTTTCGATACTTTGAAGCCCGGAGCCGGTTTACCCCTGACTGTCGGGCGTATCTGAAGAGTTTGTTCTCTGGTTAGCTCGAGTTTGAGACTGACTTTGTTCGGCCTGACGCTCGTGACGGTCAGTCCGCTGGGAACGTAGATCGAGTTGGGATTCAACGGGAATTCCTGTTGGTACACTGTTGCTTTGCCCAGGTCGAGAATGGCCCTGATTTCCTGGACGCCGGTGTCCTTCAGCATGCGGCTCGGGCCTTTTATGGTTATGTCCACACTCGAAGCCGGTTTCTCTACGATTTCCAGCCCGGCCGGAATGGACCTGACTTCGAGGGGGACGGTCATGGTTTTTTCCGATACAATCTTGTCTTCGGGAACCAGGAGAATCCAGATCATGACGGCCAGCAAGAGGGAAACAAGCTTCATGGGCCAGTTTTTCGATAAATCCGGTTTAAATCCGTATCTCATGTTTCTCTCAGATAACTCATCAGTTTATTTTTCATGGCCGGCATGTTGTCGAATTTTTCCAGGGAGCCCTTGATCGACAAGGAAACGTCGCCGGTTTCTTCCGATATGATTATGACGGCCGCGTCGGTTTCCTCGGATAGGCCTATGGCGGCCAGGTGCCTGGTGCGCGTCTTGAATATGGCTTCCAGCTTGTGAGCGGCGGGAAGAGGCAACAGGCAGCCGGCGGCCGAGATCTTGTTGCCCCGGACGATCACTGCCCCGTCGTGAAGAGGCGAATGCGGGTAGAAGATTCCTACCAGGAGGTCTTTGGAGAGAAGAGCGTCAAGCTTGACCCCGCGATTCTCATAGGCGAGAAGGGATATTCCTTTCTCGACGGCTATCAGGGCGCCGATTTTTTTCTGGCTCATATAATCTATGGCGAAAAACAGGTCTCCCAGTTTCTCTTCGAACGAGCGCAGGGCGATGGGCCTGTGGAAGGTCCGCGAACCTATACCGGCCAAAAACATTCTTATTTCAGACTGAAAAAGGACAATTACGGCTATTATGATGTAGTTGATGAAAGCCCTTATGATGCGGTTCGAAACACTCAGGTGACCATAGATCGTCAGGATGTAAACCACGGCGATCAAGCCCAGGCCGAGCGCGGCCTGATAAGCCTTCGTGTCTTTTATGAGGATTATAACCGAATAAATTATTACGGTAATCAGAAGGATGTCGATGACGTCCACTAAGGTAATATGGAGGAGGAGATCCCAGGTCTCAGCCAGCATGAGCGGTTCTCCTCTGGGCCTCGGGCAGGCCTTGGTCTTCCAGCCGGCTTCCGGGACCAAGCGCGGCTTCGGTCAGCCTGACCGCCCTTTTCACCTTTTCGACGTCGTGAACCCTGAGTATATGAGCTCCCCGTATGACCGAGATGACGGCCGCGGCGATCGTCCCTTCCAGTCTCTCCCCGGTTGGAAGACCGAGTATCGCCCCGATGAACGATTTCCTCGAAATCCCCAGAAGCAGAGGTCGGCCGAAGACCAGGAATTCATCCTGTTCGCGCAACAAGGTAAGATTGTGTTCGACGTTTTTACCGAAGCCTATCCCCGGATCTATGATGATTCTTTCCGGCGGGATGCCGGCCATTTCAGCCTGTTTCAATTTTTGGGCCAGAAAAGAGCGTATTTCTGTGGTCACGTTTTCATATTTCGGATCGGCCTGCATCGTTTTCGGTGTGCCCTTCATGTGCATTATAACAACCGACGCTCCGGACTCCTTGACGGCCGAAATCATCTCCGGGTCGGTTGAGAAGGCGCTGATGTCGTTTATGATATCGGCTCCGGCCGCCAAGGCACCTCTGGCAACGGCTGCTTTCATAGTATCCACTGAAATGAGCACGTCGGATCTCTTCCTCAGCTTTTTGATCACGGGGACGACCCGGCGCCTTTCTTCTTCTTCCGTTACCGGGTCGGCGCCAGGCCGGCTGCTTTCGCCGCCGACGTCGATTATGTCAGCCCCTTCGGCAACAAGCCTGAGCCCGTGCTCTACGGCCTGTTCTTCTTGCAAGTAAAGACCGCCGTCGGCGAATGAATCCGGGGTTGCGTTAATGATTCCCATCAGCCACGTTCTCGAGCCGAGCTCGAAGCGTCGACCGCGAACCTCGAGGATTGTGGCCGTTCTGTTCATTTGCCTCGGCCGAGACTTGATCTGGCCGGCTTTGAGGCGGTCGACGAAGCCGGTTCCGGTTGATTAGGCGCGGGTTTAATCGTCTCTTCGGCTTGACGATGGACCGCTTTGGGGCCGAGGACTTCGTTTATCTCCTCGGACGACAGGACTTCTTTTTCGAGCAGGAGTTCGGCAATACGCTTGAGTTCTTCACGGTTGTTTTCGATAACTTCCCGGGACCTGGCGAAACATTTCTCGATGATCTTTTTGACTTCTTCGTCGATTTTTTCCGATGTTTTTTCGCTGAAGTTTTTGTGCATGGCCAAGTCGCGACCAAGGAAAACGAGGTCCTCGCTTTCACCGTAAGTCAAAGTGCCGAGATCGGACATGCCCCACTGGCAGACCATTTTCCGGGCGATTTCAGTCGCCTTTTCGAAATCATTGGCCGCGCCGGTGGTAACCTTGTTCAGGAAAAGCAATTCCGCGACCCGGCCGGCCAGCAGGACCGAAAGCTGGGCTTCGAGATAATCCTTGGTGTAAGTATATTTATCGTCGAGCGGAACCTGCTGAGTGATACCCAGGGCCATGCCGCGCGGAATGATGGTGACTTTGTGAATCGGATCGGCTTCGGGGATCAGGGCGGCCACCAGGGCGTGTCCGGCCTCGTGAAAGGCCGTGTTCCTTTTCTCTTCGTCGCTTATTATCATGCTCTTGCGTTCGACGCCCATCAAAACCTTGTCTTTGGCGTATTCCATGTCTTTCATAATCACTTTGTCCTGTTCCCGGCGGGCGGCGATAAGGGCCGCCTCGTTAATAAGATTGGCCAGGTCGGCTCCGGAAAATCCGGGCGTGGAACGGGCGATGACCTTAAGATCGACGTCTTCGGCCATGGGAACTTCCTTGATGTGAACCAGCATTATTTCTTCGCGGCCTTTGACATCGGGCATCGAGACGACTATCCTGCGATCGAACCGGCCCGGCCGGAGCAGGGCCGAGTCGAGGATATCCGGCCGGTTGGTGGCTGCGATCAGGATTATCCCCTCGTTCGAGTCGAATCCGTCCATCTCGACCAGGAGCTGGTTCAATGTTTGTTCCCGTTCGTCGTGCCCCCCGCCCAGACCGGCACCGCGCTGCCGGCCGACAGCATCTATTTCGTCTATGAAAATGAGGCACGGGGCGTGCTTCTTGCCTTGATCGAAAAGATCCCGCACCCGGGAAGCGCCTACTCCCACGAACATCTCTACGAAGTCGGAGCCGCTTATGGAGAAGAACGGGACGTTGGCTTCACCGGCCACGGCCCGGGCGAGAAGCGTCTTGCCGGTTCCGGGAGCGCCCACCAGCAGAACACCCTTGGGTATCCGGCCGCCGAGCTTCTGGAATTTGCGCGGTTCCTTCAGAAACTCGATTATCTCGCCCAGTTCCTCTTTGGCTTCATCTACTCCGGCCACGTTCTTGAAGGTGATTTTCTTCTGCTGGCCGGAAAAAAGCTTGGCCCGGCTTTTTCCGAAGGACATGGCCTTGTTGCCGCCGGCTTGCATCTGTTTCATGAAGAATATCCAGAAAACCACGACCAGGAGAAGAGGAAAGAACCAGCTGAGAAGGACGGAATATAGGGGACTTCGCGATGTATCTTTGACGACTATATTCACATTATGGTCTCTGAGTATTTTTATGAATTCGTCGTAGCCGGCCGGAATGACCGTCTTGAAATCCTGGCCGTCCTTGAAACGGCCTTTTACCGACGAATCCTGGATCGCGACTTCGTTCACGTCTTCATTCTCGACCGCCGTCATGAGCTCGGAAAAAGTCAGCTCTTTTTTGACGCCCGAGGTTGATTGGAAAAGACTCCAGAGCAGGATCAGTATTACTCCTGCCGATATCCAGAAAAGTATACCTTTGGTCGATTTGGTTGGCGTTCGAGGCATATCTTAATATCCTTTTACCGGTTCATTTTATCATTTTTTCGTTCCCATGTTAACAGCCAATGGCAAGGCGGGCAGGTCCTGTCCCCCGTCGTGCTCATAAGGCCTGCCGGCTTACCCGACGCGAATTTCCTGTCCGGCCCGGGCCTGCGGCCGGGGCTGAAGAGCCAGGGACAGATCTTTTTATCTTATTCGACAGGTGATATAATTATTAGAAAATAAGGGGGCTTATCAACGCGGTCCCTGAGGAGAGTTTTCATGAACGCCGTGAAAACAATAAAATTTTCAGTTTTGGCGGTGCTGTGCCTGTTACTGTCCGTGATTCAGGTTCCCGGACAGGAAAAAAGAAGCGGGCCTCAGAAGCTCGGGCATGACGTGACCGTCGCCGTAAAACTCGTGCAGGTTTATGTCACCGACAAGTCAGGCAATCCCGTGGGTGACCTGGAAGCCAAGGATTTCGAAGTTTTCGACAACAACAAGCCCGTTTCCCTCATCCATTTCGAAAAGCACTTCGGCGGGCAGGAACTCGGGCAACCGGTCCAGGAATCAATGGCCAACCGCAGGTTCTTCTTGCTCTTCGACTTCGCCTTCAGCGATCCGAGAGGGGTCTTGAAAGCCAAGAAGGCGGGGCTCGATTTCATGGAAACGACTCTGCTGCCGACCGACGAGATCGGACTCCTGACTTATTCGGCTTTTCGCGGCCTCGTTCTTCATGAATACCTGACGACCGACCATCAGAGGGTCCGGAACATAATCGAAAACTTCGGCTTGAAGAACGTAACGGGCCGGGCCGAGAACCTGTCGACTTTCTATTATTCGGACGTCCTTTCCGAATCACAGGAGTTGCAGGATTCGCTTGCCGGCGAAGACCGGTTCTTTTCCAACCAGGCCAGATTTCAGACGGGGCAATCGGCTGGCGGGATCCAGCTTCAAAGTTATATCGATCAAGTCAGGTTTTTCTTTTCGGGTATGTCCCATTTGGCTAAAGCGTTGCGGACCGTCCCTGGCTATAAGAATATAGTGCTTTTTTCAGGCGGAATCGCCCGGCAGATACTTTTCGGCCGGACCGGGGGAGAGGTGGTCGGTGAATGGAGCACTCCCGAGCAATTGGCCGCCCAGCTCAGCACGTACGACGCGGCCCAGGCCGATGCCGGCTTGAGGGAGGATTTCAGTCAGGCCATTAAGGATTTGAAAGCCTCCAATTGTCCGGTTTTCGCCTTCGATACTTCCCAGGTCCACAAGGGATTGGCCATCGACCAGCCACAAGGTTTTGATAAAGAGGCCAGGGAAATTGACGGAGTGGACTCGCTCCGCCAGATGGCCTCCGGAACTGGCGGGCGTTTTTACGCCAATACAGTCGATTTCGGCAACGCCGTCGAAGAAGTGGTCGATTCGACGCGGTCTTTTTACGTTCTCGGCTATAATGTGAGCGAAAAATGGGACGGCAAATTCCACAAAATCAAAGTCAGAGTCGGACGGAAAGGCCTCAAAGTATATTCTCAGGGCGGGTACTTCAGTCCCAGACCGTTCAAGGACTATGACAATTTCGACAAACTCCTCCATCTGATCGACCTTTCCCTTTCCGAGGTTCCCCAATTTCAAATCCCGGTCGAGATGCCAGTGGACGCCTTGAACCTCTCGGTCAAGGGCTGGCCGAGACTCGTGGTCTTCGGGCGGGCCTCTGGTTTGGATATGACCGACATTCTGGGCAGGAAATCCGAGGCATACCTGCTTCTTTTCGATTCCGGAGGAGATCTGGTTTTCATCAAGAAATTCCGGATTTCGGTGCCGAAGGAGGCAAAAAAAGAAGCTTACATTCCTTCTTTTTCAGTTTCGGTGAAACCGGGGGATTATACGTGCTCGCTCGTCATGCGCGACATGAATACGGGCCGGGGCGCCCGCGGTTCTGTCTTCGTTAAGGTCCCTAAAGAGAGCCGGTCGCCTACGGTTCTCGACCAGCCTGTCCTTCTATCGGTCGAACCGAACGGTCTCGAGCTCGTTGCCTCGGACGGTCCCAAACTGGCTTCGCTTTTCGGTTTCGAGGGTGAGTCATACTTGCCGTTGGCCGGGCGCGTGCCCTCCGGAGCCGAAACGCTCTTCGCCGCCCTCAGGTTGGGCTCACATTTGACCGACGGCCGGATCGAGATCCGGGCTCGCCTTAACCGGAAAGACAACGAAGAGATACGTGAGATTCCGGTCAAGATTATCAAGGAGTCACGGATAGATGACGCAATGACCCTGATCGTTGAGCTCGCGGTTGGGAAATTGGATCCGGGCAATTACCAGGTCGACCTTCTGGTCGGACCTGAAGGCGGGCAATCCATCTCTTCGGCTTCGGCCTTCTTTTCCGTCAAGGATTAGTTTCCAAAATCAAAAAAACTTGCGGACGGCCGGCACCTGAAGTATATCAGGAAGGCTGAAGTGAGGTTTCCATGAGGGAAAAAATTGCCAGGGCGGCCAGGGCCATGGACAAACTGTATGAGTTCGACCGGGAGCCGGTCGCGATCGGTAAACTCCAGTCGGGCGGGAAATTCGCAGCACTTTTCGCCGGCGAACACGTGGCGGCCACTGAGTTCGTCATAGGCGGTTTCTTTGTCCTTCACGGCATTACCGCCTGGGACCTGTTACTCGGTCTCCTTATCGGTAATCTCCTGGCCGTCCTTTCCTGGACTTTCATCTGCGCGCCGATAGCTGTGCGGACCAGGCTGACTCTTTACTGGTACCTCAGGAAAATAGCCGGGCCGGGCGTGACGATGATTTACAATATCGCCAACGCTTTCCTTTATTGCATCCTGGCCGGAGCCATGATCTCTGTTTCTTCCACGGCCGTCTCGCTTCTTTTCGGGATCAGTGTTCCCGGGCTCGGGCAGATGCTTCCCACAGGCGCCGACTGGGTAGCCGTCACCCTGGCCATCGGAGTTACTTTTACCGTTCTGGCCGTGCTCGGTTTCGAGAAGCTCAGCCGGTTCGCGGCTCTGGCTTCGCCCTGGATCTTCGTCGTCTTCGTGGCCGGCGCAGTAGCTGTTTTACCCAAACTTGGTGTCAGACCCGATCTCGGCAATTTATTAGAAGTCTCCCGGACTGCAGTCTGGAACGGAGTGGCGGTCTCCGGGCAAGAGAAGTTCGGACTGGCCCACGTCCTGTTTTTCGCCTGGTTCTGCAACCTGGCCATGCACGTCGGGCTTTCCGATATGGCCGTTTTCCGCTATGCCAAGCGATGGACCTACGGCTTATACTCGGCATTCGGCATGTTCCCGGGGCACATGCTGGCCTGGCTGGCCTCCGGTTTCATGGTCGCGGCCGTCGGCCGGGAGATGCACCCCGGACTCATGGCTTATGAGGCGGTCGGGGCGGCCGGAGTTTTCTGCGTCGTTCTGGCCGGCTGGACTACGGCCAATCCTACGCTTTACCGGGCCGGACTGGCCCTTCAGACGATTTCACCGGATTGGCCCCGCTGGAAAATTACGGCCGTGGCCGGGGCTCTGACCTCGGTCCTGGCTTGTTTTCCGGTTTTCTTCTTAAAGCTCCTGGACTACGTGGCCGTTTATGGCTTGATCCTGATGCCCGTCGGCGCGGTCGTCTTTGCTGAACACTGGCTTTTCCCTCTGTTGAAAATTGAACAGTATCAGGCCGGGAAAAAAGGCTGGATCTTCAACTGGACGGTTCTCGTGGTCTGGCTGGGCACGCTGGCCATATGTTTTGCCCTGCCGGTGCATCTTTATTTTCGCTGGCTGCCGGGCTGGTTCATAGCTCTCGGCGCTTATACGGCTTTGATGGCCGCGAGGAGGAGACGATGAAGCGCCGTTTACTGAAGAACCTGTCGGGCGGCCTGGCTTTGGCCGGACTGGCTTCATGTCTGGCGGTTGCCATTTTTTATTTTCTGGGGTGCATTTCGGAAGGGGCCTACAAGACTATTTTTCTGCTGGCTTCGGCAGCCTGGTTCGTTTTTGCGATACTCCGGACGGCGGCCGCGGGGAAATCCGAAGGCAGCCAATGATCTCCGTTAAGGCCTGCCCCGGCTCAATCACCCTCGATAAGGAAGGCATAGCGGCCGCCGCCGGCAGTGATGCGAATGACGCCGCCTTTTTCTCCGGCGTTCAAGATTCCGCTGACGCCCGGGGCGAACTTTCCGTCCTTCCAGACGGCGTTGTCTCCTTCGCTCACTTTAACGTTCCGCAGGTTCAGCCTGGGGATCACGATCTCGGCTTCGGAACCGAACGGTACGATGACTTCGAGGCTGAGGCGGTTGTCGCCGCGGGACCATACGCAGCCGACATCGCCGCGCACGGTTCGGAAAGAGGCGGAGACGTAACCCAGATCGCGGACTACGGCCGGCTGGATGATGACCTTCTCGAAGCCGGCCGTTCCCGGAGCGATGTTTATGCCGGCCAGCGCCTTGTAAAGCCAGGAGCCGAGGCTTCCGAACATGGGATGATTATGGGAGTTCATCGATGAACCCTCCCGCTTCTGCCAAAGCTCCCAGAGAGTCGTGGCCCCGTTCTCGATCATATAGCCCCAGCCCGGATAAGTGGTTTTGACCGCGATATCATAGGCCAGGTCGGAGGCGCCGTAGCGCGTCAGAACCTCCATGACATACTTCGTGCCGATTATGCCGGTGGTCAGGTGCGAATCGTGCTCGTAGATGATGTCGTCGAAGAGACGCCCACGAACCCGGCCGCGCTCGGGCGCGGGAACCAGATCGAGGAAGAGGGCCAGAGTATTGGCCGTCTGGCTGCCGCCGGCGTAATCTCCGGTTTCCGGATCGTAATATTCCCTGTGGAAGGCGGCCCTGATTTCTTCGGCCAGCCGTCCGTAAACGGCGGCGTCCTCTTTCCGGCCCAGAATGCCGGCGATATCGGACAGGATTTTCGTATCGTAATAATAATAAAAAGAAGACACGATGGCCCCGGGACATTTATCGATCGCCACCCAATCTCCGTAATGGCTGAACTTGACCAGGCCGTTCTCGGCCCGGCCGGCGAGAAACCGGACGTATTTTTTCAGGCCTTCGTAGTTTTCTTCGAGTATCCGGGTATCATCGTAATAGAGATACATATACCAGCAGAGCAGGGGATAGGCCGTGCCCCAGGCCGGGTCGGCCGGCCTCGAACCCCAGACATGAGGGACGGTATCGGTTATCTGACCCTTTTCGTCCTGGACGTCGCGGATATCGCGGATGAAATTGGTATAGAAGGCGGCCAGGTCGAAATTCATAATGGCTTCCCCGCCCGTGACCTGGGCGTCGCCCATCCAGCCCATCCGTTCGTCACGCTGGTTGCAGTCGGTCGGAATGCCGTGGAGATTTGTCTTCTGCCCCCAGGTTATGATGCGCTGCAGCTCGTTCAGGATGTCGTTCGAAGCGGAGAAACTTCCGATGGGATTCGCGGCCGTGTGAACGACTCGCCCTCTGATGGTATCGAGCCTGGGCGTTCCGGGAAAGCCGGTCAGCTCGACATAGCGGAAACCGTGATAGGTGAAACGTGGTTCCCATATTTCCTGGCCTTCGCCCTTCAGGATGTAACGATCTTCGACCCGGGCAGAGCGCAAATTTTCCCGGTTAAGCATTCCGTCTTCGTAGAGCAGCTCGGCGAACCGGAGGCGGATCTCGGTCCCGCGCGGACCGCTGACTTTAAGCAGCGCCCAGCCGCTAAGGTTCTGGCCCATGTCGAATACGTAGACGCCGGGCTTCGGATTGGTCATCTTGAAAGGAACGACGGTGTCGACGACCTTGATTGGAGGCATCATCTGGGCCGAGAGGACCCCGGCCGGGCCTTTGACCGCTTCGGCCTGGCGCCAGTTCGAGTCGTCGAATCCCGGACGGTCCCAGCCGTTTGTCTCCAGCCGGGCGTCATAGGTTTCCCCGTCGTAGATACTGTCGGCGACGACCGGGCCGTCGGAAGTTTTCCATGAGCTGTCGGTCGTGACGGCCATTCGCGTGCCGTCGGCGAGCTCGATCTCTACCCGGCAGATGAGAATTCTCGATTTGAACCAGCCCTGTCCGAGATTGACGGCCAGGGCGTTGGCGCCTTCCCGGACGTGGCCGGTGATATCGTACGTCGCATAAAGGACATGCTTTTCGTACGTCGTCCAGGCCGGGTCGAGAACATGATCGCCGACCTTGAGACCGTTGATCCGCAGTTCATAGTATCCGAGACCGGATATATAAGCTCTGGCCCGTTTGGGGTTGGAGGGAACGTTGAACTCTTTCCTGAGCTCGTTTCCGCCCGTGATCCATGAGGCCTGCCACTCGGCCGCTTCGAAAAGGCCGGTGTCGAAGCGGGCGGTTTTGCTCCAGGCGCTTTCACGGCCTTCGCCGTCCCAGATTTTAACTTTCCAGTAATATGTACGGCCGCTCAGGAGAGGCCGGCCGGCGTAGGAAATATGTATCGATCGCGACGATTGGACCCGGCCGGAGTCCCAGACCGTGTCCGATTCGAAACGCGGGTCGGTGGAAACTGTCAGACTGTAGGCCGTCTGTTTCTCGCCGCGTTCCGGATGGTCGACCGTCCAGAAAAATCGAGGAGTCCGGACGTCTATGCCCATCGGGTCTTCGAGGTATTCACATCTGAGGTCGACCGGGACGGCCAAGCGGGTTTCCGCCGTCCCGGCCTGATTGCGGGTAAGTCCGGAATCGAGCCGGGAGGCGAGGAAAGTCGATGCTCCTCCGAATAAAATAAATCCCGTGATGATCTTGGCAAGTAGGCGGGTCGTATCTTGTCTCATGAGGCCACCTCCTCCGGCGTTGGCCTCTTTTTATCATACGGCCGGCCGGCTTTCAACCGCATCAGCCGGCTTCTTGACGGGGTCTGGCTCTTCGGTTAATATAATGGTTCGCGGATGGGGCTGTAGCTCAGCTGGGAGAGCGCTTGAATGGCATTCAAGAGGTCGCCAGTTCGATCCTGGTCAGCTCCACCATCTGGAAATCTTTCCGGGCTCCGGTAGAGCTAATAAATTTAATATTTTATGGCAAATATATTAATAATATCAATATAGTTATTAATAATACTAATTAATCAGCTTTGTTATATTAAAATAATTAATATCCCGGCTGATAATAAGTCAGGATCATCAGTTTGAAACCGCCGGCTCCGGCCAGGAGATCAGAACTCGCCAGGCTCAGGGAATCACTGGAGAAATTCTTGGCCGATTTCAGTTCCGTTCTGATAAGATTGACACGGCTGAGTATTGCCAGGAATGGACTAAAAGATATTGATATTCACCTTTTAGAGAGTTAGCTTGGTTTATTGCCTTTTATCCGGCCGCGGATAATGCAGGCATCAAAGCAATTCAGTCTCTGGTGGATCCTTAAGGTTTGGAACTGAAATAATCGATCGTTTCCCGGTTGAAAAGGACGATCAACGAGTAAAGGCCCAGGGCCGTGCCGATTGGGACGTTCATCAGGCTTAAAAATGAAAGGATGATGATCAGGATCCGTCCCCATTCCCGGCCGTGAAGCAAGCCGATGCCGCCGATTATCTTAGGCAGGCCGAGCACTCCCAGGAACGAGCCGATGATTATCCCGATCAGCCTCAATATGCCGACGGCTTCGAGCTCGATCCCGTGAATGAAAGATACTCCGAAGAAAAGCAGGAAAATGAAGATGGCCGTAAGCAGGCTTAAACTTCCGAAGACGATCCACAGAATGCCGAGGATTTTGACATGATCTCTCATCCCGCCTCCTCCTGTTAATAATCTATTTGTTTTGTTAATTGCCGCAGCCCGGCCCCTCCGTCGACTTCTAAATCTCGATGTCCAGAGTCTTTTGGCTTCTGCCGCCGCCGGTTTTGTTGATGAGCTCGGAGAGGAGCTTATAGCTGCCAGGAGCTATCTCAGCTTCGAACCGCATTTCGTAAGTTTTTTCGAAAAGCTCCAGTCCCTCTGCCCGGGAGACGGAAATGTCGAAATCTCTTTTAGTGTTCCAAACCGTCTTGTCGTCTTCGCCCATAACGGTCAGGTTGACCTCGAGAGTCGTTTTGAAATTTTCGTCTTCGGCTTTAAACCATATGGCTTTGTAAGGAATGTTGATAATGAAAATAGTTTTCGCGCCGGCTTTCTCCATGCCGATTTCATATTCTATGACCGGCCGGCGCTCCGGTTGCTCGCCTCTGGCCATTTTTTGCTCTTCCCTTTGAGCCCGGGTCATTTCCGAAATGTGCTGGGCCCCAAGGGGTGTCAGCCGGTAGTTGCCGGACCAGTCTTCGTCGATGAAAACAACAGGAAAGAATCCGTACCACCAGACTTCCTGGGGAAAGCCGTAGAAATCTACGCCGCGCGGATATGTTTCCCGGTTATCAGGCGGACCAATGGTGATATAAATCCTGCCTCTGTCCTGAAGCCAGCCCGGTGTGCTGCCTTCTTTAAACAAGCGGTTGGCTTCATCTATGCGTTGGAAATACTTGTCCTTGAACTCATTGATCTCGGTTCCCGGGGTCGGATCCCTTCGTTCCCAGAATTCTTTTATGAAGGCCGGCCGCTCGTCCGGGTTAAGGCGTAGAAACGATGCCCGCTCTTCTTTAGTGATTATATAGCGGACTTTTGAGTAGAATTCCCGGCTTTCCGGGTCCAGATTTTTCGGCTCGGGATAGCGGGAACATGAAGAGGAAACCAGTAAGCCAAACGCCGCAAGGGCGATAAGGACTGTTTTTCTCATCTTTTCTCCTTCAAGCTCCTTACCAGGGCCTTGATTTTTTCCTGACCCGGTTCTATTTCCAGCGATTTTTCGAAGGCCGTCAAGGCCTCCTGGCGCTCGTCGATCGCAAGATAGCAGTTACCGAGGGAATTTAAGACATTGATATTCGTGCCGAAGCGCATCAGATAAGTCTCATAAAATGATATGGCATCGGCCGTTTGTCCGAGAGCTTCGGAAGATTGGCCCAACAGAAGCAGAAAGCCGGATTCTTCTTCATCGTCGACAAAAATGCGAGCGGTCTCTTTGGCCCGGATAAAGTCTTTTTTATCGAAGTAGGCCCGGGCCAGATCGAGCGCGTATTTCTTTTCAGCGGGAACCCGTCGGAAGGCTGATTCAAGCAACGTAATCGCTTCTGTCAATTCCTTTCTGTTGAAATGTTGTTTTCCAAGAATATAGGTGATTTCAGGGCTATCAGGGGAAGGAAAGGGCATGGACAAAACCCATGGCCTGTTCAATTGGGCCAGGGGGGTGATATAGAAAGGCGCTTTTTCAGAAATGGCCTGATTTCCGGAGCCGTCAAGGAGAATTGCTTCCATGATGTAGTAAGCAGGTTGGAAACTGGTCAAAGGAAATTCCTCAAGGATGTTAGCCGGGTCCGGTATGTCGCTTAGATTCCGGACCAGGGAATGGACTTTTTCTCCTTCCCGCATGATGGCCAGTTCAAACCGTCCCGACTTTCGCAGTTCAGGGGACAGGCCGTGAAGCTGGACGAATGCGGAGAGAGTGTCTCCTTGCATGAAATCGTTCCTGGGAGACGGACGCAATTGTGTGCCTGCGAACATGAAAGGTTTGACCTGGCTGGCGTATTTAGTGTTTTGTTCTGACTTGTTAGCCAGAATCAGGGGACTTATCCAAGCCGCTTTCGGCCCGGGAATTTTGATCGGGCATTCAAAAGTGGTGAATTCCTTGGAGACGGCATTCTTCCAGATTACGCTCAATTTGTAATCACCAGGAATAATAGGAAATATGTCCTGGTAGCTGAAAAGCTTGTCCCGGATGGCGGCTATCTGACGTGAACTCATTTCAATGGGTATACGACGTTCGAATTGATATACGAACTGGCCTTTTTCATTGGTTATGTTGCCGTCGACCTCGAGATTAGAAACGAACCTGTCTCCGTACTGCTCGAACGACAGTCGGCTGGGCTCTATGAGATAATGGACGAAAGCAGTCTGTCTGGAATCCTGATAGACCGAGACCAGGAATTCGCTTTCAATGTAATTGGCAGTGTAATCGACCTCTATTATGTCCTTGTAAGCCAGTAGTTTTTCAGCATAGGAATCTTTGACTTTGTAAGTAGGAGCTTTGGGGATCTTATTGGCAATAAGCAGGTCGGAGGCCATCGACGGCGTTGTGCCCGTCATTATTTCGTTAGGGATCAGGTTTATCGAAAGATCGGCCAGCTCAGGATATCGCTCACGAAGTTCATAGTAGGCATTAGTGTAACTCGCCTGGTCACCGGCATAGTGGACCATCAGGCCCTGGGGTCCATCCTGGATCGGGGAATAGAGTACATACTCGCCGGCGTTATACTTTTTAAAGAAAACAACGTAAAAGGCATCCGGAAGTCCGAATTCGAACATCCCCTGGTAAAACCAGACTTGGAGGGGGTAGATATCTGACTGGCTCTCATAGCGGTCGATTTGCTTTGGCTCGCCGAGCATTATATATATGCGTCCCATGTCGGTACTCCAGCCCGGCTGGGGCGAGTCCTTGCCGAAATATTGGTTGGCGTATTTTATCCGCCGATAATGCTCGTCCTTGAATTCGTTGGCCGGAGTATTTGGAGTCGGATCGCGTTGTTTCCAGAAGGCTTCGATGAATATATCCCGTTCGCGGTTGGTCTGAAGCTGAAGAAATATCTCCTTCTCTTTCTTGGTTGTGATGTAGACTACTTCTTCCTGGAGCCATTGCTTATATTTTGGCTCCAGGTCTTTGGCCGATATTTTTTTCCCTTGAGCCGGGGCCTCTACGAATAAGAAGCCGATAACAAACACCGCTGAAATTAGAAAAAAAACAACCCTCTTCATCTTCCTAATAATAATACAGCTCCTTTTTATTTTTAATCATTTACTGCACCTGGACGAGCTTTATTTCTCCGGGCCTGAAATGGCGTGTTCATAGATTTGCGGGTTTTTTGGCCCTTCATCAGTTACTTCACTTCTCTGGCCTGATTGAAAGCAAACTGGCTACTGGCCTTCTGTCGTAACGTCTTAAATTAACACAACTTTGGTGAGTCCTGGCCCCTTTTTGGCAATCTGATTCTACTTCTTTATTGAATCCAGAATGCCCTTAGCCTGGGCGGCTTTTTCTCCTTCGGGTTCGAGCTTCAGAAATTTTTCCAGGTATTCGGCCGCGTTGGCCATATCACCTTTATTCAGAAAAACATAGGCCAGTTTGAGATATGGTTCGGACCAATCCGGTTTTATCTCTATAGCCATCTCGTAGTATTTCTGGGCCTCATCGATTTTCTGGTTCGAGAAATAGATCTCGGCAACATTATAGGCCAGGAGTTCATCCTGAGGAGATACTTCTATTGACTGCTTGAAATATTCCTGGGCCCGTTCTAGGTTATCCTGTTTCAACCAGGATAGACCGATGGCGGCCAGGGCTTTGGCCGTCATATCACTGCCTATGGCCTTATCTTCCTTGGCCTTTTCGATCACGAGATTGTAGGCTTCAGCGGCTTTTTCATATTCCCCTTTTTCCCGATGACAATCTCCGATATTCAAATAAACCTGATAAGCCGAGGGATTTTTCTTAAGGAATTCCTCGTACATAGCCAGGGCCGAATCGTATTTTCCTTCTTTGAAAAATGCGTTGCCCTGTTCAAGGTCCGTAAAAGAGGTCTCGTCCTGGATAATGCCGCCTCCGGTAACTTCTTTTTCAAGTTTGATGGTGACGCTGGGATTTCTCTCAAGCTGGCGGATGTAGTATGGCATGCTGACGGGGATGTACCCCTTGGCGATGACCGTGATCATCCAGTTTCCGGTTCCCAGGCCCACTATTCCCCATTGCCCTTTCTTATTTGTCACAGCTTCGAATACAAGGTTAGACTCGCCTTCGAATTCCATCTTGATCTTCACGTCAGCCAGCGGTTTTTCGTTTTTGTCCAAGACAACGCCGTTTAAGCGTCCTCGTCCGTGGCCGGCCTGAGCCAGGGCCGTGGCCGAGGCGAAACATGTAATCAATATGATGAGGGCGATCTTTCTATATGTATTTTTTCTCATATGAGCCTCCACCCGTTTCCATTATCCTTTAATCTCAGGGGATTTTCAAGAGAGCCAGGCCGTCATTCTCAGGCCCTGTTGAAGTTGGCCCTCGTTTCGGTCAAAATACCTGATGAAACAGGTGGGAAAAAATGAAAATGACTGACGAAGGAAATAAGAAAGTTCCCTGGGGGTTGGTCCTCATGGGAGGCGGGGCCAGAGGTCTGGCCCATATCGGCCTGCTCGAGGTCCTCGAAGGGGAAGGGATCACTCCCGATGTCGTGACCGGTACTTCGATGGGGGCAATCGTCGGCGGCCTTTATGCGGCCGGCCTTGAAGCCCGGGAACTGCGCCGGCTGGCCCGGGATCTGGACCTGAAAAAGTACGTTCCGCCCAGAATCCTGGCCATGGTCAGGAAAAGGAACAATCCCATTCTCAACCATTTTCTTTTCGATTTTTACATCGAAAAGGCCCTCGGCTCGAAGGCCCGCAAAGGCGGAGACAGAGTCGAAAACTACCTTAAAAACTTAACGGGCGATGTCCAGATCGAAAACTTGCCCTTGAAATTCGGCTGCAATGCCTTGGATCTGGTCTCCGGCCGCGAACATAATTTCGTCAGCGGGCCGCTGTACAAAGCTATCCGGGCCTCGATGGCCTATCCTGTCGCTCTGGACCCGGCCCGTGTCAGGGGGCGGTTGTTTCTGGACGGGGGCATCGTCAACAATGTCCCGGTCCGTCTGGCCCGGGAAATCGGAGCCGGCAAAGTGGTCGTCTCCGATATCGACCGGCCGGTCAAGCCCATGGCCGCTTCCCGGTTCAAAAAGACCTTCGAGATCCTGGAAAGGGCCTATCACATCGCTGTGGCTACGGCCACGAAGGAGAAGCTTAAAGAAGCGGATTTGGTCCTGGCCATTCCTCTTGAGGTTGACGTTCTTGACTTTTCCAGAAACGATTACGTCATGAGGAAAGGCTGGCGGGCAGCCGAAGAAAACGTGCCGGCCATTAAGCGCCTGATAGGAATCGAATGAGGTCCGTTCCGGATAAGAAATATTGCTTCCGTGCGGGCTATGCTTTATATTGGACATCCAGATTTCCGTTTCAAAGATCGGAAGAAGAGAATGAAAGTCGAACTCGCTTACGGCACTAACGGGCTTCGGGTCGAACTGCCCGGAGACCTGGACGTCACGGTCATCAAACCGAGCTTCCTGCCCAGGCTCAAACTTCCCGAATTACATCTGACCAGGAGCTTGAGAGAACCGTCCGGTTCGCCGCCTCTCCGGGAAATGGCTGGGCCGGGAATGAAAGTGAGCATCGTTTTCAGCGATATAACCAGGCCCACGCCCGACGAGTTCATGATCGGCGGCATTTTGAGGGAACTCGCCAGCGTCCGGGGGCTTGATATTACGCTCTTCAATGGCCTTGGCACTCATCGGCCGAACACCGAGGAAGAGCTCCGGGCCATGCTCGGGCCGGAGATCGCGGCCACCTACAGTATCGTCCAGAATAACGCCTTCGATCCCTCCACCCAGGCCGTTGTCGGAACTACTTCTTTTGGAAACGTGGTCGGACTGAACGCCGAGTTTTTTGAGAGCGACTTAAAAATCCTGACCGGTTTCATCGAGCCTCATCTTTTCGCCGGTTTTTCGGGCGGTTTCAAAGCTGTCCTGCCGGGCATGGCCGGGTTGGAAAGCATCCTTCGTAACCACGGGGCCCGGATGGTCGGCCATCCGAAAGCCATATGGGGCGTTATGACCGGCAATCCAATCTGGGACGAGATCCAGGAAATGGCCGGATATCTCGGCCGGACCTTCCTGGTCAACGTAGCCTTGAACAATCGCAGGGAAGTGACCGGGATTTTCGCCGGTGATGTCCGGGCTGCTCATGATGAAGGCTGCGCTTTTGTGGCCAAGGCGTCGATGGTCCCGGTGCCGGAGCTTTACGACATAGTCATAACCACCAACTCGGGTTATCCACTCGACATCAATCTTTACCAATCGGTGAAAGGGATGAGGGCCGCCGAAAGAGTGGTCAAACCCGGCGGGGCGATAATAATCGCGACCGAATGCCGGGACGGCATTCCGGAACACGGGATGTTCGGGCGGCTCTTACGAGAGGCGGGTAGCCCGCAGGAAATCCTGGACCGGATAAACCGGCCCGGTTTTTCCGAATTGGATCAGTGGGCGGCCCAGGTTCAGGCGATCGTTCAGGTCAAAGCCGACGTTCATATTTATTCCGACGGATTGACCGACGAGGAGATAAGAGCCTGTCACCTCAAACCCTGCCGAAGCATCGAGGCAACGCTCGGCGGATTACTGGATGTTTACGGTCGGGAATCTTCTATTTGCATCCTGCCCGAGGGCCAGCAAGCAATCCCTATGCCGCCGCCGGATGGTGATTCCGGTTATACACATGCTGTCAAATCTTAGCTTTCGGTCGTGACAGCGCCTCGTCCGGGGATCTTGAGCCGCAATCCGGTGGCCAAGATCAATCCAGGCTAAAGTCGCCAAGGAGCCGGCTCTTTCCTTTTTTGGGCTTTTTGCTGGCGCGTAAAGGCCGATATCTGGTAATATTTGCCCGGCCGGCGGAGCCTCCAGACATCCGCCCTAATTGTTTTCGTACTTTTTGAGGAGGTCATGATGAAAAGAACCGGCAGGCTTAGACTTTTGTTTCTTTTATTGTCAATTTTTTTATTTCCGGCCGCGGGTATCCTGGCCTCAGAACAGGCCGATCTCTCCGGCCGCTGGGAGGGAGCGATCGAGATACCCGGTCAGAAGCTCGAGGTTAACCTGGACTTCGCAAAACAGGAAGACGGTTCCTGGAAAGGAGACATTTCAATTCCCCTCCAGAACGCCAAAGACCTGCCTCTCACCAAGATCGAGCTCAAGGATTCAGATATCGCCTTCGCCATAGAAGGGATTCCGGGCGATCCGACGTTTAAAGGCAAGTTCAGCGACGGCGGATCTAAAATTACCGGCAATTTCAGCCAGGCTGGCGTCTCCTTTCCGTTCAGCCTTTCGCGGTCGGCCGAAGCCGAGGCGGAAGCCAGAAAAGCACTCAAGTCCTTCGGCCAGGTCGTCGACGAGGCTCTGGCCAAACTAAAGGTGCCCGGGGCGGCAGTGGCCGTGGTCAAGAACGACCAGATCGTTTTCTCCGGCGGCTTCGGTTTCCGCGACCTCGAAAACAAGGTGCCCATGACCGCCGACACGCTGCTGGCCATAGGTTCGTGCACCAAGGCTTTTACGACCTTCGTCCTGGGAACTCTCGTGGACCAGGGCCAACTCGAATGGGAAAAACCCCTCCGTAACTATATCCCCTGGTTCCGGCTTTACGACGCTCCGGCCGGAGAGAGGCTCACTCCCCGCGACCTGGTCACCCACCGTTCGGGTCTGCTCCGTCATGATCTGGTCTGGTACAACAACGAGCAGGGGACCAGGGAGGATTTTGTCCGGAGCCTGGCCCATCTGCCGCCAGCGGCGGACCTCCGGGAAAGGTACCAATACAACAATCTGATGTTCCTAACCGCCGGCTATCTGGCCGGAAAACTTACCGGCAAGACCTGGGAGGAGGCGGTCAGGGAAAGGATCTTCAAACCTCTCGGCATGTCCAGGACGAATTTTTCGGTCCATGACTCGCAGAAAGACAACGATTTCGCTTTTCCTTATGATAAGCGCCAGGACAGGATACAGAAGATACCTTTCAGGGCTTTGACCGTCATCGGCCCGGCCGGTTCGATCAATTCGAGTGTCAACGAAATGAGCCGTTGGCTGATTGTTCATCTCAACGGCGGCAGGTATAAGGACCAGCAAATCATCAGCCCTGGCGTTTTGAGGGATCTGCACACGCCTTATATGACGATCGGCGCCCTTCCGGCCGACCGGCGCCTGTCGCCGGCCGCTTATGCGTTAGGGTGGATGACCGATACTTATCGCGGCCACCGGCGCGTGCATCACGGCGGCAATATCGACGGTTTTTCGGCCATGGTCAGCCTTCTGCCCGATGACGGTCTGGGCCTGGTCGTGCTGGCCAATATGAACGGAACCGCCCTGAACGAGATGGTCATTCGGACGGCGGCCGACCGCCTTCTTGGTCTGGAAACCGTGGACTGGGTCGGCGAGACGGCCAAGAGAATCGAGGAAGGCGAGAAGGCAGGAAAAGATGCCGAACGAAAAAAAACCGCCCGGCGCAAACCGGGGACCAAACCTGCCCACGGCCTTGGTGAATACGCTGGAGTTTTCCATCATCCCGGCTACGGCGACCTGGAGGTCGGATTCAAGGACGCACGCTTGAGTTTCACCTATAACGGTATCGTCACGCCGCTCGAGCATTGGCATTTCGAAACGTTCAACGGGCTTGAAGCTTCTGATCCGACTTTCAAAGATTTCAAGCTGACTTTTATCACTAATGTCGACGGCAACGTTTCCGGGCTTAAAGCCTCGTTTGAACCGACTCTCGACGAAGAGATGGTCTTCGAAAAGAAGCCCGAAGCCCGCCTCTTTGATCCGGAATATCTTAAGAAATTCACCGGGACTTACGAGCTCATGTCGCAAAGAGCCTTGATATCGCTGAAGGGCAACGCTCTCACGATGTTCGTTCCCGGCCAGCCGGTATATGATTTGGTTCCCAAACCAGGCGGGGAGTTCTATCTCAAACAGCTGCCCGTGATCAGTATCAGGTTCATCGAGGACGGTAAAGGCAGCGTAACGGGCCTGGAATCGATCCAGCCTGAGGGGATTTACGAGTTCAAGAGAGTAAAGGATTGATTTTCAGAAAGGCGTCTGCCGATGTCTTTTAAGGAGCGCGGCCGTTGACCAAGGAAGCAACCGAAGGAAACCAGCTCACCCGTAAGCTCGGACTTTTTCCCGTTTCCAGCATAGTCGTGGCCAACATGATCGGGGCGGGCATATTTACGACTTCCGGGTTGCTCATGAAAGATCTGCTTCATCCGGGCGTAATGCTTGGCCTATGGGTTATCGGTGGCCTGATCGCTCTGTGCGGAGCGCTCAGTTACGGCGAACTCGGGGCGGCCATGCCCCGGGCCGGCGGCGAGTACGTTTTTCTGTCACGGCTTTTCCACCCGGTTATCGGTTTTCTCTCAGGCTGGGTTTCGTTCTTCGTCGGTTTTTCGGCGCCGATAGCGGCTTCGGCCATCGGCTTCTCCGAGTATCTGGCCCGGGCCTGGCCTGAATTTTTCCGGCCGGGTCTGCTGCCGGCAGAGTCAGAGCCGGCAATTCTGAAAAAGGCCTGCGCCATACTGGTGATTTTCGGCTTCACGTATCTTCACACGAGGGGGCTCGAACTCGGAGCCAAAATTCAGAACGCCCTTACCGTGCTAAAGGTGGGATTGATCGTAATCCTGGTGGCCGCCGGATTATTTTCGGGGAAAGGCGACCCGGCCAATTTCGTAGCGGCCGGTGAATATACCCTCGATTTCGGCGGCGTAAAAACGCTGGGTCTGGCCCTGATGTGGATTATGTTCGCTTACAGCGGCTGGAATGCCTCGGCTTACATTGGCTCGGAGATCAAGGATCCGGAAAAGAACCTGCCCCGTTCACTGATAATCGGTACCGGCATCGTCGTTGTGCTTTATCTGGGTCTGAACGCCTTTTATGTTTATTCGCTGAGTCCGGCGGAAATGGCCGGAGTCATCTCGATCGGAGGTCTGGCTGCCGGCAAGCTTTTCGGCACCGCCGCCGAATGCGTAATCTCGGTTATGATCGCCTTCGCCCTTTTCTCGTCGCTCAGCGCGTTCGTCATCATCGGTCCCCGGGTTTATTATGCCATGGCCCGCGACGGAGTTTTTTTCCGTTCCATGGCCAAGGTTGACGCCAGGCACGGCGTCCCGTCGCGCTCGATATGGCTTCAGGGGGCGATCGCCGTGGTCATGGTCCTGTTCGGCACCTTCGATCAGCTTCTGACGTACATGGGCTTTTCTCTGGGGATTTTTCCGATACTGGCCGTTATCGGCCTTTTCAAGTTGAGACGCTCCGGCCTGGGCAGAATAAAGCTGCCCGGATTCCCGCTTGCGCCGGCTATTTATATTGTTTTCGGTACGTTGATATTAGTGCTTTCGTTCCTGGAGCGGCCGGTCGAGTCGTCGATCGCCGCAGCCACGGTCCTCATCGGTATTCCCGTCTATGTTCTTTTCAAAAAATACGGCGCCGGCTGATCTTCAGGCACCGGATCCGGCAATGTTTAAGCCAAGTCAATATGTCCCCCTAATTGCCAAGCGAAAATGTCCCCTTGGACCGGGGCAGGAGTTGTTTCCAAGTATATCTGAAGGATGTGATTGAGATGACGGGATTCGCCTTTCT
>Ga0172363_10000147_pt1 | contig 44957 bp, 31 predicted proteins | sample LakKivs2_kivu2a2_FD_114541 | JGI IMG/M metagenome (GOLD analysis project Ga0172363, IMG submission 114541) | Sediment microbial communities from Lake Kivu, Rwanda - Sediment s2_kivu2a2 | ecosystem: Environmental > Aquatic > Freshwater > Lake > Sediment | place: Rwanda: Western Province, Lake... | reverse complement strand
GAGGAAGAACATATCCCGACCGTCACTGGAGCGGGAGATGAAAATTTCCTGTGAGATGATATCCAGACACCCGCCCAAAAGCAATAGCGATAAATATAAAACCGGCATGACGGAAAGTCGTTTCATATTCACCTCCTGATAAAAATTTTTTTACGATAAATTACAATATCAATCCGACAACTCTCAAACAATTTTTTCTCCAGTCTTTTCTGATATTTTGTTAACAAAACTGACAGCTTCCTGAAGCATTTTTTAACATCACCGGCATCGAATTTAACAAAATCAGTATAATCGCTTTCCTGTCTCTTCTCGAAAAGTCGCCGATACAAACGTCCCATTTCTTTGGGGAGACGTCCGGTATTAACCCATAATTGATCAAAAAGGGCACGAACACCGCTGTGTCTTGATGAGGATTGTCCCTCTATCAACAGTAGCGCTGATACGGCATAAAAACAAGCATAGTAAATTCTACTCACCGTAGAATGAAGATGTCCTTTGCTCAATAGCAGATCGGCTTCTTCAAGAGATTCAGATGCGCGAGAAAGCCAATAGCGAATTAATATTCTCTCTTCAGGTTTCATAACAACACTGCATCAGCCTCAACTTGCTTATGAAAAGGCATGGCACAGGCAAGCGGATCTTTCCATCCGCTTTTTGTAAAAAAGAGAATGAAAATCACAACCCCATGTGATAATTCAAGGTCATAAATTGCACCCTGAATGGCATCCTCCTCAGATAAAGTCAGGGGGGAATCCAGCAAAACCAATATATCATAATCAGATTCAGGGGATTCAGTCCCTCTGGCAACGCTTCCATAGAGAAAAATATCTGCAGAAGACGAAAATCCCTGAATAATGCGCTTCAAATTACTTAACAGGTCTTTATCTCTTGGTTTGAGTAATTGGATTGCATCCATAGTTCGCATGTGAATTACTCCATAAAAAGACCAACCAAATAACAGCACTCACGAGGCCATGCGGGCGCGACCCTTTGCCCACTGACGCCTCCCTTCAATTGCCTCCCTCATCGTGACGGAAAGTGGATAAGTATCCTTCATTGCCTGCACTATCCCCTCTGTGGTTATATCATTTCTCTTTTCAAACGCATCATACAGTGCTGATATGAGCGCCTGTAAAATCTCCGAGCCGCTGAACCCCTCCGCCACCTCCGCCAACCTTTCAAGGTCAAATCTGGCAGGGTCGCGTCCCCTCTTCTTCAGATGTATGGCAAGTATCTCGCACCTCTCCTCGGCACTCGGCAGGTCCACAAAGAATATTTCATCAAAACGCCCCTTGCGAAGCAGTTCCGGTGGAAGCAATTCCACCTCATTTGCCGTGGCAATGACAAAAACCGCCGCCTCCTTCTCCTGCATCCAGGTGATTATGGTCCCTAAGACACGGGCAGTTGTGCCACTATCAGAAAAATTGGAGGATTGTATCCCTGAGAAACCCTTGTCCAGCTCGTCTATCCAGAGTATGACCGGCGAGACGGATTCTGCAACGGAAATGGCGCGCCGGACATTCTGCTCGGATGAGCCGATAAAGCTCGAGAAGAGACAGCCCAAGTCTAACCGCAGGACAGGGAGTGACCATAAATTGGAGACCGCCTTGGCGCAGAGACTCTTGCCACATCCCTGAACACCGACGAAAAGGACACCCTTGGGAACGGGAAGTCCATACTGCCTTGCCTCATTTGAAAATGCCAGCCGTCTTTTCTCCAGCCAGCGCTTGAGTTTTCTCAGACCACCAACATTGGACATCTGCTCATTGGCATCAATATACTCAAGAATGCCGGTCTTCCTGATTATCTGCCTTTTTTCCGAGTAGATAAGAGGCGCCTCATCCGCCGTCAATTGACCCGTATCAACAAGCACCTTTGCCAGAACACCCTCCGCCTCCGTCCATGTCAGCCCCGTAGCCGCCTCAACAATCCTGTCAACCGATTCAGGGGACAAATCCACCTTTAAATTGGGATTATCTTTTACATCCTTGGCAATCATTCGACACAGTTGTTTCAGGTTCTCCGCACCGGGCAGGGGAAAATCTACAATGGTGATATCCTTCTCAAGGTCGAGCGGGAGATTAAGCGTTGGAGACAAAAGTATTATTGATGTGGCGGTATCATATCCATATGCGGCAAGGTCTCGCAGACCACGCACCACCGTGGGGTCTTTCATGTAAGGGTGATAATCCTTGAGAACAACTATGACGGGCTCTTCAAATGAACGAATTTCGCCTAAGACTTTGATGGGGTCCTTGGTGTTCTGCTTTCCCTCCATGGCGTCGCCAATCCCTTTGTGGTGACGAACAAGACCATTTGTAATGGTCCAGACATAAACCTTTTTATCTCGCTTCTCTGCAAACCTGTCTATCTCATCCATCACGCGCTTTTCTTCCCATGAGACAACATAGATGAGAGGGTAACGCGCACGGATGAGGAGCTCGAGTTCAATCTCGCCACGTTTATATTTAACAGCGCCCGCTTCAAACGGATGAGGCGTCTCATCAACCTGGTTCACCATCTGGTTGTCATACCTCCCGTGAGAAATTTCATATATCCACCGTAAGATGATTCAGATGAGAGGTCTGCTTGATTTTCCCTCCCGACCTGCCAACGCCCTCCTCCCTGAATCATGCCTCAGCCGGCTGAGCTTGCCAGCAATAAGCGCCCTCTGCGCAAAATTCAGGCGGTCAACAAAAAGTATGCCATTCAGATGATCAATCTCATGCTGAAGGACGCGTCCGAGGAAGCCATCAGCCCTGACCTCCACTCCTTTAAAATCGAGGTCGCAATATCTTACAACAACAGCGCGTGGGCGATATATCTTCGCCTCCACGCCGGGGATGGACAGGCATCCCTCATTGTAAACGCTATCCTCATCTGATTCCCAGATGACCTCCGGATTAATAAAGACCTGCAGTCGGCGATGCGGGTTAGGATTTTCCTCAGTCTTGACATGGTCTATATCTATAACAACGGCGCGGATAAGTTCCCCCACCTGTGGCGCCGCAAGTCCTACACCATCATCGGAATCATACATTGTCCGCGCAAGCTCATCGATAAAGCGGCGCAGAGCGGGCGTGAAGCCATCAACGGGCTGAGAGACCTGCTTTAGAACAGGATTCCCGTATATGAGAACTGAGCGTGGCATTTTTTAAGCCATCATCCCTTCCTGTCCAAATCACTTAACAGATATTATATGGAGAAACGTGAATTCAAGTCAACCCGAAACAACCACACAGGCGGACACAAAGTCAAATGAGCCAATGGAAAAAACCAAACAGAAACATTCTCCATCTTTACGCATTTAATCTATCTATTGTCAGAAAAATCGCTCGTTGAAAAGGGGGAAGACATAACCAAGTATCTCGATTTTTCGCATGGTAAAAGAACAAATCAGCAACAGAAATGGGTCAATATGTCCCTGCCTTCATGGATGATACACTCACTCGACAAAGAGGCAGAGCGTTTGGGCGTCACGCGTCAGTCCATCATTAAGGTCTGGATTTCCGAACGTCTGAAAAAAAACGGCATAGCAAAACATGCGACAGCCTCACTATCGAGTAAAGCCGCAAATGGATTCTCCACAAGGCTATCCAAAAATATGAACACCATCCATCACTAATACAGCCTCCACGATTGTGCGAGGGAGCTGTACACTGTGATAGGGGCGTGGGTCTCAGCAAAAGAGACCCCTATCGTCTCCGTGGTCATGTAATTCAGCCCACCATCCTCGTCGGAGAGGATGATTTCCCGCACACCCATTGGCGCATCGGCGGCAACCTTGACCTGCAATGTGGCGATGGACGTTCCAGCAGGAATCACCGCATCCGGAAGAGCACCTGTCCGCCTAATGAAGGCATTTTGATTTCCCGCATCTGTGGCGCCCGTGAGTAAAGGTGATGGAGTGAGACTCTGGATTGTAATGCCTTCGGGCATCGTGAGTTTGAAATCGCAGGAGTAAATCTTGAGCGTGCGTGTGGCAATGAGGTCAATCTGGAATGTTTTGCCCTGTTTCACATCACCCGGCATCTGGACTGTGAATTCATTGGAAATCTGCGGCTGGGGTGTAAATTCCTTTAAAACGATGGAAGTCTTGCCAAAGATGGGAATGCCATCCTTATCCTCGAAAAGCTCCCTCTTTGTATAAAGTGCGGAAACGGCATCATTGGAGAGCGACGCCACCGACAGTTTCATTTCCACCGGCTCATCACACGTCATCCGCGTGGGTCCCCATGAGCCATACTCCGGCTCCACATAATCATAAACGATGTCGTCTGTGACAGGTGCATCCGGGTCGCTGTTCCATGGGGAAACAACATAGCTGAAGATAAGGAAGTCGCCATTGGGCAGTTGCTGATATTGGACAAGACTTCCATTTCCATCGCCCTGTCCATCAGTAAGGAATACAGGATTTGCCGCAAGAGGCTCACCTATGGAGTAAACAAGTTGGTCATTGCGCTGCCATGCGAGAAGAGGACTGCCGTCCGCAGTTTTCATGAGGCATGGGGACTCATCAAAAAGGGCGCCCGTAGTAAGTTCTGTCGGCGTCGCATCCCATGCGGGGGTTGACCCTTTATAGGACATTGCGTAAAGATGCGTGTCCGGTGTTGTGAGTTCATCATCATCCGCATCGCGGGAGATAACCAGCCATGTCTTGGACGCATAAGCGGCGCAATCATATACAACTGGGGATTTTATATTGGAAATAACCGTTTGAGGGGCGCCGAACGAGGAGCCGTCATAAACACTATACTTAATTGTTTCTGGAGCCGTCGGGCTGGCTGTATAGTCCACATTAGTCTGCGCGGAATAGAGGAGCATCACCTTATTTTCGTGGTTCATAAAAAGGTGCGGCTCATAATCCGGCGTGGAATTATTTGTAAGGTAATTGAGTGCCGACCAGGTCTTCGTCCCCGTGTCAAACTTCGCCGAGGCAATCTCGAGATGCGGTGCGGCAGCCTGAAGATTCTGGTCATAGTCTTCTCCGGGAAGGGTGAACCCATCCACGTTGCAGGAAACGCAGGCAAGGAGGAATTTGCCATCGGGCGTGGCAATGAGGTCTTCGCTATCCTGCACACGGGTGTCATTGGTTATGGCGCCCTGGCTGGCAATGGCACCATTTTCAAAGTAGATATACTTCAATTCGAGCGCCTGTTCATGAGGAACATCCGAGGGAGCCCAAGTATAGACAACCATCCGTTTGTTGCCTGTGGTTGCCTGGCGCGGGATGGTGAAAGTAAAAGCATCCGTTACAAGCGTCTGCTCTGCCTCAGTTGTAAGAAGTCTCGTCAGCACTTTATTGTCCTTCTGTCTCATGACCTGGTCTGTATAGATGGGCAGGTATATGCTTGGTATGAACTCAGAGGAGAAAACAGGTTCTCCCAATAAACCACCGGGGAGCGTTGGCCATTTAACGCTGAGCCAGGGTTTATCCGGCTGGTCCTGGTATTCAAGCCATTTAAGGAACTTATAACTGCCGGTGACATAAGCCTCTGCTGAGCGCACGGGGAAACGAGAGGCGAAGTAATCGGTGGCGCTCAGCACCATATTTGCTTTGACAGACGCCTGGAACTCCGCCCAGCCCTCCTTAAGCGACGTTTTTATTTCTCCCGCCACCTCCGGCTTAAAATAACCGTCCATTTCTTCAAGGCGGAAGCCAAGGTACTGACTGAGGTCTTTGATATAATAACCCTCCACATTAACTATCAGGTCAAAGCCGCCACGGAAGCTCAAGCAATCTTTCAGGAATTTGAGAATTCTGCGGTTGCCAAGGAGTTTTAAAATCTTATCCATCTTGATTTTTCTGAGAAGATGGAATGCGTCCATGGAGATGCCCGCACCCAAGTCTCCTTCAACAGTTATCTTCTTCTGAGAACCCGCTTTAATCACATAGTAACAATCACAGATGGATAGTCCGGCAGTCTTGATGGATGCCTTGCCACTGGTATCCACTTTTGCCACACCAACAGGAATGGTCAACTGGAGCGACATCTCGCCCTCGCCCTTGTAAGAAAGCGGGTCATAATCGGAACGGAATTGCACGTTATCTTTCCATTTCCCGCCAATGCCAAACTCGATGTCTTCAATGACGGGAATTGTTATCCCCACAATCTGCAGGTCTTTGCCCTTGAAGCCGATGTTCCACTGGGTTTTCTCCCCCGGTGGGTTATTCTCGCTGTAACTATAAAGATAATACGGGTCGTTAAACTTTGCCGCCCATGTTCCCAAGGGTGAGGAAAAATGCCCGTCCAGCTTGTTATTGACAATCCTCTGCCAGGAAACCACGCACATCGGTTTGTTGGTATAAGTAAAAGGAATCAACTCGGACGTAATCTGCTGATTCGGCAGTTTCTTGGCAAACGCCTGAACATCGAATTGGAGATATTGGTCATAAGGCAATTGCCCTGCTGGCTCATAGAAGAATGGGTCAGTGATTGAACCCACACGTCCTTTATCGCGAAAATACTGCTTTTTCTCCAAGCCGGTGTTATCCAGTATGACACTAACATATTTTTCATCCCAGTCATACGCCTTGCCCCAGAACACCTCGCCCTGAACCATGCATTTGTATGGAGAAGGCAGGCGCTCGGGAACTATAACATGACGCGGACCAACATAAGTAATGGTTACAAACGGGTCATCATTGTCCCGTATCTTCCCTTTCCACTTCCCTTTGTCCACAATGTTGGGCTTGTCCTTGGGGTTCACTTCGCCGCGCAGGGTAATATCGCCCGCCGTGGTGGGCGTAATCTCGGTCTTGAACTCCCCCTCATTGTCCCCCCATTGCATTGCAATAGGTCCGACATTAATTGCCTCGCCACCGGCATAAGGATAGATTGTATAGTAGAGATTCACCTCAACGTCGGAGTTCGCCACAGTTTTTCCATCAATGGTTCGGATTTTGACAACAATACTGGCAGGGGTGTTCAGCGGTAGGCGAAATAGGCAATCTGAGTTCAGACCAAGCTTCGGCTTTACAAATTCCACCGTATAATTCCAGTTTCCAATCTTGAAGAAGTAGAGATATTGTTTTCCGTCGGTGTTGAAGGCGCGGCAGGCGAGAATCTTCCGCTCGCCATCCGCCCAGATTCCTCCCGCTGTGGCATTAACCAGTGGTTCTGTGTCATCTGGCGCGGTTATAACACGAGTCGAGTCATCTTCAATGTGGGAATAAAGGATATTGGTGCCGTCCGAGACATAGATGCCGTTCTGGTATCCTAAGACAAATTTATTATTGTAATTAAAGGTTCCGCTCGTGGGGGCAAAAACACTAACGGGCTCTGCCGTCCATCTGTCCTTATCATCCTTTTTCAATTTCCAGCAGTAAATTGCCCTGTTAGTAGCGCTCTGAATCGCCACATAATTGCCATCGCCGCTTATGGCAATCTTGAGACTTTTATCATCTGTCCCTTCTGTTGGTCGCAGGGGATGGATGAACTTCTGTCCACGATACCAATAAAGCCCCTTCACGGAATAGCCGGAGAGGTCGATCATGCAAAGTCCGGAATCTGTGGTATCGGGAATAAAGGCAACAGGATCGGTAGGATGGAACACCGCCTCCAGTGAGAGACCAAGATTGGAACTGAAATGCAGGACGGCGTCGCCGAAGTCCACCCGCTCAACGCCTGTCTCGCGGTCACTCGGTGAGCGGTAAGTAACCAGACCGGTATCTTTATAAGGATATGCCACAAGAACGGCGCCGGGATTAGTTGACATGGGGATAATGACTCGTCCATATCCGAAGAAAAGGTTACCAATCATGAGACTCTGCTGGTAAAGAGAGGCATAATATCCATAACGATAGTCAAAAATGGGCTGAAAATTGAAGAAAGTGGGATAAACCGTTGGTTGCGGAGTAGGCGTGGGAGTTACAGATTGTGTGGGTTGTGGGGGTGGTATGGGAGTCGGCTCCACAGCCTTCAGGAACCCGAAAACCTGTGCGCCAAAAGAAAGGGGCGGGTCAATCTCAGGATAAAGAGGGTCATATACGGAGGCGTCTACAGGTAAATATACGGATGCAGGCAGGGGACTTACACAACCGCGCTTCGTGGTTGTGAGGGTGGTAATAGTATAATCGGGCGGTATCAGGGGATACAGAGCATCAGGGGCAATACGATGTGCAAGACGGGTCAGACTCCCATCATTTTCGCAACGATATATTTCCACCCATGGGGAAGTGGCGTCAAGGCGGTTTGTTCCAATGTAACGTGGTTTTTCTGACCTTGTCATATACATGAAATCGCCGGAATCAGGGATGAAGTTTTCCGAAACCTCCACAGGCGCCGTCTTTATTTCATCATAAGAATACCAGCAGATTTTATAACGCCATGTCCCATCATTGTAACGATAAAGGCAATAAACATACTTGTTATCATCGTTGAATTCAACATCGCGGATGATCTGTCCACCGGGCGCCCTTGTGACATAATCGGGCGACTGGTCTGGGTCGGGCGGCGGGCAGAGGAAAGCAGGCGTCCGCGTTGGAGTCGGTGGTGGCGTCGGGGTCGGCGAGGGCGTGGGCGTATATGTCGGCATAGGCGTAAACGTGGGGTATGGCGTAGGCGTAGCCGTCAGAATGGGTGTTGGTGAGGGAGTTGGAGAAGGTGTCGTGGTAACTATTGGTGTTGGTGTAGGGGTTTTGGTGTGCGTTGGTGTCGGGGTTTTGGTGGATATTGGCGTCGGGGTCTCTGTGGGAGTTGCAGTGGGAGTCGGCGTGGGTGTAGCCGCACTCATCCATAGGAAACGAATGGCATCCCCAACAACCTGACGGCTTTCCTCACCCGCAGGCACCTTGTCGGTAAGTGTCACATTATACCAGTTCCCCCCGTAAAAATATTGTACCCCTATTGGGATGCCCACGCCAGGGGTAACGGCAACAGTCTGGTCAACATAATAGGTCGCCACAAAACCATGAAGGTCAACTTTATACTGCGCCTGCGTGGTGTTATTGGCGCCATGCGGGTGCAATTCAAAGATAAAATATGTACCGCTGACGCTGAAATATACAGGGAATACGACCGTGTTTGTGCCAGTGCCACCGTTTATTATCAGATAGTCGTCCCTGTAATAATTGGGCAGGACATCGGGACTGCTGGCATTTTTCAGCGCCCACGGTCCATTCACCTGGACATTGGGCTCAGAGTTGTCCTTGTATAAATCAGTGGAGGGCGTCGGGGTGGGGGTTACAGCCTGCGATTTACCACCTGTGGCGGTAAAAATGTCAGACCTGTCTGACCTGTCGGACTTGTCAGACACGTCAGACATGGCGGATGAAAATATGGCATATATCAATCCCGCTACTATAAAAACCAGGAAGAAAAACCCTCTCTTCTTCATGATATTCATCCTTTTTTTATTTGAGTAACAAAACTATAACATGACGATTCACACCCCAGTACTGGAAAGGTAATCCAAGCATCCTCATTCCTGGGACTGGATATAGGTGATTATATCCGACACATCCAGTTTTCCGTCCTTATTGAAGTCTAAGTTCTGCCTGTCCTGCTCCGTGGCTGTCTGCCGACCGAGAATAATTTCGGCAAGTAATTTCTGCGGGAATGCCTGATCGACCTCGATCAGCATCGGGTCACTGACATCAAAGCCAGTCGCGCCCGCAACCGTTAAACGTGAATTATACTTCCCGGGCAAGACATACTGGTGGCTCGGATTCTCCTTCTGGCTCCACTTGCCGTCGCCGAAATCATAGTAGTAGAACTGGATGTTCGAACCGCTGGAGGTGTTTGTAAAGGTGACACTGTGAGGTGCAAAGCCGAAAGGTTTGTCCACGCTAAATTGTGCCACGGGTGCCTGCGGCGCGGTAACATGGACGAAATTCGTCTTGGTGATGGAGTCACCACCCATGGGACCGTCAACATGGAATGTAACAGTATAATCCCCCTGGTTCTGATATACATGCGTCGGATTCTGAGCATTAGAGGTTTGAGCATCACCGAATGTCCATGAGAAGGTGGAGGTAGGACCATTGGTGGCATCGAGGAATTCAACGCGCAATGGCGCCGGACCTTCTACTCGCTGGTTCTGGACATTGAACGGTTCTGCCGTAAAATTGGCAACCGGAGGATTTCGTGGGTCGCTTGCAACAATATAATCCTGCCGTATCTTCTCACTCTTCCCATAAGGACCCTGAACAGTCAATTTCACCGTATATACACCCGGCTCAATATATTCGTGCATGGGATTTTTCTCAACAGTCGTAATACCATCCCCAAAGTCCCATTCCCAGCTTGTAACATAACCGAGCGAGGCATCCTGGAAATACACGGGTAAATATAGCCCAGCATCGGGGTTGATTAACCCGCGTGTGGGTATGGCGGAGAAATTAGCAGTTGGATTGGGCGCAAGGATTTTCAGGTTTTCCAGTATGGAATCATCAATGGTTGCTGTTATCCCAACGCCACTGGCATCCTGCAAAGTATTGCCGGAGGCAGGCGGCAGGATTTCAATGGTCAGAGATTCCGGATACGGGTCAACCGCTGTGATGTTCAATTTAACCAATTGCGGATTCCGCTCCGTGTTGCCTGTGTTGCCTGGAACGGCGGAGACACTGCGATAGACCTTTCCACCGCCCGCAGGTTGTTCACTGCCCACTGTTGGCGTTGCATTCAGAGAACCCTTGTCAGCCGACAGAGCAGTTACCGTTCCTGTCGGATACTGGACGCGGAAGCTAAAGCCCGCCGGTGCCCGGTCATAATTGCGCGTGAGTTTCAGCTCCACGGAGAACGGTATCCCCGCCAGATGCGCACTGCCATTCAGCAGATTGGCTTGAACCACCGCACCGCCATCGCCAACATATTGGTCTGCACCGGTGTCCCACGCCTGGTTCAGGGGGCGCGTCTGTCCATCAATGTCCTTATCCAGTTCCCAGAAGTTGTGCGCAATGAAGGCGGACGGCGGAGCCGTTGTGCCAACCGGCGAAACATCGGCAGGTTTGAAGATAATTCGGACATCATCCGCTACAACATAAACAGAGTCCGTGCCGGAATAGGTCAATTGCACTTTCATATTAGCCGTGCCGTCCAGTTCATAAGTGCCCAAACTGATAAACTTACCGCGGTTCTGGGATTGATTGAATATAACGTTATTCTGCCCGTTCTTGTGAGTGATTGTATAAGTAACGTCCCCATCGAGCCAACTGGAGCTATCAGCAATCCATGTCTGGATTTCATACCTGCCGGGGTCAGCAGTGGAGAGATTCCAAGTGCAGGTGGCTGGTCCCTTTCTGATATAATGTCCCCAACTGCCCCAGTAACCGCCCCAGTTTTCATAACGCACATCCACGCCTTCGCTGGAAAATATGGCGGCATCAGAATCGCTGAAATATTTAACAGGATAAGGTATGGATGAGGCAATTGGAGTCATTGATTTTGCAAGGGTGATGGCAGGTCCCTTGCCGATGGCAGGGGAAGTGCCAAGGAGATGCCAGCCGTCAGTGTCAAAGTTCGGGTTTGAACATGTGTAGTTCATCGCCCATGCAGGATTCACCACAGCATCAGACGCATCCTGGTCACGAATCATGTTGTAAACATAACGTCCGGGCATCTCAAGTGTATTCGCAACCCTGACATTCGTCACACCTGCATTATTCCAGATGATATTATTGACCACAGAACAAAGGCAATTGTAGTCCGCAGACCAACCTCCGTCACGTTCTGTCTGGAATACTTGAGCGTTATTATTTGCGATAGTATTGTTCACCACCCAGACGTTGTAGTTTCGTTCATCTGCAATAAAGAGCGGCGCCTGGCTTGGAGTCGTGTTATTGATGATGACGTTATTCGTCACCTGCAGGAATGGTGAATCGCGCAGGATGCGGATGAATATGTTCTGGTTATTCTTGAAGACATTATTGTGGATGAGAGTAGGCAATCCTCCATCGTAGAGATAAATGCCTTCGGCTTTGTTATCCGAGAAGACGTTGTTTTTGACGATAAAGACCGGTTGAGTATCCTTGTAACGTTGGATTGTTCCAGCAGAGAAGGTTCTGTCAGCGGAATAAGCGGTTGTGCCGGATTGTTCATTGAAATGGAATGCGCAGACGAGTCCATTGCCAGTGGAGATTTCCTTGTCACGGTTGGCAAGAATTTCATCCGCACCTAAAGAGCGGTTCCAGATGCGGACTTCATCAAGACATCCGTCCGTAACATAGCCGAGAGAGACGAGCGTGGGTGCCAAATTCAAGGTCGATGACTGACTTACAACAGCATGACCGACCACCTGTCCATCGAGGTAAAGATATGTGTAATGAATTTTGTTATCTGCAGGGTCCTTTTTCAGGGACATGGCAACATGATGCCACTTGCCTGTATCAAAAACATTGGTATCCGCCGCACCCTGAGCCCAATAACTGCTCCAGCCTTTTTGCATAACACGTCCCCAGAGATGTCCGGTACTGTCAATGCCCAGATGGATTGTGTCGTAATAGCTATCGGCACCCTGGATGTAAATGAAATCATCCATGCGGTCGTAGTTGTGGGAGTATATACTGCTCAGGCTCCGGAGGTAAACCCACGCCTCAAGTGTGAATTCTGAAAAGTTGAAACTCTCGGGATTGGCAACTGTCAGTCCCGATGTGGAAAGGTGAGAGAAGAGTGTGGAGCCATTTTGGGGAACAGCGTCGGTGAGCGGCGCACCAACAGAACTCCAGACAGGGTCGGCGGACAATAATCCGAGGTAATTTGGTGGCCATTGCCTGCCCGGATAGCCATCGAAAAGTATGGTTGCATTGCCGTTGTTGTTCTGGAAAACACAGTTAGACACCTCATTAGGACCGACATACCAGTTGTAATAGCTGTGACGAATGTCTATGCCATAATCTGTGGTTTCCTTGATTGTGAAACCATCCACTTTAAAGGCAAGACATTGCTCGGTGTAAAGACATGGGTGCTGGTTTTCGCCCGTCCAGATGGTTTCAAACGCCTTCGGGTTTCGCTCCCAGGTGCGGGAACTGAAACCACCGAGTATCTCGACCCTTCGTGTTGGCAAAAAGTTCCAGGTCCACCCCCAGTTATAGGATATTTGGTCATTCACAGTTCCCTGCGCGACATAAATTTTAAGGTCTTCATTATAGGTTCTACCTATCAGGTAATACATAGCCTTTTTGATGGACTTGAACGGCTCGCGGATGCCGCCCTTGTTATTGGTGTCATCTCCATTGACAGGGTCGATAAAAGCGGGCTGGGAGAAGTTGATATAAGCCGTGTCCACCACCTCGTTGGTGCCATCCGTCTTCATGAAATCAAAGAAGAGGTTCAGGTCATAGAAAATGGGTGGATTTCCGGTAAGGGTCAGGGCAAAGGGGAGATTCTTAATCTGGTCAAGATTCCCCAATTCAGTCGGGGCGAACAGCCCAAGACTGCTATCCACGCGGAAATGGCGGTCGGTGATGGACAGCCGTCCGCCGAGTGTTACAAGGTCTGCCGGTTGATTGTATGCGCCAAGCGTCAGGCGGATATCGACGGGCTGGTCGGGGCGGAAGATGACCGGCTGGGGGTCACCCTCACTGCCAAAGTCCATGGATCTGATGTAATACATGGGTTGATTGGGGATATATTCAAAGGGTCCTATGTCAGGAGCTGTTCCAGCAATGCGGGTATTACCACGGATATCGAGCGCCGGGAATTCCTGCGCAAGCTCAGGTTTAGTGTTATCTTCGCTTCGCCCGGCATTGACGCCCGGAGAATCTGGCTGGAGACGCATATCGAGATAATCGGGATTGATGAATTTCGGGCTGAGCTTTTTGTTGCCGCGGGGATCATCGAAGAGGTCGGGACCAGAAACGCCATAAGTAAGCAGACAGTTCATGACTCTGTTAAATTCATCGGTACCACCCACGATGTGCACATCTTGAATCCACAATGAACCATAATGAATAGAGCTGTCCCAGGCGCAGTTGTAAAAGTAATAATTGCGTCCACTAATGTCCCACTTTGAGACATTGTAAAAGGAGCAGTTGATAAACATCGTGCCAAGTCCGATTCTCTGCACAGGTTCGCGTTTGAGCCATGCGAAAACACAGTTGGAAACCACCGAATTCGGGCAGGAGTTATCACCGTCGGCTACGATTGCCCAATCGCTCAGGTTGCGAAAATAACAGTTGCGAATCTTGACCGGCAGACCAGAGTTGCCGATGCAATTAATGCCCGTGGTTCGTGGTTGGATGCCATCCTGCTGAATGTTATAATTATAAGTTCCAAAGATATGGAATCCATCAATGACGCCGCCTCCATACATATCGATAAATGCCCAGTATCGTGTGTTGGAATCGCCGCCGTAGCTTGCCTCATCGCGGTGGGGTCGTTCAAGCATGGTCTGCGTAATGTAACGGCGCGGGGATTCCGTGTTTGCTTCAGTCCCGCCGAACCCACCATACATGTGAATATTCTGATATATGGCAGTTCCGTAAGAATTGAGAAGGAATTCCATGTAACGCCCGCGTGCAACCCAGACTTCTACCGGTCCCTTGCTTCGCGTTGCGCGGTTCCTTGCCGCAATAAGCCCATCGCTGACTGTATGGAAGGCGGTCTCCCATGTCTCGCCATCCTCAATGAAAATCGTCGGGGCATTCTGATTGACAAGGATGGCTCGCGAAACAACCTTAAGTCTGAGTCCCCGCGCAGGTCGGTCAGATTGTGCTACAATGGGTGTGCTGTCCTGGAGTCTCGCAACAAGGTCTGTTGCCAGACTTGGAATCTCAAACTGGAATATCGTGCCGAAGGGGACCTGGTCTGTCAGATCTGCAAGGAGGAAAAGACGCGGGGCATTATCCCGCGAAACGGTGTAATTCAATCCCGAAAATGTGACCGTGCCGTCATTTCCGATTGAAGCAGTCCCGAGAAGTGTATCCACACCCGCTGAGAATGCGCGGTCATCATTGGTGTCCTCATAAAGACTCATGCCATCCGTGGCGATGTGCGCTGGGTCAATCTTGCTGTCAGCGGTGAGTCCGAATTTTATGGACGTAATAGTCACATCCGCCCCCACGGCGGTCATCTCCATGGGGAAGACGAGCGCGTTATCCTGATTATTGTTGATTTTGTTCACGCCCTCATTCAAAGGCGGGCTGAAGATGAGACTGGGCAAGCGGTAAAAAGCCTTCGCCTGCACCAGGTTGGGATTGGAAGTCCCGCCGTTTGCAGAACTGTTATAAATGGCGGTGATGGTGTCTCCATCCGTGCAGGAGATTTTTCCATCGCCCGGTGCGGCGCCAAGATTTTTGGTGCCAATTGTGCCTGAATACTTGTTGGTTGCCGCATGGGGGAGATTGACCGTCTCGCCGGCAGGCTCCGTCTCGCTGCTGACTGTTACATTAACAGAGCCTGCTGATGGAAGGGTGGGGTCATATACCGTGATGGTAACATTCTCATTCGGTCCATAATTGGAGCGGTCCATCCTCATGAATAGAGTTTGCAGACACTCATAATCATAGGAAATCTTGACATCATCAATATACCAGGCGGAATTCGGGAGGATGATGGAGTCGTCCGTTGCAAGGCGGAAGCGAATCTGAACGGAGCTGGCATTGCGAAATTTATCAAGGTCAATCCAACTGCGGTGGAATTTATCAGAATCGGTGCTCCAGACATATGTCCAGGCGAGGCGCGCCATGAGCGGATTGCCAGAGAAGAGGGCAATCATTGCGCTGTATTTTCCCTCGACAATCTGGTTTCCGAGGTCGCGCCAATGTGCACCATTGTCGGTTGAAATCTCCGCCACGGCTCCATCGAAGCCCGGTTCAAGACTGAATTTGTGATAAAATGTCAAACGTGAGAAGGGCTGGAGTTTCACGTTTTTGGTTTTCAGGTAAATATCTTTGACTGACGCAACAGCCTGAGTGCGCATCGCATGTGTGGGACTGTATGAGTTGTTGACATCATCAATGCGCGTCCAGTCATCAGTTCCCTGGATGGCGGCATGGGTAAAGTCTGACTGGATATAACTGAGGTCAAGGTCGTCAAAGAAGATGGGCTTGTCATCAAGTGTCTGAAAGGAGTAGTAGGTGCCATTATTATTATCAGTATTTGTATTTCCCACGTCATCTACCAGTTCGAGTTGAGAATAATAAACTGTGCAGGGATTGAGACCGCCTATCTTCAAGACATGGAGCATGGAGACATCTTCGAGAGGAACACTGTTGTTCAGAGCCCCCTGGGATGTCCCGTATTTCAGAATACCCGATGCCTTTTTATTCAGTGAGATATTCAGGACAAGTGAAAATGCGGTGTGGTCGGAGACGACAAAGTTGGTGACCTGCGGCACTATACAGTCAAGGTGCGCCTGTGAAGAGACGACCGAAGGGCTTCCAGTGCCATCATCTGCGTCATTATATTGAACAAACAAAGTATCACCATCCACAGCCTGAAGTTTGCCCTCCTCGCTCGTCGTTGTCAGATTAAAAGTCCCGATAAAAACGCCTGAACTCGGAGGCGTCTCTGTAAGTGTGACATTAATGGACTGTGCACTGGTCTGGTTTGTGACCTGAAGTTGCTTTGTTCCCTGACCTGAAAGGTCAATGTCGGCGAGTATGACACCTGCACTGGAGTTACAGCGATAATATTGAGCAGTGAAGGCAATGACGCCCTTCGGGGAGGCAAGTGTGGCGCCACGCACTACAAGAGCGAAATCCTGCTTAGGTCCGCTGTCAGTCGGGAGGAGTTTTCCCGTAAGCGACGTTGCCTTTACCTTTACCTTAAAGGCGCCGTACGGGTTTTTTATCTTAACCATCTCCACATTGTTGATGTGGTCAGCAGTCCCTCCCACGCCCGACCATCCCTTGGCAAAATTATTGCCATATATGACCTGGTTGGCGCCGTTAGTCACGGTCAGGTCGAGGTCGTTCACCAGCGCCTTGCCCGCGCTGGGGGAGGCGGCGGGGTCAGTCCAGACCAATGTGATAAACATCGGGGTATCATTATCAATAGCATAAACCGTGGTTTCCCAGGACTGCCCATTGGCATCAAAGGTCTTGGTGTCTTGGTCAAAATAGATATAATTAATCTCACTCCCCTTGTCTGGAATCAATTTATCCAGATTCAGCCCGCCCCATCCCTGGTTCATATCAGGGGCAAAATCCACTGTATCATATCTCGGTTCACCCATGCCACAGATGCCATCAGGTATATAAACGGGGTATGTGCCACCCTGCTCATCCTCCGCGGAGTTGATGAGGGCGGCTTTGACCAGGGCAGGCGATGGGGTGGAGGAGTAATCGTGGAAGCGTTGCCACCAGTCGGTGAAGAGTGCGGCGGCACCAGCAACCTGCGCGGCGGCGTGGCTGGTACCATTGCCGCGTGTATAAAGGGTCTGTTCTTCGGGATAAAAAACCGGTGACCCGTTTTGATATGCATCTGATTGCGACGCCATGCCTGTGATTCCAATGCCGGGGGCAACCATCGTGGGGGCAAAGCGTCCATCGCCGGTGGTTCCTCGACTTGTATTCTGAACCGGGTCACGGCGGTGTCCGCCTTCCGGTGGCGAGCCTGTGAAGGCACCCACACTGATAACATTTTTCGCCAACCCCGGGTCGTTAATGCTCTGCTCCACAAGTTCGCATCCAAACATGTCACAGAACCATCCGCTGTTTCCTGCCGCAAAAACAAAAAGGACAGGTAGGGGATTAATGTTGTCTCCATTGGCAACGCGGGTCAGGCGGTCAAATTCCGCCGCCGTTGTGGAGTAAGCCGGTGCAGGACTGAATTCGCCCGTATTAATATTGAATGTCCGAGTTTCACTACCCCAGGGCTGTAAACTGATGCTCGCCCCGTATGAGCGCGCCTCCTGAACCATATTGGAATGGGTTTCGCGGAAGGTGAAGGCAGTCGAATTCCCTACCTTTGTTGCAAATATCTTTGATTTGGGCGCAACGCCCATGCTGACAATAAATCCTCCCGGGTCCTTCAGTCTCGTGAAGGGGTTGCCGGCAATGATGCCCGCATTAAGGGTGCCGTGTCCGTGATTATCTATACCGTTATTATCCCCGCTGTAATCCACAATGCCCGCCACACGTCCGAGTATATCCGTATGCACAGTCCCCGGCATGTTTGTGGCGTTGCCTCGGTCGAGACCGGTATCCACACACTGGAGGGTCACCCCAGCGCCATTGACGCCTTTATCAGCGAGCCAGCGCTCATAAGATGCTCCGGCAAGGGGTCCCTCACCCGAGACATCAAACTTGCCAATGTCGAGCACAAGCTCCCTCTCTCCGCAGAGGATTGCCTTTCCTATCCGCTCTATATAAAAAACGTCCTCATTATTGGCAATTGCGGGGATATTCTGAACTGTGGTCTCAATCTCCCAGGTGAAATAGTTGCCGTTAGCGGATTGACTGAACTTCGCCTCTGTTATGCCCTCAATCTTTAGGAGCGCATCGCGGGCGGTTCCCGCCTGATTATCATAAGTCTCCGCAATGAGGACGGAAAGAGAGATCTGACGTTTTAGGAAGGTGGTTGCATCCTCTCGCTCTATTGACCCAAGATAGCTAAGGAGCCCCGTGGAGAGTTTACGGACAGGGTTTAATGCAAATGTGGTGCGGACCTTCAGGACTGGCGGACAGGGACTCTCCCAAGCCATTACCACAAACCAGATATGCATACGGCGGCAGGGGAAAGATGATGCTCGCCCCGCTCATCTCCAAATTATCCAGCCACTCCTTGATAACAGGTCCCTGGAATTGCACGATGAAAAATCCCGTGCCTGAAGGACTGGCGACTTCGAACTGCGAGAGCATACTTGTTGACTTGATAAAATCCTCAGCCTGAAGATAACTTCCGAGGATTTGCGAGTATCTATCCGGGGACGTTAGGGACGGGTCTATACTCAAGTTTTTTTGTTTAATAATCCCTAAGGTCTCCTCATTGCTGACAATCAGTGCGGAACCATCCTCGTATGAAGCAAGGACATCCTCATTGCGGAATAACCCTTTCACGGACTTCACTTCATCTGGGGCTTTTGCCCAGGCAGAGACCTCCTTCGCGGGATAGACAACAAAGACTTCCGGAGCGCCGGCAAATGCAGCAGAGCAAATAAATGTCATGACACACAATAATAGAGCCGCATGGCTAAAAGCATACTTTTTACTGTTCAACATCATGGTTTTCCCCTTTTTTATAATTTGGCAGATAAGTATATAAATTATGATTCGTTAATTTATATTTCAACGTTTTTGTGAAGGTCAATCTTTTTTGAACAATAATCGTGGGTTTGACTTGAATTCCTGTTGACATCGGCGGGGCGATTGAAAAAGTTTTTCTTCGCCTTCTGTGACAATGCATTATCCGGCTCGAAAGGAGTTTTTATTACAATGCTTAAGGAAGCCACCGAAAAATTAACCCTCCTCAAGGAACGAACCCTCCAGAACAGGAGGTATCTTTGACATAGATGCCCTGGAAAAGGAACTCACAATGCTTGAGGCGAAAACCGCCGAGGGCGACTTCTGGAATAATCAGGAATCCGCTCAGAAGGCACTCCAGCGCATCAAGCAGATTTCCAACACCACTAAACCCTGGAACGACCTCCTGAGGGATATCTCAGATAATCTGGAGATGGCAGAACTCCTTATCTCCGATGGTGCATCCGACACCGGCAGTGAGGCGGTAGAACTTACACGTCTTGTTGATGAAATAGAGGCGCGCCTTGAAAAACTTGAAACCCATTCCATGCTCTCCGGTGAGCATGACATTGCGAATTGCTATCTCCAGATTCACCCGGGGGCAGGCGGCACGGAATCTTGTGACTGGGCGCAGATGCTGATGCGAATGTATGTCCGCTGGGCTGAACTCAAGGGATTTCGCGTGTCTGAGGAGGACATCCAGCCCGGCGATGAGGCAGGCATCAAGAGCGCAACCCTTTATATTGAGGGTGAATATGCATACGGACTTCTCAAGGCGGAAAGCGGCGTTCATCGCCTTGTGCGTATCTCACCATTTGACGCCAATAAAAGACGCCATACGTCATTTGCCTCTGTCTTTGCCTCTCCTGAGGTGGAGGATGACGTGGTGGTGGAGATAAAAGAGGGTGACCTGCGGATTGACAGATTCCGCGCAACGGGTCCCGGAGGACAGGGCGTCAATACAACTGATTCCGCCGTTCGTATCACCCACATCCCCACCCGAATCGTCGTTACATGTCAGAATGAGCGCAGTCAGCACAAGAATCTCGCCATTGCCATGAAGGTCTTGCGCTCACGCCTGTATCAGCTCCAGCTTGAAGAGAAGGAAAGGGCACTCGCCGCGCTTGAGGCGGGAAAAAAGGACATTGCCTGGGGCAGTCAGATTCGCTCGTATGTCTTCCAGCCCTACACCATGGTCAAGGACCACCGCACCGATTATGAAACAGGAAACATTCAGGCAATGATGAATGGCGAATTGCTCGATAACTTCATCGCTGCCTATCTCAAGATGCAGATGAAAAAAGTTTAAGAGTTTCAAAGTTTCAAAGTTTAAGGGGTTTAAGAGTTTAGGATATCCGTCGCAGGAGAATAAGAGGTTTAAATATGTTTATTTAACCATCGATTTTAGAATTTTTCCAACAGCGGCGAGGGCTTCAGGGAGTTTTTCAGGGAAGCGTCCGCCCGCCTGAGCCATGTCATCGCGCCCGCCGCCCTTCCCGCCCACGATTTTCGCCACTTCCCTTATAATCTTGCCGGCAGGCGCCTTCTTTTTTACACCTTCCGTCACTGTGCAGACAAGACTCACCTTTTCACCATCCGTACTGCCAATGACCACAACGCCCTCCTTCAGGCGCGCACGGAGCTCGTCAGCGAGATTGCGCATCTCACTAAAATCAAGCCCCTCGGTCTGGTGAGTGACAAAGCGGATTCCGCCCGTCTCTCGCGCAGTGCCAATGACATCATCCACAGAACCGGAGGCTTTTTCCTGACGCAATCTCTGGATTTCCTTTTTCATCTCCTTTATCTCGGCGATGAGATTTTCCACACGCCCGACGAGCAAATCCTGCGTGGTGGAAAGGAGATGGCACAAGTCACTAACAGTGCCTCGCAAATTACTGAGCATCTCAAATGCCGCCATGCCGGTTTTTGCCTCGATTCTTCGCACGCCAGATGCAATGGAACTCTCATTCACAATGATGAATGTCCCTATCTCCCCCGTTCTTTGGCAATGTGTTCCCCCGCAGAATTCAAGACTGAAATCCCCTATTTTTACAACCCGCACAAGCGCACCGTATTTCTCACCGAAGGGAGCAATTGCGCCGAGATTCCGCGCCTCCTCAAGCGGCATCTCCCTTGTCTCAACCGGCGTATCGCTCAGAATCTCCTTCTGGACAAGCCTCTCGACCTCAAGAATCTGCTCCGCTGTCAGGGGCTCAGTATTGGCAAAGTCAAACCGAAATCCATCCGGCTCAACGGATGAGCCCTGCTGGGCGATGTGGGTTCCCACAAGCCGGCGGAGCGCCGCCTGAAGGAGATGCGTGGCGGTGTGGTTGCGCATGATGGCGAGTCTGCGAGAAGCGTTAATTGCGGCATGGACAACATCTCCCACGCACACTTCTCCAGATTTAACGTTCCCCTTGTGCAGATGAATCCCGCTTGGGGTTTTGAAAGTTTCGGAGATAATTATCTCAGTGGTGCGCCCCTCCTCTCGGAGTGTGATTATACCGGTGTCCCCGCCCTGTCCGCCCGCCTCGCCGTAAAAGCAGGTTTCTTCAAGTATGAGCGCAATCTCATCGCCGGCAAAGGCGCTCGCAACGCGCCCGCCATTTTTCAAAATGGCAATCACGGGCACGTCACACTCAAAGACCGAACATCCGGCATCATCCGTGCGGAGAAATTCAGTTGGTCCATATTGTTCAAAAATGTCGGAGAGCAGGTCTGCCTCATCTTCCAGCACCGCCCCTCTCCATGATTTTTTCGCCTCCTCACGGTGGCATTTCATTGCCTCCTCATAACCGGTGCGGTCAATTGCAAGACCCGCATCAGAGGCAACCTCGGCGGTAAGGTCAACAGGATATCCGTATGTGGCATGTAGCTTAAAGACATCAGCACCTGAAAGAACCTGCGACCCTTTTGCCTTTGCCCTCGCAATAAGCTCATCAAGGATTGCTTCGCCCTGGGCAAGCGTTTTGAGGAAATGTTCCTCCTCAAGATGAATCACCTTCATGACATGGTCGGGATATTTTTTAATCTCGTGCCAGGCGTCGCCCATAAGGTCAATCACCGGTTGAACGAGCCGATACATGAACGGTTGCTCCACGCCCAAAAGATGCACGAACCGCAAGGCGCGGCGCTGGATGCGGCGCAGGACATAGCCACGCCCCTCGTTGGAAGGAATGATGCCTTCAGATAGTGCGAACACGAGGGCGCGTGCGTGGTCGGCAACGGCATTAAGGGCAAGGCGTGTGCGGGAAGTGCGTTCCGGGTCACGTCCCGCAAGCGGCTCAAAGCGCTTTACATATTCGAGTCCCGTGAGTTCCGCGGCGCGCTTGACAATATCCCACAGGAGGTCGGTCTCATAAGGACTGCCGATAGCGCCGTTGGAATCAACGAAATTCTGCGCGGTGAGCATGCGTTCAAGTCCGGCGCCGGTGTCAATGCCACGATATTTGAGCGGAAGGCGGGAGCCATCACGCTGTTGGTTGAATTGCGGAAAGACCATGTTCCATACCTCAAAGAAGAGGTCTCCCTCTTTTGAAAGGCGACGCGTCAGGGAATCTGTGTCCTGCCTTTGCGCCTGCGCAAGCTCGGCCTCCGTTCCCATGAAGAAAACGATTTCAGAGCAAGGACCGCAGGCACCGGTATCGCCGGCGGGTCCCCAGAAATTCTCCTTCGCATCAAGGGGGATTATGCGCGAACGTGGAATGCCCTGCTCCTTCTCCCATATATCCGCCGCCTCGGCATCCTCATCATATACGGAGACAAAGAGCCGCTCAACTGGCAGACGCATAACATTCGTCACGAAGTCCCAGCCCCAGGCAATTGCCTCGCGCTTGAAATAATCGCCGAAGGAGAAATTTCCAAGCATCTCAAAGAAGGTGTGATGGCGAAGGGTGCGCCCCACGTTTTCAAGGTCTGAGCCCTTCCCTCCGGCACGCAGGCATTTCTGCACCGAGCAGGCGCGTGTGTAAGGCAATGGTTCCACCTCGCCCGCATAAAGTCGTTTAAACTGCACCATGCCCGCATTGGTAAAAAGAAGGGAGGGGTCATCCGGCGGAATGAGCGGCGCGCTGGGAATGAGTCTGTGCCCCCGCTCGACAAAGTAATTCAGAAACAGACTGCGTAATTCACTGCCCTTCATATTGAAAAAACCTCAATGCAAAATGTGAACAAGCATTATAAAGGGAGCAAACTCTTATGCTGATACGCAAGGGAACTTGTCAACCGAAAGGATACGCTCAATCCTCTCCTACATCACCATGCCGCCATCCACAGGGAGGACCTGACCGGTGATGTAGGATGCGAGCGGTGAGGATAAGAACAACACCGCATTCGCAACGTCTTCCGGCTCGCCAATGCGTTCAAGGGGAATGAGTTTAAGAAATGCCGCGCGCTGGTCTTCAGTCAGGACGTCAGTCATTTTCGTCCTTATAAAACCGGGGGCGATGGCATTGACCAGTATACCGCGCGAGGCAAATTCCTTGGCGAGCGTCTTTGTCAGCCCGATGATGCCCGCCTTGCTGGCAGAATAGTTTGCCTGTCCCGGATTGCCCACCAGTCCCGCAACGGATGAAATATTGATGATGCGTCCACTCCTCTGCTTCATCATAAGGCGGCAGACTGCCTTACAGCAATTAAAAACACTTTTCAGATTGACATCAAGGACGGCGTCCCATTCCTCCTCGCTCATGCGCATGATTAGATTGTCGCGGGTGATGCCGGCATTGTTCACAAGTATATCAATCTTTCCGAATGCGACCCTGCCCGCATTGACCATCTTCTCGCAATCACTGAAATCTGCGACATTGCAGACGACGGCAAGGGACTTGCGTCCGAGCGCCACAATTTCTCCCGCAACCTCATCAACCGATTCCTTCACAATGTCACTCACAATGACATCTGCACCATTACCTGCAAGCGTGAGGGCAATGGCGCGCCCGATGCCGCGTCCTGCACCCGTAACAATGGCAACCTGTCCGGTCAACATAATCCCAAACCTCCATAAAAAATTATGAATTGCAAATAGCAAATTACGAACTATGACTTCCCAATAATTTCATTGATAGTCTCGGGGGTGTCGCAGGACTGGACGGGGATTTCTCCGGCGATGCGGCACACAAGTCCCTGAAGGACCTTGCCCGGTCCCGCCTCAATCATCTCCGTCACACCGGATGAAACAAGTTTCTCCACTGATTCCACCCAGCGCACGCAACTTATCACCTGGCGCGCAAGCGAATCCCTGATTTCATCAGGCACTGTGAGAAATGCGGCATCGGCATTGTTCACAAACAAAATCTCCGGCGCACGTATAGGCACATCACTGAGCGCCTGTCTCAGACGAATGGCGGCGCTTTCCATGAGGGGGGAATGAAACGCCCCATGCACGGGCAGGAGTATGGTGCGTTTTGCACCGGCTGACTTCGCTCCTTCCGATGCGGCAATAACTGCATCCACAGCGCCCGTGATTACAATCTGGTCAGGGGCGTTGATATTGGCAATCTGCACCACGCCCTTTTCCGATGCGTTGCGGCAGACCTCCGCCAGTTTTTCCGCCTCCAGCCCGATAACTGCTGTCATTGTGCCGGCATTTGCCTCGGAGGCGGCGTTCATGGCGCGTCCACGTTCAACCACAAGACGCAGTGCATCCTCAAACGTGAGGGCGCCGGCGCAATGCAGGGCGGAATACTCTCCAAGACTGTGTCCTGCGGTTGCCGCCGGTCTCAGACCGCGCTCCTTCAGAATTGCCTGCACGACGGCACTGACGACAAAGATGCCGGGCTGGGTATTGCCCGTCTTTTTCAGCTCCTCCACCGGTCCCTCAAAGCAGATGCGGCTCAGGGGATAGCCGAGCATCTCGTCGGCGAGCTGAAAAAGTTCTCTTGCCTTATCAAAGGTGTCATAAAGTGCTTTGCCCATCCCGACATACTGAGAGCCCTGTCCCGGAAAAATGAAGGCGACTTTGTTCATGATTCACATCTGTTTTTGTGAGACCCTGACGCATCAATAGTGTCATGTCAATTTATAAATGGCGCCACATGTGCAAAAGGACTTGCACCCCTGTGCGTTGGTATATATGAAAAAATTCAATATAATTTCCGAGGAGATGTCACATGAAACAACTTTTTGGAATGATGGTGTTCGCTACCCTTTTTGTCATTGCTCACTCCATCAATGAGGCGACCGCCGCCAGGATGGAAAGTAATCGTAAGGATGAAAAAGGCAATCTTGTCATCTTCATTGTGAACACCCGCTCTGCTCCACGTTTTGCGGAAAATGCTCGCCAACTGAAAGATACGGTGGAACGCCTTTTTGCCGCCGGTGAAAAGGGACTGGTTTGCTCTTTCCTCGACACCGCTGAGCCTGATGCCGTTGCGAAAGAAATCCTCGCCCTGCCGCCCGAAAAATTGAAATCTCTCGGCGGGATTGTGGAGATATGCTTTGAAGACAAAGGTCCCGCATCCGGGGCAAGCGGGGCGCCCCGTTTTTTCATCGAGGTCTATCATTATCCCTTCGGACAAATCGCACACACGCATATCGAAAGCCCCGAATACTCCTTTAAGTTCGGTTCTGATTCCGCCCTCCTCGCCATCCATCTTTATGAAGAGATTCAAAAACCACAACAGGGTTCACCCTCTGAAACAGAAATCCTGCCCGCCGCATCTGCAAATCCTTGTCTCCCAACGAACATGCTCCGCTCATCTGTCATGCTGAGAATACGCTCGAATTCGCAGCTTTCAGAAGGGCGCATCGGGGAAATCGCCGCGGGACTCCACAGTGCGTTTATTACATTTCGCAAGGATGAGGGGTCATATATGATGGGGCTTCTTTCAGAAAAGATTCGAAAACGATGCAAGCCCGAAGACATACGCATCATGGTGAGCCGGTATGTCCGCCCCGAACCGGAGCCGTCAAGAACGGGCGCCAGGAGCCCGCGTCGTGAAACCCCACAACCCACAGCAGTTGCGACCGCCTTCCCCTCATATCTCTTTTATATCCCCAATCTGGAGCGTCTGACGCCTTACACGTTCAAAGTCGTGAATGGCGCAAAGGATAAAAAGGACTTCCTGTATGAGCTGGATAGCGGCATCTTCGCAACCTCATCCCTCCATGGCATTGTGCGGACGGTTCCCATCAAACTTGAAAATTACACGCCCCTTGAAAACAGATACAAGGCACCGCCCGCCGCCATGCCCGACGCCCGGCACCTTGACTTCGTCATTGAAGGGGCAACTGTCTTTGACGGGTCGCGCGACCATCCACGTCAAGTTGCAGACGTGGGAATTGCAGGGGAAGTAATTGCCGCAGTCGGCGACCTGAAGGAGCGCCCACGCGACACAACAATTGATGGGCGTGGTCTTTTCCTCACACCGGGATTCATTGATATCCACAGCCATGTTGACAACAGCATCCCCGAAGCGGCAGACGGCGCATCCGCTATCCACCAAGGCATCACAACCATGCTCGGCGGGAACTGCTCCTTCTCTCCGCTTGGAATCGGCTCTTTTTGCAAAGATACTGAGACTTCCGGCGTCGCCGTCAACATTGCAATGCTGATTGGCAATGCACCCGTGCGTGAAACTGCCATCGGCAGGAAAAAGGGTCAACCATCATATGAGGAAGTCCACTGCGAAAAATGCCTTGTTGACCTCGGGATGGAAGAGGGCGCCTTCGGGATGTCCACCGGTCTCATTTACACCATAAGTGAGCAGTCATACGCCTGGGAAATGGCGGAGCTGGCGAAACAGTTGAAGCCCTACGGCGGGTTTTATGCCTCACACGTCAGGGGCGAATCAGAGGAGGTGCTTGATGCCATCCGTGAGGCGATTTATATCGGCGAACTCGCAGAGGTGCCTGTGGAGATTTCCCACATGAAGGTAATTGGTAAGAGAAACTGGGGCGAAATGAGTCGTTACATTGAAATCATGAAGGAGGCGCGGGCGCGCGGACAAGACGTCACAGGCGACCAGTATCCCTGGTGCGCAACCGGTCCCGCAGGCAATTATCGCCTCTACACCCTGCTCGTTCGCGAGGCAATCCAGAGGGATTCGCCGGAGGTGGTATTTTTGAAGGATATGCCGGGTAAATATAAGAAATATTCTGGACGCCTACTTTCCGAACTCCTCACAGAGGAGAAAATAACTCCGGAGGAACTGATGGCAGACCTTTCCCTAACGGAGAGGTCCAGAATTTTCGCCGCATATCTCTGCCTCTCAGGCGATGACCTCCTCCTCCCGATGAAGGAGGACTTTGTCATGGTCTGCACGGATGGGACTATTGTCTCATCAAAGGAGATTGAGCGGGGCGAGGGAAGGTATGACCATCCGCGCAAATTCCGCACCTTCCCCGAATTCTTCGCGAGATATGTGAGGGACAAAGGTGTGTGCACATGGGAGCTCGGGATTTATAAATGCACCGGACTTCCCGCATGGAGACTCGGTCTTGCCGACCGTGGGGTCATCAAGCCGGGTGCATGCGCCGACCTCGTTCTGTTCGACCCTCAGAAACTCGCCCCGGGAGCAGATTACAGAGACCAGACGCCCCCGCCAAAGGGGATTACATGGGTCTTTGTGAACGGACATCCCGCCCTGAAGGAGGGGAATCTGACAGGCGTCCGTTCCGGCAGGGTGCTCTATGCAGGCAACCGCCACAAACCTTGAATGGCGCTCTCTCGGTGAAATAATTGACGAATATATAAAATTTATCCACGAATTTACACGCATCTTCACGAACCTGTCCGCCGCTTGAGAACACGTCCAAGTCCTTCAAGGGCGAGTTTTATCCTCTCGACCGACGCCGCAAAAATGAACAACGAATATGTCCCTCGCCCACCCTGCCAAAATCATTTCCCGGAACTAATGCTATCTTCTCTTAATTCAAAAGTCGCTCGCCAACTCCGAGCGAGACAATATCATCGCGTCCCACTACAAGGTCGAAGAATTTCCTTATTCCCGAAGGAGGAAGACTTACAGTCACTTTTGATAGCTTGGCGTTATAATCCATCATATCGCCTCCATTCAAAACTTAAATGGGCAATAACAATATAACCACAAAAACAATAATAAACTTACGTTTAATACCGTACATCAAGGAATTTTCTATCTTATATATCTCCTCACTTCAAGCTCGCTCTGCGAGAAATTAATTAAAATAATTTGGGGCTCTTCATTCGCATAACATTTTTATTGCAAACCGGGCTGAAATCACATCAAAAAAATTTGTTGATTTGGCTCAAAGGCATAATTTAAGATACATATTTAATAAGCTGGTGTAGCTCAGTCGGCAGAGCAGCGCACTCGTAATGCGCAGGTCGTCGGTTCGATTCCGACCACCAGCTCTCTATCTTAATACAATTAAAGATGGATGGATTCAGCGTGGGCATTACCGTTGGAAAAATCCTTGAGAAGAAGGGAGAGGCGCTTGAACTCTCCCTTATTGCGGGTAATAAGGGGCTTGAAAAGCGGGTGGATTCCCCGGAACTAAACCGCCCCGGTCTCGCCATCGCAGGCTTCTATGATGTATTCTCCCATGACCGCATCCAGATCCTCGGCATTACGGAGTGTTCCTTTTTAAAGGGCATGGACCCGAAAGAGAGGCAGGCACGCCTGACGAGGATGTTTGAGTTTGAGATTCCGTGCTTCATCATCACATCGGGTCAGGACATCACACCTGAATTCTTAGAGCTTGCTGACCGACACAACGTCCCAATCATGAAGACACCCATCCCGACTTCCCGATTTTCCGGCATGCTATCGAATTTCCTTGAGATGGAGTTCGCCCCATCCTGCACGATTCATGGCGTACTTTTAGACGTTTACGGGATGGGTGTCCTGATTGTCGGAATCAGCGGCGTGGGAAAAAGCGAGGCGGCGCTGGAACTGGTGGAGCGGGGACACCGCCTTGTGGCGGATGACGTGGTGGTGCTTCGCCGTATTTCCAAAGACCTCCTGATCGGCTGTGCCTCTGAAATCCTGAAACATCACATGGAGATAAGAGGGCTGGGGATTGTCGATGTGGAGAAACTTTACGGTGTCGGTTCCATCAGGGAGGAAAAAAAGGTCTCGCTCCTCGTCCTTCTTGAAAAATGGGACCCGCACAAGGAGTATGAGCGCCTTGGTATGGATGAAAAGAAACGCACCATTTTTGACGTGGAAATCCCCGAATACCAGATTCCCGTTGAACCCGGGAGAAACCTCGCCATACTGATTGAGGTTGCCGCCTTGCAACAGCGTCTCCGCCATGGGGGGTACAATCCCGCCACAGAGTTCAGCAAGAACCTCCTCAAACGGATTCAGGAAAATAAAGCCAGCGCAGAGGGGATTCCGGGGTCTCTTAATCTTCCAACAGGAGGCATGGAAGGCTCAGAGGCGTTGGGCGAAGACCCATTGGTGTAATATTGCACCATCACATTTTGCCACTGATGAAAAAATATGAAACCGGAAGAACTCAGACTCAACCCGCGATACAAGGTGAACCTTCCCGTTGAATTGCAGACCGTGGACTCGGGCAGGACGGATGATAATTTACCCCCGCTCCGCTTCCAGAGTGTTACTCGGGACATCAGCGTTGGTGGCGTTCTGGTTGACATCTCACAGGAGGCAACAAACCTTAACCCGAACTTTCACCACAATTGGTTACGAGACCGATCATTCTGGATACATATTAAAGGCATCCTCACAATCAGCGAGGGATTTTTCGCCAAGGCACGGGCTGTCCGTTTCGTTGGGGATGACCAGACCCACCCGGATGCGGTCGGACTTGCATTTCAGGACATTGTGCAACACACCGTCGAACGCCTGAAAAAATTCCTTGATGACCTCGAATCCGGGCAAAAATAATTATCATAAATTACCACCGGTGCGAGGATGCGGCGTAAATGGACTCCTTCTTTTTTGCCATTGGTGGAAATGCCCTCTCAAGGGAGGGCGAAGAGGGAAATCTCCAACAGCAATATGCCCATTCACGGGAAACCATGTGCGAGATTGCAAGGGTCCTCTCAGCCCACCCATCGCGCGTCATCATCTCCCACGGCAATGGTCCTCAGGTGGGAAACATCCTCTTCCGCAGTGAATTTGCCAGCACCGTGCTTTATCCCCTGACCCTCGATGTCTGCGTGAGCGATTCCGAGGGAGGCATGGGGTATATGCTCCAGCAGGTGCTCCACAATGAGCTTGCCCGTATAAATATAAGTTGCAACGTGGTGACCATCATCACTCAGGTTGAGGTTGCGCCTGAGGACCCCGCCTTGAAAAATCCCACCAAATTCATCGGGCAATTTTATACGGAAGAGGTGGCTCACAACCTCGCAAGGGAGCGCGGTTTGACTATGCGCCAGGATGCCAACAGGGGATGGAGAAGAGTCGTCGCCTCGCCGCGTCCAACGAGGATTGTGGAGGCGGAAGTCGTCCGCTCCCTGCTGAATGCAGGCATTATCGTAATTGCCGCAGGCGGGGGTGGAATTCCTGTCATCCGAAGACCCGATGGGATGCTCTCCGGCGTGGAGGCGGTGGTGGACAAAGACCTTGCCTCTGCCTTACTGGCATCCACGCTCGGCATTCAAACCCTCGTAATCGTCACAGGTGAGGAAAAGGTCTGCCTTGATTTCACCAAACCCACGCGGCGCCCCCTTGACCACATGACAGCGGCAGAGGCTATCCATTATCAGGCAGAAGGACATTTTCCACCGGGAAGTATGGGACCAAAAATCGAGGCGGCAGTCAATTTTCTCCACGCCGATGGTGAGCGCGTCATCCTGACCTGCCCGGGGTGCGTTTATGACTCTATAGAGGGTTGTGCAGGAACCACAATTTCCAGATAATCTTCATTTATGCCTCGTATGGAAATAGATACTTCCCAAAATCAGCCTTGCGGCTTTCTCCCCGTGGACAAGCCGGTAGGACCAACCTCCCATGACGTGGTGGCGCGGGTGCGAAAGATTTTTGGCATCCGTCAGGTGGGTCACACCGGCACACTTGACCCCTTTGCATCGGGTCTGCTCATCATTTGCATGGGTAAGGCAACTCGCCTTTCGGAATATATCCTTCACCAGGACAAGACCTACATCTTTGAACTTGTGCTCGGGGGGGTTTCAGACACTGGCGACCCAACGGGACACATCACCAATTTTAAGAATGGGCGGCGGGTGGATGATGTGTCCGAGGGCGAGATTCTTGAAACGCTCACCGCCTTCACCGGCGAGATTGAGCAAAAGCCCCCTCTTTTTTCCGCACTCAAGGTCGGGGGAAAAAAATTATACAAACTTGCGCGGGCGGGGAGTCATGTTACCCCTGCGCCACGCCGCGTGATTATTCATTCACTGCGGCTCATTCAATTCAGCCCGCCCGGTCTTCTACTCGAGGCACGTGTCGGCGCAGGGACCTATATCCGCTCTCTGGGGCGTGACATCGGGCAGAGATTAAATACGGGTGCTTATGTTCGCACGCTCCGCCGCACTGCCATCGGGCATCTCGGCGTGGAGGGCGCTCTCACGCCGGACGCACTTGAGCTCCATCCTGCGATGGCGCTCTCACATCTCCTCTCCATCCCCGATGCCCTTCCCTCATGGAGACACATCGTCCTTGCGGGCAAATCAGAGGAACGTCTTAAAAATGGAAATGCCGTGCCCTGGGAGGAGAAGCCGGTCCCGGAAGGTAAAGAACCTTTTCTTGTTATGAATTCCTCAGGGGATGTCATCTGCGTTGCCCTTCTGAAAAGGGGACTCATCCAGCCAGTCAAGGTTCTCAACTAAGGAGGGCGGCTATTTCTTTGTGAGCTCATGAATGAGTGCAAGACGGCTCTGGATTGTCTTTTCATCGTCGGCGTTCTTGCAAATGGAGAGGGCTTTCTGTAGAAAAAATACTGCGCGGTTATAATCCTTTTGCTCAAACAGGAAATATCCGAAATCACGCAGTGCGGGGTAAAAGTCCCGGTTCATATCAATTGCCTTTTCAAAATTCCGGCGAATCTCAAGGGGTTCCGCCACTGGCATCTTTTCAAGAGAGAGGGCGCGATTATAATAATATTGCGCATCACGCACAGGCGTCGGGCTCAGGGTGGGCGCATGGCGTGAAGTCAGACCCGTCTGACCTGTCCGACCTGTCCGACTCGTCCGATGGCTCTCTTTAAGTATAATGGCGATAATGGCAATGGCGAGGGCAAAATACAAAAGCAGTGTCGCGGGGAAACGGCGCTTCTTTGCGGCTTTCAAATCTGGCGCCTGCGGCGATGGAATCTCAAAACGAGCGTCCCGCCGGATTCGTGTAGGTTCAGCAGGAGGCGATGGCTTTACAAACCCGGCTGTCCCCGGTGCCATCCATTCCTGCAAAGCCTCAGACATGGCACGGGCGCTTTGATAGCGCTCATCAGGATTCTTCTCAATCGCCTTCAGGATGATGGATTCCAGTGCAGGACTGATGTCCGGATAAATTTGCGCGGGGCGTGGCGGAGGTTCTTCCTGCAGAAGCGCCACATCCACATCACTCTCGGCGTCAAAGGCATATCCACCTGTCACAAGGTAAAAAAGCACAAGCCCTAAGGAATAAATATCGGAGCGTGCATCTACCGCTTTGCCCCGCGCCTGCTCAGGCGACATGAATTTCGGCGTTCCCATCCGCACGCCCGCCTGAGTCTTGAGCGATGAACCTGAAAGGCGCGCAATCCCGAAATCCATGACCTTGATTGTCTCTTCATCAATCAGCATTATGTTATCCGGCTTGATGTCGCGGTGGATAATGCCACGGGTATGTGCGTATTGTAACGCCTCAGCCGCCTTGATTATAACGGACACGGCGCGGCGCTCCTCCATCCGCCTGCGCCGCTCCATCAGTCTTTGAAGAGGTTCCCCCTCAAGATATTCCATCACGATGCAGATGGTGTCCTGCCAGTGTTCAATACCAATAACATTGACGATGAACGGATGGCTGAGGCGGGCTATGATGAGCGCCTCCTGACGGAAACGCTCGCGGAAATCAGGGTCGGTGGCGAGTGCGGGCGAAAGAACCTTCACGGCAACAATGCGTCCCACATCTTCCTGCAGGGCGCGATAGACAACACCCATCCCGCCTCCACCGATTCTTTCCTGGACCCTGTATTTTCCCGCTATGAGGTCTGTCACCCTCTTAAACCCTTAAACCTCTGAAACTCTGAAACACTTGAAACTCTTGAAACTATTATGTGTCGGGCTGGTGCTGAATCAGACTCAGGAATTCATTGCGAACACGCAGGTTATCCTTGAAAACACCCCGCATGGCGCTTGTGACTGCCCTTGATTTCTCCTTCTGCACCCCACGCATCTGCATACAGAGATGCTCCGCTTCGAGAACCACGCCAACGCCCTTCGGCTTGAGAATCTCCGCAAGACTCTGCGCAATCTGCTGGGTCAGACGCTCCTGGAGCTGAAGACGTCTTGCATACATGTCCACAATCCGGGGGATTTTGCTCAAACCGATGAGTCTCCCGTCCGGGATATATGCCACATGCGCCTTGCCGAAAAAGGGAATAAGATGGTGTTCGCACAGGCTATAAAACTGGATATTCGCCACGCAGACCATTTCATCATAATCCTCACGGTAGATGGCTCCATTGATAATCTCCTCAAGGGAAGTGCGGTAACCGGACGTCAGAAAAGCAAACATTTCCGCCACGCGTTCCGGCGTCTTTTTCAATCCCTGCCGCTTCGGGTCCTCACCCATCCTGATAATCATCTCTCTGATTATGTCCTTCATCCCCTTAAACCTCTGAAACATTTGTAACTCTGAAACTCTTAAATTCCTGATTTTTCGCCGCGGTATGTAATGACATTATCATCCGTCTCGCCGAGATTGATTTCATAAAGCGCCACCCCTTTAAGGTGGGGCTTGAGTCTCTCCCAGATTATGCGGGCAAGATTCTCAGACGTGGTGATTATCCCCTTCAGAAAATCCACATCCATGTTCAGATTTTTGTGGTCAAGTGCGTCAATAATCTCCCGCTCAATAATTGCCTTAAGGGCATCAAAATTCATAACCATGCCCGTTGCGGACTTCAAGTCGCCCGTGATGGCTACTTCAAGGGTGTAATTATGTCCATGGAAATTCGGACTGGCGCACTTGCCGAACAGGTTGCAGTTCTCCTCTTCAGATAGCCGGGGTGAGTAAAGGCGGTGAGCCGCGCTGAAGTGAAACCTTTTCCGAATAATATACATTACCTTTCTTCCATACACACTCAGATTGACCCATTATGGGACTTCATAGAATCCAAAAAGGATTTTTCAAACACAGAGGAAACTAAGGAATCATAATTACATTTCCCCGTGCTCCCCGTAGTTAATTCAATCTGGAAAAATTTATTTCTTTCTGGCTATCTTACGCCTTACTGAGCCTTTTCCCAAGCCGTTTCTCAACGGATTTCACCTTGCCCTCGATGCGCCCCTTGCGTCCCACAAAGTCATCAATCTTCACATTTGTGACGACGCGCTCGCATGAGACAGCCATCACCTCGTGGCATGCCTTGAGCAGGGCAAATACCTCATCAGTCCCGCCCTCCACAATGGTTCCCATTGCCGTCACCTTGTAAGGGAGTCCACTCTCAGCGATGACCTTTATAACCTTTGCCACATGTTTGCTCAGATGAACATCCTTCCCGACGGGAAAAATGGAAAACTCGGCAATCATGAAAAATCCTCCTCGCTTTGTCGCTGAATCTATAGGACGAAAGTGACAAGCAGACCTATCACTCAGTCTCCGCCTGTGTCAGGGAATAATGACAGTAGTGCACATCACTTATGCGGAAGGGCATGACCTCCATGACGAGGTCAAGGGGCATATAAAACCATGGGGGGGCGTGAAAACGTTCCCGTGCCGTCACAGGGCGATATCCCTCCTTCTCAATCTTGAAATCATAATACCAGTACCAGGCGAACGGGATGGTGATGGGCGTCCGACCGCGATACGCATTATTCATCGTCACATCCGCTCCTGTCGGGTCGGACGTCACGACCACTCGCGAGCGTATGCACCCCGAGGAAAGAATCAGGGCAAGAAAAAGACCGACCAATAATCCCCGCCGCTTCATAGAACCCTCTCATAAACCGAAATTTTTTTAATTCCCTGTGTTCTTTGCGACTCCGTGGTGAATAAATTTCATTAAAATGTTCTCATATCACCCTCTAAAAACTTGGGTCAATGTAATTCTTGCCACCAAAAAAACAACTTTTATTTTCTGCGCCTTCTGCGGATTCTGCCCGCCACGTCGCTTCAGTGACGCAAAATATTCATATATAATGCCCTTGACAAGGACAGGATGAGGGTTTCACGTTTATTATTCTTTTTTGAACAGTCCTTATCATGAAAATAGATATTCAAAAATTACAGGCAGGACCTGAAACCCATATCCTCAACCATACCCCTGCATCCTTTGAACTTGTTGGCGAGGACTGCGAGGTCTCGGAAAAGGTCAAAGGAAAAGTCACCTTTTCCCTTGTCGGGAACAAGGTCATTATGGAGGGCAACATCCAGACTGCCGCAAGGGTGGAATGTGTCCGCTGTCTTGCGCCGGTAAAAATACCCATCCGGAAATCCTTCACCGTGGTCTTTATCCCCAAGGAGGAAAAACCTTCAAGAGAGGAGTATCTGAATCCGGAAGATGAGGACACTTCCTATTACACTGGCAAGATACTTTATCCCGACATGGAGATTCGCGACCTGATCCTGATTGAGATTCCTGATTATCCCCTGTGCAAAGAGAATTGCCTCGGATTATGCATCCATTGCGGCGCCAATTTGAATAATGGTCCCTGTCAGTGTAAGGAGATGGAAGAGGATGCGCCCCCCAACAGACCCGCCTACTCATGGAAGGAGCAGATAAAACATCTCCGAAATATTACGAAGGGCAAATAATGTTCTGCCAATAAGGGGTTTTTAAGGGTCTGGATTTTTGATTTCTTGTGCCAAGACATTTCAGGAGGTAGATTAAGAAATGACAGCTCCACGGAGACGACACAGTAATTTGCGGCGCAACAAGGCGCGGACGCATAAGAAGCTTACGGCTATGAAGACCGTTGCCTGCCCCAAATGCGGCGAGCCGAAGCTCCCTCATCGCATCTGTCCTGCCTGCGGGGCTTACAAGGAAAAGAAATACAAGGTTCAGGTCATTGAATAACCCACTCCGAGGGATACGCATGCGTGTAGCTATTGATGCCGTGGGCGGAGACTTTGGACCACGGGGTGCGGTCGAAGGCGCAATGGAGGCATCCAAGCGTCTTGATTATAACCTCATTCTGGTGGGAGAGCCGCGTAATATCAAAAGGTTCTTGAAGGCAAGACGTTTTTTCAGTCCACGTATCTCCATTGTCCCCGCCACGGAAAAAGTTGACATGTCCGAGCATGCCAAGGATTCCCTTAGAAAAAGGGATTCCTCCATTGCCGTTGCGGCGCGCCTTGTTAAGGAAGGCAAGGCGGATGCCTTAGTTTCTGCCGGCAATACGGGTGCCGTCATGGCTTCCGCCCTCTTCACATGGCGTCCACTCCCCGGCATCAGCCGCCCCGCAATTGCAACCCTTCTCCCCACCCTGAAAAACCCCGTTGTCCTCATCGATTCGGGGGCAAATGTTGATTGCAAGCCCATAAACCTTGTCCAGTTCGCCATCATGGGGCATTGCTATGCGAAATACGTCCTTGGGCGTATCAGACCGCGCATCGGGCTGTTAAGCATAGGCGAGGAGAAGACAAAGGGGAATGAGGTCACCCAGGAGACGCATAATCTGCTTGAAAATACAAATCTGCACTTTCGTGGCAATGCGGAAGGGCGCGACATCCTCTCCGACAAATTCGACGTGATTGTCTGCGACGGTTTTGTGGGAAACATCATCCTGAAATTTGCCGAGGGCGTTGCCTCCATGATATTTCGCTCCCTCAAGGGCGAAATCTCAAGGAATATCATCTCCCGGCTTGCCGCCATCGGCGTTAAGCCCGCTTTCAAAAAATTCAAAAAACGCGTGGACTATTCTGAATACGGCGGCGCACCGCTTCTCGGTCTGAATGGAACCTGCATCATCTGTCATGGCATATCAGACCCAAAGGCGATCATGAACGCCATCCGCGTTGCGGGCGAGATTGTCAATCATGACCTGAACAGCCATATCATTCACGAACTCGAGATGAATCAAGTGAAAGGAAGTGAGTCATGAATAAGGTGGAGCATACGGGAATAACCGGAATCGGGATGTATGTCCCTGAAAAATGTCTGACCAATGCAGACCTCGAAAAGATGGTTGAAACAAGTGATGAGTGGATAACCACGCGCTCCGGCATCAAGGAGCGGCACATCCTTGCTCCTGAGGAGGCAGTCTCCGACATTGGCGTCAATTCAGCCCACATAGCCATGAAGGAGGCAGGCATCGGTCCGAAGGAAATAGATGGCATCATCTTTGCCACAATCACCGGAGATACATCATGTCCTGCCACCGCATGCCACCTCCAGCACAGGCTCGGCGCCATAAATTCTTATGCCTTTGACCTTAACGCCGCATGCAGTGGGTTTCTCTATGGACTCGCCGCAGCAGATTCACTCATAAGAAATGGCGTCGGAAGGACAATCCTTGTTATCGGGGCTGACAGTTTATCAAGAGTCACCGATTATCAGGACCGCGGGACATGCGTCCTTTTCGGGGACGGTGGCGGTTCGGCAATCGTTCAGGCAAACGCCTCACAGGGGCGCATCCTCAGCCATTATATGGGGGCGGACGGCTCCATGGCGGAGCTAATCATCATTCCTGCGGGAGGTTCTCGCCTTCCTGCCTCACACGAAACCGTCGACAAGCGACTCCACTATGTCAAGATGGCAGGCAACGAAGTCTTCAAATTCGCCGTGCGCATCCTTGTCCAGTCTTTAGAAGAGGCGTTAAAACGATGCGGACGCGGCGTGAAGGACCTGAAACTCATTGTCCCTCATCAGGCAAACTATCGCATCCTTGATGCCGCCGCGCGCAAGATGGAACTGGAGCCCGAAATCATGTATAATGACATAGCCAATTATGGCAACACCTCCGCTGGCACCATCCCCATTGCCCTGTCAGACGCCCTTAAGGAGGGAAGAATCAAAAAAGGCGACCTCATCGCACTTGTTGCCTTCGGGGGCGGAATGACATGGGGCTCGGTCATCATTGAGTGGTGAGGAAAAATAAATAAAAAAATCATAACCACCGGCGCACGAAGATTCGAAGTCACGCAGAGTTTGATTGTCAGCCCTGCCAGATATTGTGTATAAGTTTTTTGAGACCAAGAATGGCGCAGGCATTTACCGGAAAAATCCGCCTCGGGCGGATTAATTTGGTTGAGAGAAAAGGAAAGGTTGCCGTTGGAGCCGCCATCTTTCTGGTGATTCTGATTCCGACCCTGTATCAGATTTACTGGAAGCAAAACACCCCTGTAGATTTTTATTACCCTGGATTTCTTATATCTGACCAGAATACCTATACGGCTATCTTCCGCTCGGTGTTTGACCGCGGGAACGGAATCACGTATTCTTATCCTTACTCCGCGCCCGGCGCGGATAATCCGCCTGTCTTTTTTCAACTGCCCTTTACCCTCCTTGCCTGGTTATGGAAGGTCACAGGCAATCTCCTTGCCACTTGGGAGATTTTCCGTTATGCCTTTGGTTTGGGTTTTTTATGGATGCTCTATGTGTTGGTTTCAGGACTTTTTGTGAGTTTTTACCCGGATGATATGAAGGAGCGGGCGGCTCATTCACTGTTGAACACGCTCTTTATCATTTTGATCTTCGGGGCAGGGCTTGCCTGGTTTATCGCCGCCTTCCGATACGGCGTGACCCGTCTTGCGGGAACTCCGCCACCACATGCGGGCTTCCTTGAATCCTTCATTGATGTCGAAAGCAATTATGCCGGCTGGATATTGAACATATTCCGCAATACCTTTAACCCCCTTGAGGGAATCTACCACTTTTTTTTCTTTATGGCAGTCGTGGGCGTTATCAGCGAGAAGCGAACCTTAATCATTGCGGGGCAGGTGCTGACCTGCCTCAGCGGCGTGTTTGCTGGCATCGAGATCTCGGCAATACTTATATGCTTCTTTGCCTTAGAATATCTTTATACCAGACAGGGACGGCGCCTGAGCCAGCTCGTGACCTCGGTTTTGGTCTTTGCATTATTCATTTTATATTATAAAATCTTTATGGAGTGGTTTCCCATCTCTCGGAATCTGGTGCATCAGCATCTAATCAATATACATGGCATCATCCCCCTCCGCTGTTATTTCCCCGCATACGGAATATTACTCTTCTCAGCACCGATTTCGCTTCTTGATAAAAAGTTCAGAAATATGATTTTTTACAGGAGAGAGGGGCGGCTTTTGTTTGCATGGCTGATTGTCGTGGTCTGCCTGAGCCAGAACGATAAAATATTAGCCATGCAAAAAAGCATCCAACCAGCCCATTTCCTTAGGGGATACTTATACACAGTCCTGTTTCTCATCTCATCGCTGAGGTTTTTCCCGAACCTGATACGCATTGCCCGACACAACTCCCTGAAGGTGAAAATCATTCTGGCTGGATTGTTCCTCCTCATGATTCCCGATAATTTCTTGAACTTAAAGATGCTCTGGATATACGAACCGCACCCTTATTTCCTTATCATCCCACGGGACTCTAAGGCGGTACTCGATTTTCTGAACACATTGCCCTCGCAGGAAAACATCCTATGTTCGGATATCCGGCTCGGCGACCAGATCCCTGCCTTCACACATCATTCCTCCGTCATCGCCATGTATTATGCGACGCCTTTTGACGATGACAAAAAAAGGATGAGTGAGAATTTTTACGAAAATGTGGACGTGGAGGAATTTTTGCAAAAATACCGCATCACATCATTCATCATCCCGAATGGCACAAAAATTCCCCTCGATGAAAAAATCGAACGCGCCGAATGGAAGGTCCTCTATGAGAATGACACCTGGAAGGTATATCAGATTCCGCATTAAATACATTTCTGCAATATCTAAGGGGACAACCCCCTATCACCTTAATAGATAGATATTGCCGTATTATCTCTAAAAATTATTGACCCCATTCTTAATCTCTTTTATAAGGGTTCACAGTTTTTATAAACCAATATAAAGAATGAAATTCACAAAATACTTCGAGGCAATGCGAAGTCGTCCAGACCGGGCGATAATCAATCGGAGTTTTGAAATATGAGAATAAAATACTTTCAAGATACTTATACATTGTATATTGAATTTAAAACAGAGCAGGTAGCAGAAACGAAAGACTTGGACGAGAACACACTACTCGACCTGGACCGTGATGGGAATATCTGTGCAATTACGGTGGAGCATGCAAGCGAATGAGCTGATATTCCACACTTCTCCTTCGAGCAGGTGGTAGCCTGACAAGCCGTTCGAAAGGATTTGCCCTGTTAAGTTATTTACCAGTGTCTTCATTTTTAAAGATAGCAAGCCAGAAAAATTTCGCATCTCGCGGCAGTAATATAGCCAGAAGGGGTTAATGCAAAGGAAAAGCGCGGCGATGATGGCGACTTCTTTATAAAAGCTTCGCCTTATCCAGAAATACAATCCAACCAAACCAGCGATTCCCCAGAATGTGGAAAACCAGCGCAGGTCCATACCTGTCGGTTAGGCTAATTTCAGCATATAGTACAGAAAGACATAATGACCGATAGGGTGGAGGTCGCCCTTCAGATATTCCCATATTTCATACAGACTTGATAATTTAGCAATATTGTAAGACCCGACTTTATCCGCCCAGTAATCCTCTTTATTGATGGTAATATAATTAAACAGCAAGCATAAAAAGCAGATGATAATTATAAAAATGTAACTGAGGAGTTTGATATTCCTCTGCCTATTCATGACATTTGCCAATTGTCACTGCTAATGAACTATTGATGGAATATTTATCCTATCTGCTTCAACACAATTTGATGCTTTTGCCTGAATTTTTTGATTGATTAGTTTCATTCTTTTTTGAAATAAAAATCCTCAATAAAGAGGAAAAACCCATGGATAAGGAAATGAATCTTGATGGGGCGATAAGACCCGGTCTGGATATTCTCGCGAACGAGATTATTATTTCTCTAAAGAAAAGGTCGCGCTATAAGCAGAACCTTGAAATCTATCGCCCCGGGCTGGTCATAGGTCATGATGACCTCTCGCTCCTTGAATATGAACTCGCCCGCATGGAAACGCTCCACGCCGAGCTTGGTCGTTACACTTACGCCAGCCAGGAGGCATTCACCGACGTCCGCCATGTCCCGCTCATCATACGTCGCCAACCGCCTCCCTGCCCCATTTACAACTTCGCCACAGGTCTCGGACCTGAGACCATACAGTTTTATCTCAAATGGATTGAGACGAGTTGTCCTGCAGGGAGCGACTCGGACACTTACGGCGAGACCGTTACAACTGACGTTGCCGCACTCCTGAATTTCTTCGAGCGCATAAATCTGGGAAAATATGTGGCGGAGTGCAAATATAAGGAATCACCGGAGCGTTATCGCAAAACGGGCGGCGATCCGGTAAAAATTGAGAGACTCCTCTCGGATAGCAAACGCCAGGCAAAGGTCATTGATATGGCGATGAAGACAGCGGAGCAATATGATTTTGACGCCGCTCAGGCGCGCCATGCCTTTGAATGGCTCATCCGCATAACGCTCCGCGTGGAGACTCAATACATCAAAAACCGCCTTCGCCTCGAAAAGAGCGATTGAGCAGGGTACAGGAGAAACAACCGATGAAAAATTCAGCCTACTATGGAACACTGGTCGCCACTATCTCGGTTTTTGTGATATTCATTGTCGGCACCATCACCTGGATTATCAGGAAAATCCGGGAGCGAAAAGCGGAAGAAAAAAGGGCGCTGGAAGAATTCATGATGGAGATGGAGGAAGAATTCTCATCCTCACCACCACCAGCGGCTGAAATCATCCCATTAACGCCTCATGCGCCAGTGTCAGAAGCACTACAACCCCTGCAAGCGTCGGCTGTGTCGCCATCGCCAACTGTCGTCCCACAGTCCCCCCGGACATCGGTCGAAAAAGTCATCTCACGCCTGAGAGATGCAGGGCTCTTCATCTCGGATGAGGGTTCCTATAAAATTCTTGACCCCTCCGGCACGTCCGTCATGGTGCGTCTTGCAAAGAACAAGACTGCGCTCATCGTTCCCCGGTTCGAGTCCGAATATTTCATCCATCAGGCAATGAGGCGCTTTGATTATGTCTTCATCATCATCAGTGAGGAGCGAACCATCGTCCTGAACAAGATTGAAGACTACCTTTCATCCCGGTGGGAACTGTGATATTAGAATCTATAAAAATATAGAGTTCACCACAGAGGCACGGAGGACACAGAGGGTTAAAATTCTCCGTGCTCTCTGTGACTCTATGGTGAATAAATTTCATTTTTTGGTGTCCCATAATTCGTGATAGCACTCAAGAATTTCCCCGAATGTGTCCTGATTGAGAAAGGATGCGAGGGTCTGCCCTACGCACGGGAAATCCTTTCCCGCTTGATTTGCCCGCAAGTGGAAATTATCCCGGACGTCAGGGCATATCTTAAACAAATCGCCCCCGAGCCATCCTTTCTTTCATCCGGCAAGCGCACCCTCCTCCTCATGAAAAACCGCGGGCGTTTTATAAAAAGATGTCCGGGCACTCGCCATCATCTCTGCTGTCTTTACCTTGTGCTCCATCACGCCGCCGGCTGTCCCCTTGACTGCTCCTATTGTATCCTTCAGTCTTATCTCAACAATCCCTTCATTGTCTTTTATGTGAACGTTGAGGACATGCTCGCCGAATTGCGGGATGTTTTCAGCCGCACGAGCGGAGCCATCCTGCGCATCGGCACCGGCGAGTTCACGGATAGTCTTGCACTCGAACACATCTCGCACACAATGCACCTACTTATGCCGCTCCTTAAAAAATTCCCGAACGTGTTTCTCGAGTTGAAAACGAAAATGGCGGATATTGATTCCATACTCGCCTGTGAGCCGCGCCGACGCATAATCTTCTCATGGTCGCTGAATCCCGAAGCGGTGGTGCGGGCGGAAGAATCCGGCACGGCGCCGCTTGAGGAGCGTCTCGCCGCCGCAAGCAGGGCGCAGTCCACAGCGGGTGGTCATCCAGTTGCCTTTCACTTTGACCCGCTTCTCCGCTTCCCCGGCTGGGAGGATGCATACACGGAAGTTGTCCGGTCTCTTGCGGATGCAGTTGACCTGTCCCGCACACTCTGGGTAAGTATGGGGACGTTTCGTTTCTCACCTTCGCTCAAACACATTATTGAGGAGCGCTTCCCTCAAAACCGCCTCATTTATGAGGAATTCATCAGGGGAGAGGATGGCAAGATGCGCTACTTCAAGCCGCTCCGGCGGGAAATGTATGCACACGTCCTGAGGGCGCTGAGGGCGGCACGCCCGGATGTGTTCACATATCTCTGCATGGAAAGGGATGACGTGTGGGATGAGGTATATGGGTTTCATCCTGAAAATAATCTGCATCTGAAAAAGATGCTTGATGAGCGTTGTCTTGAGGCACTTCACTCACATTGAGGAATGGACAAATGTCTGAAAAAATAGATATTGGAATTGTGACCTCTCATCCATCGGAGACCCGCACCATTAGCGCACTGCTCAAGGATGCGTGTAATAAATCCTTTTCCCTCTTCACCGGCGCCGCTGGAACGCTTGAGGGTCAGCGATGCGCCGTGATTGAATCGGGCATGGGGAAAAGTCGCGCGTATATCGCCGCAAAGCAATTGCTCACAGTTTTTCATCCCGCCCTGATTGTGGATTTCGGGGTGGCGGCGGCTGTGAGTGCAGGGCTCGCTGTCGGGGATGTCGTGATTGGGCAGAAGGTGGTGGATGTCGCCCCTCTGATTGAGGCGTGGAAACAAAATGACCCCTTTTTTCTCTTGCCGCCACGCTTGACAACAGAGCCACCGCTGGAAGAACTCACCGCCTCAATTCAGCAGGATGCGGCGAACATGATTAAGAAATTGGTGGGCGTTAAAACCGGTGTCATTGCCTCGGCGGATTTCTTTCTCCACAGTTCGGTTGTACGCAATGAACTGGCGCAGCGCGGTGTTGACGCATTCTGTTATGAGACCTTTGCCGTAACAAAGGCGGCGAGTGAGGCGATGACGCCATGGTTATCTCTCCGCGGCATAAGCGACACAGGCGACAAGGATGCACTTGAACAATTTCACCGTTCATTAAACAGGGTTCTCACCTGCGCCAGAGATGCCCTGAATCAGATTGTCGGATTCTGGTTTAGAAAACCCTGATTGTCATATAAAAATATAAAACCGCCGATAAACGCAGATGGAACAAAATTTAACAATGTGATTGTTCTTATCGGCGTTCATCGGCGGTTATAGCTCACGCCAGCACACGACGCCCCATAACATACATCTTGCGAAAGGGCTCGCCGCCAAGGTCATGGTCTCCCATGCACGACTCTTTGATTCCTTCTTTTATGGTGGCATGAATGAAGCGGTCGCCGCCGAGTGAGAGCCCCACATGACCAATCCGTCCCTCATTACTCATGAAAAAGAGAAGGTCGCCCGGCAGGACATCGCTGAAATCCCCAAGCATACCCACCTGATTCCCCACATTCACCTGCTGTGAAGAGTCCCGCGGGAGAAGGACGTTGTGAAGATGGAACACCGTCTGAATGATGCCGGAACAATCTATACCCGCATGGGAGATGCCTCCCCAGAGGTAAGGCACGCCTGAATACACCCGCGCCGTCCTCAGAATGGATTTGATTAATTTGTGGCGGGCAGGCTCATAAATGTGCACACTCCCGGATTCCGGCTTCAGAAGCGAGCCG
>Ga0172363_10000145_pt1 | contig 45050 bp, 29 predicted proteins | sample LakKivs2_kivu2a2_FD_114541 | JGI IMG/M metagenome (GOLD analysis project Ga0172363, IMG submission 114541) | Sediment microbial communities from Lake Kivu, Rwanda - Sediment s2_kivu2a2 | ecosystem: Environmental > Aquatic > Freshwater > Lake > Sediment | place: Rwanda: Western Province, Lake... | reverse complement strand
TTTGGGAATAGCCCACTCGACAGTTTACGAAAGAATAAAAAGAATGGAGCAGAATGGAATAATCAACAAATATACAGCTTTGATAGATGCTGAAAAGGCTGGAGCAAAAAGCATAACAGCCATGATGACAATCTACACAGACCCAAAGGAAAGCGAAAAGGTCGCAGAAAAACTATGCAACGCACCAGAAATATTAGAAGTCTACACATCGCTTTCAGAGGAACTCTTGATAATGGCAAAGGTAGTTGCAGAAAATCAGGAAAGCCTACACGCCTTTATCGCCAATCATGTTGCACCCTTACAAGGAGTCCTGAGAATTCGCACTTCGATCGTTACTAAAAAATTTAAGGAAACCCAGTTTTCAATTTTTAATGACTCTGCAAAAGTTACATTTATAAAAGGAACACGTAATAAAGTTGGAGAGAATAAACAATGAAAGAAAACATCTCAAAAATTCCTAGAACGCTTCCGAGAGAAAAAGCCTTCTACTTCTTCACTTCTATCGGAAACTACACTGGCGAAAGCGCCTCTTCCCTGAAAGAGTTTATGGAGAAAATAAACCAAGTAAACGTGAAATCGCTCGAGTTTCATCTCTATCGAGGAGATTTTGAAAAATGGATAACAGAAGTTCTGGAAAATAGAAGATTAGCAGAAGACATTGTTAAACTGCAGAAAACCAATCCACTGGGTGACCAACTGCGAAATCAACTCCATGCGATAGTTTCAAAACACTACCAACAAATGGCGTATGGTCCTCTAGTTTAATCCGTTAAAAAACCTTTTGATTTAAAACTGACATTAGCGATTAAAAAAGACCGCCCAAAATTATTAGATGCCGTTAAAGTTTTGGAGCCTTTTGCCTCTGCAACTAAATCAGATATCTTCAAATCTCCAACCGACGGTGACGGTGGATAGAAATCCATTTTACTCGTTACAGATATGTTAAGGGAAGGATCATGGTAAATATGCCTGTTCGTCATATCTATTGCGCCAGCTAAAGTTTTATTTTCGCCTAGAAACATTTCAAGAAACTTGGTGGTTTCGTGATCTGTATCATTGGGTAAAACAGTTTCTGTCCATCCAACGTAGGCTTTTGCACCTCTATTGGTGAAAGCTTGTGCCATTCCAGGATATTTCAGGCTCCAGCAGCCCATAGCTACAATTACACTTTTCGGAAAGTTGCCAAAACTTTCTATAAACTTTGGTGCAATGGCAAAGTAGAACTGCCCAGTCTCTTGCCCCATAGGAACAAGGTATTCGGCTTTGCTTAACATATCAGCATACTCAGGATATGCGCCTTGGCGATATTTTTCTGAAGTGAATAGGTCCACAATTGTTGTTTCATTCCTTAATGCAGAGTGCGCTCTGAAGATTATTATCCCATATGCGTCTTCAACTAGTTCCCTGTAGAAGGGAACAGTTACATTTTCGCTACTGAAATATGACACGTTGAATCCTGCATTCGTCAAAAGATTGGTTGCTGTTGTTATAAATGCGGGATTAGGAAAATGTTCAAAGAGCTGATCGACTATTGCTGCCTTTAAAGAAAATTTTGCCTCGTGATTTTGGGAAAACGTTTTGTATGATATGAAGCCAAAAATGATTATGAGGCTTAGACCTACAGACAAAACTAGTAATCGTCTGTTTGGGATCTTCTTTTTAGAGCCATTCCTACTCATAATTTAAACTCCAAGCGGCAACTAAGATAAAAGAAAGAAGAAGCCTATTTTCTTTTGCGTTTTATTAAGCTTAGTACCGCGCCGAATAAGACGATTAGCATGGTGTAGGCGGCTATATTAGCTGCCGGAACTTGTCTCGTAAGTGAGATTGAGTAGCCTCCAACTGGCGATGGAGGCTTAACAACGGTGACGGTGATAGTTATGTCTTCGCTGTCAGTTAGAGCCCCATCAGTTACCGCAAAGTGAACATTAGGATAGATTCCAGCCTGCCCAGAAGTAGGAGTCCAACTGAAGACGCGAGTACTAGAGTCAAAAGTAGCTCCCAGAGGGAGATTACTTGCCGAGTAAGTTAGGGTTTGGGCGGGTATGTCAGAATCTGAACCTGTTATAGTGAACTGTAGAAGAGCCCCTTCATTAATCGTTTTAGGTCCAATCGTATTCAGCACAGGCGGTAGATTGACTTCATTAACGGTTATCGTAATGTCTTCATAGTCTGTTAGAGAACCATCGGAGACAATAATTCGTACAACGTAACTGTTAGGACCCTGCGCCTCAGTAGGAGTCCAAGTGAAGGCGCCTGCACTCGTAATAGAGGCACCAGAAGGCGCACCTGAGCCGAGGGAGAAGGTAAGGGTTTGCGCTGGCAGGTCGGGATCAGATGCCGTGGCAGTGAAGGAAAGCGTAGTTAACTCATTAACCGTTTTGGGTCCAATCGAGTTCAAGACAGGAGGCTGGTTGACTTCGTTCACGGTTACAGCAATAACTTCATAGTCTGTAGCAATGCCGTCTGAAACCGTGACATTGATATTGTAAATACCCGGACCTTGAGCTTCGGTGGGAGTCCAACTGAACGCACCACCGCTCGTAATAGAGGCACCCGAAGGAGCACCCGGCCCAAGCGAGAAAGTGAGGGTTTGAGGAGGAACTTCGGGATCCGTTGCCGTAGCGGTGAACGTAAGTGTGGACAGCTCATTTATCGTTTTGGGTCCAATGGGATTAAGCACAGGTGGCGTATTCGATTCGTTAACGGTCACCACGATGACTTCGTAGTCTGTAGCAGTGCCGTCTGAAACTGTGACGTTGATATTATAAACACCTGGACCTTGAGCTTCGGTGGGAGTCCAACTGAACGCACCACCGCTCGTAATAGAAGCACCAGATGGAGCACCAGATCCCAACGAAAACGTAAGAGTTTGGACGGGTATATCGGAATCAGACGCTGTGGCAGTGAAGGAAAGCGTGTTTTCTTCGACAACTGATTTGGGTCCAATCGGATTTAGTACTGGAGGCGTATTCACCTCGTATACGGTTACCGCAATGATTTCATAATCTATAGCACTGCCATCGGAAACTGTGATGTTGATATTATAGACCCCTGGACCTTGCGCCTCAGTTGGAGTCCAAGTGAAGTAGCCACCGCTAGTGATAGAAGCGCCGGATGGCGCACCTGGACCGAGGAAGAAGGTGAGGGTTTGTGGAGGCACGTCTGGATCAGTTGCCGTGGCGGTGAATGAGAGCGTATCCAGCTCATTGACTGATTTAGGTCCAATAGAGATCAGCACAGGCGGTGTGTTTTGGATGATAACTTCATCCTCATCTGGAGGACCATCTGAGCCGTGGGGGGTGACAACGCACTTCCATATATCACCTACTGTTGTTGCGGATGCTGGCAAAATGTTTGCCGTATATTCTGGTTGAAGGATACCATTCTTGTACCATGTGTAGGTGTAAGTTACTGGGTCTCCATCTGGGTCTACGCTTGGAGTGATTATGGTGCAAACCAAATCATCTGCTGTAGTGGGAAAATCTGGAGTAACATCAACAACGGGGGCTGAAGGTGGGCTATTTGATATTGTAATAGTGTCTTCTTTTGAGGTCCCATAGCCTTCACCGTCAAACGGTGTGCAGATCACTTTGATTTGGTCTCCTTTGACAAAGTTGTCCGGACTTAAAGTGTTGGAAGTTTCTCCTGGAATGTCTTGCCAGTTGGCGCCATTCCATTTCTGCCATTTATAGGTGTAGCCTTCAGGATCACCATCTGCATCGAACCATCCGTAAGGTGTCGCAGTTAGGGTGGTTGTCTTGTATGCTGGGTCAGGTGTGATATTGACGCCTCCAATGGAAGGAAGACTGTTTCCTATTGTGACTTGATCCTGCGCTGAAGTACCGTTAACTATTCCGTCGAAGGGAGTAACGACGCATTTCCAAATCTCTCCCTTAATTGTTTTCGTTGAAGAAACCGTATCAGTCAACGCTGCAGTGACTGTTGTTTCACCATATTGGAGAACACCATTCTTGTACCATTGATAAGTGTAAGTTATCGGATCTCCATCTGGATCCGTGCTTGGGGTAGTGACTGTGCAAACTAGATCATCCGTGGTGAGTGGCAAGTTTGGAGTGACATCAACAACAGGGGCTGTTGGCGGATCGTTGACTGGTGTAACTGTTATGGAGACTGTTGCCACATTGCTGTAAGCTTGACCGTCATAGGCTTTGAAGGTAAAATTGTCTCCGCCATTATAGTTAGAGCCTGGAGTGTAGATTACGTTTGGAGGCGTGCCAGATAAGCCTCCGTGTGATGGTCCGGTTACTATGTAGTAGGTTAGGGGATCGCCGTCTGGGTCGTTAGCGGTTAAAGTGATGCCTTTGGGAGTGTCTTCAGCAGTAGTAACCGATTGGTCATAAGCCACTGGGGGATTATTCACGGGTGGCAGAGAGTATGTGGCTTCGAATTTGATTAGGTCTCCTTTGAAATCAAACTGCGTAGCGGTTGATTTAGTTCCTTTAACCTTAATTTCCCAATTGCCTGAACCATCACGGAAATAGTTTGGATTTGTGGTTACGGTTTGACTTTTTGTTTCGTCAGTGTTTGATGTGGCGCTTGATGTGTATGATATGTATCCGTCTCCACTTGTTGGGTATTGCCCAAGATTATAGTTGTAGAGTTGCAGCGTAACGGTCACGCTGGGCGTCGTCCAAGCACTGTCGACTGTCCAAACAAGTTGGGTCCAATCAAGTGTGTCTGAAGAGCCTGTAAACTCGACCTCTACCGTGTGTTGAATAGGCAGTTGAAGAGAAATTAATCTGGCGTTTTTGACTCTAGCTGATGTACTTTCACCATAATACTGTATCTTGTCTGTGACGATTCCCTCTGATAGAGAAGCTTTCGCCATCATAAAACAACTTTCATAATCAGTTGAATCTTTATGTTCTACTAAAAGCGATTGATTAACAGCCCCTGCCTGTAACAGTTTCACGCCAACTGAGTAAGATGTTGAACCAGATTTGTACGAAATTGAACCAACGATTAAATGATCTGCAGCTTGAGCAGTGTACGTGTTTACCACCTTGTCATACACTGTATTTGGAAAAGTTGGTGCCGATTCGCCCTCGCTTTCAGTATAATAGTTGTTAGAGAACTGGTCAATTCGGATGGCAACTATGTGAGCATAATTTATGCGTGCAATGTTGGCTGTATTCTCTGTTTTGTATTGAATTTTAAATGTGTGAGAACTTGTGTCAAGGTTTATTTTTCGCATAACACCAAATGTGTATCTTGCTTCTGTTGCACTTGTTTCTCTGGTAGGACCAGCTTGCACAGTACCATCTTTTAAAAACTGAAGCAACGTGCTATACTGCGTCGATGAACCACCATAATTGGCTGTTGCTATCACCAAATAGTCTCCCGAGGTAGAAGGGGTAAATGTTAGAGAGACCTTATCTTGCCAATTTGTGTTCGTGTTCCATGACGATTCTGATTCACTTTCTGCATATTGACCACTTAAGGAGAAGGCATACAATCTAGCATTTCTGATTTTAGCAGTGGCTGTGGTTGTAGATATTGTATACTGAATCTTAAGCGTCTGAAGGGAAGCAGACAGGTTAATGCGTTTCAAGGCACAAAACGGATACCAGTCCGTTATATCTTTAACATTATAAACCAATTCCTGATACGTAGATCCACTAATATACAGTCTCGCCTTCACATCAGGGGGCGATATACAATTGCCTTGAACTTCCGCAGTTGCCATCACTATATAGTCAGCAGATGCCGGAGGAGTGAACGTCAAAACCACTTTGTCTTGATATTCCGTATTAGTGTTCCATGAACTCTCTCCTAGACTTTCACCAAATTGGAAGTCATAGTTAGGATAACTTCTAAAAGTCATATAATTTCCATCATCTGACTGCAAGTTCCCTACTGAGCCAGAAACAAGTTGCGTTGAACCCAACAGGCTATAGTTTGACGGATAATAAATATTGGTTGAACTCTCAACTGGGGAAACAAAAAATGGCAGCATTAGGATTAATAGAAAAAGCATAACAACTGCCATATGTAAACGTAACCTCACAGTTTCCCCTTCTCCTCGGCACTATTATTTAGTGTTTGAAAGACTTTTTAAACATTTTGGAACAAAGTTCTATATTACGATTCTTTTTAGTAAATCACGTGTAGAAGAAAAATTACACAATTCGAACGTGCTTTAATAGACTCATTTGGTACTATTTTTGTCTATACCCAAAAAAGGTAATAGAAAAAAATGCTATTAAGCAGAAATATACCAAGTGATATATCAAAATTAACTGTCAATAACGTTGAAATAGCGCCAACCGCATAACATATTAGATAGACCATCATGTCCAAACACTCTAGAGAGGCGAAAATTGCATGCACAAAAAGCTCCTCTTGTCGGTCTTTTTATACGTCGCAATTCAAACACTATGCGGAGTAGAAATTGCTCCCTACGTTGTTCAGCTGGTCACTGCAAATCCAGCAATAATCTACGTGCCTGATACATACAATACAATACAAAAAGCTGTAGACGCCGCAAATCCCGGCGACACGATCGTAGTGCGACCTGGAATCTATATGGAAAATGTTTTTATCAACAAAACTCTGACGCTTATTGGAAAAGACAGAAACACAACGATAATAGATGGCGGTCGCGCAGGAAATGGAATTCACGTAATCTCTTCCAACGCTGCAATCATAAACTTTACAATACAGAACAGCGCAGATGACCCAATTGTTCTTTACAGTGGCATATTCCTTTTTAGAGCGGTTCACACGATCATTCGCAATAACATATTAAAAAACAATAGCGTAGGCATTTATCTCCAAAGCGGATCAAATAACAGTTTGATCATTGATAATCTCATACTAGATAATACAAGACCGGGAATACGCCTAGCCGATAACAGTAGCTCTAATTGTATCATCGAAAACACACTCAAGAACAATACTGAGGGCATTGAAGTACACAGTTCCTCTTCTAACTCATTCTATCACAACAACTTCATACACAACAAGGTATACCAAGCCCGACCTCTCGGAGGAATTTCAAATACATGGGAAAACAACTATTGGAGCGACTATAACGGCACAGACACTAATGGAGACGGAATTGGCGACACCGAATTACCAATCTGGATGGATGATCATCCATTAATGGAGCCTTGGAGTGGAAGCGCAACGAGGGTTTTCATCGTGGATCCGAGCGAAGATCCTATTACTGTAGAAAGTAACTGCACAATAATGGCATTTGACTTCAACAGCTCATTGAGACAGATAAGATTCCAGATCAACGGACCTTCTATGATTGATTTCTTCTGCAATGTAAGTGTACCGAAGACTCTATTGGAAGCAGCGTCTTCGGAGAATTGGCTTGTTCAGTTGAATAATACGGACATAAGTGCCAAATCTGCCATAATAGGAAACGCCAACACCATCATATATTTCTCATACGAACTTGATAACTATGAGGTTCAAATAAGCATAGTTAAAGCTGGGAATGTGAACCTCACCCCGTACGTCATAGGATTTGGAGTAGCAATTGCAACGATTTTTATAGTGACGGTTGTAATGTTAAAAAAAAGAAAAGAAAGGAGCTAAAACCAAATAATAGTTTTCGCCCCCTGCAGAACATCAGAAAATCGTCGAGCTTTTCCGAATCTTCCAAGAATTGAAGGTAGAACATTTGCTTTTGATGGAAAAAGGCGCATGGAACAAATTCTTTTCTGGCTGTTAAAGATGACTAGCAACAAAATTTAAATATTGAATGGGCTGACTTACATTCTAGGTGAAGGATTTGAGGTTTAAGAAACTTTTACTCATGGTACCTATTCTTGCACTATGCTTAGTTATGGTGAATACAGCAAATGCTGCGGTAGATCCAAACGCAAACATGATCATAGTAGCTCCCAGTTCTGTGGTGGACACAACTGGTCAAACTTTCAAAGTCAATATAACCGTAACTGGTGTTACTAGCATGTGGGCTTGGTCATGCGTAGTTACTTGGAACAGCAGTGTTGTAAATTGTACATTAAAGGCAGTGGGTCCCTTCAACCCTGCAGGGACTAGTCTCATAGGGGTCATTGATAATGTGGGTGGTACGATTCCAAAACTTTCATCTTACACCACGGAAGAGGACACTGTCACTGGTTCAGGACTTGTTTGCACCTTAACTTTCAAAACCAAAGCCCTAGGTAATGTAAATCTAAATGTATCTACAGCCAACTACATAGATTACCCAGCCAAAGTAAAGTATGATTTCAATTCAGTTACTCAGGCACCTATCACCGTAGTACCAGAGTTCCCAACATTCCTAATCGTACCGATGCTCTTCATTATGACCGCGACAATAGCAATAGCGATGAAGAAACGTTGGATGAAGAAGTGTTAATCCAATCAAACGCTTAGTAGAGTGAAACCTCATCATCCCCTTTCTTTTACGCCATTAAGCATTGACATAAAGTCTAGCTGAGAATCGTGAGCCTTTTTTATTGACAACATGCTCTGATGTATGGTTGCTGTAGCACGCATTATGGGTTAAAGGAGGTTTAGTGTGCTTTCCAATAATCGATGAAGGCCGTACACACGGTCCACAGGTCATCTTCGTCTATTTTGTAATCGTTGTTAAAGTCGCATTTTGGATCTAGTACGTGTATTTTGTAGTAGTCTATGAATGCTGTACAGAAGTACCAGAGATCATCTTCGTCAACATCGGAGTCTAAATCCAGGTCGCCTAGCACGTATGGCTTCATAAGGGGATAATGATCTTGATTGTATTCATTTATATTACGAGGTTCGTCTCCTATTCCATCACTGCCAGTAACATTCTGGCCAGGACCACTAAACAAGTCTTCACCTGTGTAGTCGCTCCAATAGTTTCCGCCAGAAGGATAGCCAGAGTCCCAAATATTGTCAGGTGACTCATACACGTAGGTCTGGTCTGTGTTGTTGACAATGTTGTTGTGATAGAACATGTTATCGTAAGAAGTTATGATCCTGATACCCCAATCGTTTTCTCTTATGATGTTGTTAGTGATATTATTTCTATGCGATGATTCCAATTGTATGCCACCAAAAGTGTTGTTAGTTAATACGTTACCAGTTATTACGCAATCGCTGGAACTTTGGAAACGAATGCCATACCCGTTGTCTCTTATAGTGTTGCCTGTTATGCGGCTATTGTTGGAACTTTGGATGCTAATCCCACCATAGCCTGCACAACCGCAACCGCTTCCTCGTATTATGAAACCCTTAATGGCGCTTTCGTTTGCTGTTACAAGGACAACGTCGTCTGAGCCACCGCCATCAATAATTGTTGTGGCACTGCTTTCTCCAACAAGCGTCAAAGACTTACTTACAACTACGTGTTCCCGATACGTTCCAGCATCGACTGATATTGTATGTCCGTTCAAAGTTTGAGGGGTATCAATCGCTGCTTGGATAGTATCATAGTTAAAGGTGGTGTCGATATTGTGGACTGATGCTATCCAAACGGGGTAGCCAGCAGACTGCCACGCTGTGATTCCTCCCATCATGTTATATACTTTTGTGAAGCCATGAGCGTCAAGGATACCAGATGCTGTTGCACTTCTGCCTCCTGACTTGCAGTACACGATTATCTCATGATTTTCATGCCCCGCTAACTCGCCGATTCTTGCATCTAGTTCTGTAACCGGTATCCAAACCGCGCTATATATGTGGCCACTGTCATACTCACTTTTAGTTCTAACATCCAAAATTAGGAGGTAAGGATAAGACCCGCCTGTAATCATGGTGTAGGCCGTGGTGGCGTCAATGCTTGTGTAAGGCGAAGCAAGCCCTATCTGAGGCTGCAGTAAACTCAGTACGAGAAGGGAAAAAAAGACTACAATTGGAAACAAACGTTTAGACATTACCATCTCTCCTTTCATAAAATAATGTGAAGTCGGCGTTATTTATTGCTTCTGGAAAGTTCTTCTAGATTAGAATTTTGCTGTATAATATTGTATGAAGGCTGCACAGAACAGCCAGAGATCGTCTTCGTCTATGTCACAGTCATTGTCAAAATCACATTTTGGATCCCTCACATGTGTTTGGTAGTAGTTTATAAAGCCTGCACAGAAGTACCACACGTCGTCTTCGTCAACGTCAAAGTCTCCATCCAAATCGCCCAACCACGCTTTTTCTCCAACATGCACTGTTCTGCTTAATGCGTTGTTTGCCGTGTTATTCTCGCCAGCTTTTGAAGGCGAGTATGCAGTCACATTGTAGAAACCTGCAATCGTTGGTGTCCATTGATAGCGTAATGTGTAAGCGGAACCAACTAACAATTCGGGAATCGTCACTGAATCGGCAACACTTCCATTGATCAAAATAAGTAGTTGCACATTCGTCTCGTTGTTTAACCCTCGATTGGAAACGGTTGCGTTCAACGACATGGTAATATTAACTAAAAGATGTGTAGGCGCTTCCAGTTTCACGAGAATCTCATGCTCATATTGGACTGGTGTTGTAAGCCACTCAATCATGTTGCAGGCAAGCCTGAGATTGTCTCCTCCTTGAATACCTAGATCCCACAAAGAGTTCTCGTCAGCGAAACCGATCACTTTTCCAAATGACTGAACTGAAACAGCAAGCATGATGCCTCCTTTTTCATGCCTCACCAGATCTTGGGCTACACCAGTAACATTCATATTTGCATAGGGAGAGGCTAAGTATACCGAATATACGCCAGCAGTCACCAGATGGGGGCTGATGTCAGTGGTAATTCCGCTTGCTTTACAACTTGCCCAAGTTATGCCAGCAAAACTTGTGAGATCTGTGTAGATGGAGGGATCGTTGTCACCTATAACAAGTAGCCCGCCACCATCAGACACAAAGTTCTGTATTGCAGATATTTCAGAGGATAGGTATGGAATGTCGGCTTGAGGGATAACAAACATGTCATAATCGTCTAGCTCGTCAAACGTGATTTCGCCACTGGTCTGAACGTAAGTCATAAATCCCCTTTCATTGAGGGTTGCGATCCACATACTGTAACAGGCAATACTGTCAGTTCCATGGGTTTGATCGAAAAGGACATGCTTGAAAGGCCTTACGTTAACAATCTCAGATGCTTCATTGTTTGCTACGACGTTTTCTCCAGATAAGGGCGAAGTATAAAATGTAATGTTGTATGTTCCTTCAGTTGTCGGTATCCAAAGGTGACTCAGCGTGAAGCTGGCATCTGTTACTAGTTCTGGAATGATTACTTGGTCATCAATAATACCGTTGATCAATAAGTGCAAATCTACATTTGTTTCATTTTTTGATCCGTAGTTTATGACTGTCGCATTCAGAATTGATGAACCACTAGGAAGAAGAAATACCGGTGCGTCTAAAAACACGGCTAGTTCATGTTCATATTTATAAAGTGGATAGAGCAAACTGTTCTCCAACATAAATGTATATCCCCGATAATATGCCCATTCAAGCGTCTGGCCCGAAGCCACTATCAATCCTGCTCCATATCTAAACTCCAAATACTCTGGACGACCAGAATCTTCAACGACAACAACACAAGAATCGGCTGGATAATCAGAAAAGTATCCATGAGCTGACCACGACCACCAATTCAACTCGCTTTCTCTGATGAAGTTAGGCGTATTCACTACTGGATGTGTACGGTTTACGATAGTAACATAGTTTGTTTCATGGGCTTCCCATCGTAATCCACCAGGAAGAACTCCGACCCATTGACCACCATGCCAACCCAAATCAGCAGCATGAATCTCCAAAACACCACCATTCCTCACGTAGTCCTCAAACCACGACCTTGAGGTGTTCATAGCATCATAGAAGGCTTGGTCCTGATCTGAAGTGATTATTACCTTGATATATTGGCTTAAGTTAGCTGATCCAAAATCTGTGGAACTTAATGTCACATAGGGCACATCGTACATGTCGAGTGCTTCTTCGTTGGAGGAATGACCCCAAGGATAAACATTTTGGAACAAAGCTACCTTAGGGCGATAAACTCTCACCATTTTTGATTTCCAGTTGTTTGATGTGTTATCCTCACCAAGCACAGGCACCACATAAGATGTGACATTGTACTTGCCTTCATCTGCTGGATTCCATGAAAAATTGACAGTTGCTGATACGCCGCTTGCTAAAAAGTCAACTTGCACAGATTCCACAACACTTCCATTTGTTAGCAGTTGCACCGTTATGTTTGCCTCATTTCCCTTTCCGAAGTTAAATATGGTGCTACTGAGATTTCCTACACTTCCAGGCTCCACGTACCGAGGTGCCTCAAAATCCGAGATAAGCAGGTCATGATCCAGAGGGTTTCCAACTGCCTTTTCTGCGTTAATCCTTCCATATCCAAAATAAACATCAAATCCTGGATTTCCCAAGTCATCAGCTGTATAATGCAACCAATGCCGTATCCAGTCTCGTGTTGCATTAGGGAACTGGCTCCAAGCAAGTGCAGCAACGCCGGAAACATGTGGACATGCCATTGAAGTACCGCTCATGTAGGTGTAACTATCGTTGTAAACTGTTGAGTAGATATGAACGCCTGGGGCTGCCAATTCAACCCAATCTCCAAAATTGGTAAATGAGGCTGGATTATCAGAAGCATCCGTTGCCGTGACAGCTATTACTTCATCGTAGCCCGCTGGGAATACCCTGGTGTCCCAAGCATTATTACCTGCAGCCGCGATTATCAAAACGCCTTTTTCATAAGCGTATTTCACGGCGTCATGAAGCAAGGTGCTCTCTTCGTAGCCGCCCCAACTGTTGCTAAGGATGTTCGCTCCCTGATCTACGGCGTGAATAATTGCTTTAGCGAGATCAACTTCGTTGCCCTCTCCGTATTTATCCAAGCCTTTTTCAGCCATTATTCGAACTTGAGCTAATCCAGCTATGCCGACACCATTGCTGAGTGTAGCAGCAATTATTCCTGCACAATGGGTTCCGTGACCATGGTCGTCCATGGGATCTGTGTCGTTGTTCACCCAGTCATAGCCGAGAGGGACGTAGTTGGCTGCGAGGTCGGGGTGATTCCAGTCGACACCTGTGTCTATAACTGCGACGAGAACGGAGCTACTGCCTAATTGTGTGTTCCACGCAAGATCTGCTCTTATCTTACTTGGTCCCCATTGTTGACTCCAGTAAGGATCGTTGGGAACGAAATTAGCTTTAAACTTGAGATTTGGTTCAATGTAAGTTGAGATGTCAACAGCGTTTATTTCTTTTGCAAAAGAGAAAGTGGATGTTAAGGGTACATCGGTAACAACTGCTTCAATTTCACCATTCACGGAAATCATGTCAACGATCTTTCCATCGTTTTTATTAGCAATATTTGCTAGTTCATTGTAGTTATTAACACGAGCGTGATTGATGCCAATTACCAAATCAGCTGAATCATCATCAACTCTAGCGAACTCAGCCCATTCGCTTGCGTCATTGAAGTTCCAGCTTTTCAAAGGAGAGCACGACTTGGTGTTGTTTTCAGAAGACGTGAGCCAGTTCATTTGTTTGTCGAACTCGTCAGGCTTAGATTTCTGAAACATATTTTCTTCAGTCTTGATTAGCTGAGGGAAACTGCTTGGGACTCCCAAAACGAAGGAGTTATTTAGGGTGAGTGAAAAACAGAGAGCGATGATGATCGTTAGCTTCAGAAATGGCTTCAATTTCATTTTCTTTTCCTTTCACTTGATATATGCTTCAAACGGTTCAGATTAATATCTGATACACGTCGTGCTTGAAATCTCCCCACTTAATTATATGTTCTAAAAGGTAGATTAAGATTTTGCTATAATTGGAGTTTGGGTCTCTGATGTCGTAGGGATTGAATTAGCTATTGACAAAGGAAAAAATGGGGTTTTTTGTTGATTGACCGTTCTACTGTGCTTTCCAATAAGCGATGAAGGCTTCGCAGAACGTCCATAGGTCGTCTTCGTCTATGTCGCAGTCGCGGTCAATGTCGCAGAGTGGATCTTTTACGTGGATTTTGTAGTAGTCGATGAAGGCTTCGCAGAAGTACCACAAGTCATCTTCGTCGACGTCAAAGTCTCCATCCATGTCGCCTAGCCACGTAACTTTCACTGGGCCACGAGTTTTTGTGTTATCTCCTGGATCGTCATCAGTGGGCAACACTGCCACCACTGCTATGGTGTAGCTACCCTTGGTCACGCCATGCGTGTCCCACGTGAATGTCACGTTGGCGCTAGTGTGAGCATCTAGGTAAAAGTCATGAATTGTTTGGATAATTGTGGTGTCATATTCGAGGATGATGTCAAATGTTTCTGAGAAGTCACCGTGATTTTCAATTGTTGCATTAATGCTTACAGTGAAGTTCTCAAATATCAGGTCGAAAGGATGATAGGTGTGGGTGCAAACAGTTATGAACGTTTCAACGTCTGTCACTGCTACGTCATGGACTCCAGCTACCACGTTGATTATGCCATTGATAAGAGTATTATCGTAGACGTCGATCTCGTCGTGAACAATGCTCGTCTTAGCAATCACGGTGTAGGCTCCTTCTGGTAATCCTGTTGTGTCCCAAGTGAAGGTTATGGTTTTTGAGTTTCCGTAACCCAAAGAAGGCACGGTTGCCCGCAATGGGCTTACACCAGGCTGAGGCGTTCCATCATATAATATTTCAACAAAGACATCAAAGAACGATTCTATAAAGTCTCCTTCGTTGGTGACGGTGACGTTGACTCCTACGATACCTCCTGGTGCTACTAATGCCTTGTCCAGTGTGACATCGGTGACTGCTAAATCATGGTTTGGAAACGGAAACATGCATGGATAAATCTTTGAAACAGCAACACAGCGGAAAGGTGCTTCACTCGGGTTTGGCCATTGCCACTTGAGCCCTGTGTCTTTATCGAAGAACCATAGTGCGCCAGCGTTGTCAACTGATGCTCCATACTTTCCTGAGAATGTCAAGTCAACTGATTGAACCGCGCCTGGCATTAAACCAAATGTCCATTCGAGAGTCCCGTCGTTCTTTAAGAGGTAAGTGTTATGCGGGATTCCGCCAGTTGCAACGTAGTCACCATTCTCGGAGATGGCAACAGTGTACAAGTCATCGACTGGGTTTTGTTCATATCCGAATTCTTTTCCTGGCCAGTAGCTCCAAATTGGTATGTTGTCGGTGCTACTCCATCCAGGAATTCCATCTGACATGTCGCTCCAGTAGTTGAGGTCGCATCCAAGATGTTGATCGTTTGGATTGTCGTTGACGGCCACTATGCTTCTTCCATTGCATGGCATGTCAACTCTTACGAAACCACCCTTTGGAAGGTTGTACCACCAGACGACATCGCCTGTTGCGTTGAGCAGAAGAACGCCTGCATTGTTTGAAGGGTCACTTGGAGGATATGGTTCGAACCAACCGCTAACTGCTACGTAGTCTCCGATGCCTGAAATGGCTGTCCAGTACACGGCGAATTCATCCATGTAGCCACCGAAACTCCATATTGGTGTCCCATCCTCAGGTCCCCAACCGGGCACTCCGTCTCGTAGATGTGAGAAGCAGTGAACAATCATTGAGTTGTAGTCGGCACAGACTATGTAGTTGCCGTCTTGCGAGATCCTTACGATGGTTTCAGGGCCTTCTTCGTCGAAGTATTGCCATATCAGGTTGCCCCATTGATCATATAGGTTTAGGCCATAGTCATGTGCTGCTGCCACTATGTAGTATTGGTTGTAGAAGTTGTATTTGACATCGACTGATTTGGATTCTTTGCCCATCCAGCCTCCGTCGTAGCTTTCAGATATTGCTAAGCTCTTAGTCCACAAGGGTGGGTTGAGTACTCCTCCTGTAGCTGCATTTACGTCAAAGAAACCAAGTAATCCGTATTGTCCTAGTCTCCATCCAGCGGCCAAGTATTTTGCCTCGTTGTCAAGTGCAACTGACACACAATAAGCCTCTTCGAACCATTTCCACGTCAGATTTCCATAAAAGTCGTGAACGTAAACATTACCATCCTCAGAACCTGCAGCCACCACTCCTGTTTTGCATGAGACGACTATTGCATATTCTATTTCGGTGTAGACAGGTCCATATATTGGGTTGTAGTGTCCTTCATACTCCCAGAATTCATCTGGGAAGTTTTGGCAAGAATCGAAGTTGTCAATGAAGCCTTCCTCGTCAGCATAGTAATCTACTAATCCACATGGGCCGCCTGGGCTTTTGGATGGTCCAACAGTGTATATGTCGTGAGAAACATAGCTTGCGTTATTGTGAAGAGTTTCAGGTGGGCCAGTGTGGTCTCCTGCGTCATGTCCTAGTGGAAGGACGCTACCTAGAATTATTCCACCATATTCTGCAGCGTCACGGAATGGGTCGCTAATCGCCAAGTACATGTCTGTCGAATCTACACCTACAACTGTCACGTAGTGTCCTCCCATACGTTGCCAAGCCCAATATCCGGGTTCTATCTCTTGCCACTGCCAGAAGCCGAGCAACAGAATGACATCTTCACACCTCTTAACTTCCTCTTCTATCCAGAAGAAGTTTGGCGCCTTTTCTGTGTGTTCGTAGAATTTCCAGCTAAGCTCTTTTTGTTCAAGATAGTATTCAATTCCTCTCTGCATATCAGTGGGAGATGTGCCGCAGTGTTCTTGTCCTGGGATGCCTTGCAGATTATCCGTGTTCATCAGATATGCCAAATTTTCAATTAGATATGGAACGTTTTGTGGGTCATGGTCGTCCCAAACGTCTGGGTTATATGATTCGACAAGTGGGAAACCGTCATTTATCACTGGCGGAGGTATCGGGTTAGGCTCAAATTCGCTGTCAAGCCACCAAAGCGAATTTGCCATGGCGGTTGGACCGCAGAAACTCCAAGTACCGACTGGCGGATATGGATTCGTCCATTCATACATTATGCCGTTTTGTCTTTGGTCAAAGTCTGGAACTCCACTAGGAGCGTAATCTGGCTGCGGCGGCTTTGCATTCCACGGTGAAACGATGACTGCATATTCTACTTCAGTGAAAACAGTCAGCCCTGGAACGTATGGTCCTGATTGACTTGCAAACTCATCTGGACTGTTTTGACCCATCGTGTTAGATATCAAAGTAGTCCAGTTCACAACTTCATATTCGTTGTAACCGACCTCAAACATTGGGTTGCCTGGGCTTCCTCCATGACCGGGAACCCAAGCAGCGTAGATGTCGTGAGAAACAAATCGTGTGTCGTTGTGTACCCAAGAGGGATGTGAAGCTCCATGCGGTCCTGGAAGGACAACACCAGGTCCGCCAGCTTCAGCGTTGTTTACGCATGGGTCGCTGAAGGCTATCTGCAACCCCTCTGAATCCACGCCTGCTACTGTAACGTAGTGTCCTCCTACGCGAACCCACTTATAACCTGGCGGTTCTGCTATTGGTTGTTGCTGCCAAAAACCTAGTAGCAACGTGACATCTTCGCATTTCTCAACCTCGGTTTCTATGTAGTGAAAGTCTGGTGCCTTCACGGTTTTTTGGTAGAAATCATCGTAAAGCCCATGATCCAAGAGATATTGGTCAATTCCTCTAGCCATGTCCATGACATTGGTGCCGTTGTGTGCGCTTCCTGTTCGTTTACCATCTGTGTCCATATACCAAGAAAGATCATTTATTAGTGGCCCGACGTTTCGTGGATCGTGATCATCCCATTGCGAGTTATAAGACCAAACCAATGGGAAGTGGTCACTTATGCTGGGCGGAGCTACTGGACTGGGTTCGTAGAAGGAGTCAAGCCACCAGAACGAGTTTGCTATGGCGGTTGGACCGCAGAAACTCCATTTGCCTGTTTTTGGATTTGTCCAAGCATCTTGTTTCTGGTCAAAATCGGGAACTCCACTCAGTGCATAGTCTGTAAGGCCTAGAGGCTTCCAGTAGAAGTCATATTGATTGACAGTTGCGCCTTTCCATGTAAGTTCGTAGGAGTAGCCGCCAGGATCTACGACCATGATATAATCAAATGATAGATCAGAAGTGCCTGAGGCAATACAGTGAAATGTTATATCCGCTAACGGTACTGTGCCAGGACCAACCGATGGTTCGTAAATTCCTAGAACCCATACATAGTCAGATCCAATAGAGAACTGAGAAAGTGTCCATGGCGGTGATGCCACAACATTGGTGACTTGCATTTGTGTAGGGTCGAAATTCAACCAAAACTCGAACATTGTTATCGGAGTGAGAACATCTGCAACTACTGTTATAGTGAATTCTTGACAAACGTTTGTATAGATTACTGGAGGTTCAATCCATGCTACGTTTTGAGCGTATGCACTTTGAATGAACACTGAAGAAGTTAGTAACAAACTTGAAAGCAACAATATAGCAACTATTTTCCTATTTGTTTTTTGCAATTTTCCTTCTCCCTTACATTTTCAACAGAAATGCAAACAAATGGGCAAAACCAGAATGTCCGCACTTCTGCCCGCTAATAACTATAAAATATGTACTAAAAAATCTTTTGGAAGTAAGTTCTACGCAAAAAAATAGCTGGTTAACCAGAAAAAGAAATCCGAGTTTGAAAAGCGAAATCCTCCGCAAAATCTGACTGAAAGTTCCACCTTTTCAGGGGGCATTAAACTTTTATATAAGTATTTGTAGAAGTGAAACCGTGCGGGTCAAAACAACAACAGTATGCTAATGAAGAACACAACAGAGTTTCTCCTTTCCTAATTCCCGCACTTCGTAATTCGCCAAGTATACTCTTTCACTGCTTGGGAAAAGCCATTCACATTATGCCCATGAATTCCAGAAAACAAAGCTTTTGGAGAAGCAGCATCACAAGCCTACAATTAGGAACACCGTTGATTTTTCAGGACACCAAGGCACTCCGCCCAAGTGTGGCAAATCGGTGTAGGCGTCAGCAAACGCGACGCCAGAGCCGATAGTAGCCCATCGCGGAATCTTGGCGTTAAAGAGAAAGGTTTTGGCTGGACCAGGCGAAATCACTAAATTATGCAAGACAACTTGTCCGATAGGCACGTGTTGTTCATCATAGAGAACGATAGCTAACGTTGCAACTCTCGAAACCAAAGCCACGTTTTTCACAGTAAGATTAAAGTACACTTGTTCGCCTCTTGCAAAGATGTTTGTTGGGTTGCCGTACTGATCAACAGTTTCAATTCCAATCAGCTCTATTATCAAACCAACATCAAAAGTCAAAGTATCATACGCAGTTTTTCCAGAGATTTCAACAGTAGCAATGGCAAAATACGTTCCAAAAGTCGTATTTGACGCTAATCTAAAACTAATTGTTGCCACTCCGTTCTGGTCTGTCGCATTCGTTCTGTAAATGATTATTGTTCCATTTGGATCTCTAACTTCAAAGTACACAAACTTGTATTCTATAGGTTGGCAATCATAGTGCACTTCAGCATACAGGATAACTGCCTCTTGCCGTGCAAACATGTCGCTGGATTGGTACGGACCCCTGCCGCTGTATGGTTCAGGCTTTTGAGTGTACAAATCAAGATATGGACCAGTGACATTGAAGCTAAGGGTGTCGTTAGCGATTATCCCTGAAACTGAAGATACGGCAAGTGCACTCCATGTTCCATATAACTCTGGAAAACACTCTCCCGTTAGAGTGAAGTTTATTTTTGCGATCCCGTTAGCGTCAGTCATGCTGCTTCTGATGAGAACTATTTCTCCTATGGGATTCATTACTTCAAATCCTACTGGTTTGTATTCCACTGGTTCTTCATTGTATTTTAACAGGGCAGCCAGTTCCACCGTTTCTCCCGGTGCAAAGCTTCCACTTGGCTCGTTTGGTCCCTGGCCACCTCTTTGATTGTAAAGATCGAGTGTGAGAATATCTGCAGTGACAGTAGATGGTATTTGAGATATCACTAGTATGACCATGCTAAGGACGATGAGAATGTGGGTCGAGAAAATTTTTCGTTTCAAAGACGTCACCTATTCTCCTTTTGTGTTTCATCCTGCTGTAAGATAGAATGCTGTGAATATTTCTGGACAATATGGGTCTAGGCTTAGTTTGAAGGCGTTGGCATATGCAGTTGCCCCTCCAACGCATGACCATCTTGGGATCTCAACGCAAAATATTAACGTGAATTTGTGTGTTCCTGAAACAACTTCAAGTCCTAGACTCGCTGCAGCGATTGACTGAGTAGTTTCGTCAGTAATGCTGATTGTTAAGTTTGTACTTTTTTTAGTGAAAGCTATGTTTTTAATTACCACGTTGAAGTATACGTATTCATTCTTGGCGAAGTACTCTTTAGGATTGCCAAACTGGTCTGCAGTTTCTATTTCCAATAATTCTATTAGCCAACCAACTTGAAATGTGAGGGTGTCGTTAGCCTTTGACTGAGAAACCGTCACTGTAGAAAGGACGAACCATGTTCCAAAAACAGCGTTTGAAGGTATTAAGAAGTCTATTGTTGTAATTCCATATTGATCTGTCGAGTTGCTTCTAACCAAGAATGAGTGACCAATCGTGTCATTTACCACAAAAGTTACATCTTTACCTTCTACTGGGTCGTAGTTATACATTACTTCAGCGTAAAGAATGACCCTTTGTTGAGGCGCAAAAGCATCGCTAGGCTGATTTAGACCCTTCCCGCTATATGGGTCTGGTTGTTGAGTGTAAACGTCAATTATGAGTATGGCGGGTAAAACTGTTACAAGTTTTGTAGTGGAGTTTGTTAGCCCATAGTTATCTGTAACTGTTAAAGTCACGTTATAGTCTCCAGGTAACATAAATATGTGAGTTGTGATCATCCCCGTTGCGTTGGGTGTACCGTCGCCAAAATTCCAGTTATAAGAAGTAATGTTTCCGTCTGGATCGTAGCTTTTTGAAGCGTTGAAAGTCGCTTCTAGTTTCTGGACGGGTTGAGGAGGGTCAACTGTGAAAATGGCGACTGGTGCTACTCGTGGATATGGACTCCAAGGAACCATAAGTGGATACCAGTCTACGCTTAGATGCGGTGTCAGCGTGTCTCCGATCTTGTCGCCCGCACGCTTAGCTTCGCCGAATCTGCCCACGCCAGAACCGTCGTCTTTACCAGTGTAGTCGCTCCAGTAGTTTCCCATGCATCCTGGAATAGCAGGGGGATATTTGCTGTCGTCCCACGTGTTTGCTGTAAATGCAGTCTGGTAATGTATTACTTGATATGTATTTTCAATGAAGTTGTTGTAGTAGAAGGTGTTCTGGCCGCAGGACCATAGATAAACACCATATTTGTTTTTCATTATGTTATTACCCTTGATCAGGGTAGAGTTAGAATAGGAAAATCGAAGACCATACTCCGTGTTTGAGGCAATTGTATTGGTTTTAAAACTGTTGCCGTTCGAATATTCCAAGAGAACTCCATATTGGCCATTTATGATTTTGTTACTAGTGAACCTATTGTTTTCTGCATACGAATAGAGGTTGATTCCATAGTATCGGGAGCGATTTATTATATTGTTTGTGAAAGCGTTTCCGTAGGAATTATGTGCCCGTATGCCGTAATAGGCGTAGTCTATGGTGTTATTACTTATTAACCCACTATTGCAATACGAGAGATGTATGCCCTCTTGAGTATTGAGTATACTGTTGTCAGTGATGGTAATGTTTGTAAGAGGTCCTGGCCATATATCTACGAGGATGCCCTTCCACGATCCGGTACCGCTAGTATCTTTGATTGTGAAACCTGTGATTTTGACGTCGCTGACATTTATCGTAACAATTCTTGCAACAACTCCATCTCCACTAATTATGGAGTTGCGCTTATCTCCCTGCAGAGTGACTGGTTTGTACACAACTATGTGTTCCGGATATGTTCCTGCAGCTACTTGAATTGTGTCGCCTCCGGCTGAATTAGCAGCATTAATTGCTTTCTGAATTGTGTTGAATTCTTCAGGGACTTTTATAATGCGTCCTGACACAGGTTTAATACGCACCCCTAACATATAGAGCAGTAGAATAATTATAATGAAAAAGGTGACAACTAATTTTCTTCTCAAATCGGTTGACTCCTTTCTCCATATTATTCATACCTTTTATTCTATATATGGCTTTGCATCTTTTTATGGCTAGATCTTAGTATGATCCCCAGTAGTCTATGAAGGATGAGCAGAAGAACCATAGGTCATCTTCGTCTATATCGCAGTCGTAGTCAAAGTCGCAAAATGGATTCTTTACATGAATTTTGTAGTAATCTAAGAAGGCCCCACAGAACGCCCATAAGTCGTCCTCGTCAACGTCACTGTCTGCGTCCAGGTCTGCTCGCATGTACCCGGGTATAACATCAAAGGTTGTGCTGTTGAAGGTTTCTATTCCATAATACCTTGAACTAGCGTATACCATGTAAGTGCCCAGTTTTGCCGAAAACGATAGTGTAAAGGTTAAGTTAAAATTACCGTTCGCTGGGGTAATTGGCAAAACTGCTGGTGGGGGCAGCGTTCCATCTGTGATTAGGAAGCTTGCTGACACCTCTTCACAGTAAGGTGTTCCATGTACTCTGGGTTCCAATTCTTCTTTTGGCCATCCTGTAAAGACATTAGCGTACACGGTCCAGTTTCCTAACGGAACACTAGTGTCAATAGGCATGCTGATTGGTCCGACGGTGAAGGGTTTGGGAGGGTCTGACGGTGTTTCGCGTGGGGCGAGAGGAAACTCTTCAATAGACCATCCTCCGTACGGTATGTTTTGGGGAGTATGAGCTCGGACTGTAATCAAGACATAGCGCCATTCAATGTCGTGGTTGACTCCAGTTACTTTGAAGTATATGTTAACATTGCCCCTTTTGAAACTGTCCTTCGGACCGCCAGTCGAGTTACATGAGAATACGGATAGAAGCTCAACGTAAGGGGTCTCGGAAGGCTTCTCTACTGCTTTTACTGTTCGTATTGTTACAAGCTTATCTGAAGGATCGCGTACCTCGATTCCAACTAATCCGTCTGTGGTCGGTATTCCGTCCTTGGTGAGGTTACCGTAAACAGTAACGACTTCTCCTGCTTTATAGGGTTGCTTGGTTGTTGTTACAGTCATGTCAACAACAGGAGAAGCCTGAACAATGTTAATCGTGACTAGAGTTAATATAAGAAAACAAAAAAAAGGGGAGATTTTATGGGTCTTCAAGACCGCTTTCCTACGGCACTATTTGTACGTGTGTAGCTGGTAAGCCGCCATTTTCTGGGCACATGGGTGTGCCAAACAGGTATGGTGGTGCGTCAAAGACGTTTACGTAGAGTGTTCCGGTGCCTACGAATGCCCATTTCGGAATCGTTAGAGTGTATTGTGGTGATGCCATGCCAAGTGAATCTACAACGAGGGCTGTGCCGAATTGATCTACTGGTACGCCGCATTCGTCGTACAAGACTATTGTCAGGTATATGTCCTTATCTGTGAAGGCTATGTTGACGAAGTAGACTTTAACAGCTAAGTCTCCGAGTTTGTGTACGGGTTCTGGAGCATGTTCTACGTAGTAGATGTTTACGATGTAGCCGAAGCGCATTCTGCATTTGTCCATGACAACGTCTTCAGCTATGTCAACTGTGGCTGTGATCAACCATGCGCCGAACACATCCTCTGCGTCAGCGCCCATCCATGGAATTCTGAAGCTTACGCATGCGATGCCTTCTCCATTAGTGGAAGCTGATCTCCATACAACCACGTTGTTAAGTGGATCTCGTATTTCGAATGCGACCATTTTGTTTTCAACTGGCTCTTCATTGTAAGTTACCTTTGCGCAGAGTGTAACTTCTTCTTGAGGTCCATATGCGTCACTCATTGCAGTCCACTTGTAGATTGGTGTTCCATCCGCCAAATACTCTACGACTGGTGGATACTCTTCGCCTGTATCCTTGTCGCAGCCTTTTCCGATTCCGCCCCTTTCAGTGTATACGTCAATGTCTGGACCCATGATTGGTGGTAGAACGTGAATTACGTTCGTGACTGCGTCTGTGTCCACGAAGTCTGGGTGTGTTTCAGATGGGTCGCAGTCAGGTGCGTACACAGTGAGGGTTACGGGCAGAGTTGGATTCATTGCGGTGTAGGTCCATGATGCAGTACATTCTGGTGGTGTATAGCTCTGGACTGTCCCGAATTGAGGCGTATAGTCCGTGCTGCAAACTATTGGATATGGAACCGGTCCACTACTGTATTTGAACGTGGAGATTTTGCTGTTCGTCACAACAACTTCACTAGCTGGACATGGTCTTGATGGTTCGAAGTATAGGTGTGCTATTACTCCGCTGCCTTGTACGTCCTCTACGGGCACTTCTACTAGGGCTCCGAAGACTAGATGGGATGATCCACCACTATTGGGGAACCCACCATCTATAGTAAGGGAGTCAGTCACGTTTTCCATGACAGGTCCCTTTACAGCACCCACAAAGCTTCCCAGCACATCAGTATCCCATGTTAAGTCGCATGACCAACCCATGAAGTATGGGTAGCCTGAACAGAAGTAGTCTTGAATGTTTACGACAGTCAGGTCCACAGTCATTTTTCCGGCAGATACGTAGTCTACTACGCCGTCGCCTGTGAAGTCCCATCGATACTCCACGATCGGGTTTTCTGTGCCGGGTGTAGGCAGTGAGTCATAGCTTCCTGTTGAGGCACATGCGTTGAAGTCAACTGTCACGTTGCCTGTTGTCTTGTCCAAGCGGAACTGCGTGCATTCTATTGGTGTGAATGTTGCCACTGGCGCTCTTGGCGGACCTATATAAGGTTTGCACTCGAAGGTGCCGCTAACCTCGTTTACGTAGATTTTATCTGCTCCATATGGTTTATAGTTTGACTGGCTTATGTTAATCCAGCTGGTTCCTTGTGCAAAAGCCATGAAGGTTAGTGTGTAAATTATTCCTGTGCCATCAATGTAATCTTCTTCTGTGGTGGAAGCTGCCAACTTCGGAATCGTGCCACCCACGTTGTCGATGACACCTAGCACGCTCGTTCCAACAGGATTGAATGGTCCCACTGGACCCTTTGCCGTGCAGTTCAGGACAGCAGGGTTCCACGTAACTACAGTTGACCAACCCCACATGTCAGTTACGCCATGGATTTTCAGGTCAACTTTGATGTTTGTCACAGGAGGCGTACAGCTATCAATTACGTACGTGTTGGTTCCAGTAGCTTGGAACAAGACTTCCATGTATGGTTCAGGTGGTACAGCAGCAACCATTGCAGGTAGCAAAGTTAAAGTCATTGACAACGCAATTGCGAGGCACAACAGAGTTTTTCCTTTCATTTTTGTTTCCTCCTGCTATGGCATGTAGTAGCCGTGTAGTCCGCATCTCCAGAACGAAATGAACATGTCACAGAAGTACCATAGGTTGTCTTCGTCTATGTCGCCGTCACATTCAAAGTCGCACTGGAAGTCGCAGTAGCCTGTCTTCCAGTAGGTGATGAAGGCAGCGCAGAAGAACCACAAGTTGTCTTCGTCAACGTCCAAGTCCAAGTCGAAGTCACCTGGGTTTGAAAGACGCTTCCAGTAGCCAAGATACTTTGACAAGTAAGCCACGCCTCCTGTTTCGTCCCATCCTCCCTTATTCAAGTCAAGGTAGAATGGACCTGCTCCGAAGAGGCATGACAAGCCTGTTAGTCCGTTTGGTGGTGCATGACCAACCCAGTCTTCGTATGAATATGCCCACGCCTGGAAACCAAGCGCACCGCCGACTGAACTCTGTGTGTAGTTCAAAAGGCGTGAATCACTCCATACGACCTGTGGGAACTGTAGGGCTGCACCTAAGAAGTCAAGCGTCTTCCAGTGACCTGTCGAATTGACGTACACGTCTATTACAGTGGGACTTATTATTGTGCTGTTCCAGTAGTATTGCCAGATCGCTACGAATTCTGGGAACGCTGTCCCTATGTCAGGGCATACGTGAGCTATATAATCATAGTTCCACTTAATGTCTGTAGTCGTAATGGGGTTTCCATCCTGCCAAGTCATGTCTGGGCGTATGGTGATCCTTATTTTCATGCCAGCCGGTACTTCCGGTGGGTGACTCCACGCGAATTCTTCTACCTTCACAGCAGCCCAAGGCATCTCTTGCCCTGTGATCGGGTGTCGAGTAACCAAGCCAATGTCGTAGATTCTGTTAAGAATCTCAGCCTCGTAGACCCATGTGGCTTTGATTGGGTTTAATGTGACAACGTCTCCTTCGTTTTGCCATTTCATGCTTCCGCCTATTGGAATGCCTGTCTGGTGGATGTTGCCGAATGTCCATGGCAGGTTGTATGCGCCTGCACCGTAGCCTACTCCTTGAACCCAGCCTTCATGTCCTGGCTTGAAAAGATCGTAGTAATCTCTACCATAGTTGCCCATTTGTGGCACGAGGTAGAAGATCTTCCAATCAGCCAGCCAGACAATGTCCCTGTACGTATCTACGTCTAGGAGTCTACGATACGTGTCTTCGGCATAGTCTACTTCTAAGGCATCGCCTGCAAACAGAACTATCGGTTTTATAATGTGCAGATCGCTGCCTACAAGTGCGTAATCTATGCCTGGCAATAAGTATTCGTAGAAGACGCCGATCTTGCTGCAACGCTCAATCTTCACGTCAACGATGTCTCCGGGTTGAGCCACAGTAAAGTGAGTGCTTGGGTCCACGTATACTTCTTCGTCTTCACCAACATTGTACGCCAATACGTCAACGTCCTTTAGCTGGTAGAAGGCGACTGCAAACAGTAATTTGTCTAGTCCTTCGTTGACTATGCCTGAGTCGTCGTCTCCTCCTTCAATGTCTTGGCTTGACTCAAATGTGTAGTACAAGTAGCTTGGGTTGCGAGAAGTGAAGCTTCCGCACAAGTAGAAGATGTCATGGTTACGGTTATACCAAACCGTATTGATTATGGGACCGGTTGCTGGCATTACATCGTGGCGGAAGAGAGCATATGCCTCAGTTTTTCCCTCTATTTCTTCGCCTATGAAGAAATTGTTCCATTTCTTAGTATGCCTTGCACAGAATTCAACTGACACCGCCGCTGGACCAGGCGACATAACGTATATTCCCTTTGTGCCGTCTGCAGGAGATGCTAGTCGATCGCTGCCGGGACTGGCGGAGTTTTGACCTCCAACCAGCTTCATTGGTGTAACTTCTCCTGGACGCAGGGGACAGTACCATATCCAGTATGTTCTGTCGTCTGGGTGACCAGCCTTGTCAACTGTGAATCCGTTCTCTATGAGTATGTCTTCTGCCTTTGCCCAGTCTTCAGGATACTCCAGAATGTACGGGTTACGCCACTCACCGAAGCCTGGCGGCATCGGAAAGTCGTTTCTGACAACAATGTATTTCATTATGTCCCAGCACCAAGCTGTCCTTTCACATCCAATAATGTAACCTAAAGCAAGCCTGAAGCTGCTCACGTTCAACGGGTACAGGTTGAATCCTGGTGTTCGACCATGGTAGTCATACCACATGGCAGTCCATGGAGGCTGCACGTCTCTGCAGTTAAAGCCGAAGTAACAGTAGTGCAGACCACCACCAGAGTGGGTGACGGTCCAGTCTTCAGCCTTCAAAGCTTCAACGTCTGATTCTGTAGTTGCGCCTAGGAAGACATCAATCTTGCACTCTATAGCCATCGTGAGCGCAGTTGATGCAGGCCAAGCCTCAACCATGTAAAGAGTGTCCAACCGCGGAAAATCATAGGGTGCTTTTGGCAGAGGGTTACATGTTCCAGCATTAGCAACCATAAGATACGCTGAATTCACTATGAGAAATGCCATCACTATTGGTATTGCTATCTTAACAAATTTTCCTCTATGCAATTTTTCCTCTCCTCTCTCTATTTATCAGCGAATAAAAAAGGGGGGTTGGCGATATAAAAGGTTTATGGAATAATCTTCCACTGATCATTCAAACGCAGAAGAGACCTGATATTGTGTGCAGTTATCATAACACTAGGCACAAAGCAAACATTCAACGCAACTTCAAACTACGAGAAGCAAAAACTGTGAGCATGCAGACATTGACAAATGTCCACTTTCGGACATAAATCTATCTAGCGAAAGAATATCGTTAGCCTTAAATATTCCAGAATTCTCCTTAAAATCTGTGGTCAACTATGACGTTGAGAACTTATATATTGAAAAGAATTGTAATCTCTCTATTCATTCTGTGGCTGGTTGCTACACTCAACTTCACAATTTTCGCCCTCTCTACAGGAGACCCCGTAAAATACCTTTTGAAGCCGGAAATGCATAAGGAACAAAGAGACTTACTAGAGAAAGCCTATGGTCTAAATGAACCATGGTGGTCTCAATATCTCAAGTCGTTAAGAAACCAGTTCTCGTTTGGAATTATCCCTCCCTACTTCGGTTGGTCTTCTCAAACTGGAACATGGGTCGCAGACGGCCTATGGTGGCGCCTTGCGATCACAGTGCTTCTACTTGGAAGCGCACTAATAGGTAGAATAATCTTGGGAATCCCCACAGGAATCTTCGCAGCTTCCAAAAGAGGAAGCAAAACTGATGTGGCAGTTGTAACATCTGCACTTTTCACGCATGGCGTGCCTGCTTTCTTCACCCAATTGCTAACTGTATTCGCATTCACTTACCTACTTACCCATTACGACATATACGTTGTGCCATTGACTGCAACAATCGACGCAAACGTACGACAGGGCCTTTCTGGTTTACAATTGTACGCACAGATTGCATGGCACATGACTCTGCCAATCGTAACGTTGGTGCTAGTTGGATTTGGAGCATGGGCGTTATACACTAGAAACATGTTGATCGACGCGCTCACCCAAGACTATGTAGTTACAGCCCGTGCCAAGGGCTTGAGTGAAAGAACAATCTTGTACAAACATGCATTCAAAAGCATACTTCCTCCAGTCACCACAATGATAACACTCGCAATACCAGGCGTGGTCACAGGAGCCATAATAACAGAGCAAATATTCAAAATAGAGGGGATTGGAACATGGTACATAACCGCCCTACAAGAAAATATAGCCGACTACGCTGTGGCTCAAGCAGTTCTCTTCATATACGCCGCGCTTGTCATAGTGTGCAATCTAATAGCAGATTTTATATACGGGGTATTAGACCCTCGAATACGTGTAGGAATGAGACGCTGAGGCAAAACATATGTCGGTAACAAGAAAAGTCTGGGAGAGAAGAGTCAGAAATTTTTGGCAGGACTTTTCACATAACAGAATCGGCCTACTAGGTGTAGCGATCATAGCTGCATACATCGTTGTAGCTTGCATAACTCCAGTCTTAGCACCGGTTGATCCAGAGAAAAGAATGGTAGCAGAGCAATATGCCTATCCTGAATGGTATGCAAATCTTGTCCCAGCTCTGTCGAATCTTCCGAGAACAATGAATGCTACCTTGAGCTGGACAATTGAAAATGAAACTGCTCTCCCAGATTTTGTCACAGCTAACCAAGTTGGTGACAAATGGACAATAAACTACAATAATGGCACAGAACCCGTTCAAATCGTATTTACTGCAAAATGGAATTATACACGGCTCAGCCCAAAAACATTCAACTTCCTCTTCAGTTACGCAGCTAACCCGGGCAAACCAGGAACAACATGGTGGTCACTTGAACTTAGAGAGATAACTCCGGTTGGTAACAAAACAGGCAGTTGGGGAAACAATATCCCCCTCTGGGACAGTTTTTGGTGGTTATACCAGATTTACAACAAAGACGTCAGGTATGGTCAAATAAGCACATATTCAATCGCTTATAAAAACTGGCCATTTTTGAAGAATACACAAAACACTTCCGTCGCCTTTTGCCCTATGCAACTATTTTATCGGTTAGGATACGACCCAGTAGAATATAACCGACAAATGCTTCCAGACATGTTTGGGCCGCCAGGAGAATTCACCTTCAAGATGTACCTCAACATAAAACCCGTTGCAGGAATGACAAATACAACATGCACGGTAAGCCTATCAAAATTTAAAATTAGCATCCCAGGCCTCGTTTATGGCATACTCGGAACCCAAGTATATGGATGCGACTGTTGGTCACGATTGATTTATGGTGTAAGAGTATCGCTTGCTGTAGGACTTGCGGCTGCGGTTATCTCAACCTCTTTGGGCATCCTCATAGGCGTCGTTGCAGGATTCATGGGCGGAGCCCTTGACGAAATTCTAATGAGACTCGTAGATGTGTTGCTATGCCTACCAGCATTGCCGATATTACTAGTGATGGTAGCACTTTTTGGAAGAAGCGTATGGTACATAGTTCTCATCATAGCAGTTTTTGGATGGCAAGGTCTAGCAAGGATGATAAGAGCTCAAACTCTTTCCATCAGAGAAATGTCATTCATCGAGTGTGCACAAGCCTCAGGTGGCTCCAAGTCCTATATAATGACAAAACATGTAATGCCAAACATTATGCCAATAGCCCTAGCGGACATGGTTCTGAGCATTCCAGGAGCCATAATCCTTGAGGCTGCCCTCAGCTTCATAGGTTTTGGAGACCCCACCACTCCCACATGGGGAAGAGAATTTAACCTAGCCTTCTCGGTAGGATCAGGATTCAGCAATTTCATATGGTGGTGGGTGGTTCCGCCAGGAATAGCTATCACTCTTCTCTGCCTCGCATTCGTATTCGTTTCACACGCTATAGATGAAATTGTGAACCCAAGACTGAGGAGAAGACGATAAATGCCATTAGTCGATGTCGAACATCTAAAAATGTACTTCTTGACAATGAGAGGGTGGGTCAAAGCCGTAGACGATGTCAGCTTCACATTAGATAAAGGAGATTCGCTTGGACTTGCTGGCGAATCCGGCTGCGGAAAAACAAGCACTGCACTATGTATCCTAAGGCTCTTGCCCAGAAATGGAAAGATATTCGGTGGAAACATCGACTTCCAAGGCCAAGACATATTGAAACTTGGCGAACGTGAACTTCGCCGAGAAATCAGATGGAAAAAGATATCTACAATATTTCAAGGAGCCATGAACGCGCTCCATCCCACCACAAAAGTTGGAGATCAGATAGTTGAGTCCATAATAGCCCATGAAAAGGTCAGCAAAAAGGAAGCTAGAAAAAGAGCTGAGGCTCTACTTGACCTTGTGGGAATAGGAGCTTCACGAATAGACCGCTATCCACATGAATTAAGTGGAGGCATGAAACAACGAGTAATGATAGCAATGTCTCTTGCTTGCAACCCAGACCTTGTAATTGCAGATGAGCCTACAACAGCACTAGACGTTATCATAGAAGCCCAAGTGTTGAAAGTCATGAAAGACCTACAACAAAAGCTAAACCTGTCCATGATATTAATATCACACGATCTCTCAATGATAGCTGAAACTTGCAACAAAGTTGCTATCATGTACGCAGGCAAAATCGTGGAGCAAGGAGAAGTCGCATCGATTTACAAGGAACCCCTACATCCATACACACAAAAATTGGTATCATCATTCCCAAGCATAATAGGACCTAAAAAAGAACTAGCATCCATACAAGGGTTTCCTCCAGATCTTCTAAACCCTCCGGAAGGATGTAGATTCCATCCAAGATGTGACTATGCTATGGAAATCTGTAGAAGGACGGAACCAGCAACAGTCTTCACTGGAAACAAGAATCACGGTGTAGCTTGCTTTTTAATAGGCGGCGAAAAATCATGAGTGAACCAATCGTAAAAGCGGAACATTTAACGAAACACTTCCCGATAAAAACAGGGTTTTTCAGAACACTATTATCAAAGGAAAATCCAGTAGTTCACGCTGTCGATGATGTAAACTTTCAAATAGGCACAGAAGAAATTTTTGGTCTTGTTGGCGAAAGTGGTTGTGGAAAGACAACAACAGGAAAACTACTGCTAAAACTGATCGAACCCACATCAGGCGGGATCTACTTCAAGGGCAGAGATATAACGAATGTCGCTGGAAGAGAAATGAGGACGATGCGGCAGAAAATACAAGTGATTTTTCAAGATCCATACGAGTCACTAAATCCAAGAATGAGTATTTATGATATAGTATCCGAGCCTATACATGTTCAGAAAGTAGCGAAAACCATGGAAGAAATCAAAGATAGGGTAGAAAAAGTCATGGAAGACATGGACTTGGTTCCACCTGAAGAGTATCTATACAGATTTCCTCACGAGCTAAGCGGTGGACAAAGACAAAGAGTAGCTATAGCAAGAGCTTTCATACTACAACCCGAATTTATCGTAGCAGACGAACCAGTATCCATGCTCGACGCATCTATTAGAAGCGAGGTGGCAAAACTAGTTTTGAGCCTAGTGGAGAAGTTTCACATTTCGTTTCTTTACATAACACATGACATGGCTCTCTCTCGATACATGTGCAATCGCATTGCGGTTATGTATCTTGGGAAGATAGTGGAAACGGGTCCTACGGAAGATGTGATACAACATCCGTTTCACCCCTACACTGAAGCCTTAATTGCGGCGGTACCTGTTCCCGATCCAACAGCGAAACGAACTGAAATAGTTCTTAAAGGAGAAATACCCAGCGCCGTTAATCCACCCTCAGGATGCAGGTTCCATACAAGATGCTTGTATGCCCAAGATGTTTGCAAGAAAGAGGAACCACAACTGGTTGAAGGTGGGAAAAACAGATACTTTGCATGTTATTTTCCTTTAGGAAAATGATAACACATCAGACAGATAGACTGAAATATCTCATCCTAACGATTAATTTTTTCTTGCACTTCGTCGAGAGTAGAGGTATAAAATTATCTCAGGAATATTAACAGCTGGCACATAGCCAGTGATGCATATAAGCCACCATAACGGTTCCAAAACCATTAACAATATAAGTGGCACAAAAAGCGCTGCGATTGCCACGCATAAAAGCAATATGAAGCTCCATCTTCGCGTTCTGGGAATCTCCTTCTCATCCTCAGAAGAAGGAGCTTCTGACTGTTCACATGCTTTTAAAGAGTACAGATATGATTTTAATATCAGAACTGCCACTGTCCCAAGAAAAGTGAAGGAGAAGTACGATATTAGAGCATAAGACCCTTCTCCACTAAACATAACAACTGCAAAAACGATGGTGATTGCTGACATGAAAACACTTGCATAAACCCATCTTTTTCCAAAAGGATACTCAAAACTTCTCTCCATAAAAAACTCACGCTCCAGCCTCCGTGAATTCAAGTCTGTGTGTGTATGTTCCCATTCCAATTAAAGGAATGTTATCTACAAGGAAGGACAGTTTTATAACCCAAGACTTAGAAGATGTCGCAGGAACTTTATTACCTGGAATATTTCCAACTATCATTGATACGTTTTTTTGTGAAAATGATGGCAACTGAATGGGGTCTGAATATGCATTTAAGATGCCTGGAGCGTAAGAAGGCGTCAAAGTTTGTCCATTCAAGTAAACAAACGCTGCGACATATACCAATTGAAGGGCAAATTGAGAAGGATTGTCAAACTGGAGGGATATATTTATTGACACTCTGTCACCAGAGCGTATGACTCCAATTTTTGAGATTGCAACGTCTAAGAGACGCCCGACATCATACGCTCCAAAAAAGAGATACACAGCGTAGGATATTAAGGAAACAGACATTATCGTAACCAAAATGAAAGAGATTATGATCGTTTTTCGAATCGATGACATTGTTATCGAATAACAATTCCTTAGACAAATTTATTAATTTGTCTATGCGTCATACATGTTAACTCGGTTCAAATGAGGACTTTGGATGAGAACAAAACTGTTTTGGGGAATACTAGGACTTGTTTTAGTAATAACCGGCGTCCTTGCCTATGTGCTACTATTCATCTGGGAAATACAATACTCCCTTGGTCTTGCCATAGCGGTTATTCCTACTCTAATTTTTATCTGTGGCAGCCTTACAACCCGAATCAAGGATCGCAGAAAATTCTTAAGCGAGTCGCTAATCATAGTCGCCTCAAGTATCAATTATGCGTGCATTTTTCTGCTAACAATCATCTTCCAGTGGGAAGTCGTTGTCTTTCTACTCGTCGTAGGGGTCCTCAGCTTTTTTGTTAGTATTCTTGTCTTAAACGTAGCCAGAAGCATCGCTTACGTAGGCTTTTCCGTTGTTGCAGGCGCTGCTATCACTGTTTTGTTGTTGTTGTCGCCACCATTAGTATATGGAGAAATGTGGGCAGTTAATTACGCGTTTGAATCAGCTTTTCAACCTGTCGCAAGGCTACTTCTTTTCGCAATAGTGTTCGCATTTGTTGGATCAATACTAGGTAGCTTCGCGAGCGATGCGTTTTAATAAGGTATACAGGGAGCCATTCATATAATTGATTAATATCACTAAGACAGCCGTATCCGAATCCATTTGCGCCAGCACAACAGTTAAGAAAAGGGATGCCTTAGGCTAAAGGTAAGAAAGACATGAAGATCAAAATTTTTGGAATCGCATTAATATGGCTGTTGCTGGTGGGTGTAGCGGTCAGTTTTTTACATATAACGCCTATTGTGTACTGTCAAGAAACAAGGAATGTGCCAGCAGAATACCCGTCAATCCAAGAGGCAATAGATGCCTCAAATCCAGGAGACACAATCAATGTAACAAAAGGAACATACTACGAGCATCTAGTCATAGCTAAAGATCGTTTGGTTCTTGCAGGAGAAAATGCTGGCGCGACGATTATTGATGGAAATCAAACGGGAACTGCGATTAAAATATTGGCAAATAATGTTACGATAACTGGATTTACAATACGAGAATCAGGCATGCAATACGAAGATCAGGGTATTTATGTTTACCGATCAAGCAATCACACAATTGTTGGCAACATGATATACAATTGCCACGTAGCTGTTAGATTGCATGATTCGCGTGACACCAGAATCATTGAAAATACTATAACTGGCAACAGTGATTCAGGGATTATCCTACAAGTAAACACTCGCAACACCTTCATTAACAGTAACAATATAACGAACAATGAAGTGGGCATTAACATATTTGCGTATGCCGACAACAATACAATCAGCGAGAACACAATAACGAACAATGGTTACTGTGGTATTCAGTTATACCTTCCCCAGTGGAACAGCGTCTATGGAAACATCCTGATGTTTAACGAGCTTGGGGTTAGATTCGTTGGAGACAGAACAGCCTACAATACAATTAGTGACAATGTGATTGCACAGAATGAATACGGCATAGACTTTTGGGACAATTCCTCATTGCATAACGTCATTTATCACAATGATATCATTAATAACACGTATCAACTACGTCTCGAAACTCCAACAGGAAATCTTGCTGGAAATCTATGGAACAACATAGCAAGTGAAGGTAACTATTGGAGTGATTATGAGGGTGAAGACTTGGATAACGATGGTATAGGCGAAACTGAAACTCCGCATTGTGGAGTAGACTCTTATCCCCTCGACAATCCAAGGAGCCTGATACCCCTTATTGTGAATGGACAACTTTACCGAGTTAGACTTCGCAGCAGTTCTGTCGTGTCAAGATTCTACTTTAAACAAGAATCAAAGGAAATAGGCTTCGAAGTCATTGGACCAAATGGCACTCAGGGGTATTGCAACATAACAATACCAAAAAATCTGTTGAATCCTTCGGCCTCACAATACTGGGTAGTTTTCATAGATGGAGTTAAACTAAAATATTATATCAAAGTTGAGAATGCTACATCTACATACATTTACTTCATTTACAACCATACCGCCCATGATGTAAGAATCACTGTGGGAGCCGATAATAATCTTATCTTCTACATCATCGGTACAGTAGTTTCCGTAGTTTTGGTCGTGGGCACAGCAATAGCCCTCATCAAACGAAAGCAAAAAGGCGGAAGACCTGCAAACACTAACTCGCGCACACCCACTTCATCCTAACATCCAAGTTCTTGCGGACTAGAACAAATTTCCATAAAATTAAAAAGCATTCTCGGATGCTCTATATACTACGCAAAAAGAAAGGAGGAAAAATTATGAAAAAGGCAGTTTCATTCATAGCTATCACATTGTTGCTTGCATTGCTATTCTCGACGTTTTCAGTGCACATCACTAATGCATCTGATTTAGAAATCCAAGGAGAACGTGCGCTTTCTGGAGGATATTCCGTTTCACCAATTCAATATACTCCAGCTTGCTGGGATGAATGGTGCAAGCCTGAAGAATTAGGTGACATGCCCTACAACTTGGACATGATTGACGTTGAAAAAGTCTGTCAAACTGGCAAAGGCGTCTACGTTGCTGTACTTGACACTGGATTGATGTACAACTATGCAAACTATCTCCCTGTAGAAAACGTTAGGACAGATCTGGGTAAAGGCTTCAGCTATCACACCATCTATTGGGACGAGGAGTATCAAGACTTTTTCTTGGATGACTTCTATGACACAAGAGGCTTCATCACAGAACTGGGACAACCATGGGAAGAGTATGGCGCACCATACGGTAATGGTCACGGCACTCATGTAACAAGCACGATAACTGGCTTTAAATACGTAAGCACGGCTGCGGGTCAAGAATTCTGGGTTCGAGGAGTCGCTCCAGACGTTCAATTAATTCCAGTTCTCGTACTCGATACGTGGATAGGCTACGTACCTCCAGGTCAATCAATTCCAGAAGGCTATTACCTAATTTCAGGGGCAGGTTCAAACGAAATGGTCGCAGCAGGTATTAACTACTGCGCAGAGCTAGCGGAAACCCTTGGTATAAAAATCGTAATTAGCATGAGTTTAGGTGGTCCTTCACCATCAGAGCTTATTGAAGACGCTATCGATAACGCAATTAAGAAAGGCTGTATCGTTGTTGCTGCTGCTGGCAACATGAAATATTACGATGTCTATGGTGAATACATGGATTATCCGGGAGCTTACTCTCCAGTTATATCAGTTGGTTCCGTCGGCTGGACAATGGAAAACATTGGCTCGGGTTCGTCAACTCATGAACCACCTTACAGATGGTGGCTAAGTGATGTGCCAGAACGATTCTGGACTAAAGATGATCTTGGCAACGACTTCCAGTTGTTCCTGAACGACTTCAGCGGCAGACCTAATCCAGATATGGGACAAACATGGTTCGACCTAGACGTTTGTGCTCCAGGCTCTTGGGTAGTAGGTCCGTATAGTCCCTATGGATGCTTGATCGGTGGCGGTCGCTATTTTGGCTACTATTTTGTTGGCGGCACTAGCATGGCTACGCCGCACGTTTCGGGAATTGCAGCGTTGGTACTTCAGAGATATCACAACATAAAGCAAAAGGAAATGGAGTCGATTTTCAAAATAGCAGGTCTTTCAAATAGGCTATCTAAATGGTTCGAAGATCGCTCAGCCCTTGTCTATGCATACCAAGGCGGCGGTGTCTACGATTATCAAACATTCACTTGGACAGCCTGGGACTATGGCACAGGTCTCCTACAAGCCGACGAAGCACTCAAAGTAGCTATGATGATTCACAGACCCTGTTGGAACAGATGCGGCTGGGACTAAAAGATACAACAAATTCTCTAATAGAGCACTTATGCACTCTTAACCCCTCTCTTTTTTTTAATTTCTTTGAATCCAAACGTGACTTCTCTTAGCGCACAAGAATTCAGTGTAATGTTCAATCGATAAGAAGGAACTGCGTGATTTAGAGATATGGCGCACGTTATGACTGGCTTCAGTATTGTTTTGTTAGTGGTGTGGAGCAAACCTACGGCGTTTTTTCTTTTTTGCCCATGAAAAACAAAAAAGTGCAGCTGGGACAATAATTACTACAGCGACAACCACCCACCATCCACTGAAAACATCAGGCACCCACAAGTTTGTTTGCTCCATAACGATACCCATGTGGATCAGTAAACCGTATGATGGATATGACTCCTTGCTTAGTAAATCAAATTGACACAGAAAACCCGTCTTCTTATCAAAATAATAGTAACGAATACTTCCATTTCCATTAATCACATGCCTTCCTTCTTCCGAACTCCAGCCCACTTCCCCATCGAAAATAGGTACAAAGCTCACGTTCCTATTCGCACCAGCGTAATTCATAGACACTGTTTTGTTTATAACGGCTGAATCAGGGTCATCTACTGCAATATTTTCACCTGCTGAACGATCTGCAGTAATCAACATTGGAAAAGTGAAGTTGCCTTCGCCAGTCGCTATGTCGCCAAAATATGTGTCTGTGAATTCAGTGCCATTTTTCACATGTGTAACTACTCTAGTTCTGATAGCTGAGCCTATAATCTCTATAACCGTAACATTGTTCCAATCCCTGTTCCTCGCTTCCTGAAGGAATGAAGGCTCTTCTTCAGTCTCTGACGTCCATGTGTATTCGAAACTAATGTCATACTTCGCCCAATCGCCAACTTTGACACCAACGTTACTTGCGGTCACAGGAAACATCAGTGTAGACGCCATCAAAATATAGAAGAGCATTAATGTGAAAACCTTTTCGAAAGTGCATTTGATTCTCATTCTTGACATCATCACTCTCCTCACAAGTTTGTCAAGGATTCAACAATAAAAGTAAGTGAGAAGCTCTCTTAAAACCGTTATTCTGTCTTCTTCCTTTTCCTCACCCAATCAATGGTTGTAGTCAAAACCACAATTACTATCAAGAAAGACCAGAAAACGGCGTAGGTAATGTAGTTAAAGGGTTCGCTTCGTGAGGCTAAGCTTAATATGCCTACATAGAATATGACTGGGCTTAAGACAAACAAAGCCAAGCCCACAACCGTTAGGGTTGAAACAATCACAAAACGAAGAAAACTATGGTCTTCGGATTCTGATCCTTCTTCCACCGTCATAAACTCCACTATAATTATTATATCTACTGACAAATGCATAATCTTTTTGGTTGCCAAGACTTCAGCCGTTGATATCTAAAAATAGCTTTGTAATTGTGACTGCACAACTTAACAATGCCAGGTGTTCCCTCATGGTTTGGTGCTTTTTTAGGAACTTCGATTTTACTCAAATGCCGCTTTCGGAACTTTCTTATCAACACATACGACACAATAATAATCGCTACTAACAATGCATTCAATGCAATCAACTGTATGGCAAATGCTAAGTTAGGAGTAAAGGCTACAGGTCCAAATAGCGGCAAATCCCAACCCACAAAAAGTGCGGCGTTACCCTCTATCTGAAGATTCGTTACCGAAGCGTCGATTAATCGAACCTTGGAACTACCTTGAGCGACTACAGTTTCCACAGTCGTATGTATGATCCAAATGTCAGCGCTCGTAGTGTCTTGCAGAGCATGTATGTATGATTTTATTGTCGAACTTCGAATGAAAACGACTGGACTTCCTTCTGCAGTCAAATAATCCATAGTTGAATCCCTCACTTGAACTGTAGGGCTATCAAAAATCCGCACGGCATCCTTCAGCGTCGACCTCTCTATGAAGACCTTGGAAAATTCGTAAACTGTTGTTCTATCATAAGTCAAATTCTCAATGTGAACCTCAGAATGACCATCACATACCACGACACGGCTCTGTACGACCCAATACTCAACATCCTCTTTTGCACGTCTCATGACTGAATTTTCTATGAAAAGCACCGAGTTGTCGATAGCCCAAATAGAAACATCAAATTCGAAGTTCTCTATGCTTGAATCGGTAACGTACATCTTCGCTTGATTTTGAACCAAAATTCTGCTAGTAACGTTTTGCGAAATAATCAAAGTAGTATTCGTTAAGTAGAAGGTGGCTCGATCCTTGACCACTACGTTCGCAGGAATGTCAGCCTCAACGTTCCGACCCGTTTGGTTGAAAATCGCGTTACTGATAATTAAGGTCGCATTATCTTTAACCATGATGTTTCCAATCAATTGATATTCACCATCGTCTATCGTGCGTATTTCGTCACCCTCGACGATTAGGTCTCCTTCACTCACCAAACTTTGAGGCTGAATAACCAGACTTTTGACAGGAGCAGTTATCTGCTCAAACAAAAAACCATTCTTGTCCGAACTTGATTTGCAATAGCAGAAAGACAAAGTATTTGTTGCAAAAATAACCAGGCTAAGGGCAATTGCAATAGCCCTTCTATTAGTCCAACTTCTGAATTTCAAACATCTTTCCCTTCATGTTAACTACTCAACGTCGTGAATTAAAGTGTTTTCTTTGACCAACTTTAATCACCAACGTTTTCTAGTAAACATTCACGAGAAAGTCGCCATCTGAATGATCAAATCTGCATGCGGCTTATTTGGTACAGCCGCTGATTTTCCGTTAAGGTTTTTAATACAAACTGCCTAAAACTAGTACAGGGAGACTGCTAGATGGAAGGACAAATCGCGGGGAAGCAACATTCACGCAATATTCGCGAAGCAGTTACGAAAAAAATCCAAAAGACGCTGAAAACAATAATTTCCAAACTTCAAGACAACCTAATCGTCGTATGGTTTTTAACAAAAAGCACTTTAACAGTTGTGGTAATAGCCTTGCTTATTCTCAGTCCGATGATCGTATGGCCATTTCTCATGAATTGGCCGGTACCCTATTGCTACATTGCATACACGATATGGATAACATGGTTCTTCGGCTCTTGCATTCTCGCAGCAATTGTAGGATATTTGAGAGAAACGAGCAACAGAACTGAATAGTTGTTCAAGAATTAGCCCTGGTTGAAATCTCTATTGACAGCAGTGGGTACCAACGAAACCCTGTCGCAAATAATGTGTCTTACGCTTCAAATCGGTAGATTTTTATTTTCCAAAACTCATTTTATCTTTAATAGGAGAGAGGAGAAACCCAGAAATGGGGTCTCTATGGATCGAAGCAAACTGCAATCAACATGGTTTGGAACGTTACAGAATAAAAGTTATAAAAAAGTTCAATATACCTTCTGACGAAATCACTCCCCGATATAGAAGCAGGCCAAAACCTGGAGAGTTAAGTTGCCTGCTGGTTGGAAGAGACGTAAGCACGCAAGAGATAGAAAAGTTCATTTCTAGCTATTTCCGCGAAAGGGGTATGTGGAGTTCAATTATCAAGATGCGATTAGAATTCTGACTAAACTGCACAAACTTACAGTGCAAGTGAATGCTTAGAGTATGAGATATAAAACAATGAAGTACAGGACGTAAGTTATCAGAATTAAGCCGCTAACAGCACGTATTATTGATCTATGTCTGTACGTAACTCTGACAAGCTTTGATATTGAACTAGTCAGCATCCCTATAATGATGAAAGGAAGCATAAGTCCCAAAGAAAATACGAAGAGGATTAGGGGTAAATAATCAATAAGCATCAAGGGCACCATGGACACGAAGATAGGTGCAATACAAGGGTCTAGAAAATAGAAAACAAAGCCAAGTAGAATAAGTCCAGCATACGTGAACACGTATTTTCTAGTCAGTTTTCTAATCAATGATTTAGTATCAAATTTACTATTTAGAAATTTCAAGACATTAATTCCTAACAAATTAAGACCGAAGAATATAGCAAAAATGCAGACAACCCACAATAAAATGATACGAAGCCCCAACATCGACAGAAACACCAGCCCGAACGTCAACCCGAGAATAAGAGCTGCAAACAGAAACCCTACTCCGAAAGTCATTACATGGAAAAAGCCTTCTCTACATTTAGTCGTTTCACCGAGTGAGAAGCTCAGCAGAAATGACAGTAGCGCAAGCAAGCATGGAGAAAAAGTTTCAAGAAACCCAAAAGAAAAAGCAAGGGGTAGTACAGCCATCAAAGACGGTGGAAGGGGAGGAGGTGGTGGCGGAGTTTCTTCCAAGTACGCATCAACAACGTGTCGTATATATGTTTCATTGAAAGTTCTTTGATTCCAAGTTACTGTAATAACTGTAAAATTACCTTTATCGTCTTTTATGATTAGTGAATTTGGTTGGGTGATATTATAAAATCCCCGTATTGTTTGTCCGTAATTAGAGTAGTATTCAATCCGGTTAACCAATACTTGACCTGAATAATCGTTTTGAATTCTGTTTATGGTTGCATTGTTAACTAAGAAATCATCGTAGGCATCTTGATAGCATGCGGGGCATTTAATCCAATCAGGAGTTGGATCATAATACAGTAATAGGATAACCACTTTCTCAGTTGAATAGGCTACATTAATGAATAACATAATTAAGAGGAAACCGAAGAGAAGGTGCGCTTTGATTTTCGCCATTCTACTTCAATAAAACCAAGATTTCTATGAATATAAACTGATATGGAGCAACACTCTAGCTTATGCCAATTCTTTATCAAGCAAAAAATGCGAAGGCACATTTATGGTAAACTCATAGTTTTTCGCCAGAAGTCCCCTCTACCTTTTTCCGTGGTCTTCTTCTTTTAATCGCAAGACATGTGAGGCATATCAGCAAAAAAAAGGCCAAGAAGCCTATAACATAGTCAGACCAACCTGTGGAAAAGGGTTTTTCTGCAATTGCGTATTTGTTCATGAGTGGATAGCGATCTCTGTTGCCTGAATCAATTATGTATGGTGTGTTCCATAAACCCGAATCATCTACTTCCGAAGCGTTTGAATATTTTTCCTGATAGTCGCTCCAATAGTTTCCACCAGAAGGATAGCCATCATCCCAGTAATTATCATCGGAATTGTAAGTTGAAGCATGCTGCAGATTACCTACAAAATTGTTATGGAAAATGGTGTTATTGCTTGAAGAACCTGAAAGCCTTATACCATCAAAATTGTCTGTTACGTCATTGCCAGAGATGCCGTTGTATGTGGAAGTGCCAGATAATCGCACGCCACAGTCGAGGTTTGCTGCTATGTTATTTCTAGAAATAGTGTTGTTAGAACAGTGATCAAATCCAATGCCATCGATGTTGTTTGCTACTATGTTGTTTCCAAATATGCGGTTATAGTCAGAAGAGAAATCAAGCTCAATGCCCCAGCGATTGTTTATTATGCTATTCTCATACATGCTGTTGTTTAAAGAACGATGAAGAAATATGCCAAAGCCATTGTTCGCTGTTACGTTGTTTCCATGTATGCTATTATTCGAAGAGTAACTGAGTGCAATGCCCCCCAAGTTATTAGTGATTGTGTTTGCAGATATGCTATTATTGTTTGAAAAATCTAACAAGCGTATACCATCATAATTATTTGTGAGATTGTTTCCAAAAATGTTGCAATTTTCAACTTTAATAAGTGTCAAGCCACTATTTGGATATTCTTGTCCACTGTTTCGTATGGCAAAACCTGTTATGGTGACACTGTTCGCTGTCACTTCAACAACGCTTCCTATACGACAGCCGTCGATAATGGTTGTTTTCTTGTTTTCTCCAACAAGCGACACTGTCTTGTTTACGACTATATTTTCATAGTATGTTCCTTTACATACGTATATAGTGCTCCAAGCTGACGCTGATTGCAGCGCCATGGTTATGTTTTGATAAGGATGGTCTTTAGTTCCATCCCAAGGACCCATTGTGTTGTCATCATCCACATGAATCGTCTCAGCATCTGCCTTAGATGGTTGAATGTAGAAAGCTAACGCTAACACATTTATCCATAGGAACATCAGCATTATTCCAAGAATTACTTTCTTCATTCTCTCCTTCCCTTTGTAATATTGCTTCTATAAATGAATTGGATTTTTCTGTATCAATCTTCATAAGATTGTATTCGTCGTTGAAATATCTTATTCTGCTGAGACCAACAGTCTCAAGATTTATTCCGCAATTTTTTTAAGTTGACCATTATACATTTCAATGATTTCCTGTATTATTGTTGCGTCCTCTGCTGATTTGTCAAGTCTATAGTTTCCTGTAAAACGTGGAAATCTTATTGCCAATCCACTCCCCTTGCGGATAACATCCATCGCACATACATGAATAGGGCTTAAAGTTATTTCTGCGCCAAGAACCTCGATCACGACAACAGGCTCGAACCAAACATCTGCTTCGATTATTGATTGCACCCTTGGATGCTTGCGAGTGATCTTGTGTTTCAGCAACATTTTTGGCAGTTTCGCCAAGTCTTCATCTGTAAAACCTGTCCCGCATTTTGTTACCGTCTCAAAAACATCTTTGTCTGGATTGTATGCTGCCAAAAGCAATGCGCCATAGGTTCCAGCTCGTTTTCCTCTGCCATGAAAGGCTCCAACAACCACCAAGTCAACAGTGTCTGTCATTTCGCTTTTATAGTCTCGTTTGTATTTTATCCAGAGCCACCCTCTGGCTCCAGCTTGATAGACTGAATCTTCCGCAATAGATTTGCAGACTAGGCCTTCGCAACCGTTTTCTATGGCCTCCAGAAAGAATTTTTCAAGCTCTTTCACGTCGCTTGTAATTATGTACTTGGCAACTCTCACCCTATCGCTTTCTCTAATTGCGTCTTCAAGTGCTTGCCGCCTAATAGGATAAGGTTCTAAGGTCAAGTCGTTACCATCAACAAAGAGAGCGTCAAACATGAACAGAGAAACTGGATACTCTTCAATGGCTTTTTCAATTCCGTACTTGCGTCTGCGATGCATTAACTCTTGAAATGGCCTCATCTCGCCCGTGTCAGTGTCTATGGCAACACATTCGGCTTCTAACATGGCGTCTCTTGCTTTCACATACCTTTTAGCCAGTTCGATGGCGTCTGGATACTGGCTAGAGATATTCTCTAGTCTCCTAGAAAACAGATTAATTTCGTCGCCTTTCTTGTGGATTTGTATTCTTTCGCCATCATATTTGTACTCAGCTATGCATCTTCCGCCAAGCTTTTCTAAAATTTCCTCTGGCGAAGAAAGCCTCTCAGCCAGCATGGGTCTTATGGGTTCACCCACCAAAACTTCAAACTTCTTAATTCCTCTCAAGCCTTTTTCAGCAACAGTTTTCGCAACTCTTCCAAGGTCAGAGGACACATTGTAAGCTCGTTCTACGAGTTTGCGGGCTTCTTTTCCACCTCCATAGGCTATAGCTAAAGCGTCCAGAACCGTCATGTCAGCAATGCCTAAACGCAGATTTCCAGTAACGGTTCGCAAGATGTATTTGGCCTCTTTGGGAGTTGCACTAGTCAAAAGTCCAGCCAATAAGACAATTTTGGAGTCTACCGCACCAGACCCCGATGCCTTAGCCATTTTGTCAAGAGTTTCATAGACTTTTTCAACATCCAAGGGCTGCTGTAAATGGTTCAACAATGTCATTTGTTTCTTGTTAGCTATGAGATTTTGAGCAGTTTCACCTATGTCCCCTGTTTTCTTTATATCTTCTTCAATTTCGCTTTCCTTTTTTCCAGAGGCTCTTGCGAGGGCTTTTATTGCAAGTT